>WNGF01013441.1_pt1 | contig 11875 bp, 16 predicted proteins | sample 5400641 | NCBI WGS metagenome assembly WNGF01 (sample SAMN13153371, study PRJNA577476) | soil metagenome | isolation source: 80 cm soil or saprolite under grassland replicate 2 | place: USA:California | collected 2016-06-15 | reverse complement strand
TGCTCGGCCAGCGGTGCGCACTGGCTGGCGACGGTCGGCAGATGGAGCATCACGCACTGCTGCTGGATGACGCTCTGGCGCATACTCGGCTGGTTCTCGGAACGCGGGCTCATCGCGCCACTCCGGCCGCCAGCAGCTCGTCATAGGCGCGCACGTGCGGTAGTGGGCGCTCGTACTGGCTGAGTGCGCTGCCGATCTGCACCAGCAGGACCGGTCGTTGGTGGACCAGGTCGTCGGCGGTCATCAGATGGCGGACCGCGGCAGCATCGGTGCAGCCCAACTGGAGTGCTGACTCGATGGCTTTACGCAGCCGTGCGTGGCCATGGCGACCACCCAGTTGCAATAACTCGATCATGGCTTTGGTGCCGAGCTGGCGCCCCTGCCGCTCCATCAGCGCCTGCCAGTACTGGTCGTAGCTGGCCGGCCAGCGTCCAGCCCGCCGCCATTGCTCGAGAGGTTTGCTGCCGGCGAATGCACCAGGCTTGTGCTCGAGCACGTCCAGGTAGTGGTCCAACTCGAGGATCTCCTGATGGCGGTCGTACGAACGCACGTGCCGCGCGACGCAGCGTCCCTGGTGCCAGATCTCGACGGTGGCCGGCGCCAGCTTGACCTGGACCGTCGTTCCTGGCGCCACTGGCGCGGAGTAGGCGTTGGTCTTGACCTTGATGCGGCGCAGCCCGTCGATCTGGCCAAAGCTCACCTCGACCAGATCGAACCCCTCGTTGGGCAGCGGCAGCAGATGCTGACGTTCGATCGCCAGCGCTTCGCCTATGGTCTGCTGCCGACCATCGATGATGCGCCCCAGGTCCTCCTGGCAGCCGGCCAGCAGCCGGGCATTGAGCTCGTCCAGGTCGCGCACAGCTGGGACTGGCACAAAGTGGTTTCGGCGGAAGAACCCGCCTTCTCCTTCGACTCCACCTTTTTCATGGCCCTCGCCTGGGGTACAGAAGCTGGCTTCAAAGCCCCAATGCGAGCGGAACGCCACGAACCGTGCCGTCTCTTCGCGTCGATGACCGCGCAGGATCTTCTTCACCGCTGCGCTCAGGTTGTCGTACCTCAGACGCTGGAAGACCCCGCCCAGGTGCTGAAACGCCAGCTCGTGGCCTTCCAGAAACGCCTGCTGGGTCGCGCGTGGATAGCACCGATGGAATGCCGCACCACTGGCCATGCTGCGCATCGCAAACACCTGCATGGTCTGCCGCTCGTCGTCCAGATCGACGGCGGCCTCGTACCAATCCACCTGGGCCTCTTCACCCCAGGCGTACTGCTGCGGGACAAACACCTCGGGGTAGGTCCGCAGCCCCAGCCCCCGCTTCCGCTCGCGCACGTAGCGCCGTACCGTCGATTCGACGATCGTCACCTCCGGGCGCTCTTTGGTGATCCGCACCCAGATGCGATGCGCCGTGTGCCGCTGCTTGCGCGGCGCGCGTCGGTCTGCTTCCAGAATGCCGTCAATGTACTCAGCCAGTGGTCCAATCTTGGGCCGCGCGCGCTCTTTGGGCGGCCGCTCGTGTGGCACGGCGTCACCCAGCGCCTCGCGCACCAGCCGCCGATGGACGCCGAACTTCCGCGCCACCCCGGCCACGCTGCCTAGACCGACCTCGTACTCCCGCCGAAGCTCTTCGAATAACTCCACCGTCGCTTTCCTCCTGCGCACCCCACCTCCTGCTGACCCTCACTGGTCGGCAGGGTAGGTCGGGCGTGAACGACAGGTGGGCCATTCCCGAGTATCAATCTGGGCCGCTCCACGGTATCGAAATCACAAGCGGTTCCCGACTCGTTGCCAGCAGTCGAACATTCGGGCATATACCGAGCACTACCTGCGCGACATACGAGCAGGCGCTCAGCAGATGTTCGCAGTTGTCGAACACGACCAACAGACGCCGCGCGCCAATTGACGTCGTGAGGGTGTCCAGCACCGGCACGCCCGGAGCCTCCCGTACGCCCAGCGCCGCGGCGAGCACGCTCGGCACGACGGCGACATCTTCGCAGCCGACGAGCGCAAACTCGACGAACACGACCTTGTCACGGCCACCTCGTGCGACCTCAACTGCCAGACGTGACTTGCCGACCCCGCCCGAACCGGTCAAGGTCAACAACCGGGTGGTTGCAAGTAGCCGCTGGATCTCGCTGAGTTCGTGGACGCGCCCGACGAAGCTGGTTAGCGATGTAGGAAGGCTGCCGGGGCCACGTCGCGCTCGCGCGATGGTGTTGTTGGGTGGGGTCCGAGCAGCGCCGATCAGGGCTGCGCGCTGAACAGGGTCCAGCGCGAGCGCCTCGGCCAACAGAAGCACAGTTATCGGTCGAGGCGCAGTGCGCCGCTCGCGTTCGAGCGACGCAATCGTCTTGGCACTCAGGTTGGTGCGGTCGGCCAGCGCTTCCTGCGACAGGCTCGCCGCCATCCGATGCTGCCGAAGGAGTCCGCCAAAGCCTGGTGTTTCGGTCACGATCGGCGGCGCCACTTCTCCGCGTGGCGCGACCATCGTATGTGACCGCAGCAAGGCGCATTGTCACGGTCTTGGCGGGGTGGTGTGGGTGGTTGCGCGCGGCGGTTTGATCGATGCTCGGCCACGCATGGCAGAGCCGCCACTCCCGGACAAGCCGCTGGCTGAACGACGCTACATCACGCTGCTCCTGCGCTTGCTCGTCGACGGGCAGGGTGGGCTCTTGATGGGCCAGGTCGGCAGTCTGGACGACGCGGAGGGAGGCAGGCGGACTTCCTTCCGAGGAGTCGATGGTCTCGTTGCGGCTGTGCAGGCTCGGCTGATGGCCTGATGTCGAAAATCACACCCTGGGGAGGATCGATGCCATGACCAACCTTTTGAAGACGGTTCAAAGGCTGTCCCAGCGTGCTCCCGGCTGCTCCAGGCGGTGTCAGCCGAGAACGAAATCGGCGATTTCGTGCGCCACAGCGCTCCCCATTACCCCACGGGTGTCCACGGTTTTGCAGCAAATTCTGCAGCACGTTGGCGTCGCGGATGCCATCGCCGTGTCTGACGCCGCCGACGCGGGGCGCAGGCAAATAGCTGTGTGTTGATTGAGCCAATCCAACTGACTCTTGATGTTGATTGAGCCAATCCAACTGACTCTTGATAGGCTGAACTGGGGTCCACGTTCCGCGGCTGTGTCGGCGCATTCAAACTGTATAGACCGGCCTCTAGCTCAATGGCAGAGCAAGCGACTCTTAATCGCTAGCGTTCTCCGGGTACTAGCCACATAGGCCCGAAAAGACCCGTTAAGCGTTACGTCTAGTACTGGAGGCAGTCCCCGTCGGTGCTAGGCGACCGTTCCTGCTCAGAACACAGCTGCGACTGCACCCTCGAGCGACAAAGGCCTGGCAGCCGAACACCTTGCGAGCGGAGTCTCCGGAACGGAAACGGCGCGAGTGCGTCAGCCAACAGCCTACCCTTCCACGGATGCGGCCAAGGATTGCGGTCAAGGGCGCGAGTGGGTCGGGCAAGACGACGTTCGCGGCTGCGCTCGCTCGGCGGCTGGGTGTTCCCCACATCGAGCTCGACGCGCTCCACCACGGACCGAACTGGAGCGAGCCCAGCGTGAACGAGTTCTGTGCGCGCGTGCGGGCGGCCATGGATGCCAACCCCGACGGCTGGGTGATCGACGGCAATTATGAGCGCAAGCTCGATCATCTCGTCACAGATGCCGCAGACATTGTTGTCTGGCTCGACCTGCCACTCTGGACGCTCCTCCGCCGGCTGTGGCTTCGCACCTTGCATCGCATCCACGGCAAGGTGGAGTTGTGGAACGGCAACCGCGAGTCCTGGCGAACGGCGCTCTGGGGCCGAGAATCGCTATTCGTCTGGACAATTCGCGCGTTCTTCCGGCACCGGCGCGAGTGGCCACGCCGCTTCACGTCGCATCCCGGCTTTGCTCGGCTGCGCACTCCCCAGGAAGCGCACAACTGGCTTCAGCAGCAGAGGTAAATTGTCGCTAGCTGCCTTGCGGCTGCGGCTCGAGCGCATCGGCTGTGCTCCCGCTCAAGGAGTTGCGCGCGATTGAAGCACGCGTGCCGAAAACGACCGTTTCTGAGACACCGCGCAAGCAACCTCCAGAACAGCGCTCGTGTGCGTTCAGAACTCGTGTGAACAATCAACGTCTCAGAACGTCGTCTATCAAACGTTTCTGATACGCTGCCGCGCCATGCCGCACCTGCTCGGCTACGCGCGGGTATCCACCGCCGATCAGAACCCCGACCTGCAGCTCGACGCGCTTCGCGCGGCTGGCTGCTACCGCTTGTTTGTGGACACCGCCAGTGGCGCCCTCGACGAACGTCCGCAGCTGGCCAGGATCCTCGACCACCTGCGATCGGGCGACACGCTGGTCGTCTGGAAACTCGATCGATTGGGGCGCTCGCTGCGCCATCTCATCGACACTATCGCCGAGCTCGAGCGGCGCGACATCGGCTTCCGCAGTTTGCAGGAAAACATCGATACCACCTCGCCGGGCGGCAAGCTCATCTTCCATATCTTTGGCGCCCTGGCCGAGTTCGAGCGCGATCTCATTCGGCAGCGCACGCTCGCCGGGCTGGCGGCGGCCAGAGCCCGCGGCCGAGCTGGGGGCCGTCCGCCGAGCATGACGCCCACCAAAATCGCACTGGCGCGCCAGATGTACGACGCACAGCAGCATTCGTTAGCCGAGATCGCCAAGACGCTGGGAGTGAGTCGCGCCTCGATCTACCGCCACCTCGGGCACACACCGGCTGGAGCTAACCGACAACCTGCGCCGCCAACACGCTGAGTCGTGCCAGTCCCACTGGGACCGCGCTCCAGGCGGAGGATCAATCGCCGGCTGACGAAGATGCCACTGAGCGGTTTCCAGCTGAGATCGACACGGCGATCCTGCGCAGGTACTTCACGCTGAATGACGCTGACTTCGGCCAGATCGGCTCCTGCCGCGGCGCCAGCAACAAGTTGGGCTTCAGTGTCCAGCTCTGTAGCTTGCGCTGGCGAGGTCACTTCCTGGCGGATGCGCGCGATGCGCCGGCGGCCGTGCTGCAGGTGCTGGCCACCCAGATCGGCGTGTTGCCGATGCCGCTCGACGACTACCCGCAGGACGACAAGACCCGATCGGCCCATCTCGAACGTATTCGCCAGTACCTCGGATTCGTACGGTGCGATCGGACGCAGCGACAGCGCCTACTCGTCCACCTCACCAACGTGGCGCGCGACGCTCCGCGGACCGAGGCCTTGCGGAAGGGTGCCTATGCCTGGCTGCTGGCCGAGCGTGTCGTTCGGCCAGCCGGGACCACGCTCCGCGAACTGGTCGCCAGAGCCCGTGAGGCGGGACTGCAGCAGCTGTATGACGCACTCACACGTGACCTGACCGAAGCGCAGCGGGCCCAGCTCGAGAGCCTCCTGGCCACCGCCGAGACACACGTTGATGCGGAAGTACGGCCGCAAGACGAAGTTGGCGTGGAGCCCGAAGCCGAGGCTCGTTCACGATTGGAGCGTTTCAAGGTCGCGCCCCACCGTGAATCGCCGCCGGTGCTTATCGGCCTGCTCGAGCGCCTGGAGAGCATCGCCGAGCTGGGCTTCGCCGACTGGCCACCGCTGGCCGAAGTTCACCCAGCCGCACGCCGGCTGCTGGCTGGTTGAGGCTACCGCTACGACGCCTGGAGCTTGCGGCGGCTGCAATCGCCGAAGCGCTACGCAGTCCTGCTGTGTTTCCTCCAGGCAGCGTTAGCTGAAACCGCCGACGCCGTCGTGGAAGTGCAGGACAAGCTCATCACCAGCATCCACTCCAAGGCCAGGAAGCGGCGCGATGACCTGCTGCGCGCCAGCGAAGAGGCCAAGCGACGCGCCGTCGAGGTTCTCGAAGTCATGGGCGAGCTGGTGCTCGACGAAGCGATCCCCGACGCGCAGCTGCGGAACGAAATCCTGTGGCGAATCCCCGATGAGGAGATGGCGACCCTTGTGGATGGCTGTCGTCAGTTGCGCACCGGGGACGACGGCTCGCATCTGAGCCTGACGGCCCATTGGTACGCCTACACCCGCGAGTACTCGCCGGCGCTGTTGGAGAAGACCCCGTTCCTCTTCGCCGAGCAGTCGGCACTCGGGCGGGCCGTCGCCCACCTTCGAGTCGTCAACCGCGAACACCGCCGCAAACTCGGGCAGGACGCTCCGATCGACTTCCTCCCGCCGCGCTGGCGACGGCACATCATCGGTCGCGACGCGGCTGGGCAGACTGAAATTTCGCGGCCGCACTACGAACTGGCCCTGCTTACCACGTTGAACGAGCAGCTCAAATCGGGCGACGTCACGGTGGCACGTTCGCGCCGCTGGACCGATTTCGAGGAGTATCTGATCCCACGCGTGACCTGGGCAGCGGAGCGCGAACAGCACTACGCCGCGCTCGGACTGCCAGTCGACGGCGACGCGTACCTCACGCAGCTCGAGCAACGGCTGCACACGGTGACTGCCAGCGTTGACGGCCGCGTACCTCAGAATCCGGCGCTCACCATCGACCGCGATAAAGCCGAGTTCCACCTCGCGCGTCTCAAGGCCAGCCCGGAACAGGATGCCGCCACCCGCCTGAAGGACCTGCTGGAGTCGCGGATGCCGGAGCTTAAGCTCATCGACGCACTCATCGACGTCGACAATGAGACTGACTTCCTCCATCACTTCCTGCACAGTGGCGGCGGCCGACGTGTGCCACCGGCTGTACAGCGCCGAAACGCACTCGCCGCACTGGTCGCCGTCGGTTGCAACATCGGTCCGGCGCGCATGGCCGCAGCCTCCGGCCTGAGCGTCTGGGAGATGAGTCAGGCGGCGGACTGGTATCTGACAGGCGAGGCGCTGAAGGCCGCCAGCGTGGACCTAGTCAACCACGCCATCCATCAGCCGATGAGCTTCCTCTACGGGCTCAGCGACACCTGTTCGGCGGATGGCATGCGTTTCTACGTGCCCGTCGACATCCTGGCCGCTGACTTCAGCCATCTCCTGCACGGTCGTGGCGTCACGCTCTACGCCTACACCGGCGAGAACGCGATGCGCCTGCATCAGGAGCCCATTCCCTGCCGGCTGCGAGAAGCGACGTTCGTCCTGGACGGTCTGATGGAGCACGAAACCGAGCTGGATCCACGAACCGTCTTCACCGATACCCACGGGTACACCGAAGTGGTGATGGCCACCAGCCGCACTCCTGGGCAAGGCTCTGGCACCGCGCATCGCCCGCATGCACGAGCTCACGCTGTACAAACTCGACCGCTCGCGCCATTACCCGAACCTGGATCCCATTCTGGACGGCACGGTCAAACCGCATCTGGTGCGCCGCGCCTGGGATGAGACGGTACGAGTCATCGCCTCGATCTACGCCAGAACCGCGTCACCATCGTTGATCTTGCACCGGCTTGGTTCCTATGCGCGCCAGCACAGCGTGCATCAGGCCCTGAACGAAATCGGCCGCGTAGAGCGGACGCTCCACATCCTCCGCACGATTGATGACGAAGAATTCCGGCGTCAGCAGAGCCGCGAGCTGAACAAGGGCGAGGCCGCGCACGACCTGTCGCGCTTCTTGTTCTTCGGTAAGGAAGGCACCTTACGCGGTCGAAGCTTCGATGATCAGTTCCGGTCGTTCAGCTGCCTGGGCGTGCTGCACAACGCCGTCGTCGCCTGGAACATCATGCACATTGGCAAACTCGTCGAGCAGTTGCGCGCCGAGTGTCACGTTATCGACGCTACGATGCTGGCCCGGACCACGCCACTGATCCGCAAGCATCTGAACCCCTTCGGTCGCTACCACTTCGACCTCGATCGCATGCGCCAGACAGGCGGCTCGAACCGGCAGCAGGGACCGGCGAAGCAGTTGTGACGCTTATCGGGTCTTTTCGGGCGGATGTGGCTAGTACCCGATGTCCGGCTCCGTCAGGATCCGCTCGGCGAGCGTGTCTTTTCCAGGCGGCAGTTTCACCGCAGCACCGACGTTGAGTGGCAGGTAGCCGGTCCGCTGGCCAAACGCGAGCAGCGACTTGATCGCCGCGCGCGTCCGCGCGCGTGAGCTGGGTGCCAGGCCCGCGAGCGAGTCGGCGAAGGCCTGAACGTCGCTGAGGGTGACGGTCGCAATCGGGGCATTGACGAATACCAAGAAGCGATCGACGTCGGCGGGTAGGCGCGCTGGGTGTGCGGCGGACGGCCGTGCAGCCACATCTCGACTAATTTAGCCGCTGCTCGACGTGCACGACCTGTGGCGGCGGGGCGCGAAGTACAGCGGTGTATTGGGTGAGGGACACGATTACCGCCCTCCTGCGCTAGCACAATCGCGACTCATCCAGTCGCGGCTTCGCCGGACTTCTTCATACGCCAGGCAACGATGAGAAGCCACAGACTCCACGCGACGATCAGTAGATAAGCAAGCAGCTGCGGCACCGTATTAGATGCCGAGAAGCCCTCGGCGCCCAGCACCCAGCCCTGCACGATGTAGGTGACGCCGGACAGCCCCATAAGGTACCCAATAGGCCTCGGCGTGCGCGGCGCCCCCGCGAGTGCCGTCCCGAACAGGACGAGGGAGAGGCCAAACATGAAGCTTTGATAGCTTCGGACCCCCCATTCCAGCCATCGGATGGCTTCCGCAGCCGCAAAGCGGGCCGCCTTCTCCGCGTCGGGTGCCCTCGCCCAGGCATCGACCGCCTGCTTGAGGGTGACCCCGTCTACTGCCTGAAGAACGCCGTACAGCACCAGCGTTGCTACCGCTAACACGGCTCCGAACGCACTCGCCCACCCTGGCCTTTCTGCGTCAGCGTTCAGGATGACAAACAGGACAAGCAGTCCGGCGAGAACAATCGCCATGCCAACGAACTGGCCGAGATGGACCGCGGTCCAGGTAGCGCTGCCGGCGTATTCGGCAAACACAGCTGGATGGTCATTAGGAGCCTCACGTGACGGATGAAAGATGCCTACGAGAAACGACAGCAACTCCCCAGCGAACAGCAGCGTCGCCGCCAGGCGCAGGCCTGTGCGCTCGGTCATAGACATGGCTTCCCTGTCACTTTACGCGGTAAGTGGCGCACTTTTGACGCGCTATTTGTCGCATCTGCTGCCTCCGCCAGGCGCAGACCAATGCGCTCCGGAAGCTGCGCGGCGGTCACGTAGGCGGTGTCGGCACGGATGGTGAGGCCGCCCGGCGACCGGGCTAGGCTTCCGGTGGGCCGAGGGTCTCGATGTTGTGCTTGTTTCCGGCCGCCAGCAGCTTCTCGAAGTCCGGCTCGCCAAGGCGGCGGCAGTGTCCGCGCCCCGGCCGGCGCGCCCGCTTCGGCCACGAAGTGGCTCGACGCCGGCGGGCACGGTGAACGCCAACGTCCGGAGCGTCTCGTCGCCGTCGACGGCGTAGCCGTGGGGGATGTCGCGCGGTAGCCAGACGAACGCGCCGCGGGTCGCGCGCCACCGCCTGTCCCCGCAGAAGCCGCGCACCGCCCCTCCAGCACATAGAAGCCCTCGTCCTCCGCGTGGTGGACGTGGCGCGGCGTGGCGAAACCGTTCGGGTAGGTGAACTCCACCAGCCCCAGAGCGCCGCCGGTCTCCCCGAGCCCCTTGAGCGTTGCCATGGTCCCGATGAACCAGATGGCCTCGGCCTCGGCCTCGCCGAGCGCGTAGTGTTCCGACGTATCCGCCATGCCCCCACACTCCTTCCGACCCGGTTGGTACGGGGTCACCTTGCCGGGTGCGGCACCCCCCGCCACGCTCCCGCGACTGACCTTATGGAGCCAAGTCCTAGTTCGTCGGGCAGCTGGGCGGGTGCCGCAAGCACCTCAGCCTACGCACGTTGCGCGTCCCGCTCGTAAGCACTGGCCAGAACCAGCGTCCTGGCGCGCAACGCGCGGCGCGTAGTGCATGCCATGCGTTGCCAAGTTATGTCGAGCGTGTGGGTCTGTTTGGTGATCCTCGGGAGACGTTACAGCACCCCGTTACAGGGCATAACAACCGCTGTGCTGCCGACCGCCCGTGTACCCCGTAGGGCTGCATGGTCGTGAACAATTCCCAGGGCTTGCGTAGATGCCGGGGTGGGTGCTCCACTGGGATAGCCGGCTGAGCAGCAGGGAGGCGTCGCTCAGCACAGGAGAGGAGCGGAACCCATTGGCAGACAAGATCGAGGTCAAGAGCCACGACACGCCGGACGAGACCCGCACGCCGGACAAGACCAGGGTTGAGGTGGTGCGTGTGGGTGCCGTGACATTGGGTCGCTACACGTTCCAGCCAGGATGGCGGTGGTCGGAGTGCGTCAAGCCGGTGGTTGGCACGGAGAGCTGCCAGGTGCACCACGTGGGCTATGCCGTGTCGGGCAGCATCATGGTCCAGCTCCAGGGCGGGGATCAGGCGCGGATCAAGGCGGGCGACTCCTATGACATCCCGCCCGGACATGACGCCTGGGTTGAGGGCCAGGTGCCCTACGTCGGGATCGAGGTGCAGGGCGCCCAGGAGTACGCGAAGCCGCGCTGAGAGTGGCCGCGCCGGGCGCCGCGCTCGAGCGAATACGTGCGTTTCAGGCCCATGCCCCGAAATCGCTCCAGGAAGCCCGTCAGCCAACGGGACGGTTGAAACGCCCCCAGGAGGCCATCCGCGAGCCGCAATGGCCGGCCACGTGCGTGGTGGCGCTGGTGGTAATCGCTCCCCCTAACCCGCGGCCAGCTCCACCCAGGCCTCACCCGCCGCAACCAAAGCCACAAGAGTGAGTGGCCCCCGGCTTCACGTCGAGGCGAAACGGCTGGCCGTGGTGGCTGCGCTGGCGTGGATGAGTCTCTGGAACGCAACTTATTTTTTAACTGTCAACCCTGAGGCACAGAGAGATGTATCCTGGCCGCCGACCCGTGTGGTGTTGGAGGCAGACCCCGCCGAGCACGCGATTGGGGAGAAGTAGTTATGAGGCGCCTGTTGATCGGCTCCGCGTTCATCCTGACCAGCTCGCTGCTGGGTGGTGCTGTTTCCGTCTCTGCCCGCGAGGGGCACCAGTCATGCGCTGTCTTTGGCCAGTCCGCCCTGGCCATCGCGCCGGACCTAGGAGAATTGGTCTCAGGCCTGGCCACCACGGGAGCAGGAGCCGTTGCTGACCTCGTTTCAGAGGAGCACGCGCTCTTCTGTGAGCCGGCACCGTAGCAAACCCGAGATACATGCGCTAGCGTCACTGGCGGGGCCTCCGACCCATGCGATGATTGTCGGTCGCTGCGGCCGTCAGTCAAGCCGCTGCGCGGCTCGCTCGCAAGCTCGCGCCCCGCACGTGACCGGCCGCCCGCCGCTACCCGGGCTGACCGCTATCGGTTCGGTGGCGGGGAATCTGGCCGGCTCAGGCGAACTGGGGAATGTGGTGATCGTCGAAGAGGCGTTCGAGTTGCCGCCGGTGCGGCAGGCCGCGTAGATCCACGCCACGATTCACCACGAGGAATTCGATCCCACGATCTCGCCCTTTGCGTCATAGTCGACAACCCGCTGTGAGTCCAGTTCGCGAGACGAGGCCACGGGCCGATCGACCACGCGCACGTACGCGGCGTTCGCCTTCGTATCCAGTTCTAGCCTCATCCCGGTTGTCACTCCCTGTTTTACTACCAGAACGCCGTCACCAGCAGCGCCGGGTCCTGGGTTTCGTCTAGAACAACCTTCAGCCTTCGATCCGACCTCGTCGTTCTGACATATTCCACGCAGCCGTCGTTTCTATTCACCTTAAGTGTCGGCCGCGCGACGACATCCTGAATATCAGCGTTGGAAATGCCTCGTTCTCGCAGTCGTTTGTCGCCGTGGTAGCTCAGGACGATACGCAAGGCCTGGACTGCCGCCACGCGGCCGCACAAAACGTACCCCGCAGCAACGCCCCCGAGTCTAAGCGGCCCGGCTCAGCATCCGTAGTCCCCCAGCCTAGTTGAACGACTGTTGCG
>WNGF01008699.1_pt1 | contig 11875 bp, 3 predicted proteins | sample 5400641 | NCBI WGS metagenome assembly WNGF01 (sample SAMN13153371, study PRJNA577476) | soil metagenome | isolation source: 80 cm soil or saprolite under grassland replicate 2 | place: USA:California | collected 2016-06-15 | reverse complement strand
AAAACAACTCGGGGAATCGAGAGACCTCAGGTCTCCCGGATCCACTCATTGAACTTTCCTGATCTTGATTGAGGAGTGGCAGTTTCAGGTCCTGCCCGGTTGCGATTTAAGTTTGCGCCCAATCTTATTGAAGGAGTCCCCTAAATGGAAAAGCTAAACACCAGACGAGCGTTTCTTCTAGCTACACTGCTGCTGTCCTTCTCCGCTATTGTGTTCGGGCAGGGCACCGCATCGCGCGTCACTGGAACCGTGGTTGATCCATCGAAGGCCGCGATCCCGGGAGCGTCAGTCACGTTGACCAATGAGGCGACGCAGCTTTCGCTGAATACCGAGACCTCTGATTCCGGAACTTACGTTTTCGATTCGGTTCAAGTCGCGGTTTATACCATTACCGTCGAGAAGCAGGGTTTTAAGAAATTCGTCTCAACCGGAAACAAGGTCGACATTAATCAGCCGGCAACGGTAAATGTCACTCTTGAGATTGGCACAGTGTCGGAAGTTGTGCAGGTTGAAGCGTCAGCCGAGATTGTACAGACAGGCAGTTCGGGCAACTTCGGCAACTCCGTGGAACAGCGCACTCTGGAGACGCTTCCTATTGTGGGAACGCGCGGGCGCAATCCGCTTAACTTCATAAACTTTCAACCAGGCGTCGCCGCCAACGCGAATACGGGTGGAGGAATCCACGTTCACGGTGCCAGGGATCGCGCCTTCAATTTCACGCTCGACGGCATAGATATCAACGAGACAAGCGCCGGCGGCTCCAACTTCACACCTTTAAGAACCAACCCTGATTCCTTAACTGAGTTTCAAGTCGTTACCAGCAACTTCACCGCCGAACTCGGACGCAGCAGCGGCGCGCAGGTTACGCTGGTAACGCGGTCCGGGACGAACGATTTCCACGGAAGTTTATTCGAGTTCTATCAGACGCCTCGTTTTCAGGCGAACGCATTTATCAACAATCTCCAGGGTCAAGGCAAACCGCAGTTTGTCCAACACATTTATGGTGGGAGCATCGGTGGGCCGGTGTTTTTGCCGCGTTTTGGTGAAGGTGGCAAGAACGTATACAACGGCCGCAATCGCACCTTCTTTTTCGCGAACCTGCAGCGGCTGCGAGCCACTGAGACGCGCAGCGTAACTCGAACTGTTTATACGGCCACAGCGCGTCAGGGCATATGGCGTTACATTCAGGGCCGGCAAAACATTCCGGCAGGCGCAGCGAATGCAGTCGTGGATGCTGCGGGAAATGTCATACCTGGTTTGACTGTGACGAGCTATAGCGTCCCCGGTAACGATCCTTTGGGTTTTGGTCTTGATCCAACGATACTTGGGATCATCAATCGCACGCCGCTGCCCAATAACTTCACCGTCGGCGATGGGCTCAACACTGCCGGCTTCACAACCACAGTCGCCGCCAATCAAGAGAAGCAGTACGACTTCGTCACCAAGATTGATCATAACTTCAACGAAAAGAATTCCATCTATGTGCGCTACGCGCAGGGAGCACAAAACACACTATCTGACACCGCCAACGATGGCACGCCCAGGTTCCCCGGATTCCCGAACTGGGTGGATACATTCCGCTCGCCGAAGAATCTGGCAATCAATTATCGTTGGTCGCCAACTCCAACCATAACCAACGAGCTTGTAGCCGGGCTCAATCGTTTCACCTTCTCATTTAACAATCCGGATCCGAACGCAAACACTAATCCGCCTTTCACCTTCACCAACATTACGGATTCGATCAACTTTACCCCGCCAATCAACAACCTGCGCCGGCTGACTACCTATCAATTAGCCGATAACCTCAGTTTGATTCGGGGTTCGCATACTTTCAAAGGCGGCATCAACTTCAGGTATCAAAAGCATAACGACATTCGCAGTTCAGTGGCGGCGTTAAATACAAATCTCGCCGTCGACTTCAGCAGGACTACCAACCCGCCCGACGCGACGGCTCATAGAATCACGTCAGCGCAACTGCCGGGACTGAACGCGACGGATCGTAATCGATTGTTGAGCATGATTAATGAATTGCTGGGCCGCGTGGGCAACATGAGTCAGGCATTCGTCGCTCAGAGCGATACTGCCTTTGCTCCGCCTGGCACGCTGTTCCTGTACGACGCGCGATATCCTGAATACGACTTCTACTTCCAGGACACGTGGAAGTTTCGTCCGAACCTCACTTTTGATATGGGCTTGCGTTGGGAAGTGAAGATTTCTCCCAAAGGTGGCGGGAATGACATTATCCTGCGTCCCGATCGGCCGATAAGGTTGGGCGAGCCGCCGAGTGACTCAATCAAGTTTAGCGAAGGTAAGTTGTTTGATAGCGACTGGAATAACTTTGCTCCGACAGTTGGCTTTGCATGGGATCCATTCAAGACCGGTAAAACATCTATTAGAGGCAACTTCCGCCTGGCTTACGATCGCATGAACACGTTTATCATTTCGTCGCAGATATTACCCAACATGCCGGGGACTTCCGCCGGCGTGACAAACACGACTTTTGGAACCGGTGGCGGACGCGTTCGCAACGGATTGCCGACGCTTGCCCCCGCGGGCTCTCCCTCATCATTGCGGCAGCCACCTCCATTCTCAACTAATAGCTTGACGGTGTTTGATCCCAGCACGCGCTCACCTAAGACCTATCAATGGGGTATCAGCGCGCAACGCGAGATTGGTTTCAAGTCGGTTGTTGAACTTAACTATATCGGCCGTAAAGGTGTCGGGCTTTATGGCGCCTATGACGTGAATCAGGTAGACATTTTCAACAATGGTTTCCTCGGCGCATTTAATACAGTAAGAGCTGGAGGGGAGAGTGCGTTAATTAATTCTCTACTCAGTGCCGATGCCGGACGTATTGCTGCTGGCGTAACCGGATCAGTCTTTCTGCGAAACACACTCGCGGCTGCTGCGCTAACGCAGGGTTCTGCTGCAACTGCTGCCAACGCGATCGCCACGCGTCGAAACAGCGGCGCCACCGTACCGGTAATTGTCCAGAGTGGATTTAGCCCCTTCTTTTTCCGTTCCTATCCTCAATTTTCCGGTGCCCTGCGCGTGCTGGATAGCAACGACTTTTCGACGTATCACGCGCTTGAGGCGCAAATTAAGAGAAGGTTCGGAACAGGCCTCGGTTTTCAGGCAAGCTACACTTTGGCAAAATCGATGGACTCCCGCTCCTTCGATCCGACATTCAGCGTGGTTAGTACTGGAAATGCCCAGTCTGCTTCCAGCACTCCTTTCGACAACCGGAATCGACGACTAAACTTTGCTCGCTCGGATTTTGATCGTCGTCACACTTTCCAAGGCTATGTGGTTGCCGATCTGCCTTTCGGCAATGGGCGCCGTTTCCTGGGACACGTTAATCCGGCCTTGAATCAAATCATCGGCGGGTGGGAGATAGGTGCAGTTACGGTTTTTGCTTCCGGTCGTCCGTTCACCGTCTATTCTGGCCTTAACACCGTCAGCAACGTGAACCAATCACCTGCAAACTGCAACAACTGCAGCGCGACTATGGGTAATCTGGTCGTGGAAAACGGACGAACCTTTTGGTTCACCGCTGCCCAACGGGCTCAGTTCTCACAACCGGGTCCCGGCGAACTAGGCAACACGGGCAGAAATTTTTTCAACACGCCCACGCTGTTTGATCTCGATATGACGCTGGGCAAGAGGTTCCGCTTGACGGAAACGATGAGTTTGGAGATCCGTGCCGAGGCGCAGAATCTGACAAATCACGTGAACCAGGACAATCCGACGGCAACCATTACCAGCGGCACGTTTGGACGCATTGACGACAGTGGAGTGATTGTGGCAGCGCGCAAAGTGCAGTTGGCCGCGAAGTTCCACTTCTAAAATGGCATCGAAGAAATGAGTAAGGTTGAAGGCGCCTGATGTGCAACCAGGGTTCCCCTTGCCCGCGGGGCCTAAGGTGGATTCTTCAAGCAATCATTGCCGCGACATTCAGTTTCCATTATTGGTGAGAGACGAGAGGAGCTCCTATGAGGCAGCACTGCAATATCACCTGGCGCCTACTTTTTCTGCTCGCAGCGACTATTGGTTGGTCAATTGCGATTTATGCTCAAACCGTCACCGGCACGCTACAGGGCACGGTTACCGATACAACGGGAGCAGTCGTCCCTGGCGCAGAAGTTGTGGTGCGCAATATGGAGACTGGCCAGGAGCGCAATCTCAAAACAAATAACGATGGAGTATATACCGCCACATTCCTGCCGCTCGGACTCTACAACGTCACCGCATCGGGCCAGGGTTTTCGCTCAGTCTCTCAAGAGAACGTTGAGATCACCTTGAATCAGACGCGAGTGATTAACGTAGCTCTAAGCCCCAGCGGAATTACCGAGGCGGTTTTAGTAACTTCGGAAGCAGCCCCAGTCAACACCACTAATGGGGAAATCCAGGGGTCACTCAATACCCGGGAGATTCTGGAAAAACCCACCTTTAATCAGGGCAGTTTTCTGACGCTCGCCGAAACCTTCACGGGCTATCAGGAGAATCCGACTTCAGGCCAAAATAATCCGACGTTGTCGTCAGGCTCTTCGATCAACTTCAATGGCACCGGAACACGCGGCGCAACTTTTCAGATCAATGGTGTCAATAATGACGATTCGTCGGAGAATCAAAACCGGCAGGGGGCATCGCTTTCGACAATCAAAGAATTTCAAGTAATCACCAACAACTTTACCGCGGAGTTTGGCAGAGGCTTTGGCGCCGTCGTGCTGGTGCAAACAATAGCGGGCACGAATAATCTTCACGGCGACATTTACTGGTATCACAACGATAGCGCGTTGAACGCTAAGAGGTTCTTTTCGCACGGTAAAAAGCCGGTCAACCGCCGTAATCAATTTGGCTTTACTTCCGGTTTTCCCCTCCTTAAAAACAAACTATTCGGGTTCGCCAGTCTTGATCATGTTGAGAATACCGGCGCGAATGACTTCGCGCGCGACGTGTTTACTCTCGCTGAACGCAATCCAAGTAATTGGTTTCAGCAAACACCTGCCAATAATACGCCGGCCAATCGCGCTTTCATTCAATCGGTCATCGACCGTTTTAAGAACGCAGTCCCGAACGATCCAGCAAGTGGGCCACGCGTGTTTCGCGGTCAGCAAGGTTTCAACTTTCCCGCCCGCGACTACTCGGGACGATTCGATTGGAATCCGTATCAAGCAGATAGCGTGACGGGTCGGTGGCAGTACACTCGTCAGCGTTTTGATGCGGAGGATGTCATCGTCGGCGAGCGTGCCGATCAGAATAACAAACAGCAAAACCTTGGCTTAACGTGGACGCATCTTTTCTCAGGAAAGACAGTAGGGGAATTTCGCTACGGCCTGGGGCTACGTACTACGCTCGTCAACATCGCGGCCGGCAACGACACGCCAATTTTACGTTTTACAAATGCGACCCCAATCGCAGGTGGCACTATCATCGGGAATGCCGGTGCTTTTCCCATTCAGCGCTATCAAACCGACAACCAGTTTGTTTATAACCTCACGACCCTTTTGGGAAACCACACCTTCAAGACGGGAACTGACATCCGCCGGCAGCGCCTCGACGACCTGGCGGATAACTTTTCGCGCGGCTTCTACAACATAACGGGCACATGTAACAATCTGGCGTACCGGGATCTCAGTGTGGCGGGCCCCAATAACACTTCTGGTTTGATTTCCTTTCTAAACGGCTGCGTGACCACATTTCAGAAAGGCTATGGACCATTCTTCCTTGAAAACCGAATCAGAGAGTCAAATTTTTACGTCGAAGACGACTGGAAGATACGGGAGAATGTAACCCTCAACCTGGGCGCGCGTTACGAGTATGTAGCCGCGCCTAAGGAGGCGGCTGACCGCATCAATTATGGCTTCAGCAACGACAAGGACAACATTGAGCCGCGTGTCGGGTTTGCCTGGAGCCCCCGTTTCGCGGATGGCTTCTTCCATACACTCTTTGGCAAATCCGGCGATTCCTCGGTGCGCGGCGCCTACGGGCTGTTCCACGGTCGCCTTTTCCAGTCGGTCTTTTCGCAGGGGGGCGCAACTGTCCGGTTCAACCCGCCAAATGCTTTTTTCTATAACCAAACCGGAGTTGCCACTAGCAACTTCAATCCAAACAACCTGGTGGATCCGACTAATGGTTTTGTCTTTGTGCCAGGTCCCCAGACTACTCGTCACGGCGAGGCGCTGATTGATCCTAACCTCGAAATGCCCTATACCCAGCAGTGGAACCTGACCTTTGAACGAGAAGTGCCTTTTGCTTCAAAAATACGAGTGAGTTACGCCGGCAATCGTGGTATTGGCTTACTCCGCTACGCCCTGGACAACCTGCCCATTCACGATCCAAATGGTGTGCTTGTCGCAAATCATCCGAACAATTCCCCAACAGTCCTTTACAGCGCTGCGAACCGTCCCCCGGGCGACCCGCGGGCTGTTGACGTCAGGGGTCAGGTCGTTCGACCTGCTGCGGATATAGTATGCGCGGGCACAGGCCTGGCGGGTGTGGGCGTCACGACTCAATGTCCCGTCGCAGTTCCTCTGGGAGCGCTTGAATATAGCTTACGCGTTCCTCGTACGAACGAACGGCGACCGAACGGTGCCTTTAGTACCAATACTGCCGTAAGTAATTCTGCCTGGAGTTACTACAATGCCTTTCAGGTCGAATGGACTAAGCGCCTAAGCCGCAGCATTAGCTTTCAAGCAGCGTATACTTTCAGCAAAGCCCTAGACACAACTTCAGAGGCGACCGCGGTGGGCGCAGGTGACACTAACCAGACTGGCAATAACGCCCGAGCAGCGCGCGGGTATTCACGTTTCCACACGCCACATCGTTTCACGCTATATGGAACTTACTACTTACCGTTTCTCACCGCCCAAAATGCTTTCGTTCGGCAGGCGCTGGGTGGCTGGCGTGTATCGGCAGTTATGAAGCTTTCGAAAGGCACGCCTTTTACGGTCACTACAACGGGGGTAGATTTAAACCTGGACAGCGTCAGCGAGGCACGGCCAGTAATCCTGGACCCGTCGATCCTAGGCCGCAGTATCAGCAACCCAGCGACCTCGACAGCAGACCTTCCCCGTTCGGCATTCCGAACACTGACTATCGCGGATCTGAATACACCCCTCCTGGGACGAAATACTTTTTTTGCTGATGGGGTGCGCAACGTTGATATTGGAATTTCAAAGATCTTTACAATGCCGTGGGAAAAGCATCGGCTGACGGTCCGTGCCGATCTTTTCAATGCGTTCAATCACGTGCAGTTTGGCTTTCCTAGCAGCGATATCACCAGCGCGAACTTTGGCGCCATAACAGGCTTGGCAACACAATACAGCCCGCGCAACGTGTTGTTCTCGCTACGCTATCAGTACTAGCGCCCTTAGCTATGAGTAGCTCACTCTTTGATTGGGACACAAAGGAGGGAAGGTCCGCTTCTACAACGTTGCGAGATCCCGCGAAGATTACGACCCTAAATTTGCCAGGCGTTTTAGATGACTAGGACTTGCACGGTGAAAAGCAGAAATAGAGCAATAGCAAAATTGACGTATGCGCTAGTGCCATTTCTTCTTTTCTCTTGCGCTCTTCCAAATCGCGCTCAGGAACAGCCGATAGTGCCTACGCACGGTGTCGCTGCGGCCTCTGGCGAAGTGCGCGCGTTGTGGGTGGTACGCACGACTCTGACTTCGCGTGAGAAAATTCGCACGATGGTGGAGTCGGCGAAGGAGAATGGCTTCAACACACTCATCGTTCAAGTGCGCGGTCGCGGCGATGCGTATTACCGGTCTCGCCGAGAACCGCGCGCAGTGGAGTTGAAGGAACAATCTCGGGAGTTCGACCCTTTGGCCGTTACCCTGGTCGAGGCAAAGCAGCGAGGATTGAAAGTTCATGCTTGGCTTAACACCAGCCTGCTGGCAAATCTCGACGCGCTGCCCACGGATCCAAAACATGTTTACAATCAGCATCCTGAATGGCTCGCCGTTCCTCGAGCAGTTGCCGCCGAGCTATACAAGATGTCACCGCGCGATCCCCGCTATAGGGCGCGCATTGTTGAGTGGTCCAAAGCGAACCGCAGCGAATTAGAAGGTGTATATACGGGACCGGCTAATGCGAAGGTTCGCGAACATATTTACAAGATTTGGATGGATGTGCTCAAAAACTACGAAGTCGATGGACTTCACTTCGATTACGTAAGGCTTGCCAGCCCGGATTTCGACTACAGCCGTACGTCTTTGGATAGGTTCCGAAAATCGTTGGAGCCAAAACTTTCCCAAGCGGAACGTAGTCAACTGAAACAGTTGTTAAAACAGAACCCTCTCGCTGCAGCTGAAACCTATGCGGACAAGTTTGCCGATTTTCAGCGCGAGCAGATCACAATACTGGTCCAGCGAATCTATCGGGAAGTCAAAAGACGAAAGCCAGAGGTCACGGTCTCGGCCGCAGTCTTTGCCAACGATGAGAACGCTTACACTCGTAGATTTCAGGACTGGCGCCATTGGCTTTCCCTGGGCATTCTGGATGTGGTGTGTCCGATGGCGTATTCGATCGATACCGCCGTCTTCAAAAACCAAATTGAAATAGCGACTATGAGTGCTCATGCGGCCGGACGGCGCGTGTGGGCTGGAATTGGAGCATACAGGATTCCTGCGGATTCGACCGTGGAAAAAATCAATGCTGCTCGCGCACTTGGCTCAGACGGGATAGTTCTTTTCTCTTACGATTTTGCGGTCAGGCCCGGTGAACTCAATCCAGCGGCAGACTATTTGAGCCGCGTGCGCCGAAGCGCATTCAAATGAGCAGCAGACGCGGAGAATTCGCGACTGGTTAAAAACGACAGTTGCCAACGCAAACGCATGAACGTTTTCTTTGCGCGACTTTTAATCGACAGGAAACTTATGTCGAACACCAAGCTAAAGGAATGGGTAGAAAATTCTTGTTCCACTTGCCTGCGTGGGTGTATAAGTTAGTTCTCCATCGGGCAGTCAAAATAACTTCAGCTTTAATTTCAAAGATAACGAGAGGAACCCCCATGAAGCAGCATTTCAACCGAGCCGTGCGATTCTTATCACTGACGACAGTATTGCTTCTCGGCCTAACGACCATGGCTGTAGGGCAAGAGATAACCGGATCCATTTCGGGTACGGTTCAAGATTCGGCCGGTGCCGCAGTGAAAGGCGCCACGGTTACGATTACGAATTCCCAGCAGAATCTGGTTGCTCGCACCATCACCACCGATGATGATGGGCTCTTTTCCGCGCCGAACCTGACCTCAGCGATCTATGACCTGACAGTCGAGGCGCCCAATTTCAAAAAGTATGTTCAGACGGGCGTTAAGCTTGACGTTGGCCAACGGCGTAATGTGAACATCAGTTTGGAAGCGGGTAACATTGCTGAAGTTGTTACGGTAGAAGCTGCGCAACTTGCGGTTCAGTTGACCACGCCGACTGCCGCCACGGTCATAAGTGGAGATCAGGTACGCGAGCTTTCGTTGAACAACCGCAACTGGGTGCAGCTCGTCGCGTTGGCTCCGGGAGTATCTAATGATCTTGCCGATCAAGTGTACGTGGGAACGACCAATCCGGCGGGCCAGGCAAACACTATTAATATCTCAGTCAATGGCGCGCGCAGTGCCCAGAACACCTATCGGGTGGATGGTGCCGACATCACGGACCGTGGTTCAAATATAACGATTCAAGCTTACCCCAGCGTTGACTCAATTGCCGAATTCAACGTTGTACGCAGCTTGTTTCCGGCAGAAATGGGCGGTAGCGGAGGAGGCTTAATCAATATCGTTACCCGGTCAGGCGGGAATGAGTTTCACGGTTCGCTTTTCGAATTCGTCCGGAACGAAAGATTGAACGCCAACGACTTCTTATCAAACACAGTTACTAATCCGCCCTTTGGCCGTGAGTCCAACGGCAAAGCGAAACGAACGCCCTTCCGCTACAACAACTATGGCGGCACCATAGGCGGCCCGATTTACATTCCGAATTTCGGCGAGGGCAGTGGTGGCATGACTACCAAGCTGAAAGATACTTTCTTCTTCTTCTCGGAAGAGCAACGCAAGGACCATCGCTTTCCTCTACTCTCCTCCACGGTGCCTGACTTAAACATGCGCCAGGGCATTTTCCCAATAGATATTTGCCTGAGCGCTAACGTTCCAACAACGACAACTCCGACTTGCCTAAACGTCCTGCCGGCGGGAGTTCCGCTTTCGTCGCGCGCGGCGATAAATCCCGTGGCCGCGCAGTACCTCAGTTTCATTTACAATAAGTTGCCCCCGCCAACGGATCCCTTAACTCGGTCGCTGCTGTTCCCCGCGCTGAATGCCGCCGATTTCGGACAGGAGATTCTCAAGATTGATCATACGTTCAACGACAAACTATCTGCCTATTATCGTTACGAGCGCGACAAGATTCCGACCGAAGATGTGAACTCGCTCTTCTCATCTGGTTCAGGCTTGCCGGGAGTTTCCACTACCAAAACCGACTCCCCTGGAAAAACACACACCTTCCAATTGACTTACGTCGCCAGTCCGAGCCTCGTTATGGTAGGCAGGTTCACCTATGGCTACGGTGCGATTCTCAGCCGAAACATCGGGCTTCTGGCTTTGACAAATTCGCCCATCACGCCGCCGCTGGCTTATCCCAACACGCGCGATCGCGTGCCTACTATCACTGGTAACGGGTTCAGCGCTCTGCAAAGTTTTGGGCCCTACGATAATTTTTCGTGGAAGAAGAATACTTCGGGCGATCTCACCTGGATCAGAGGTACGCACAGCTATAAATTTGGCGCCGTTTATGGTTCGTATCGCAAGAATGAAAATGCCCTGGCAGGCAGTAACGAGGGAACGTTCAGCGGTTTCTTGAATACGCTCACTACCAGTCCAATACAGGCGAGCGTGCTCGCGCCCCAGATTCCCGGACAGGATACTAACACTACGCGTCGTGCAAATTTCCAGTCTTTTGCGAATTTCCTGCTTGGTAACAATGTTACCTTTACTCAGGCGCACTTCGACTACACCGCGGATTTACGCCAAAAAGTTTGGGAAGGTTACGGCCAGGATGAATGGCGCTTCCGAAAAAACTTGACGCTTTATTACGGTCTTCGTTACTCCTACTTTGGATCGCCTTATGATGTTAACGGCCGCTTGTCAACTTTCGACCCGCGACTATTTGACCCAGCTCAGGCTCCGCTAGTAACCGGCGCCGGCAACCGCGTGGTCGGCACCGGCAATTTCTGCAACGGACTGATCGTGAATGCGCAGAACTATCAAACCTCGGCCAATAACTGCACGCCCATTGCCTCGCCCTACGGAAAATACGTCGTGAAAGCGCCCAAGACGAATTTTGCTCCGCGCGTGGGTCTCGCCTGGGATCCTTTCGGCAAAGGCACCACGTCGATACGCACGGGATACGGCATCTTTTACGATCAGGTGCTGAATGGGACCTACGAACAGAACATTGGGCAAAATCCTCCCTATCAGGAAACGTTTACTCGAACACTCACGCGGCTGGATCAGCCGGTGCCAACGGGAGTGACTGTGACGCCCGGTGCGGTCCTAACCGCGCTGAGCGTTCGCGCCGTCCAACCGAATTGGAAAGATCCCTATATGCAGCAATGGTCATTCGACGTCCAGCATCAATTCGGCTCGGAAGGAAAGACACTTTTGGACGTGGGATATTTTGGATCTAAAGGTACACACTTGATCGGTGCTTATGAGTTGAATGACCTGCCGCCAGGAGAAGCGTTGAATTCATTGTGCGCGACTGGCGCGTCGACTACGCCAACCGTCGCCTGTCAGGCGCCCGGCTTCGCGTTCACTTCGACTGCAAACTCGGCAATTCTGGACCAGATTCGTCCCTATCGCGGTTATCGTTCAATC
>WNGF01027579.1_pt1 | contig 11876 bp, 9 predicted proteins | sample 5400641 | NCBI WGS metagenome assembly WNGF01 (sample SAMN13153371, study PRJNA577476) | soil metagenome | isolation source: 80 cm soil or saprolite under grassland replicate 2 | place: USA:California | collected 2016-06-15 | reverse complement strand
AAATCCACCATCGGCGTGACGGCCACGAGAATGATCTGGAAAAACCAGATACTTGGTAAACTAAACCAGCCGAGCGCGCGATAGTTCCAGTTGAACACCATGTCGCGATGTTTCCAAAGACATTGCAGCGTGCCGTAGGCCCAGCGAAAACGCTGCCGCGCGAGTGTGCGTACGCTTTCCGGCGCTTCTGTCCATGCGATCGCACCGGGCACGTAAACGATTCGTTGCCGATGTCTGTGCAACGACAAGGTCAGATCGGTGTCTTCGGCGAGGGTCTGCAAACTCAGGCCGCCCGCTTCGTCGATCGCATCCTTGCGGATTGCACTGATCGCGCCAGGCACCACCGTGATGCAGTTCCAGCGATTGTAAGCGCGCCGGTCGAGATTAAAACCACAGGTATATTCCAGCGCCTGACAGCGCGCGATAAACGAGCGTAAATTTCCAACTTTCGCGTGACCTGACACCGCGCCGACGCGCGTATCGGCAAATGGTTCGAGCAAGCGCGGGAGGGTATCGCGCTGACATTGCGTATCGGCATCGATGAAAACGACAATGCCATGATGGACGGCAGCGAGACCGCGCTGCAAGGCGTGGGCTTTCCCCCTGTTTTCCTGCTGCATCAAGCGAACGCGTCGGTCGACATGCGCAACGCGTTCAACTTCGGTGGCAGTCTCATCACGCGAGCCGTCGTCCACAACTATGACTTCGATTTCGCCTTTATAATCGGTGGCCAGAAGCGCGCGCAAAGTTTCCGTGATCACCTTCCCTTCGTTGTAAGCAGCCATTACCACACTGATTGGTTCCGTAAAATCCGCTCTCGGTCCCCGTCGAAAACGGTAGGCGAGCCAGATGACAACGAGCGTGCGAGCGACTACAAGCGCCGTCGCCACAATCATAAACGCCCAAAGGAATTCCTCGATGCCGTGAAAAACACGGAATCCAGTGCTGCTGACGAAACGTGCGAGCGATCGCCCATTTTCTTGCAGGGGCGGCATAACCGCATCGCGCGTCGTGCCAAGAAGCCACCGGCGTCGTGCAGCAGAATAATACTTCCATCGCGACGTTGTTGTTTCACCCGCCGCAAGATGATGTCGGCGCCCGGCTTCGCCCAGTCCTGCGGATCGATGCTTTCCAGAACCACGAGATAGTTGAGGTCTTCGGCAATCTGCAGCGGAATCAGTTCGCTTAGTTGCGATGGATCTGTATCGGCCGCGTAAGGCGGACGGAACAATGTTGTCGCGCGACCTGTGATTGTTTCGAGCAAAAGCTGGGTTGCGTTCAACTCAAGCCGGATGTGCTCCGGCCAGCAGAGCGCCAGGTTTGGATGATAATACGTGTGGTTCCCGATCTCGTGCCCTTCGTCGACGATGCGTCGGACCAGCCACGGGTAACGCTCTGCGTTCACTCCCACGAGGAAAAACGCAGCTTTCAGGTTTGCGGCTTTGAGGATGTCCAGAATCTTTGGGGTCCATCGCGGATCGGGGCCGTCGTCAAAAGTGATTGCGACCTGATGCTCGCCGCCGGCGCCTTGATGATAAAGCGTGGGAAATTGTGCAAACTTCACGTATTTCGCCGTGAGATAGCCGTCCGCATCGACCGCGAGCCTGCGCCTTCCATCGCTGCGATCCTCGTCAACAGTTACAATCTCGCCGTCGCCGACATCCGTGATGGTGTCCGTTGACTTGATTAGCTCGAGCGACTGGCGTGTCTGATTGTCCATCTTGAAATCCCGCGGAACGCTTAACGCGTCCCAAATTGCAGGGTCTTCACTGCCGAGCCGGTAGAGCGCAAACCCACCTGCCTTTTGATCGCGCACCTCGCGAAGTTCGTTGAGGAATGTCACGGCATCCAGAAACCAGACGGCGTGCTCCTTATCCTCATCTTGAAAATAAAAATACGGACTGTAACTCGGCCCCTGCACTTCTGCGCTCTCGACTTCAGCATCATTGGCGCGGCTCATCGCTTCTGGAAAACTGATCAGCTCCGCCTTTTTCCCACCGATCGTCCAATCATATCCGTAACTACCGAGCGCAACGATCCATTGTCTGGTATCGGAATCTTCCAGCAGAACGTGCACCCAGCCTTCAAACCACGAGCGCGACGCCAGCGGACCCGCCGGATCGATGTCAGAAGTCTCGTCAAACAACATCGCCACAAAACGGTCGACGTTGTCCGCCAGCTTATCGAAGTCGATGTAGTCCAACTCCTGGCCGGGCTCAACGCAAAGCCACAGCTCTTTGTTATCGTCGTGCAACGCGTCGGCGAACTTGTCGATGAATCCAGTAATGTCTTTCTTGTAAACCGGATCGATTTGCTCCCAATCGACCACCACGCCTGAAGCCTTGGCATTACGCAAAACAGAAAGCACCTTTTGGATAAACCGGTCCTGTCGCTCCCCTGGACCGTGCGCCAGATTCTCGATCGCCTCCGGCTGCCAGATCTCGCCGACAAGGTTGGTCAGCAGCGGCATAAGTGCGATCCCTTTGTTCGCGGCAAGTTTTGGCAGCCGCGCGTCTGGGTCGATTTGCAAATCCCCCATGCCATCGGTCACGGTCATCCATTCCGGGCAGAGATGTGTAATCTGCGCCGCGTGCTGCTGGAGCGACGCGTAGCTGGACGGATCTCCATTGGTATAAAATGCCAGACGCACTTCATTGTTGAGCGATTTCTTCCGCGGCCGCGCCGGAGGCGTGGGGGCTGAGCCAGCGAGCTTTCTTGCCGCTTGTCGTGCTGCGCCAAATTTCTGCCATAGCAGCGAAGCGGGAGACAATTGGCCGGCCGGATTCTCCTTTTGCAATGCTTTCAGTTGACCCTTTAATTGCCGCAGGGAAAAAGGCACGTTCATTTTCGGCGCGACAAAAAGTGTCTGAACAAACAGCACCGTCCCGAGGAAAAACAGCACGCCTGCGATGAGCAGAATCAGGCGCAAGCGCGGCCAGCGTTTACCCGAGGGATCGGAGAAAACGAATGGCGTCACTCCTTCCGGAGGGATCTCGTCCATGAATTCGCTATAATCGCGCATGCGTCACAAGAAGAAAATCCCAATCTCTTGCTCTTAATCGTCGGCTCTTGCTCTTGCCGCTGCTCGACGGTTGCAAAGCAAACATCGAACACCCAACATCCAATATCCAAATGCATATCGAGCCAGATCCGCTGCCAACTGGACATGCCGGTATTGCTGCCCGTTTAAAGAAAGGTCCAACGATCCATTCCAGTGCCTGGATTGTTCCCGGGGCAACGGTAATTGGCGACGTAACCCTCGCGGAAGAATCGAGTGTCTGGTACGGCGCCGTGCTGCGCGGCGACATCAACCGCATCATCATCGGGCCGCGCTCGAACGTTCAGGATAATGCTGTCGTTCATCTCGACACAGATTATCCAACAACTGTGGGCGAGCTGGTCACCATCGGCCACGGCGCCATCGTGCACGCGTGCAAGATCGACAATGAAGTGCTTGTCGGGATGGGCGCCATCATTCTCGACGATGTGGAAGTCGGCGCACGCTCCATCATTGGCGCAAACGCGCTCGTCACTATGGGGATGAAAATTCCTCCCGGCTCGCTCGTGCTCGGATCACCTGCGAAAATTCGCCGGCAACTCAGCGTAGACGAACAAAAGGACATCGTGCGATGGGCATGGAGCTACGTCGAGACCGCGAAACAGTTTCGCGAATTTTACTAAGGTCCGCAGGGCAGGCTGCTTCGCCTGCCGACTACACATCGGCAACCGGAGCGGTTGCCCTACAAACTCTTTGCCAGCTCTCGCGCATTCTCCCGCAATAGCTCGGCTGCGCGCTGGATGTTTTCCTTCTCACTCATTCCCGGCCGCGCATTCTCGTAAACGCTATCGAAAATCTCGCGGACTTCTCGATCCTTGGTCGTGCGGCCGACAATTGCGAAAACGCGTTTGCCGAGTTTTTTTGCGAGCTGCGCGACGCCGGCAGGTGTTTTTCCCTCGAGCGTCTGCCGATCCAAACTCCCCTCGCCTGTAATCACAAGATCGACATCTTTCATTTTCGATTCGAGCCCGACGGCTTCTGCTACCACATCGAAACCCGGCCGAACTGTCGCCCCGCAAAAGCTCATCAGACCGAATCCGAGTCCACCCGCCGCGCCAGCGCCGGGTTCGTCGCGGAACACAGGCATTTTGCCTGTGCGGCCAGCGGAGTTGCGCTCCGCTGATTTTCCTTCGAATTCTTTTTCGACGAGGTCCGCAAGCCTGGTTAAAGCGCGTTCCAAAAGGTCAATCTTATCTTTGCTTGCGCCTTTTTGCGGACCGAACACTCGCGTCGCGCCATTTTCGCCGAGCAGCAGATTCCGCACATCGACTGCCGCAATAATCTTCGGCAACGTCAAATCTTTCGGCTTTGCGATTTTTTTGAGGTGAAGAAGACAAGTCACTTCCTGCTCCTGCTCATGCTCGTATTCGAACCGAAACCCAAGCAATCCGCCATCGTTTGTCGCGCTCCCACCAAGGCCGATGATGATTTCGTTCGCGCCTCGGCTAGCCGCATCGAAAATCATTTCGCCAACCCCGAATGTGGTCGCGCGAACCGGATCTCGTTCGCTTTCAGAGAGTCGCCGCATACCTGCGGCTTCGCTCATCTCCAACACGGCAAGCTTTCTATCGGCGATCCAAGCGTAACGCGCATCGATCTCGCGTCCCAACGGATCGTGCGCCTTGCATTTCAACCAGGAACCGCCAAGCGCATCGCAAATAACTTCGGCGGTACCCTCGCCACCATCCGCCATCGGCACGATGTCGATCTTTGCGTCATGCAAAACGTCGCGCAGACCGGCCGCGATATTTTCTGCCACTTCCCGCGCGCTCAACGAGCCTTTAAATTTATCGGGCGCTATAAGGATGCGCATGCGCAGAGGTTAAATCGTTACAAGCGTTACATCGTTACAAACGAAAGGATGCTCTTTGTTGTAACTCTTTTAACGTTGTAACTTTTTTAACCGCTTTTCGAGAATTTCACCCGCCAGCTGCGGATTTGCCTTCCCTTTCGACAATTTCATAACCTGTCCCTTAAGAAAATTGAGCGAGGCCATGTTGCCGGCCTTAAAATCTGCGGCCGGCTTCGGATTCGCTCGAATCGCCTCGTCGCATAATTTTTCAATGGCGCTTAAATCGCTCAGTTGCTCGATTCCCTTTTCCTTTACGATCGCAGCGGCGCCCTTGCCGCTCGCGAACATTTCCGCGAAAACTTCCTTACCCTGCTTGCCGCTGATTTGTCCGCTGTCGATTAGATTGACTAACTCATCCAGCGCCTCGGGCGGAATTGGACAATCGTTGATGGTTTTGGCGTCCGTTCTGAGTGCGCTTTGCAAATCGTTAAGGATCCAGTTCGCGACATTCTTCGGGTTCTTCGCGCCTTTAGCGGCTGTTTCAAAATATCTTGCAAGGTCGAGATCATTCGTCAGCACGCCGGCATCGTACGGGCTCACTTGATATTGCTCGACGAAGCGCGCGCGCCTGGCCTTTGGTAATTCCGGAACGCGAGGTCGTACATCGGCGAGCAGCACCTCGGTTTTCACCGGCACGAGATCGGGATCGGGGAAATAACGATAATCGTGCGCGAACTCTTTTGTGCGCATGAGAAATGTTTCCCCGGCGACATCATCCCAGCCGCGAGTTTCCTGATCGAGTTTTTCGCCGTTCTCCAAGACACCGATTTGCCGCTGAATCTCATAGGCAAGCGCACGCCGGACCCCGCTGATCGAGTTCATGTTCTTGATCTCGATTTTAACTCCCAGCTCCGCCTGCGTCGCCGGGCGCACGGAAACATTACAGTCGCAGCGCAGTTGGCCTTTCTCCATGTCGGCGTCGCTCACCGCTCCGTAGATCAAAATTTGTTTGAGCGCCGTTAAAAACGCGAACGCTTCCTCGGGCGAATTGATCTCCGGTTGTGTGACGATCTCCATCAGTGGCGTCCCGGCGCGGTTGAAGTCGATTCCAGTGCTCGATTCGAAATGAAAACTTTTCGCCACGTCTTCCTCCAAATGAATGCGCACGAGGTGAACTTCTTTGTCTGGACTCGCGATCGTTCTCTGCGCGTCTTTGGGATAAGCGAGGTCGTGCAACGGCACACTGCCATTCGTGCAAAGCGGCATGTCGTATTGTGAAATCTGATAATTTTTCGGCATGTCGGGATAAAAATAATTTTTCCGGTCAAACTTACAGATCGGCGCGATGTCGCATCCAAGCATAAGCCCGGTGAGCACGGTCATGCGCAATGCCTCATGATTCATCACCGGCAAAGCGCCCGGCAATCCCAGGCACACTGGGCAAGTATGCGTGTTCGGCTCAGCTCCAAATTCAACTGGACTCGCGCAAAACATTTTCGAGAGCGTCTTGAGCTGAACGTGCACCTCAAGGCCGATGGTGGCGATGTAGTTCATGGCCGCAAAATTAACCACGAATGAACACGAATGTGCGGCTGAGCTTATTGGAATTCGTGTTCATTCGTGTCTATTCGTGGTTACTTTCGCTCCCCGCATAATCGAGCGCGCGTTGGAGATCGAATTTTTTGATGCGATTAGCGAGTGCCGGGTCATTTGCCGCGTCGATGAGGCGTTGGTCCTGGATAAGGTCGAGAAAGCGCCTCTGCGCGATCATTTCTGAGATCTCCGGATCGGATCGCAACGCGATAATTTTCGGGTGTTCGCTCAACTCGCGTGCACCGGGGAATGTAAGGAATTTCTGCGCGCGTTCCGGACTCGAAAACACCCTGCCCACTTTCTCAAGCATTTCATACGTCTTCAGCGGAACGGGGTCCGTGTGCTTGACGGCGTTTCCGAATGGCCCAAGCTCGAGGGAATTCTTTAAGCGCGCCAGCGACGTAGCAAGGGCCGCAGATCCCGTATTTGGCTCCGAGAGAAAACGTCGTCGCACAGCTAGAGCGCGCAAGGTCGCAGACTCGCCAGCCTCGGGAGAACTTGCCTGGCTGCGGACTTGTGCGTCCGCAACGGCGCCAACGGCACGAACGCTCGCCACGATCGTCCAGAGGATAAAGGCGCCGAAAAACAATCCAACAATTGCTCCTGTGAATCCATAAATAAGCTGGACCAGCCTGGAATCCTGTTGGCCGGTCCGCTTGAACAAAACCATTCCCATGCTGGTCACGAATGCATAGATGACAAGAGCAAGCACTGCGCCGGTCAGGATCGACAGAACAATATCAGGCATTTTCAAAAACGGCCGCGCTATCGGGAGAAGCAGCCTGCCGCCGAAAACCGCTGCCGCATACGCCACGGCAAGGGCGGCAATACGCACAAGTTGGCGGAGCAAACCGAGCCGCCAGCCGCGCACCACTTCGAACAAAATCAAAACAACGGCAAAAGAGATGAAGACTGCCTGCCAAAGCGGCGAACCAGCCACCGCTTGAAGTTCGCGGTTCACTTCCATCAACCCAGCAAACCAATCGCTTTTTGCCGCAGCGCATGATCGCAAAGGACGATGGCGGTCATCGCTTCCACGATCGGGACAGCGCGAGGAAGAACACACGGATCATGGCGCCCGCGTGCCGCGAGTTTAGTCTGCTCGCGCGAGGCGGTTACGGTTTTTTGTTCGTGCGCGATCGTCGCGGTCGGCTTAAAGGCAACGCGAAAATAGACCTCTTCGCCGTTGCTGATCCCGCCTTGCACGCCCCCTGAGTTGTTTGTCGTTGTACGAATTTTCCCACCGCGCATTTCAAATGGGTCGTTATGCTCCGAGCCGCGCATCCGCGTCGCCATAAACCCGGAACCAATCTCAAATCCTTTGGTTGCCGGTAAACTCAGCATCGCTTTTGCCAGGTCTGCCTCGAGCTTGTCAAAAACCGGCTCGCCCAGTCCGGGCGGGATGCCACGAGCAACGCATTCAATCACGCCACCAAGCGAGTCGCCTTCGTCGCGAATTTGCTCGATAAGCGTCGCCATCTTCTTCGCCGCCGCGGCATCGGGACAGCGAATCGCATTTTTCTCCACGTCCTTCATTTTCACAGTGGAGCGATTGATTTTCGCAATGACCTCGTGAATCTGCGCGACGTAAGCGACGATCTCGAACTCCGAGTAAAAGGCCGACAATATCTTTTTCGCGATTGCGCCCGCTGCGACTCGGCCGATGGTCTCGCGCGCCGACGCGCGACCGCCACCCTGCCAGTTCCGAATTCCATACTTGGCCTCGTAAGTGAAATCAGCATGGGACGGTCGAAATTTTCCTGCGATTTCCACATAATCCTCCGGCCGAGCGTCTTTATTGCGCACCAGAATCGCAATAGGTGTGCCAAGCGTTTTGCCTTCGAATACGCCGGAAAGAATCTCGCAACGATCTTCTTCCTTCCGTTGCGTAGTGAGTTTGCTTTGACCCGGGCGACGGCGATCCAGCTCTCGTTGAATCTCCGCATCTGAGATATCGATCTTCGGCGGGCAACCGTCGATTACGACACCGATACCGCCACCGTGCGATTCACCAAATGTCGTGACGCGAAAAAGTCGGCCGAACGTGTTGCCCATAGCGGAGGATTAACGGAATCGCAGCAATGCAAAATGGAAGATAGCCATCATGGCTGTCTCGGCGAGCGGGCTTCCAGCCCGCGTCTTTTCGGCAGGCAGGATGCCCACCGGCCGAAACAGGCAAGATGCCTATCCTCCGGCGTCACTTCTAACATCGCACGACGGAGCGCGCGATCCACCTGGATCGCCTCGAACGCGGTTTGCGAATCGTCCCTTGAATCACGGACGTTTTGCGCCACCGCGGGCGGACGTTTTTGGAAGCGGCGGCGATCGGGGCGGCACGGGCGATGATTGAACAATCGACGTGGTCGTTTGCCCATGAACGAGAAAGCGATCCAGCACTCGATCCAGCGATGCAATCTCCGGCAGGTGGACTTTGAGAATGAAGCAATCTTCGCCAGTGATTCGATGACATTCCACAACCTCCGGAATCGATTGCGCCAGCGCAGCGATTTTCGGCAAACGCCCGGGAAGCGGCCGAATCCTGACAAAGGCGGTGATTGCATGTCCGAACGCCTTCGGATCTACCTCGAGCCGGTAGCCGGCGATCAGGCCGCTCTTTTCCAAACGAAGTACACGCTCTTTGACGGCTGGGTTGGACATCCCAATCTTCCGACCCAACTCCGCGATCGACATCCGGGGATTTTTTTGCAGCAAGCGCACTATTTCGATATTTTTGCTATCTGCGGCTATTACTTCATTATTCATCAGTTAATCACTAATTGTGCCTTAATATAATATAGTAATGTCCCATATTATCCTTAACTAGTGTTGACGCAATGGGTTGACGTTTTATCTTGGTTCTATATGACAGACGAGGTCATATCGCCGGGGCATCCACTCACACGGGCGCAGATGCGTAAGGAACGAAGGATTCCACCGGAAATGTTTTTCGTCGGCAGCGCCATCTTTCACTATCTTGGTCCAGCTTTCGCGGTTCTTCTTTTCGCGCACGTCGATGTACTAGGAGTCGCATGGCTGCGGATTGCAAGCGCGGCGGTGGTGTTCGCATTTTGGAAACGCCCATGGCGGTTATTCAAAGAGTTGGATGCGAACGAACGTCGAGTCGTGATTTCATTAGGCATTGTGCTCGCGAGCATGAACGTCTGTTTCTATCTGGCGATCAGCCGGCTGCCACTCGCGACGGTGGGAACGATTGAATTTCTCGGACCGATCGCGCTCGCGGCGGCGGGGGTGCGAACAATGCGTAACCTCGCCGCTCTTCTCCTGGCCATCGGAGGCGTTTTCCTGCTCACGAGCGTGCGAATCGGTGGCGCATCAGCCGGCTACATTTTTGCCTTCGCCAATTGCGCGTTGTTCGTTCTTTACATTTTGCTTGGACACCAGATCGCCGGCAAAGGCGGTCGCGGCGGGGTAGAACGTCTCGCCATTGCGATGGTCGTTGCGATGATCATCGTCAGCCCAATTGGATTAAGAAGCGCATTTGGCGCGCTGCTCGATCCGAAACTTATTCTCGCCGGCATAGGAGTTGGCATCTGTTCGTCCGTCATACCATACATCTGCGATCAATTTGCGATGGCGCGATTGTCGAAAGCCACGTTTGCGCTTTTGCTGTCTCTGCTGCCCGCGACCGCGTGCGTGATCGGAATAATTGTCCTGCGCCAAATACCTTCCGTTTCCGAGTTAATGGGTATCGGCGCGGTGATCGCCGGCGTGGCTTTGAAACGAAGCAATAATGAGGAGTAATAAAAGAATGAACTACACAAACCTTGGCAAGATCGGCCTCAAAGTGTCCCGAATCTGTTTGGGCTGCATGAGCTACGGAATGGTGAAAAAGAAATGGTTTTTGGATGAAGAAGAAGGCCGGCCTTTCATCCAGAGAGCGCTCGAACTCGGAATCAATTTTTTTGACACCGCGAATATGTATTCAAACGGTGCGAGTGAAGAAGTTTTAGGCCGCGCGCTCCGCGATTTTGCAAAGCGCGAGGAAGTCATCGTCGGGACCAAAGTCTATTTCCCGATGCGCCCGGACGTTAACGGTCGCGGATTATCCCGCAAGGCCGTCATGACGGAGATCGACAATAGTCTGCGACGGCTCGGAACTGATTATGTCGATCTTTATCAAATTCATCGCTGGGATTACGAGACGCCGATTGAGGAAACGCTCGAAGCGCTTCACGACATCGTCAAAGGAGGAAAGGCGCGCTATATCGGCGCGTCCTCCATGTTCGCGTGGCAATTTTGTAAGGCGCTTTACCTGGCAGATCTCCATGGATGGACGCGCTTTGTTTCAATGCAGCCGCATTACAATCTGCTTAACCGCGAGGAGGAACGTGAAATGTTGGGTCTCTGTTTAACAGAAGGCATCGGCGTGTTGCCATGGAGTCCACTGGCGCGCGGTCGCTTGACACGTGCTTGGGAATCGCAATCCAGCACGACGCGCAGTCAGACCGATGAGTACGGCAAACAGATTTATTCGGGAACCGAAGAAGCGGACAAGCCAGTAGTAGATCGTGTCGGGGAAATCGCCGAAGTGCGAGGCATCACACGTGCACAGATCGCGCTGGCGTGGTTGTTTCACCAGCCGGCTGTGACCGCGCCAATTGTAGGCGCGACCAAGCTTCATCATCTTGAGGAAGCAGTTGGGGCATTGGCTATAAAATTATCTGAGGCAGAAATTGACGCGCTCGAGGCGCCATACGTGCCTCATCCTATCGTTGGATTCGAATGATACGTGTTTGCTTTTCTGAATGGCAGAAAGCGCGGCGTTCAGATCCACGCATAACTGATGTCGCGCTGATGACAAAACGGAAGATAGCCATCATGGCTGGCTCGGCGAGCGGGCTTCCAGCCTGCGTCTTTTCGGCAGGCAGGATGCCTACCAGCCGAGACAGGCAAGATGCCTATCCTCCGCCATTAAATCACTTCGAGTGCGATCTTCAAATCGTCTGTCAGATCGCGCACGTCTTCCACGCCAACCGATAGCCTAACGAGCGAATCGGTTACGCCAAGCGCTTCACGTTGTTCCTTCGGCACCGACGCGTGCGTCATAAGGGCGGGATGATTGATGAGGCTCTCGACGCCCCCAAGGCTTTCCGCCAGCGAAAATAGATGCGTGTTTTCCAGAAAACGCTTCGTCCCAGCGAGATCGGTCTTCAGAACAATCGTCACCATGCCGCCGAAGCCGCGCATTTGCTCTCGGGCGAGATCATGCTGCGGATGCGATTTTAGGCCGGGGTAACTGACCGATTTCACTTGCGGTTGTTCCTCCAGCCAGTGCGCAATTTCGATCGCGTTTGAACAGTGCCGCTCCATGCGCAGCGCAAGGGTTTTCAAACTGCGCATGACCAGAAAGCTTTCGAACGGCCCCGCGATTGCGCCAATTGAATTTTGTAAAAACGCAATCTGGTCGCCGAG
>WNGF01032500.1_pt1 | contig 11877 bp, 10 predicted proteins | sample 5400641 | NCBI WGS metagenome assembly WNGF01 (sample SAMN13153371, study PRJNA577476) | soil metagenome | isolation source: 80 cm soil or saprolite under grassland replicate 2 | place: USA:California | collected 2016-06-15 | reverse complement strand
TCTCGAACCTCGCCCATACTGCCCGGAGCCCTCGGGTTGCCGCCCGTAGCGCCTGTCGCCCTCCGGCCGGCGGTCCAGCTGTGCGCCGCCCTCATCCGAGCGCCCGCCGCGCTGCCCATTTCCCGGCTGCCACATTTCGGCGTACAGGGGAACTGCCAGCAGAACCGTGGCCACCACTACCCCGGCCAGCCAAAACCACGCCCTAGCAGGCCGACAAAAAGCTTGCTGGGGACCCCGGGCTTGCCGGGGTCCCCGAAACCGCGCCGGAATGTGGGTCTTACGCGTCAATGTCGAAGTACCTGGGTACTAATTCACAATGTCTTCTATATCTGCATCCCCATCGATGTCGTCAAGGGCGGTGAAGTTCTGCAGCAGATCCGAATTCCTGTCCAGGTACTGCAGGTCGGAGACCGCCGTTCCCGTGTTTAACTGAATCCCGCCCGTGTCCTGGTGCAGGAAGCGCATCATCGAAGTGACGCCAACGCCCAGCGCCAAGACGAGTGCCGCGGCCAGGCTAAAGGCCGGACGGCGGAGCCACTGCAGCCATCCCACATGGCTTTGCTTCCGCTGCTGTTCCTCGCGCAAGCGGGCCTGCATGCGGACATTCCAATAGGGCGAGAGCTCGGGAGCCTCCCATTCGTCCAGCAGATTCATGGTGGCGCGCAGCGCCCGCAGCGTCTCGGCACACTCGCTGCATTCGCTGAGATGGAGTTCCATTTCAGCCGCCATCGGCGCGCTCCCGAGGGCGACGTCCGGCAACTGTTCTTGTATCGTTCTGCAGTTCATAACGGCCCCTGTCACTCACTTACTAGATAAATTCCCTCAAATTCTGGCGCAGCGTCTCATAGGCGCGAAACAGCAGGCTCTTCGTGGCCGATTCGCTCAGGTGAAGGACCTCGGCGATCTGCTTGTAGTCCAGTTCCTGGTACTTATGCATCATAACGGCCATCCTCTGCCGCTCCGGCAGCGCCTCTACATGACTGCGAATCGCGTTCAGGCGCTCGCGGCGCAGCAGCTTCTGCTCCACGTTCAGCCTGGAGTCGGCCACGTCCATCGCATGCCCGGTCTCCTCGTTGACCTCATCGAGGCTCGACTTCTCCTCCGGGCGCTCGTGTTTTGTGTCCCGCGCGTGGTTCACCGCCAGGTTCGTCGCGATCCGGTACAGCCACGTGGTGAACTTGGCGTCGGCGGAATACGTGCTCCGCGAACGATACACGCGAAGAAACACCTCCTGCGCGAGCTCTTCGGCAATGGCGGCGTTGTGCACCATGCGGAACATGAAGCTCATCATGGGCCGCCGGTAGCGCTCCACCAGGTAATCGAAGGCGCCATCGTCGCCGTTTCGCACCCTCAGCATCACCTGTGCGTCTTCCATGCCTGCCAGCGCTTGGCGGTCGGCGAAACGGAGCTGCCGCCCTTCCGGGTCCCCGGCGCGCCTGCTGGCGTCCTGGGGCTGAGCTACACTACCGCTCGGGATTGCACCGCCCAGCGCCACGCTGCTCATGTCATCTGGAACCCCCTCTGAGGGCGAAAGTTGCGGGGATTCCTCGGATTCAGAGCCGGTGGCCCGGCTGCTGGCGTGCTGGGGTGAAGCGCCGGTCCTGGCCCTGGGGTCAACCGGCTTTCCGGGGTCCACAGCAGGCCTTCCGGAGCTCCCGCCAGGTCCGTGGTCGGCGTCCTGGGGTGGAGAGCCGGGCTTTGCGGTTTCCGGTTTTTCAGCCTTCCTGCGGTTCCACATCGTGTCCACCCCAGACAGACGACCCAGGCATGCCGAACGCGAACAGGGCGCTCACCCCCAACAAGCCAACTGCGGGCTTAAAACCCTGGGGTTTGGCAAACCTTGCTATTATGCCCGTTTACAGCCGCAGGGGGAAACTCACAGGCATGGCAATTTGCCAAATCCGAGCGGTTTGCTACAATCCGAGGTAGTAGCCGAGGGCGCTTAACTCAGCGGTAGAGTGCCATCTTCACACGGTGGAAGTCGTAGGTTCGAATCCTACAGCGCCCACCACTCCCACCTCCGGTCGAGTGGTCAGGGTCAGGAAGAGTATCCGGCAGGGCCGGACTACCGGGGCTCCAATTTTCGATTTGGAGTACAGCTCCCGGCGCTCGTTGAACGCGTGGGGCTACTTAAGCCCGGGTTTTCACATCGAAAGATAGAGCGAAGGACAGCACCAACGCGAGGGTTGCCAGCAAGCGTCTGGTTGGCTTGCTGAACTGGCGACCTGAAAAGGCGACCGCAGCAGAGTTTCGGAGTGCAAGCCGCAGGCCGCTCCCCAACTGTTCCGTCGCAGGCCGCTCCCCAGTTCCGAAGATGCTGGGGCCCCACATCCGCCTTCCTTGCAGTGTGGATGTGATAGAGCGGCAATTGTTTACAGGCCGCTGCCGAAGACGTTCAGGAACCTGGGAAACCTGTTCCGATCGAGAGTAGTAGCCGGACACTCCGGCCCGCAACACGGCGAATAACACAACCGAACTCGCGGGCCCGCGAAGCACAGCAGGTCCCCAGCAGCCCGATTTTGACTTGCTGTGGCTTGCTGGGACGAGAAAGCAGCCGGGGAGCCATGCGGGTCAATAGGGAAAGAGCTACGAAGCACACGAGAAACCGACCATATGAATAGTGGAACGAACCATCCTGCCGGCAGCGGCGGGAGAGGACGTAAGCGGCGCCGCGGGCGTCGCGGGAGCCAAGGTGCGGGAGCGCACGGCGGCACGCAAACGGGCATCTACCCCAGCACGCCGAAATCAGGCGCGCCGGGGACCCCGCAAGCCGGAAATCAGGGCCAGGAAGCGCCAGGGCAGTCGAGCCCGCATTCTCCTTCTCATCCCAGGCCGGCCCATGGGAAGTCTGGAGCCAAGCCGCCGCACAAGCGGCAATTCAAGGCCAAGCCTGCGGCGCACAGGAACGCGGAGAATAATGGCAACCAACCCAAGGGCGCCAGCCGTGGCGTGCGCGGCGTGATGAGCCACAAGACCCCGGATGCGGGCATCTACAGCGCGCCCATGGACCACTCCTATCGCAGCCTCCGTCAGGAGGGAAACACCGGACAGCAGGGGTATTCGGCAATGCCAGTTGGCGAAAGCACCAGCTCGCGGCCCATCGTGGCCTTTATCGACGACCTGTTCTTCATGGCCAAGGTGCAGGAGACGGCCCGCAAGCTCAACGTGAAGCTGAAATTCGTCAAGAGCGACAAAGAAGTCCTGGAGATGGTTGCGGCCGGCGAAGAGAAGCCTTCGCTGATCATCATCGACCTGAACCATCACACGGTGAAGCCGCTGGTCGTGATCCCCAAGCTGAAGGCGAAGTTCAAGAAGGAAACCAACATCATCGGCTTCCTCTCGCACCTTCAGGGCGAACTCAAGGTAAAGGCCCAGGAGGCTGGTTGCGACATGGTGCTGCCCCGCTCGGCTTTCTCGCAGAACCTGCCGCAGCTTCTGCGCCGCCACGCCACCAGCGAAGCCGAGATGCAGGAATACGAGCGCCAGCCCTGATCGGGTGGCCCACTCAAGCTTCTTTTGCTTTTGATCTCGTTTCGAACGCCAACCCTGCCTCTATTTACCCCGGAGGCCACTTCATATCGCGCCCGCCGATGAGGTGCAGATGCAGGTGGAAGACCGACTGTCCGGCGCGCGGGCCCACGTTGAGCACCGTGCGGTAGCCATCTTCAATTGTCCGGCGCGCGGGCCCACGTTGAGCACCGTGCGGTAGCCATCTTCAATTTTGCGCTCGCGCCCGAGCTTGGCGGCGATCAGATGACAGTAGCCGATGATCTCCGCATCGGAGGCCGTCGCCTCTTTGAGTCCCGCAAAATGGCGCTTGGGCACGATGAGCACATGCGTCGGCGCCACCGGCTGGATATCCTCGAAGACGTACACGTGATCGTCCTCATAGACCTTCTTGGATGGAACTTCTCCGGCAATGATCTTGCAGAAAAGGCAGTCGCTCATCGGGCGCTCCTTGTCTCTCGAGTGAAGCGAACGCCAAATTTAGCACACAACTTATGCCGTGATCTCGAATTTTTGTTGCTGAAAACTTCGGGGCCGCGCAGGAGATCTGTGCGGTGCTGGGGTCCTCCACTTCGTTCAGGATGACACCGGATCAAAAGCTACGGATCAGCGGGGCCACGCTAATCCAGCCGCACCATAAACACCCCGCCCTCGTTCACCCGCGTCGTCTCGTACACCTCGCGGGTCTTTTCCTTGTCATCCTGCGCCACGCGGATGCGGACCCAATATCCGGTGGGCCCCTTGAACTGCAGAACATTCGAGCCGGGGTAGCGATCGAGAAGCTGCGCCTTCAGCTGCAGCGCGTCCGACTGCGCCTGGAATGCGCCGATCTGCACGCACCAGCGGCCGCCGGTCTCGATCGGTCGCGGGACTTCCAGCACATCCAGCCGCACCTTTGCCGTGCCGGGCAGATAGACGCTCACCGCCTTGGCGGCTGCCATAGAAAGATCAATGATGCGTCCGTAAACGAACGGCCCACGGTCGGTGATGCGCACCACGGTGGACTGATTGTTCGTGAGATTGACTACGCGCACGATGGAGTTCAGCGGCAGCGTGTTGTGCGCCGCGGTCATCCCGTCCTGGTTGTAGATCTCGCCGTTGGCGGCCTTTCTCAGGTGGTAGTTGGGGCCGTACCAGCTGGCGTAGCCGACCTGTGTCCAGATGGCGCGAGCGTTGGGGTCAATGTGAATTCCGGGGACCGATTCGGGCGCAGGTTGATTTGCCGGCGGCGCCTGCTGGGTTGCGCGCGGTTCCGATGGTCGGGGCGGTAGGGCCTGCGGAGTCTCAATCAGCTCGGGCGCGGGTGGAACGTCGCGCGCGCTGTGTTTCTTCCCGCCGCAGCCGGTGCCCGCGATTACAAGCGCGATAAGCGCAGCCAACAGCAGCGCAGGACGCGGATCGATGAAGCGCATCGGCTTGATTGGCGGCGAAGTGATTCGCGACCACCGAGGTGCCCCACTCAGCCTCAGGGTCCCCGGCAAGCCCGCTGTTGGCTTGCTGGGGTGGAACGTTCTTTTCGTTGAGCGGGGCTTTGGGGTGGTACGAGCAAAACTACCCCACTCAAGCAAAAGAAGCTTGAGTGGGGCACCCGAAATCGTGCGCGGCGAAATGGCGCGCGAGGAGACATCGGCGGCTTGCAGGACGGATTTCACGGCACATCGATTTTGTCGGGCGCCAGGCGTGCCGGTCAATGAGGTGGAACACCGATGATCACTCCGCGCAAAGAGCGAAGTTCCGTGGATTCAGGGCAATTACACGGGCTCAGGAGGCGGCCCGCCCGCGGGATCGAGCGGCATCGCGACCCACAGCACGACATAGGCGATCGGGCCGGCGCCCCAGAGAAGAGAGCAAAGCAGCCAGATGGCGCGCACAAGCGAGGAATCCAGGTCGAAATAGCGGGCCACGCCGCCGCAGACGCCGGCGATCTTCTTGTCGTTGCTGTAGCGCGCAAAGGGGCGATTGGATGACGCTATCTTGAACGGGAACGAAGACGGCTTCTGCTGCGCGGTGCGCGCGCCGCAGAACTGGCAAAACACCGAGCTGTCGTCGATGCTCTTTCCGCAGTTTGAGCAGTACACGGTCACTCCCGAAGCGGTTGTCTCGAACCGCTTTCATCTGCCGCTTCGCAGTCATCATACGACGGATTGCTCTATGAATTCCGCACTCTCCCGGGTTGCCTGCCGAAGTATCGGAACGCGTCTGGTTTCAGATGTTTAGAGTGGTGATGGGCATCACCGCTCGATGTGATATTTCCCCGGTCAGCCCCGGAATGCCGCCGTTCATGGTATCGGCGTTGGGGATCAGAGCTGAAACCCGTAGCATCTTGACGTGGGGCAGGGTCTGCTTCTCTTTACAATCTGCGTTTTTTGGAAATCAACCATGCGGGCCGCGCGGCGGACCCGGTCAGGAGATAGCGGTTCATGCATAAGCCGATCAAATATGTCGAAAAGATTCTCACCTATGTCGCCAAGGGCGGATGGGTGGTCTTTGACCAGCTGAACAGCATCCACCCCAACCCGTCGGTGACGCCGAAGTGGGCCGACCAGCCGCTGCTCAAGTCCTATCAGAAGACCAAGCCTCCGTTGGGCTGGCCGCGCACCACCGACTCGCTCTGCCCCAAGTGCGTGCCCGAGGTGCGCCAGCAGATCGTCGACGGCAAGCTGCCCTATGAAATCCTGCTCAATGAAAAGGTGGGCGAGATCAAGGCGCAGATCATCGAGCGCGACGGCAAGATCCTGATGGTGAAGGACTGCCCCAAGCACGGCCACTTCGAGGACGTGATGGCGGTCGACGTGGATTTCTTCCGCCACCTCGAAGAGATGTTCCCGGGGCGCGACATGCGCGCGCACAACGACGAGCGCCTGCACAACCACGGCACCTCCACCGTCAAGTACGGCCGCGGCTCGGTGCTCACGGTCGACCTCACCAACCGCTGCAACATGATGTGCGATCCCTGCTTCATGGACGCGAATCAAGTGGGCTTCGTGCACGAGCTTAGCTGGGAGGACATCAAGAAGCTGCTCGACAATGCCATCACCATCAAGCCTCGCCGCCAGATGAGCGTGCAGTTCAGCGGCGGCGAGCCCACGCTCTCGCCGCACTTCCTTGAGGCAGTGGCTTACGCCCGCAAGGTGGGCTACAACTCAGTGCAGGCTGCAACCAATGGCATTGAGTTTGCCAAGTCGCCGGAGTTCTGCCGCCAGGCTGCCGAGGCCGGACTGCGCTACGCGTATCTGCAGTTCGACGGCATCGGCAACGCGGCCAACTCGCACCGCGCGGTCGGCAACCTCTTCGACGTGAAGCTGCGCGCCATTGAAAACCTGCACAGCGCGGGCGTCGAGATCGTTCCGGTCGTGACCATCGTCAACGGCGTGAACAATGAGCAGGTGGGGCGCATCATTCAGTTCGCGCTCGATAATCCCAAGCGCATCTCATTCCTCTCCTTCCAGCCGGTCTCGTTCACCGGGCGCGATGAGGAGATCACCGACGAGCGCCGCCACGCGCAGCGCTACACCCTGAGCCATCTTGCCCACGACGTAAAGTGGCAGACCGGACTCGGCGAGCCCGCGCGCGACTGGTTCCCCATCTCGTTCATGGGCACCTTCAGCGACTGGGCTGACTCGGTCCACGGCACCACCAAGGACTGGGGCTCGGTCAACTGCGGCTGCCATCCCAACTGCGGCGTGGGCATGGCGCTGATGATCGATAAGGAGACCAAGGAGGCGGTGCCGGTCACCAAGTTCCTCAACGCGGACGCAATCCCGAAGGACGTGGCGAAGATCAGCGATGCGGCGCGCAGCCCGTTCTGGTCCAACCTTGGCATGGCGCTCAGCCTGCTGCGCAATTACGACCCGTTCAAGGCACCGACGCACTTCCGGTTCGTCGACCTGCTGAAGAAATTTGAGAAGACCTTTGCCGCGACCAAGCGCGCGGAGAACAAGTACGGCAAGAGCGCTCCGGGCCGCACCATGGACGATATCCAGAAGCGCCGCGCCGACCGCTGGAACTTCCTGTTCATTGCGGGCATGTGGTTCCAGGACCTGTTCAACTACGACTTCCGCCGCACCGAGCAGTGCATCATCCCCTACGCCACGCAGGAGGGCGAGATCAGCTTCTGCGCCTACAACACCGGCGTGGGCTGGCGCAATATCATCGAGAAGATGCACATGACGGCCACGCTGACCAAGTGGTACGAGGAGCACGGCCGGCATGAGATCTTCGCGGGCAACAAGAACGTCGCGCTGGAGACCACGGACCACTCGCTGGTGCTCAACGAGGCGCACGTGCACGCCGGACGCAACACCACGCTCGACGACGCGGGCATCGCCAAGACCGCGCGCGAAGAGAAGCTGCGCGCACGCGACGCCAAGCTGAAGGAGAGCGCCGAAAACGCCAGGATGATGGCGCTCTACAAGCAGCACGTGCTGGGCGAAAAGGTCCCCGAGGTCGGCGGCTTCGTCTCGCTGGACAGCCTGAACGCGAAGCCGGTTCTACCCCAGCACGCCGACAGCGGGCGCGCCGGGGACCCGGTTGTGAAGCCGGAAGAGACGCAGGAAGAAGAAGTGATGGGCGACTAACCCCGATGCAAGTCGGTCGCACCACCGCCGCCGGAGGATCGGTCCCTCCGGCGGCTTTCTTTTTGGGAGGATCTTCTTCACGGTGGCCCACTCAAGCTTCCTTTGCTTGAATGGGGTTGTTGACATTGCTCTTTTTGTCCTTGCTTTTGCTCTCAAGTGTCAGGAACGAAGTGAAGGACCCCGACACAGCACAAACAGGCACTCTGGCGCACAGGCTTTTCAATCATTGCCTTGGTCCACGGCAGGTGGCCGAAGTGCCTCCCAGGCCCTCGGAGAGAATTGTGCCGCGCCGGGGTCCTTCACTTCGTTCAGGATGACACCTCTAGAACAAGGGCAAAACAACAACAAATGCCCCAGCATGGTTGTTTTGCTCCCGATCTATACTGCGAAGATCGTTCAGCGTCGTTCCTGGGGCTTATCATGAGAATTGTGCGGACGGGTGTTCGCGTCATGCTGACCTTCCTCATAGCGCTTTACGCATTGATCATCGTGCTCGCCCTCATCTCCGAGCGCTTCATCTTTTTACCGCACGCGCCCGGCTACGACCTGGACTCGCTCACGGCGCTCAGCCACGGCGCGGTGCAGGGCTATCGGATTCCATGCAAAGGCGGAGCTCTGGCTGCGGTGTACCTCAGCCCCAGCACGCCAACGGCAGGCGCGCTGGGGACACCGCTGCCGAATCCTCAGGCCCACTTCACGCTGCTTTACAGCCACGGTAACGGCGAGGACATCGGAGACGTACGGCCAGAGCGAGGGCAGGTCTTCGGAGGCCGCTGTGTATCGGAATGTCGAGGCGGCCTTCGACTTTCTGACCGGTACGCTGCACGTTCCGCCGGAGCGAATTATCGCCTTCGGGCATTCGCTCGGCGCCGCGGCGGCGATTCATCTGGCATCCAGCCGTCCGGTTGCCGGACTGATCGCGCAGGCGCCGTTCGTCTCGGCCTTTCGCGTCCTGACGCGGGTGCCGCTCCTGCCCTGGGACAAGTTCAACAACGCGCGCGCCATCTGCCGCGTGCACTGCCCGGTGCTCATCGCACAGGGCCGCAGGGACGAGGTGATTCCGTGCTGGCACAGCGAGCGCATCTACCTGCTCGCAAATCCGCCAAAGTGGCAGGTCTGGCTCGATGGCGCCGGACACAACGACGTGATGCTGGTGGCCAGCAGGGAATTCATCGCCGCCATCCAGAGCTTCGCGCAGGAGTTGCGGTCGAGCAGCCGCGCAGCCGCAGCGAACTGAGCGCAAATCGACGGTGCCCCTTTCAAGCTTCATTTGCTGAGTGGGGCAGTTGCCCTTGCGTTCGCATCCGCATCCAGTTTGAGAGGAAGTATGAGGAGCAGCCTGCCATGCGATTCGAAGCGTTCTCGTTTGGCTCGATCAAAATCGATGGCACGACGTACGAGCACGACATCGTGATCGATCGCGGTAAAGTGCAAAAGCGAAAGAAGAAGAACTCGAAGAAATACCGCGGTGAGTTTGGACACACGCCGGTTTCAGTTGACGAAAAGATACCCTGGAAGTGCAAACGGCTCGTCATTGGCACCGGTACCGGTGCGTTGCCGGTGATGGATGAGGTGAAACGCGAAGCCGAGCGCCGCAAACTCAGGTTGCTGATCATGCCCACGGCCCGCGCAATTGAGCTGCTGCAGAAAAAAGGCGAAACCACCAACGCCATCCTCCATGTAACGTGCTGAGGGATGGGTGCTCCATTCAAGCTTCTTTTGCTTGAGTGGGGCAGTTGCTGTTGCTCTTGCTTCAGCGCAAAAAAACGTCCGCCGGAGCGTCCGGCGGACATGGTATCGGGAGGAGAAACTATCGAGTCTGGTCGAATGCGATCAACTCAGCCGTCAGTAGGTATTCCCGCTGGCGGGCGGAAAGTTCCACTTGTTTTGCAGAAATTTCAGAGTTGATTTTCGCCAGCCGGTCTTCCTGCTGGTTCAGGCTTGCAACGTAGCGCTGCAGAAGGGCTTTCTCCTCCGAAGTGCCCTTCAGGGTCTTCATGTTTTCGCGAATCCGGGCCTGCTCCTGGCTGATCCGGGCCAGCTCCTCGCGATTCGCCTGCAGCTCACGCTCGGTTTCCGCGACCGCATCTTTCTTGGCCAGCAGCTTGCGAAGTCCGGCCTCCACCTCCGGCTGCACGCCGCCGCTCTGCAGGATGAAGCCGATGGTCTCGCCGTCCAACGTGTTGAGGGCGTAGGTGGTTTGCTGCGGATAGTACTCGGCGACCTCGAGCTTTTCGCTCTTGCCCGGCGCGACCCGCACGCGGAAGCGGTGGCAGGAGCCGGAGCTCTCCTCGGGCTTCAGGGAGGCCCCCGGCACGCCTTCTGTTGGCATGTTGGGGTGAAGGTCGGCGAGGAAGTGCCAGCCGGAGCGGGCCGGGTGCTCGATGACGACGCTGCGCGCCACCGTATCGGAGTTGGAGACGGTGTAGCTGCGGGTCTCGCGCAGCTCGCGCGTGAGCGTCAGGATGCCGCGGGCGGCGCGCAGGCGGGTGTACGGCCGCTGCTCGGAGGAGCCCTCCTGCTTCACTCGCACGGCAGTGTCGGCCGCGTAGGAGAGCAGCCGGCGCTCGTCGGGATGGATCTCTGCCAGCAGGCCTTCGCCGGCAAAGGCACCGGACTCGACGATGTTGAAGCTGCCCGCGTCGAGTGTGAGCCCGCTGGAGTTGGTCAACCAGACGGCGCGCACCGGCGCAGGCTGGCGCTCGTTCCACAGCGTGACCTTCTCGGCCTCGACTCGTGCCTGCACAATCGGCACCAGCGCGGACTGGTTCTGCAAAACCGTGACGTTCTGCCGGATCTTGTACTCGAACATGTCGCCCAGCGCCTCGGCCGTGGCCTGCGCCTGCACGGACTGCTCGAGGGCGTCCCTGAACTCCGGCGCCGGTGCGGCGGCCGGAGCCTGGAGCATATATGCGTTCTCCTTCTTCGCTTGCGCCTTTCGCGCCAATCGCCCACCGGCAATGCCGGCGGTCCGCGCGCTGTCGGCTTCGTCACCGCTCGCGATCTCGCCAGCAACCGCAGCCGATTTCGACAGGGCCACCGGCTCATTCAGCGTTCCTTCATGCGTCTGCGGAGTCAGCAGCGCGGTCCTGGGCAGATCGACGACTGGTCTTCGCACGTAGTAGGGCTGCGAGATCGGCTCGACGAACGACTGCGGTGCTCCGGCCACCAGCGAGAGCTGCACGTTGCGCCAGTCCTCGCCCACCGTGTTGTCAACAACAGCCCAGCCCTGCAGCAGGGCGTCATTTTTCGCCGCACCCGCCCCATTGTCTTTGGCGTCTTTCGGTAGCACGATCCGGTAGGTCGATTTCCACACCGGCACCTCGCTGATGTAGCTGACGACCACGTCGCGCGGCCCATCGCCCGTGGTGGAGATCGTCATCTGGCGCAGGTCCTTGTCGCGCGCGCTGGCCAGCAGTCCCATGTAGCGCGAGACCTCGGTCGCCATCTCGCTGTCGAGGATGCGGACCGAGGTCGTGGGCGTGAGATCGAAGCTGCGCAGCTCGCCCGAGTCGGTGACGAGCGAGATCTGGGTCGACTTCAGCTCATTGCCGTCTTTGTCCTGGCGCGTGATTTCCTCCACTGAGAGCAAGCGGCCAACGCCGGAGCCCGAGGCGGAGTGCACCTCGACGCGCGCGCCGCGCAGAGCGTTGAGAAACGAAGCGCGATCGGTGTTGCCATCCAGCGCCAGGCGCAGCGTGCCCAGACGCTGGCTGAGCGGCGCGATGGAGTTGTAGCGCACGCCGCCCACGGTGCCGCCGTTCAGGTCGACGACGGTCAGCGACTTGAGCAC
>WNGF01012982.1_pt1 | contig 11880 bp, 9 predicted proteins | sample 5400641 | NCBI WGS metagenome assembly WNGF01 (sample SAMN13153371, study PRJNA577476) | soil metagenome | isolation source: 80 cm soil or saprolite under grassland replicate 2 | place: USA:California | collected 2016-06-15 | reverse complement strand
CGAAGGTTCGACCTCGACCTACCTGACCAAGCCGAACAAGATCCCGCGACGACAAATGGCAGTCAGCCAAGGTGGAATGCCCGGCCAGACGCCCTCCGTTCTGTTGCGCTTCAGGGAGATCGTTCGCCTCGGCAGTATCACCGGGCCATATGACGGCCTCTACTACTGGAAGATCACGACGAACGTTGACGTGGACGCCGTTGGGGCATTGCTCTGGCGACACCTGAGCCGCGAGAAGCGCGAACAGTTTGCTGCCGCCGCGATTCGCATGCAGCGTTCATCGCCTGGTCCAGTTGATGAGTCGAGCGGTCGCGACTCTGAAGCGGCCTGGGCGGCCGGGCTCTTCGACGGCGAGGGCACGTTTGGCGCATACGCGAAACCGCACATGAGGTCGTCCTGGCGCGGCGCCCAAATGTCGGTACCCCAGGCGTCGGCAACCGACGTCCCTGAGACGCTGCTCCGCTTTCGTTCCGTCGTGGGTGTCGGCACCGTAACCGGTCCGCGCATGGTCCCCAGTCCGTGGTCGCGCTTGCCTCAATACCGTTGGGAGGCGAACGGCAGACATGTGTGCAGCGCCGCTATCAAGGCGATCTGGCCCTGGCTCGGTCCGGTCAAGAGGGCTCAGATTCGCGCCGCGATCGAGCATCTCGATGTGGGCGCCGAGGACTGGATGACCGATGTAGCTACGTAAACGGAACCCGAATCGCACTTAGCCGGTAACGTCATTCGCATGCGCCGCATCGATCCGTGGTTCGCCATCGGCATGTTCGCGTTCTTCGGGCTGCTATTCGTGGTCCTCTTCGGAGAGCGCATCGCGCCGTACGAGACGATCTACATGGTCCTGAGTCGACCTCCGCTGCGGCCGCCGTACGCGCCGGGCGAGGTCTATCCGCTGGGGTCGGATGGTCTCGGCCGAGACCTGTTCAGTGTCGTGCTCGCCGGCGCGCGAGCGACCCTCGTCATCGCCACTGCGGCGGGCATCTCACGAGTCGTGTGCGGACTCTTCATCGCCCTGGTCGCGAGCTGGTGGCGCCCGATGCGCACGGTCGCCGATTCGCTCGCCGAGATCGTCTCAGCTGTTCCCGCCACGCTCGTTGCCCTGCTCGTCGTCCTCGTCGTCGTACGCAGCGATCCGCAGCTCTACACGTTCATCGGCGCGCTGCTGCTCACCGGTTGGGCCGGTCCCTACCGGATCGCTCGCGCCGAGCTCGACCGCCTCACGCGTTCGCAGTTCAGTGAGAGCGCGCTCGCACTCGGGGTACGTCGCGCGCCGCTCTTCGGGCGGCACCATCTGCCGCACCTGGTCCCGATGCTCGCGGTGTCCACCGCGCAGCAGTCGGTCGCGTCACTCGTCGCCGTTGCCGAGCTCGGAGTCCTCGGCTACACGATCGGCGCGACTCGGCTCCTCTCCGGTCAGTTCACCTCGACGATCCCCGAGTGGGGCGGGATCCTCGCGAACAGCCGCAGTCTCGAGAACCTCTGGACGACGCGCTGGGTCATTCTCGTTCCAGGCGTGGCCTTCGCCTTGGCGGCGATGGGGATCTCAGCGCTCGGTCTCGGCATTGCGCGTCAATACCAGCGCAGGAATGCGTTCTACGACCTTCGTTCCGGGGGTGCCGCCGCACTAGCCCTGCTCTGCGTCGCCGGAGTGGTCGGAATGCTGCTCATCCCCGAGCGCTACGCCGCCGCACGCGAGTGGGCCGATGCGGCGCGCGAACGCACTCTCTATCGGCGCTCCGATGGTCACGCGCTCGCGGAGGGCGGGCTGCGCCCGATCGGATCGAGCTACGTCGTGGAGCGGCAGGTCAGCATGCTGGCCCAGACCGGTCCGGCCAGCATCAGCGTGCCGCGCGCGGGAGTGCTCAGCGAGGAAGCCGACGCCCCGACTGACTTCCTTCCGGTGCTGTACTTCGCGTCGGGCGGCGGCGTGTTCGACGCGCCGCTCGTCTTCGCCGGTTGGGGCCTCTCGCCTTCGGACCACCCCGCGGTCGCGACGCAGATCTTCAGCGGACCGAGCTTCGGCAAGGTCATAGAGGACTGGCCCGACGATTACCAGGCCGTCGACGTGCGCGGAAAGATCGCGGTCATCTTCAAGACTCCGAACATCAGGACCGGCTCGCGCTTCTCGACCGTGACGCAGGACTTCGAGAGTACGGTGACGAACGCCCTCAAGCGCGGGGCTCGAGCGGTGCTCTACATCGATCCATTCCTACCCACGCTGCCGCAGACGACGAACAATCTTGGGCGGTTGAACTGCCGTCGACGACCCAAACCGGGATCGTGCAAAGTGACGACGCGGTCTTCCAGCGCACACACGCGCGCGACCTCGGAGTGACGGCGCACCTCGAGCTGCCGGTGGAGCGCGTTGCGGCGACGCCGCGGAGCCTCGTTGGCACGACCGGCGACGCCCCGCGGATCCTCGTATGGGCAGTCACTCCGGGGACGCGCCTCAGCTCGCGGCCCGCCCTGGACGCGCTCGCCAGCACGATCCGCGCACTTGCGGACCAGACGGGCGAGGAGGTCGCGTTCGTCGTCTTCGATCGCACCGCCGATGCGCCTGGCAATGCGCGGCAGGTGGCTGAGCGTCTCGGCCGGACGAACTGGGATCTCATCGTCGTACTTGATGATCTCGAAGGCGAACGTCTTCGCTTCGATACCAACTCGTCGGATCTGATCCCCGCGTTCGACGAGTACGCGCAACGGTCGGGTGCGCGCGCTCTGATCACACGCGGGTCCGCCGGAGATGACTTCACCTGGCCCGGGATCCAAGCGTTCCCGAAATCGCGCTCCGTTGTCGTCCTTGGAGCGGGTGGCGCGGGTGACCTCCGCCCTGACACGGCCGCGCTCCTCGGCTATATCGCCGGCCGTGATGCGCAGAGTGCGCCGGAGCTACGCCGATGACCATCGCTGTGCGCGCGGCACGGATCCCGGCGGTGGCGTTCGTGCTGTGGGCGATCTTCGCGGTCATCGTCCCTCGCGCGATGACGCAGTACGCCGCATATGACATGCGCCTGGGCCCTGGGTCGGCCTGTCGACCCGGCTTCACCCGGAGCTGCGGCGAGGCGCTCACGGTCCTCTACGAGCAGTCATTGCCGGGGCTCATCGCTGAAGCGGCGTTGCGCAGCCTCGCACTGCTCGTGGGCGCGGCATTGATCGCCTTGACGCTGGGAGTCTTTCTGGGCGCGGTCGCTGCGATCGTGCGGCGACGCGCCCTCGCGAGCGGTGCGTTGCTCGCGGCGACCGGGCTGACCGCCGCGATCCCTTCGTTCTTCATCGCCTACTTCCTGCAGATCGCGGTCATCGTTTTCGGCGCGAACCCAACGACCGGCAGTCGCTTTCTGCCCGTGTATGGATTCGGCTATGACGAGCACATCGTGCTGCCGCTCCTGGCGGTCGCCGTCCCGGCGCTGGCGATCACGGCTCAGCTCACCGCGGCGCGCGTGAGCGACGTGATGGAGGCGGAGTTCGTGACCACGGCGAATGCGAAGGGTCTGTTCCAGAGTTGGATCGTCCGCGTTCACGTTCTGCCACACGCCTTGCCGGTCGTGTTCGAAGGCCTGGGTTCTGGCCTCCGCGTTTCGTTCGCCAGCCTGCCGATCGTCGAGTACATATTCAACTGGAACGGCATCGGCTATGTCGCGCTGCAATCCATCGCGAATCGCGATGCGGCGGCCCTTACTGCAAGCGCGATGGTGCTGGTCACGCTGTTCGCACTTCTGAGCTTCATCGCGGACATCGGCCGTCCACGCTTCGCCTACCGCTAAACCGCCGCTACGGGTCGAGCGTCCTTAGGACCAGCCCGGATGGCACCTTCGGATAGAAGTACGTCGTCTTCTGCGGCATCTTCTCGCCGGCGTCCGCGACGCGCTGCAGGGTCGGCGGATCTACTGCCCGTATCAGGATCGCCGTGCCTCCGGCGATCGCACGCTCGGTGTCGTGCTCGTATGCGATCTCCGCGCCCGCATCGCGCGCGGGCTTCACCAGGAACTCCTCCGCGATCGCCACGGGCAATGTCCGCCATGCGGCCGGCAACGCGGAGAGGTCGACGGACGGGCGAAGCGCGAGGGCGCGAAACATGCCGCCGCGTGCCACGACGATTCCGGGTTGGATGTCGCCGAGCGCGCCGCGGTCGATCGGTGCCGCGTCGAACGACCGCGCGATCGCGGACTCGAGCGCCTCGTCCGCTCCTTGCACGATGCGGTGTGTGGCGAAGATCCGGAGGCCTGGATCGTTGAGCGTACAGAGAAATGCGAGCGTGTACCGCTCGGGGGCATTCGGACCCACGCCCGAGTGCTCCGCGAGGTAGTTGAAAGCGGTCTCATAGCGATGATGTCCGTCGGCGATGTACACGCGCTGGTCGCGCAGCGCCGACGTGATGCGCTCGACCGTGACGCTGTCCTCGACACGCTCGAGCACGTGCCGCTCGGTCCCGATCGTCGCCTCGGCCGCGAGGCCGCTCGCAGCGTCGCCCCGTATTGCGCGCTCATGAGTTGCCGCGCGGCCGAGCGAGCCCATGAGCCCGTCCTCGTCGGCGAACATGCCGAACACCGGGCTGGTGTTCGCATGCGTCGCGCGCAGTAGCTCGAGGCGGTCCGCCTTCGCCTTTGGGAACGTGAGCTCGTGTGGCAGAACGCTGCCTTCGTTCTGCGGATAGAGGCGCAGCGCGCCGAAGATGCCGCGGCGCATCACTTGCCGTCCCGCGAGCTCGAATCCGTAATAGTGGACGTAGAAGGAGTCGCGACCGTCGCGGCTCAGGATGTGGTCGCGGTTTGTCCAATCAGCGAGATCCTTCGCTGCGCGCGCGTACTTGTCATCTGGTCCGTCTTTCGGGAATTCGATGCGGACGAAGTTGTGCGGACTTCGCGCGTAGAGCCGCTCACGCTCGGACTCGTCGATCACGTCGTACGGGGGACAGATCAGATCGGAGAGTGGACCGGCAACGGATGTGTCGTAGCGAATTCCACGGAAGGGGATGAACTCGGCCACGTCTCGATTCTGGGGCCGCGGTCACAATGACGTCGTGGAGAGGGACCACCTAGCGCTTGTCGTCGGATCCGGATACGCCGGCGTCAAACACGCAGAGGCGCTCGAAGAGCTCGGCATACCGTTCACCGGTCCGCTGAGCGCGCGGCGCGCGATGGAGGATCCCCGCGCGCTCGAGGATCCCGCGATGAGCGTCGTGCATGTCTGCGCGGCGAACGACCTTCACGTCGCGCTTGCCGGCCGCGCACTGCGAGCGGGGAAGAACGTGGTCTGCGAGAAGCCCCTCGCAGTCGATGTGCGCGGCGCTGAGGAGCTCGTCGCCCTCGCGCAGAAGACGGGCCGACTGGCCGTGCTCGCGTACAACTACCGGTTCCATCCGATGGTGGTGGAGCTCGCGGCGCGCGTAGCGTTCCTCGGCCCCCTTCACACGGCGCGCGGCTCGTTCCTGCAGGACTGGCTGCTGCTCGCGACGGACGCGAACTGGCGCGTCGAGGAGGCACGCGGCGGCGCCTCACGCGCGATCGCTGACATCGGCGCGCACTGGCTCGACCTCGCGGAGCTCGTGAGCGGTAAGCGGATCGTCGCGGTGGCCGCGCAGCTCGGTCGGCTCCACGGGCGCGGCACCGAGGACCATGCCGGCCTGCTGCTTGGTTTCTCCGACGGGATGACCGGGACGCTCATGCTCTCGCAGGCCGCGGCGGGCCATCGCAACGATATGGAGCTGTCGCTCGATGGCGCGACCGGATCGGCGACCTGGCGGCACGAGCGTCCCGACGAGCTCTGGCTAGGCTCGCGCGGCGGAGACGCCATCGTCGTCGCTCGCGACGACGAGCTGCTGTCGCCGGCGGCGCGCGCGCTCGCGGCGCTTCCCGCCGGGCCAAATGAGGCGCGGCGCAACCTCATTGCCGCCGTGTACGCGCGACTCTCCGGCAACGGGGGCACGCCCGCGGCGCCACTCGCGACCTTCGAGGATGGCCTGCGTCACGCGCGCTTCGCCGCGGCCGCGCTCGAAAGCGCATCGCGCGAGAAGTGGGTGACCGTCTCGTGAGGGACCTGGACCGCGTGCGCCTCTCCATCCAGGACCGGCTCCTGCCCGGCGCGTCGCTGCGTCAGAAATACGACAACGCACGGCGTTACGGATTCGAGGCGATCGAGCTCTCGCAGCAGCCGTTCGACGACGCCGAGATCGCGCTGCGCGAACACATCCCGATCTCGGCGATCTGCGGCGGCTACCGCGGCTGGCTCATCGACCCCGATCCGGAGCAGATTCGGCTGGCCCGCAAAGACCTCGCGCATCTCGTCGCGCTCGCCGGCGAGCTCGGGACCGGATGCGTCGTCGTGCCGATCTGGGGTCGTACTCGGAACCTGCCCAACATCGGGACCGGCCGCTCGCGTGATGCGGACGAGCTGATCTTCGTCGAGGGGATGAGAGGCCTCGCCTCGCGTGCCGAGCGCGCCGGTTCGAAGGTTTACGTCGAGCCGATCAACCGCTACCAGAACGACGTCTGCGTCACGATCGCCGACGCGCTGCGACTGCGGGCGCGTATCGGCAGCAGCGCGGTGTTCGTGATGGGCGACGTGTTCCACATGAATATCGAGGAGGCCGACCTGGGCGCGGCGCTCGAGTCCGCTGGCGACCGGCTCGCATACCTCCATCTCGCGGATTCGCAGCGCCAGGAGCCCGGCCGCGGCCATCTCGACCTCGCACCGGTGTTCGCCGCGCTGGCGCGCCTGAAGTACCGCGGCTATGCGTCCTTCGAGCTTGCCGGCCTTTCCGGCGACGCCGATGCGGTGCTTCCTGCGTCCGTGGCATACGTGCGTGCCAAGATGACCGAAGCGGGGCTCGCGTGAGCCTGACCGATCGTCTCGCGGAACGCGGGGAGATCGGAGGACGCACCGTCCGCATCACGGAGAGCGGCATCGTCGAATGCCACGTCTATCCGCTCGGCCCGCTCGCGCCTGGGACGGTGCGCGTGCGGACCGAGGTCTCGGTCATCAGTCCCGGCACCGAGATGACGTACGTCGGACGCGACGCGAGCAACCCGTACCTGCACAAGACCTGGGATCCAGATCTCCGCATCTTCACGCCCGGAACACCGACACAGGATCACCCCATCGTGTTCGGCTACCGCGCGGCTGGAACGATCGACGCCAGCAGCGACGCGGATCTGCCGCCGGGCACGCGCGTCTTCGGCAAGTGGCGGCACACCGAGTTCACGACACTGTCGCTCGCCGACGCGCGCGCACAGCTGCTGCCGAGGGAGCTGTCGTTCGAGGACGGCGCCGACCTAGCGCAGATGCTGCCGATCGCCGTGAACGCGGTCGCGTATGCCGAGGAGCGTCACGCAGGAGCTCCGACCGTCGTCTTCGGCTGCGGACCGGTCGGGCTGATCCTCGGTCAGGTCGCGCACGCGACGGGGGCGACAACGGTGTACGCCGTCGATCGCCTGCCGCAGCGCCTCGCCATCGCGAAGTCGCTTGGGCTCGTGCCGCTCGACGCGGCGGGGGAGGACATCGCGCTGCGGCTCAAGCGCGAACATGGCGCGGACGGGATCGGTGTTGCGTTCGAGTGCTCCGGCAGCACACGCGCGCTCAACGAGGCCATCCGGGTCGTCCGCCGCCGCGGCACCGTCGTGGCCGTCGGTTTCTATCAAGGCGAGGCCGCGGGTCTTTTCCTCGGCGATGAATTCCACCACAACGGCGTCGAGGTGCGGTCAGGCCAGATCGGAAACCTTCACCCGCGCTGGGAGATCGGCGCCCTGCGCGCGTTCGGCATCGACCTGGCGCGGCGGGGCGCGGTCGTTCTCGGCGGCCTTCCGCGCGCGACGTTCCCGATCGAGAACGCGGCCGAGGCGTTCGAGGCGCTCAAGCGTCCGGGCGACATGCTGCAGGCGGCTTTGTCGTATTGAGAGGCATATAGTCGCCGGGAAGTTCGTCTTGTTAGGGGGGAGAGGACCATGAGATTCCTAAGGTCGCCGGCGGTGTTCGCCCTCGCGCTTGGCATCATCGCCAGTGCGTGCGGCGGCGGTTCCGGAGGCACGACCGGCACCAGCCCTGGCGCCAGCGGTGCTGCCGTCTCGAGCGAGCCATTCGTGATGCTCTCGACGCAGCTCAACAATGTGACCGAGTCGGAGGCGTTCCGGAGCCAGATCCTGTCCGGCTTCACGGCCGCGAAGGTCGAATACCGCGGCGAAGATGCCGGACCGTTCGCCGATCGCATCGTCGCGGAGTCGAAGGTCAAAGGCACCGTCGGCGTCGTCGGTGGTCTCCACGGCGACTTCGGGGCTCTCGACCCGAACCTGTTCGAGGACCTGACGCCGCTCGCGACGAAGCTCAAGGACCGCGGTTTCCCCGCGGAGTTCATGGAGCTCGGCAAGCTCGGAACAAGTCGACAGATCTACATCCCGTGGATGCAGGCGACGTACATGCTCGGTGTCAACAAGCAGGCGCTGCAGTACCTCCCGTCAGGAGTCAGCGTCGACAACATGACCTACACGCAGCTGACGGAGTGGTGCAAGAACATCGCGGACAAGAGCGGCCGCAAGCGCTGCGGTCTCCCCGCGGGCCCGAAATCGCTGTTGCATCGTTTGATCCAGGGGTACATGTATCCCGCGTATACGGGTGGGCTGGTCACGACCTACAAGTCGAGCGACGCGGCGACGCTGTGGCGGGACCTCAAGGCCTTGTGGCAGTACACGAACCCGCAGTCGCTCCAGATCGACTTCATGCAGGAGTCGATGCTCTCGGGTGAGGTCTGGGTCGGGTTCGACCACGTGGCGCGGCTCAAGGATGCGTTCGCGGCAAAGCCGAACGACTTCATCGCCGCACCTGCGCCGAAGGGTCCTAAGGGCCTGTATTACATGTCCGTCCTTGCCGGACTCGGCATTCCCAAGAGCTCAGCGAACAAGTCCGGCGCCGAGGCATTCATCGACTACATGACGACGCCCGCGGTGCAGAGCAAGACCCTCATCGCCGTGTCGTTCTTCCCGGTACTGACCCAGGCGCTCCCTGCGGATCTGCCGCCGTTCCTCAAGCTCATGGCCGACGGCGTCGCAAAGCAGGCCAAGAGTCCCGATGCGAAGGTCGCGCTGCTCCCGATCGGGCTCGGCGCGAAGGGCGGCGAGTTCAACAAGGTCCAGCTCGATACGTTCCAGAGCATCGTGATCAAGAACGAGGACATCCAGAAGGTGCTGAACGACCAGGCGGCCATCCTGCAAACGGTGATGAACGATACGAAGGCGCCGTGCTGGCGGCCGGATCCGCCGAGCACCGGGCCATGTCAGGTCAAGTGATCTAGATGGCGGTCCGAGCCGGGAGGGCGCTGCCGTTCCCCGCGCGCATCGCGCGGTCGGAGGCCGTCCTCCCGCTCGGCCTTCTCGCGCCGACCATCATCTTTCTCACGCTGCTCATCCTCATCCCGGTCGCGCAGGCGATCCTGCTCTCGTTCCAGGCGGTACCCGGGACCCTCGGCTTCGAGGCCTACCGGCGCATGGTCACCGACGTCGCGTTCGCCGACTCATTGAAGAACACCCTCCTGCTGCTCGTCCTCGTCGTGCCGGTGCAGCTGGTGCTCGCGCTCGCGATGGCGCTCCTGATCCACTCGCGCTTTCCGGGCCACGGGGCTTTCCTCTACATCTTTGCGCTGCCGCTCGCCATTTCCGATCTTGCGGCGGGAATCGTGTGGCTGTCGATCTTCGCCGACACCGGCTTTCTCAACAGCGCGCTCAACGGGCTGGGTCTCACAACCGACCCGATCAACTTCCTGTCCTACGAGAACCTGCACCTCGTGCTCGGCACGGTCATCGTCGCCGAGTCGTGGCGCGCCACCGCGATCGTGCTCGTAATCCTGCTCGCCGGTCTGCAGCTCATCCCGCGCGAGTACTTCGAGGCCGCCGATCTGTTCGGGGCGTCGCGACTCAAGCGGACGATGCTCATCGTGCTGCCGATGCTGCGGCCAAGTCTGCAGTCGGCGCTCATCATCCGCACGATCTTCGCCTTCCAGACGTTCGCCGTCGTGCTCGCACTCGCCGGGCGGCAGCTGCCGGTTCTCTCATATGAGGCGTATGACTGGTACTACAACAACCGGAACGAGTTCATCGCGGCTGCGTTCGCCGCGTTGATCCTGCTGATGACCATGACGGTCGTCTTCTTCTACCTGCGTCTCCTGCGAGTCAAGGACGCGGAGATCCAGCGATGACGGCAGCGTCGGCGCCCGCGAGGCGCGCGAGCCTCACGCGCCGGACGGTGATCGATCGGGTGCTTCTGTATGGCGCCGCAATCTTTCTCGCGGCCTGGACGCTGGTGCCCATCTATCTCATCGCGCTCGCCGCCTTCAGCAAGAGCAGCGCCGTGTACGACTTCCCGAAGTCGTTCTTGCCCACGCAGTTCTCCACCGACACGATGTCCTTCTTCGTGAATTCGACCGGCGTTCTGTCGTCGGTGAAGAACAGCATCATCGTCGCGCTCGGCACGATCGTCCTCAGCCTCGCCATCGGCGCGCCGGCGGGCTACGCACTCGCGCGCTTCCGCTTCCCCGGCCGCGACATGTTCCATCTCGCGGTCCTCTCATCGAAGATGTTCCCGATCGCGATCCTGTCGATCCCGCTCGCGGTCGCGTTCATCAGCCTGGGCCTGTACGACACGCTCCTGGGCGTCGTGATCATCCACTCGGCGATGGTCCTGCCATTCGTCGTGATCGTGACCGCCGGTGTCTTCTACAGCGTGTCGCGGGAGCTGGAGGAGGCGGCGATGACCCTGGGCACCTCGCGGTTCGGTGCGTTCGTGCGTGTGGCGCTGCCGCTCGCGCTACCCGGCCTGGCCGCGGCCGCGATCTTCGCGTTCGTGAGCAGCTGGAACGAGGTGTTCGCGGCGACGATCCTCACCGTGCGCGAGCGGACCCTGCCGGCCCACATCCTCGCGACGCTCAATCAGTCGCCGCTGTATTTCAAATTCGCCGGCGGCTTCTTCATGATCATCCCTTCGCTCTTCTTCATCTTCTTCATGCGGAAGTACCTCTTCAATCTGTGGGGACCGGGACGGTGAGCTGAGATGGCCAGTGTCGCCTTCGAGTCGGTGCGCAAGGTGTTCGGCAAGACCACGGCTCTGAAAGACATCGACCTTCTCGTGCGCGACGGCGAGTTCATGGTCCTCCTCGGTCCTTCGGGGTGCGGCAAGAGCCACATCGCGATGGTGTTCCAGTCGTACGCGGTCTTCCCGCACATGAAGGTGTACGACAACATCGCGTTCGGCCTGCGCATGCGCAAGAAGACCGGGCCCGAGATCGAGAAGCGGGTGAAGGAAGGAGCGGCCCTGCTGCAGCTCGAGCCATTCCTCGATCGCTATCCGGCGCAGCTCTCAGGGGGGCAGCGACAGCGCGTCGCGGTCGCACGCGCGATCGTGACCGACGCGCCCGTCCTGCTCATGGACGAGCCGCTCTCCAACCTCGACGCGCTCCTCCGGTTGCATGCGCGCGCGGAGTTGAAGCGGCTGCACACCGACGTGAAGCGGACGACCGTCTACGTGACGCACGACCAGATCGAGGCGCTCTCCATGGGCGACCGGATCGCGGTGATGAAGGACGGCGAGATCGTGCAAGTGGACACCCCCGTCGTCCTGTACGACCGCCCTGCCAGCGTGTTCGTCGGATCGTTCATCGGCTCGCCGCCGATGAATTTCATGAAAGCCACCGCGAAGAACGGCACCGCGGTCGGTGACGGTTGGCAGGTCCCGGGGCCACCGGGCATGGACGGAAAGGCGTTGCTCCTCGGCATCCGGCCAGAGAACATCCGCCTCGGCGACGGCCCATTCCGCGGCCGGGTCGTGGTGTCCGAGCCGCTGGGCTCGCACACGCTGTTGACGGTGAAGGTAGGCGACGATTCGCTGAAGGTGGTCGCGGCG
>WNGF01008693.1_pt1 | contig 11880 bp, 11 predicted proteins | sample 5400641 | NCBI WGS metagenome assembly WNGF01 (sample SAMN13153371, study PRJNA577476) | soil metagenome | isolation source: 80 cm soil or saprolite under grassland replicate 2 | place: USA:California | collected 2016-06-15 | reverse complement strand
AGCAGCGCCTTCATCCACGGGCCGAGATCGTCCGGGGTGCGGGCCGAGATGAGGTTCCCGTCGACGACAGTGGCTTCGTCGACCCAGTCGACACCCGCATTCTCCATGTCATCGCGGATGGCCGAGACGCTCGTGGCGCGCCGGCCCTTGAGGATTCTTGCCGAGATCGGCACCCACCCTGCGTGGCAGATGAATGCGATTGGCGCGTGGGCGGTGTCGAAGTCGCGCACTAGCTCCAGAACCTTGTGAGATCGGCGCAGCTTGTCTGGCGCGAAGCCGCCAGGGATGACGAGGGCATCGAAGGCGTGAGCCGACACGGTGTCGATTGTCGTGTCCACCTCGAGTGGACCGTAACCCTTCTTGCCATGCACCGGCTTGTCGTCGACGCCCGCGATTGTCACCGCGACCCCCTCCTCGCGGAGACGGAAAACCGGATAGAGCAACTCCATGTCCTCGAACAGGTCCGCGGCAAGGATGAGCACTTTGCGGTCAGCCATCGGCATACCCCCAATCTACGGCAGTGCCCGGGAGGGCTCCAGGAAGCAAGGGGACGTTTCCCCGCCTCCTCGCTCCCGGGACACATCCCAGCCCCGGGCTCGCCGGGCGACACAAACACAACGGCTGGCTAGCGGGCAAGTCGTACTCCGTGAGCCTGCGCATGCACGGATGGCGGCCGGCAATGGAGCACCTCGAGTTGGGTATCACCCTCCAGACGACATGGGCCCGCGGCGAAAGGCACAACTACCGTCCGGCCGGCCCGCAGCGGAAGGGCCTCAGCACCACTCGTCAGTAGGCGGCCGACGCCGCCGATGACGACGAGTACTGCGTAGCCGGCCTCCCACTGGATGCTTCCGCGGGTGCGGCGGACCCTGAAGAAATCGGCTGCGTCTGGCAACAGGTCACCTGTCTGTCCGGAACGCGCGCCGCGCAGGGCTTCAACCGCCTCCCACGACCAGGCACGTCGATCAACGGCACGCAGGACTGTTTCGAATCCGAGGCCTAGGTGCCCGAGTTTCGCTCCGTCGATGTCGAACCCTGTCCACTCCATGAGGATGGACAGGTCCGTGGGTTCCTGAAGTTCGACCAGGAACGCTCCCTCCCCAATCGCGTGCGGCATCCCGGCGGGGACCAGCACCGCATCTCCCCGCTCGACGGGGAGAATGTGCATCGCACCCAACATTGCCTTCACGTCCTGCTGGTCCACCCAGCGAGCAAGCTCGTCCTGGTCCACGTCCCGGTCAAAAGCGAGGTGGACCGTCGCTGGCTCCAAGAACACCCACGCTTCTGTCTTTCCGTGAGCTAGGCCGAGGTGCCTTTCCGCGAACGCTATGTCTGGGTGGGCGTGTACCGGCAGTCGCTGCCCGGCGTCCAGAAGTTTTACGAGGAGGGAGGTGTCGTCGCCGAAGACCCGAACGTGGTCGGGCCCAAGCCATGCTTCGGGATCAGCACGGACGGCGTCGAGTAGCAACCGCCCATCAGGAAGGCACGACAAGCCCTCAGACATTTGACCGAACAGCGTCGTCGTGGACGCCACCCAGTCCTCAGGCTCGTTGCGGTCCGTCGGTGGCATTCCACGGAACGCGGCGATGCGACGTCCGCCGGCATAGAACCGGTTCGACGGCTGGTTCGCATCGAGTACCTGCGGTCTCATCGGATGTCCCATGTGTTGTTGGTCGATGACGCGGCGTCGCGTTGGGGATCACGCCTCTCGTCCCTGGATCCAAGGGAGCGGGACGCAGTTCCACGTGGCACTTGGACCCCGATCCGGACGACCGTTCGAAACTCCTCCCCAGGTCCGATCAACGGCGCACCTCCGTGGGGCTCCTTGCGCTCTGGGCCGAACATGGGTGAGTTCGCCGGCTCAACCCCGAGCACCCAGGCGCCTCTGGCCGGCCAGTTCCAGGTGAACAGCCGCGGAAGAACTGCGACATTCCACCCCACGACCAACCGCCCATCGGCCCAGGAAGTGTCGAGAACCGCTCGCGCCCACCCCTCGTCCGACCGCACGCCGAGGTGCTCGGCCACGACTGCCTCAGCACCCGCCTCCGGTGCTGGCACGACGAGAGGCTCGCGTCCGGCAGGGCACGGATGGCGAAGCCTGTGCCCGTCAGAGTCGACCTGGAGCCGCGCGCCAGGTCGAAGCATTGGCGCCCCGACGTTGACGTGGTACAGCAGGGGTATCGCTACCGGCTGGTCGCTGCGGTTGCTCACTGTGTCGCGCACTTCCACGAAGGGCGCTCCGGTACCGGTAACGATTTCTCGTTCGACGAGAACGCGTCGGCCGTTCAGCTGGGTGCCAGCCACTGTGCCCCCAACGTGCACTTCGACACCGTCGACGGTGTGCTCTCGCCACCAGCGAACGTCGTGCGCGCGCGTGAGGTGGTGAGTGCCGCGCTGTCCGCGGCCTGCGCGCGGCGGGCCGATGTTGTCCGGACCACACGTTGCCAACAGTCCGCCCAGGAAGCGGTCTTCCCAGCCGCGCCCAGGACCGGGGTCGACGAGGTTCGGTGACCTCCAGGCGAGCGGAATGCCGTTCCACCACGCAGCCCCGATGTCTAAACCGCGATCGAGCAAGACATCGAGGCTTAGTCCCCCGGCCACGCGCAGGATCAGCACACGATCGCCGCTGGCCCGGGTGGCCTCATCGACACTTGCCAGGGCCTCGGGAAGGGTGACCATCCCCTCGTCTAGAAGGGCCGCCCAGGGTTGCTGGTCGACCCGGTGGCCGTCGCTCGGCGGTCCTGTCACTGTCATGCGGTGCTTCCTCGTCGGCCTGTGGGTGCCTCGACAAGTGCGGAGATGAAGCCGCCGACGAAGGCGTCTCCGAGGCCGATCGTGGTGGGCGTCCGGGTGCTGAGGTGGTAGGAAGGCACGCAGCACACCTGCCCTGGCAGGAGCGCCTCGATTGCCTGTGCGAAGGCGTGACCGCCCTGGTGCTGGAGGCAGCGGCTCACCTCCACATAGTCGGCCCGCGTGAAGTCGTCGCCGTGCAGGTATCGGACCCCTGACATCGAGTTGCCCGCGTGAAGGGCAGCACGGTAAGTCTGCGAGCGGGCGCCGACGGCGAGTGACCAGAACTTGGTGTGCACCACGAGTGTTTCAACCGGGATGAGGTCGTGGAGTTCCCGTACCGCTTTTGCCATTTCCTCCGCGTCGAGCAGCTCCACCTGGCGCCCGAGGTAGGCCCGCATCTCGTCTTCGTTCATCCCGTACACGTCGATGAGGTCGAGGAGGCTCTCACGGACCTGCCGGCTGAGTTCGGGTACGTGGAAGCCGGCGTCCTCGTACATCACAAGCGCACCGGCGGGCAGGGAGCGCATGTGCTCGCGGAGCTCCCGCAGGCGGGTGTCGAGGGTGGCGGCGTCCTGAATCGAATTAAACCCGGACAGCAGGAACACCGTCGCCGTGCGCAGGACGTCGCCGAGCTGTGGGCTGACGAGGAGTTCCCTGTTCGGGGGATCGTAGACGTAGATCAGCCGGTTGGCGTGAGGCGCCTGCAGCTCCACATCCCCGATCCGAATTCGAGCGCCGGCGGGGAACTGGACAATCAGGTGTGGATCCGTCGAGTCTTCTGCGCGACTGCACACGTAGGACACGTGGGCAGGTAGCAGTCGGCGCACGTTGTCATCGATGCTTACTAGGTGCACCGTGCTGCGCAGGCCTAGCCGGCTCATGGCCACTGCCGCCCGAACGGCTGTTCCCCCGAGGGTGGTACGGCGGGCGAAGCGCGCCGCGAAGACCTCGACGATGTCGGAGGAGGCGACGAAGCGCTCCCCTCCGACCCCGTCGCGGAAAAACGCGAGCAAGGAACACAGCAGGTCACGCTCGCTGCGCACCGCCACGGCGGTGCTCAGCTCATGGGGCTGGATTGCGTACTGCGCGGCGAGGCGTTGGACAACCTGTGGATCCCAGGCGATTTCGTAGTCGATTGCGCCCCCGAGGCCCAGCACCACGTCGTAACTCATTGTCGGCTCTTGTAACCTGCGTTCGGGGTTGTGGCCGGTTCAGTACAGGGCGGCCTTGTCGTAGGCCTCGAACAGGTCGATCTTTTGTGCCGCTGTGGTCTTCATCGCGGCGATACAGGGGGGCTGGATGGTCAGCGGCTCGCGGAGGCTCTCGTCCTGAAGCACCTCGCGCATGGCTTGGTGGTAGGCGACCTTGATGTCGCTGGAAATATTGATCTTGTTGATGCCGAGCTTGACGGACTCGGCGATCTCGGCGTCGGGGTTTCCGGAGCCGCCATGCAGCACCAGCGGCACGGTGATCTTCGCCTTGATCTCTTGCAGAAGGTCGAGCTTGATCTCGGGCTTCATCCACGAGGGGTAGATGCCGTGACACGTGCCGATTGCAACCGCGAGGCTGTCCACACCGGTCTCCCTGACAAACTGCACCGCATCGTCGGGGTCGGTGTAGACGATGTTGGCGGTGCCGTCCTCGGCCTCACTGTCTGTCTTGCCGATGGTGCCGAGTTCGCCCTCGACGGACACGCCCACGGCGTGTGCAGTCTCGACCGCGCGCTTGGTCAGCGCCATGTTCTCCTCGAACGGCAGCATGGATCCGTCGAACATCACGGAGGTGAACCTGCTCTGGATCGCGTGCAGAATGTGCTCGTAGGTCGTTCCGTGGTCCAGGTGAATCGCGACCGGTATGGACGACCTGTGAGCGCGGTGGCGGATCGCCGGGATGAGGTCTGCCCCGGTGTGGCTCAGCTCATCGGGGTGGATCCCAATGATGAGCGGAGCGCGCTTCTCCTCGCTGATGTCGAAAATGCCCATGCTCATCGCCCAGTCGCTGATATTGAAAGCGGGCACAGCGAAACTGTGCTTGTTTGCGACATCGAGCAGGTGCTTGCCAGTGGTCAACACGTGGTTCTCCTTGGGGTGGTCGTCTTGCGTACAGGTCGCGGGTTAGCTAGGCCTTGACTGATCCGGCGGTCATTCCGCCGATGAAGAACCGCTGGAACAAAAGGAAAAGAAGGAGCACCGGAACGCACCCGAGCATGCTCATGGCCATCATTTCGTTCCACTCGAACGAGTGCTGACCCATGAGCAGTTGGATGCCGATCGGCACGGTCCGCATATTCTGTGTCCTCGTTAGGGTTAGGGCGAACAGGAACTCGTTCCAGGCGATCATGAATGTATAAATGCCGACGGACACCAGGCCCGGGATGGAGATGGGCACCAGGATCCGCCACAGCGCCGTCATCGCGCCGGCGCCGTCGACCTTGACCGCTTCGTCGAGCTCCCGGGGAAGTGTGTTGAAGTACCCGGTCATCATGATGATCGCGTAGGGAAGCGTGAACACCATGTAGGTGAGGATCAGGGCCGGGTACGTGTTGTAGAGCCGCAGCGTGACAATGAGCCCAAAGTAGGGAATGAGCAGCGTGATCGGTGGAACCGCCTGCACGCCCACGATGAGCATGTTCAACGGCCGCTTGCCCATGAACTCGAACCTGGAAAACGCGTATCCGGCCAGAATGGCCACGAACAACGTGAGGGCTGTGACTGACAGGGCGACGATGTAGCTGTTGATGAAGAACCGGACCTTGACGGGATCGGTGAGGATGGTCGTATAGGCGTGGAACGAGAAGTTCTCAGTGATGATCCTAGGGGGCAGCTCGAAGATCTCCGGGTTGGCCTTGAAAGAGCTGGCCGCCATCCAGAAAACGGGGAACGCCGCGAAGACGGCTCCCACCAGCAGCGCCATCACGACCCCCGCCTTCATCGCGATCCGGCGTGCACCTCGTGGCTCCATGTCAGTCCCTCGCCTTCTGGTAGCGGACGTAAAGGAAGGCCAGCATCATCGAGAAGACGAAGATGATCACCGCGCTCGCCGAGGCTGTGGAGAACTGGTAGCGGTTGAACGCCAGCTTGTAGGTGAACGTGCTGAGCATCTCCGTGACGTTGATCGGGCCACCGCCGGTGGTCATCCAGATCAGGGCGAACTGTTGGGTGGTGAAGATCACGTCGAGCATCGCGATGCTCACGATGATCGGCCGCAACTGCGGCAAGGTGACGTGGCGAAAGCGCTGGACGGCACCGGCGCCATCGACCGTGGCAGCCTCGTACAGGTCACTCGGGATGCCCTGCATGCCGGCCAGCAGGCTCATCATGTAGAAGGGGTAACCGGACCAGATGTTGATGAAGGTCACGGCGAACAAGGCCAACGAGGGGCTCGCGAGCCACTCCACCTTGCTGTCGATCAGCCCTGCCCCCTGGAGGAGGTAGTTGACGACCCCGTTGGGGTTGAGCAATAGGCGCCAGAGCACCGCGATGATGGCGACCGTGAACAGCCACGGCAAGATGTACAGAACCCGGAAGAAAGCTTTGGCGACCGGACCCAGCAGGGTGCTGTTCAGTAACAACGCGAAGGCCATGCCCAGCCCGAGATGGGCAGCGACGCTGACCCCGGTGAAGAAAGCCGTGTTCTTCACCGCGACCCAGAACACCGGGTTGGTCAGAACCTCGGTGTACTTGGCGAACCCGGCGAATACCGGGTTCTTGTTCGTGATGACGTTGTCCATCACCGAGTAGCGGACGACCATGCCAATGGGCACCAGCATCAGAACGAACAGTAGGAGCATGGTTGGCGACAGGTAGGCGAAGGGTTCCAGCCGTCGCCTCAGAAGCACTCCGCTTCGGCGGGCCTGGTCGCGCCCCAGCGTCGGCGGGGGGGCGACCGTCATGGTGTCTGGCATGCCGTCCTCAGAACTCTTTCATCCAAGTCGCCTGGACCGTCTTCAGCATGTCGTCGACCGACTGGTGGCCGGTGAGCGTCTTCTGAAGCTGCTCGTCGAAGGAGCGCATGAGCTCGTCCGCGACGGGTAGCCCAGTGAACTCGTTGGCGGGGTAGCCGGCCTTGTAGATGTCAAACGCCGCCTTGAGCGTGTTGTCCTTTGCCACGAAGTCCGGCACAGCCTTGGTGTTACCCGGGAATGCGTTGGCGGCGGACGACAGCTTGGCGTTGGTGGCCTCGTTCATAAGGAAGTCGACCAGCTTCCATGCCTCCGCCTTGTGCTCAGACTTGTCGGAGATTCCGACGCCCCACGAGGCGTAGGGAATGCCACGCTTGCCGGTGTACCCGTCCTTGGCCGGGATGGCAGAGATGGAGAACTTCAACTTCGGGTTGCTCTTCCGGATCAAGGTCACATGTGCGAGCGAATCGATCATCATGCCGACCCGCCCATTGGTGAACTCTTCGACCTTGTCCTGCTCCTTCATCGTCAGCGAACCAGGAGCGACGACTCCGGCGTCCACGAGGCTCTTGACGTACTCAACCGTCTCCTTGACGCCGGCGTTCGTCAGGTCGGGCTTGCCGTCCTTGAGCATCGACCCACCGGACGCCCAGTTCCACGACATGACGTCGTTCTGAATGCCGTTCGGCGTCTCTTGGGACAGCGGCAGGGCCCAGCCCTTGACGTCGCCGCCCAGCGCCGAGATCTTCTTCGCCGCGTCCGCGAACTCGGTGCGGTTAGTGGGCGGTGCCTTGACACCTGCCTTCGACAGCAGGTTGTCGTTCGTGAACAACGGGTAGACGAAGTTCACGACCGGGATCATGGCGGTCGAGCCATTGACCTTTATTTGAGCGGCCAGTTGGCTCTCGTCGTAGCCCGCGTCCTTCATCAGCTTCGACAGGTCAGTGATCGCGCCCTGCTTGACGAAGTCGCTCACCCAGGCGCCGTCGAGACCGACCACGTCCGCCATGGTTCCGGCGGCCGCACCGGCGATCGTCTGCTCCTTGGTGGAGGCGAACGGCCCGGACAGAAGCTTCACCTTGATGTTCGGGTTGGCGGCCTCGAACTTGTCCATCAGGCCTCGGAGGGAACCGGCGGGGAGCTCGGGCTCCCACCACTGCGAGAACTCGAGGGTGGTTGTGCCGCCGCCACCACCGCCGCTCTCGTTTCCAGAGCCACCGCTGCACGCGGCCACCAGCACCAAGACCGAAACCGCGCCAACCACTGCCGAGATCCGTCGTCCCGCACGAGCCTCCTTGGCCATGAGTACTCCCATCGCTGAAAGATGCTGCCCGACGCGACCTTATGCGCGTTGGTGCAGTTTCATGCAAAGTCAAGCACCGGATATCTGCAAGGTCAAGGGCTCACCCAAGCGCGATCATGCGGTCACGTCGCGTGAACAATCCGCCCGGCACGGGACCAGTTCCCAGCGTTGGCTGGAGATCGCCGCTCGGTCCTCGGCACTTCTATGCTAGTTTGTGCTGGTGTCTGCTGTTAGTGATCCCGGAGTCGACATCGACGGATCGGCGCGCCGCCTTCCCGCGGGACGCAAGGCCGAGGTGGCCGCCCACGTCACCGAGATGGGGCAAGTGACGGTTGCTCGGCTCGCCGAGCGCTTCAACGTCTCCGCCGACACGATCCGACGGGACCTGGACCAACTCGACGCCGACGGCGTTCTCATCCGCACCCATGGCGGAGCAGTCAGCCTGTCCGCATCCCCTCGACCTGACGCGGGAGTGGACGTCCGTGCGCGAATCCAAACGTCGGCGAAAGACACCATCGGCGCCCTGGCGGCCAGCCTCATCCCGGACGGCTCATCTCTCCTGATCAATGCCGGGACCACCACGCTGGCGCTCACCCGACACCTGCACGATCACCGCGACCTGACCATCGCCACCAACAGCCTGACCATTCCCACGGAGATCGCCCCCAGGATCTTCCGCGACCTGTACGTCTTCGGCGGTATGGTGCGCCTGTCGGCCCAGGCGACTGTCGGCCCTGTCGCGTTCCCTTTGACGACGCCGGGCGATGTCGACATCCGCTGCGACTTCGCCCTCATCGCCGTCGGCGCGGTGTCGCACGACCGTGGATTCACAACCAGCAACCCAGGTGAGGCCGCGATGATGCGCGAGATGATGGCGCGCGCCGATGAGGTGATCGTTCTGGCCGACTCGACCAAGTTCGGACGCCGACTGTTCGCCCAAGTCGCCGAGCTTGGTCGGGCCGACCGGCTCGTGACCGACGCGGTACCCCCTGAGGACCTCAGTGCGGCGCTTCACTCGGCCGGCGTCGAAGTGATCACCCCACAGAATGCCCCGCCCCACGACTCATGAGGGTGGAGCCATTGCCACGCGCTGACAGAGGTTCCACGCACGTCGCCAAGCCGACGGGGTATCGGTGAGCGAACTAGGCTGATCCTTCGTAACCATTCAGGTCCCAGCGGGAACTGGGGGCACGTCACGGCTAGTACGACAGCCGGACTTCGTGACCTGTCACGGTTCTGCTGCCGCTCGTCGTTGGTGGTGGCTGGTCTTGGCGCGGTGCTGGTGTCGTCGTCGCCAGGTTGACCAGCGCAGTCGGTGCCGCAGATCCCTGATCGGCTGGACGATGAGGGCGTTGAACAGGTGGTGGATCTCGTTGCAGGTCAGCGCGATCAGGCCGTAGGCGCGGGGTTGTCGGCGCGTTCGGTGGCGGCGAGTGCGGCCAGGAAGGCGTGGGCGAGCATCGCGAGCAGCGTCCAGCGGTGCCAGGAGATCCAGTGCCGGACCTGATGCTGATCGAGGCCGGCCAGGCCCTTGCTGGCCTGGAACGACTCCTCCACGGTCCAGCGCCTACCCGCGACATGGACCAGGCCGCGCAGCGGCACCGGTTCAGGCGCGTAGCAGCGGTAGTAGGCCAGCTCGCCGGTGCCGTTGTTGCGGCGGAGCAGTAACCACTGCTGGTTCGGCTGCTCCGGCTGCTCGGGCTGCTCGGTGTCGATATCGACCCGGGCCCAGTCGTAGAGGCGAGGCCCCTTGGAGCCGTGGCCTGCGGAGACGCATTGCCACGCACGCTTGGGCAGGGCGGTGGCGATCGCGTCCGCACGCAGCTTGCCGGCCGCGGTGATCACCTGGTGGCTGCAGGCAACGGCCAGCACATAGCCGACACCACGTTCTTCCAGCTTCTCGCGCAGTCCGGGGTCAGCGCCGTAGACCTCGTCGCCAGCCACCCAGTGCGCGGGCGCACCGTTGTCGAGCGCGCGGGTGATCATCTCGCGGGCCAGGGCCGGCTTGGTCGCGAACTCCACCTCACCGGGCACACCCGCCTGCCCGCGTCGCTCGGCGTCGTCGGTCCAAGACTTCGGCAGGTACAGCGCCCGGTCGATCAGCGCGTGCCCCTTGGCGCTGGCGTAGGTCAGATACACCGCGACCTGGGCATTCTCGATCCGGCTGGCGGTGCCGGTGTACTGCCGCTGCACCCCGACGGTGTGGATGCCCTTCTTCAGGTCGCCGGTCTCATCCACCACCAGCACCACATCACCGTCATCACGGTCATCGGAGCCGCCGAGGTGTTCGACCACGTAGCCACGCAGGTCATCGCGGACCCCATCGGTGTCCCACACCGCCTTGCGCAGCAGGTGCTGCAGCCCATCCGGCGTCGCGTCCCCGACCTGCTCGGCGATGGTCCAACAGTTCTTGACCGGCAGATCAGACAACAGCCCGACCAGCAACTGTTCGGCCCGGCGACGTGGCTCGACCCGACCGAACCGACCCGCAATCCGGCCCATCAGATCGTCGAGGTGTGGCCGCCACCGGGCAAGGTCTACGCTGTGGCCCGCGGCCACCGCAACATCATCTGGACTCGACACAAGCCCGGCATGATCACGCGGTGGCCGCCCTACGTCACGCCGCCACGCCCGACATCACGAAGTCCGGCTGTCGTACTAGGCAGCGAATCTGGGCGATCGCCGACAATGCCGCCGCTGACGAAGGTCCAGCCATCCGCGGACTGACTCGCACGCTGGATCACCTCGAGGACGCGCTGACCGACCCGACTCGATCTGGGAGCTTCCCCGAGGACCGCGGCAACTGATCCGATGGCGTATCAACGGATCGATCCCGCGTCACGCGAGTACCAGGAGTTCGCTCGGCTTTACAGCGTCGCGCGCGCGATGCGACCCAGCACCTTGGCCTCGAACTCAGTCAGCACCCTCGAATTCTCCGCTCGTCGACGGTCGAGCGCTGCACCGTTGTGAAGATGGCGGAGCCGGCACGGGCTTCGGGGACTGCCGCGCCGGCCCCGCCGGTCTATGAGCCAGCAGCGACCAGCACCCGCGCCCCGGTACACCGTTCGAGGTACCGCTCCAACGTGGGCGGCGCACCCAGCACCGCGAGATGCCGCAGATCCGGTACGACGACCGCCGCGGCCTCGTGCTCCTTCACCGCATCCACCAGCGCCCAGAACGCCGCCGGCGCCGACTCGGCATACTCGGTGAACACCGCACCCAGCGCATACCCCTCCACCCGCGCGAACGCGAGCAACCGCTCCGTCACCCGCGCCAGCTCGGCCGGGCTCATCAGCAGATGCACCCGCACGTACCCGAACAGCAACGGCCGCGTACCCGTCACCACAACCACCGCCGTCCCGTCACCGCGCCGCCACCCCGTGCCGTCAGCGCGGCGTCAGATCCCACAACCGCTCCCCCGGCAACGCCCGCCCCGGCTCGTCATCCGGCTCCGGCACCGGCTCATTCGTGATCCGCAACCCCGCGAACCGCCACGCCATCGCCGCCACATACCGCTCCGCCAACTCCGCGTCAGCCCGGTAATCCGCGATCACATGACTCCCAAACCAAACCCGCACCCGCCGCCGCTCTCCACCCCGTACGACGCTCATCTGCCCGCTCCTCCTTCACTGGTACGCCGAGTTGGTGGCAGGCCGATGTCGGATTCGGGGAGTACGACGCCGGCCCGCCGCGACAACGGTCCGCGATCCCTGCGCAGGCTCGTACGCAGCCGACACATATGCAGGCTCACCACGCATATGTGCGACACGCATATCGACCGACACGGAGTGGGTAAGGTCAGTCACGACGCGTACGCGAGAAGCGGAGCATCGAGTGTGAACAAGGAGCCGCGCCGGTCGTGCCGCTCGTGCGATGCCTGGCT
>WNGF01013056.1_pt1 | contig 11882 bp, 11 predicted proteins | sample 5400641 | NCBI WGS metagenome assembly WNGF01 (sample SAMN13153371, study PRJNA577476) | soil metagenome | isolation source: 80 cm soil or saprolite under grassland replicate 2 | place: USA:California | collected 2016-06-15 | reverse complement strand
GCGCGAACGGCTCGGTCTCCCACTGGATCGGTTCATCTTCATCTCGCCCGGCTTCTTCTTCCCGCGCAAGCGCTTCATCGACGTGATCCGCGCGCTTCCTGCCGAGGCGATGCTCGTCCTCTCGGGCACCGCGTCCGCCCGCGAGCCCGAGTACTTCGAGCGCGTCACGTCCTTCATCCGCGAACGGGGAACGACGAACGTCGTCGTGAACACGGATTTCGCGACGATGGGCAGCTACGTCGCCGCATCCGATTGCGTCGTCCTCTTCTACGAGGACATCTTCCAGAGCGCCGTGGCCACTCAGGCGGTATGGGCGGGCGTGCCGGCGATCTACTCCGACATCCCCGGCTTCCGCCTCTACCGCGACGCCGGTCTCAGCGCGGCGGACACCGGCGAGCTCGCCACGGCGATGCGCGAGATCCAGAGGCCCGAGGTCCACGCGCGCCTCCGCGCGCAGGTCGGCGTACTGCGGCGGATGCTCGCGCCCGAGCGCCTCGCGGCCCGCTACCTCGTCGGCATCGAGTGAACGTCCTGATCGTCGTGCAGCGCTACGGCGACGAGGTCGTCGGCGGATCCGAGAGCCACGCGCGGACGGTCGCGACGCGGCTCGCCCGCACCCATCGGGTCGAGGTCGCGACGACGACCGCGCTCGACTTCTGGACCTGGGCGCCCCATTACGCCGCGGGCACGACCGAGGTGAACGGGGTCACGGTGCATCGCTTCCCGGTCCAGACGGGCCGGCGCCCCGACTTCAAGGCGTTCGAGCAGCGCGTTCTCTTCGCCGACCACACGCTGGCCGACGAGCTCGCCTGGCCCGGCGTCCAGGGACCGAACGTCCCCGAGCTCTACGACTTCCTCCACGACCGCGGCCGGCGCTACGACGCGCTCCTCTTCTACACGTACATCTACGCGCCGACCGCACTCGGCCTGCCGATCGTGCCCGAGCGGGCGGCCCTCGTGCCGACGGCCCACGACGAGCGGCCGCTCGAGCTCGCGCCCTATGGCGCGCTGTTCCATCTCCCGCGCGCGATCGGCTACCTCACGCCCGAGGAGCGCTCGCTGGTGCATCGTCGCTTCCGCAACGAAGAGGTCCCCGACGTGGTGCTCGGGGTCGCGCTCGACCCGCCGGCGCCCGGCGATGCCGCGGCGTTCCGCGCTCGGCAGCGCATCGCCGGCCGGCTCGTCGTCTATCTCGGGCAGGTCACCGAGGGCAAGGGCTGCGACGAGCTCCTCTCCGGGTGGGCGGCGTACCGCGCGTCAGGAGGCGACGGCACGCTCGTCCTCGCGGGGACGATCGGGATGGATCTCTCGGCCCGGCCGGACGTGCTCGCGCTCGGTCGGGTGAGCGACGCCGAGAAAGCCGATCTCCTCGCGGCGGCGGACGTCCTCGTCCAGCCATCGCACCTCGAGAGCCTCGGCATCACCCTGCTCGAGGCCTGGCAGGTCGCGACCCCGGTCCTGGTGCCGCGCTGGAACGCGGTCACGGCCGGCCAGGTGGGACGGTCGGGTGGCGGTCGGACGTATGCGTCGCTCGCCGACTTCCCGCGCGAGCTCGCCGCGCTGCTCGACGGCGAGGGCCGCTCCCGGGGTGAGGCGGGCCGCCGATGGGTCGAGCGGGAGTGCGGGCCCGACGCGTTCGACGCGCGGCTCGCCGCGCTCCTGGATCTGGTCGTCGCCGGTGCGTAGCCGGGTCCTCACCGTCGTGCAGCGCTATGGGGATGGCGTCGCCGGCGGGGCCGAGGCCCACGCGCGACAGCTCGTCGGCCGCCTCCGCGAGCACTTCGAGATGGAGATCGTCACGACGACCGCGAAGGATTACTGGACCTGGCGGAACGAATTCACGGCCGGCGACGACCGCGTGGACGGCGTCGTCGTGCACCGCTTCCCGGTCCTCCGCCAGCGGGCGCGCGACTTCCGCCGCTACGAACGGGCGGCGTTCTCGGCCTCGCACTCGCTCGCCGACGAACGCGCGTTCGTCGAGGCGCAGGGCCCGTACGCCCCCGATCTGCTCGAGCACGTCTTCGCCCACGGCCGCGAGTTCGACGTCGTCCTGTTCTTCACCTACATCTACTACCCGACCGTCTTCGGCCTGCCGCTCGTGCCCGAACGCGCGGTCCTCGTGCCGACCGCGCACGACGAGCCCGCGATCACCCTCGCCGCCTACCGTCCGGTGTTCCACGGTGCCCGCGCGCTCGCGTTCAACACGGTCGAGGAGCGCGACATGGTGCACCGGCGGTTCGGCAACCGCCGGATCCCGCACGAGGTCGTCGGCGTCGGCGTCGACGTACCCGCCGCCCCGTCAGGGGCGCGGTTCCGCGAGACGTTCGGGATCGACGGGCCGTTCTTCCTCTACGTCGGCCGGATCGTCGAGTCGAAAGGCTGCGTCGAGCTGTTCGACCACTGGGCCCGCTTCGCCGCGGCGCATCCGGCGCGCGCCACGCTCGTGCTCGTCGGCCATCAGGAGATGCCGATCCCCTCCCGTCCGGACGTGCGCCACGTCGGCGAACTCGACGACGGGGCGAAGTTCGACGCGTTCGCGGCCTGCGCCGCGTACGTCCATCCGAGCCGGCTGGAGTCGCTCTCGCTCACGACGCTCGAGGCCTGGGCCCTCGGCCGGCCGACCGTGTGCTCCGCGCGCTCGCCGGTCCTCGCGAGCATGACCCGCCGCGCCGGCGCCGGGCTCGCCTATGCCTCGGCCGGCGAATTCAGCGAGATCCTCGAGCTGCTGCTCGAGCGGCCGCGCACCGCGGAGCGGCTCGGTGCGAGCGGTACGGCATTCATCGAGGCCACGTACACGTGGCCCGCGGTCGTCGAGAAGTACCGCGACCTGTTCGCCGAGGTGATGTTCCGGAATCGGGCCTGAGGTGCCGCTCAAGCGAAAGGACGCATGAGTGCGACGAGGTGGGCGTCGGGAACGAGGTTTCCCCTCACGACGGTGGCCGACGTCGTCTCCTTGTACAGCCGCCAGAAATCCTCGGTCTCACCGGGCGTGCGAACGTGAGGAAGCTCCAGAAGCTGCGCGACGTTCGCCATCGCCGCCTCGACCGAGAGCGGTCGCGGGAAGATGGCCGAATGCGTCGACATTCGTAGGTAGCCCGTGAGCACCGGCCAGAACAGGTAGACGAGCTCTGTCCCATGAGCGAGGCGGTCGAGCAGATCGAGAGCTTTGGCGTGGAAACCGCTGGAATCGTCGGACGCGTAGACCAGGACATTGACATCGACCGTCGCGCTCACCGGCCGTCCAGGGCCTCGTGGACCGCCTCCTTGTCCTCCAGATCGACCCTCGCCGGCCCCATCCGCGCCGTGCGCCAATGGAACGGGACGGACCGCGGCGTTCGACCCTCCGCGAGCGTCGGACCGAGCATCTCGGAGATGAGGTTCCCGATGCTCGTCCCCTCGTCACGCGCGCGGCGCTTGAGCGCCCGGAGGACGGAGGGGTCCAGATTCAGCGTCGTCCGCGGCATGATGCGTGATGCTTGCTTATCAAGCATCAGATGTCAAGCGAGAGTCGTTCGATCCCGCCTGGCGCGCTCCACGCGTCAGACCGTCGGCGCGAGCGCGTCCGAGCCGATCTCGCTCACTGAGCGGTACCCGGAGAGGGCCATGGCCAGCTCGAAGTCAGCCGCGAGATGCCGCAGCAGCTCGAGGACCCCGGCGCTCCCCGCGAGCGCGAGTGCGTACACGTAGGGCCGGCCCACGCACACCGCGTGCGCCCCGAGCGCGATGGCCTTCAACACGTCGGCGCCGACGCGGATGCCGCCGTCCATCAGCACGGGCACCCGCCCGCCCACCGCCTCGACCACGCCGGGCAGCGCGTCGAGCGCGGCGATCGCGCCGTCGACCTGCCGCCCGCCGTGGTTGGAGACGATCAGGCCGTCGATGCCATGGTCGAGCGCCCGCACGGCGTCGTCGGGATGGAGGATCCCCTTCAGCAGGATCGGCAGCTTCGTCCGATCACGAAGGAACGCGAGGTCGCTCCACTCGAGCGACTGCCGAGAATAGGTCGCGATGAAGTGCTGCACCGCGGCGAGCGGCGCTTTCGAGCGCACGTTCGTCCAGAATCCGCCGGGATGCGCGCGGGTGAGCTCGGCGAACACGCGGAGCGAATGCAGGTTCACCCGGCGTGCCGGCGCCGGTCCGGTGGCGCCAAGGCCGGCCATGAAGACGGGATCGCTCACGTATTGCGCGATGCCCTTGCCGCGCAGGAAGGGCAGGTACGCGAGATCGAGGTCGCGGATGCGCCAGCCGAGGAGCTTCGTGTCCAGCGTGACGACGATGGCCTCGCACCCGCACGCCTCCGCCCGCTCGACGAGGCTTTCGACGAGCGCGTCGTTCTTGCTCCAGTACAGCTGGAACCAGCGAGGCGCCGCTCCCATTTCGCGCGCGCACTCCTCCATCGGGATCGACGCCTGGTTCGAGAAGATGAACGGCAGCCCGGCCGCCGCGGCCGCGCGCGCCACGGCGAGGTCGGCCTCGGGGTGGGCGAGCTCGAGGACGCCGATCGGCGCGAGCAGCAGCGGCGCCGGGATCGTCCGCCCGAAGAGCGTGATCGCCATGTCCCGCGTGGAGACGTCGCGCAGGACCCGCGGGACGATGTGGCGCCGCTCGAACGCCTCGCGGTTCGCGCGCATCGTGCTCTCGCCGCCCGCGCCTCCGGCGACGTACGCGTAGGCCTCGCGCGACAGCTTGCGCCGCGCGCGCTCCTCGAGGGCCCATGGGTCGACCGGGATGCGTGGTTTCCGCCCGGCGACGCCGTCGAGGTAGATCTCCGTCTGCCGGACGACCGGCGTATCCGTGCCCGGCACCTCAGTCTCCCGGCTTACGTCGTCACCACAGGACGCGGGCGGCGTAGCCTGCCAGGCCCCGATCGGCGCTGACGATGCTCAGGCCCTCGGTGAGCGCCTGCGCGACCAGCAGACGATCGAACGGGTCGCGGTGCAGCGGCGGCAGCGACGCGACCCGAAGGGCGTGATGCACCTGCACCGGCAAGACATCGAAGGCGTTCCGCTCCAGCTGTTCGGGGATGTATCGTTCGGCGTCCTTCGGGAGCGTGACCCGACCGAGCGCCGCCTTCACGACGATCTCCCAGGCACTCACGGCGCTGAAGAAGACGTCGTTCCTCCCGTCTGCGATGAGCCGCCGCGCTCGTGGGGAGAGCTCTTGACCGTCGGTGACCCACCACAGGAAGGCATTCGTGTCCAAGAGGAGCCTCACTCGAAGTGTCTCCCGAGCTGCCTCGGCAGCGGCGCGTCGAAGTCTCGTCTCACGACGATCTTTCCGCGCGCCGTGCCCGGGACCCGCCGCGCGAGTCGTGGTCGCAGGGGCACGAGCTTTGCCACGGGACGGCCCGCCTTCGCGACGACGATCTCCTCCCCCCGAGCGACTCGTGCGATGAGGCGCGAGAGGTGCGTCTTTGCCTCATGGATGTTCACCGGCCCCATGCCGCTACAGTAGACTAAGAACCGGACTAAGGCGAGTCGCAGTTCAGGGCGTTGCACGATCTGTTGCGTCGAATGTGATCGGTCGAGCGCGCCCCACGTAGGCGGTATGTGGGTATTCGCTTCAAGGCTACACGCGCCCCTCGTCGCGAAGCCGCCCCACGATCTGCTGCGCCGAGTGCGATCGATTGAGCGTGTAGAAGTGGATGCCGGGCGCGCCGCCGGCCAGGAGCGCGCGGCACTCGTCGACGGCCCACTCGATGCCGACGTCGATCACGGCGGCTTCGTCGTCGCGGACATGTTCCAACCGGTCGTGCAGCGCGACCGGAATGTGCGCCCCGCACATCGTCGTGAAGCGCACGAGCTGGGCGACGTTCGTGACCGGCATGATGCCCGGCACGATCGGCTGCCTGATGCCGGCGGCCCGCGCGCGCTCGACGAACCCGAAGTAGTCGGCCGGCTCGAAGAAGAGCTGCGTGATGAGGATCTCGACGCCCGCCTCGACCTTCCGCTTCAGGTTGCGCAGATCGGTCTCGGGGTCCGGCGCCTCGAGGTGCGTCTCGGGGTAGGCCGCGCCCGCGAGGCAGACATCCCAGCGTGAGCGGATGAACGCCGCGAGCTCCGAGCCATGCGCGAACCCGCCCTCCACCGGCGTGAAGCGCGCCTGGCCGCGGGGCGGGTCGCCACGCAGCGCGAGGATGTTCTCGATCCCGTTGCCGACGAACGCGTCGACGATCTCTGCGAGGTCCGCCGCCGTGTGACCGACGCAGGTCAAATGGGCCATCGCCTCGAGCCCGATCTCGCGCTTCACCCGGGTCACGATGTCGCGGGTGAGCACGCGCGTCGTGCCGCCCGCGCCGTACGTGACCGAGACGTACGTCGGCCGGAGCGGCGCGAGATCCGCGATCGTGTCGTACAGGCGGCGCTCGGCCTCAGGCGTCCTCGGCGGGAAGAACTCGAACGAGACGGTGGGAGGCGCGCCCGGACCGAAGGCTTCGACGATGCGCACGGGCTATCCGCGCTGCTCGCGCTCGTCTCGGAGCGCGCTGAGGTTCTCGACCTCGATGAGGTCTTTGCGTCGACCGGCAGCCCGTACCATCCGGATCAGGTCATCCAGGGACGCGACCGAGACGACGATGCCGTCGAGGTCACCGAAGCGCGTCGTCAGCGTGAAGTTTCAGGCCGTTCCGCATTGCGGGCGCGTCGAGCGCGATCGGGAGACCGGGCTCCACCCCGCGCGGGTGGGCCGCGAGCGCGGCGGCGACGCGCTCGAGGTTCGTCGGCGAGCGGTCATATGTGATAACGATGTGCTCGGTGAGGGTGGTCGACCCGTGCAACGCCGCCGCGACGCCCCCGATGATGAGGAACCGCACCTCTGTGCCGCAGCAGGATGCGCAGGATCGGAAGCGGCCCCAGCCGCTCGCGTGCCCCGATCCGCGAGTCGCTCAGTGAACCCGACGTGCCGAGCGCAGCCGGCGAAGCGTCTCAGCACCGGCGGCGGCGTGCTCCAGCCGCTCGCGCGGGGACCGGCGCAACGCCGCTCGGTACTGCGTGCGGTCGACGCCATGGCCGGCGCGTGGCACGAGGTCGAGCTCTTCTCCGCAGGCGCGAAGCAGGCGGTCGAGGGTGCGATGGCGCGGGTCCTGGTGGCCGCTTTCGATCGCAGCGACCATCGACTGCGGCATCCCCGCGCGCGCTCCAAGCGCCCGCTGACTCAGCCCGGCGCGGGCGCGTGCGGTCTTCAGCAGGCGGGCGGCATCCATGCGATATGTAATATCATATCGCCCAGTCGACCTCCATGGATGACTGGATGACGAACGCCCCGCCGATGGCGGGGCGTTCGCGGCGATGGGGATGGACTCGGCTCGGTCAGTGCTTGGGAGTGCCCGTCGGCTTCCCTCCCGGGTGGCCGCCGGGGTTGTTTCCACCCGCATTCGAACCGGAGTGGTCATTCGAGCTCCCGTGCTCGGAGGTGGCCGGGCCCGCGGCGGTCTGCGCGGCTGCGACGGCCGCATCCATGTCCGCGATCGCCTTGTCGACGATCGCCTGGATCGCGCCGTCGAGCGTGGTGCGCTGGGCCACGGTGACCCGGCCCTCCTGCTCCGGCTTGCCCGCCGACTCCGGCTCGTCGGCGTCAGGCGTCGTGGTCGTGCACGTCGTATCGGGCGGAGTCCCGGTGGTCTCGTTGTGTCCGTTGCGGCCGAGGGTGAGGGCGCCGACGTCGTCGAGCGCCTTCGTCAGGATGCCCTTGAGCTGATCGTCGGCGGTCTTGATCGCGCCGTTGTCGGCGTCTTTGCCTCGGAGATCGGTCAGCTTCTTGTGGTCCGTCTGGAACGACGCGCGGAGCAGCTTGTCCGCGGCGTTGCGCTGCGCGACCACGGCCGGTTGGCCGCAGTGCCCGGTGGCCTCGTCCGCGTCGGGGCTCGCCTCGACGCCGAGGTTCTGCGCCACGGTCTGGGCGACCTGGGACACGGTGTCTTGGACCTCGGGCGAGGTGACCCCGACGGTCAGCGTCGCCGCGCCGAGCACGACGGCCGCCGCGACGGTCGCGCCCTTGGTCGCCGAGAGAAGCGAGAACAGGTTGAGCATGCATCCCTCCTCAGGTGTCACCCGAGCTAACGGGCGCTCGGCGTACCGCATTAGGAGGACCGAGGGGTCCTAGCCCAACTGCCGCTGGCCGTGGCCAGAACACGTGTCCGAACGGCACACATCGATCGCGGAGAACCGATCGACCCGCCGCGTGCGTAGTGCGTCGGTACGGTGAGACCGCTGCTGCTGGCGCTCGCGCTCGCTCTGGCCGGGCTGCCGTTCGGCTCCGGCGCCGCGTCGGCGCACCCGCTCGGCAATTTCACGGTGAACCGGCTCTCCCACGTCGCCGTCGCCGCCGACGCGATCCGCGTCCGATACGTCCTTGATCTCGCGGAGATCCCAACGCTCCAGGAGCGGCAGGCCGGACGGATCGACGGGATCGCCGAGCGGCTCGCCGCCGAGCTGACCCTCCGTCTCGACGGGCAGCCGGTCCCGCTCGCGCTGCGCGCGGCCGCCGTCGATCAGCTTCCCGGGCAGGCCGGGCTCGGCACGCTGCGAGTCACCCTCGACCTCACCACGACGGTCGCGCCCGCTGACGGCGCGAGGCTCGAGTACCGCGACGCGACCTACGCCGGACGGATCGGCTGGCACGCCGTGCTCGTCAGCGGCGTCGTCCGCGATGCCAGCGTCGGGGCCGGCGATCCCACCGACGAGCTGCGCAGCTATCCGGCGGATCCGAGCGTGGCGCCGCCGGACATCAGCGCCGCGACCGCGACGGTCGACCTGACCGCCGGGGCATCCGGTGGCGCCGATCGAAGCGCCGCCTCGACCGCGCGGTTCGGGCTCGATGCGGGCGTCGATGCTCTCACCGCGTTCCTGCGCTCGGACCGCGTGGAGCTCGGAGCGCTCCTCGCGGCGCTCGTCGTCGCGACCGTGCTCGGCGGGCTCCACGCCCTCGGGCCCGGACACGGCAAGGCGATGGTGGCCGCCTACCTCGTCGGCGCCCGCGGCACTGCCGCCCAGGCCCTGATCCTCGGCGGCACGGTCACGCTGACGCACACGATCGGCGTGTACGTGCTCGGCGCGTTCACCCTCGTCGCCGCGCAGTACGTCCTGCCGGAGCGGCTCTACCCCGTTCTCGGGGTGCTCTCAGGCGTTCTCGTCGTCGCGATCGGGCTCGGCCTGCTCCGCGCGCGCTGGCGTGCCGCACGCATCGACGCCGCGCGCGAAGCCGCGCAGCACGTCGGGCCGCATGTCCATGGCGACGGGCCCAGCCAGCACCGCCACGACGCGCCGGTCGGCCCTCGTGGTCTGCTCGCGCTCGGCGTGTCGGGCGGCCTCCTGCCGTGCCCGACCGCGCTCGTCGTGCTGCTCGCGGCCGTTTCGTTCCACAACGTCGCGCTCGGAATGCTGCTGGTCGCCGCGTTCAGCGTCGGACTCGCCGCCGTCCTCACCGCGTGCGGGCTCGCGGTCGTGTGGGGCGGGCGCCTCATCGCGCGCAACGCGGCGCTCGCTCGCGCGCGCGGCTCGGTCGTCGCGCGAATGCTCCCGGCGCTCTCCGCCGCCGCGATCACCGTCGCCGGGGCGATCATCGCGATCACCGCCGCACGGGGCTTCGCGTAGCGGCGCCTAGCATGAGCGCCGTGAGATCGATCACGTGAGAAGCGGCCCCGGGCGCGGCGAGTGGGGGAATATCGACTGGTCGCGCGTGGACCTCCCCGGGATCGGCCGGCGTGGGCCGCGACGCCCGCGCAGCCGGTTCGGCACGATCGTCGGGGTCGTCCTCGTGGCCCTGTTCGTCGTCCCGCTCCTGCTCAGCCCGATCGTCGGCTTCCTCACCGACCTGCTGTGGTTCCGGAGCCTCGGCCTGGAGGACGTCTACCTCCGCCGGTACACGGCCGGCTTCTGGGCGTTCATCGTCTTCCTCCTCGCCTTCTTCGTGATCGCGCTGCCGAACCTGTACTTCGCGCTCCGGCCGCAGATGCCGCGGCTCGTCGTGGAGTCGAACGCGCCGCGCCGGTCCGGGGCGCTCGCGACGACCCTCCGGCTCATGCCGCTGCTCCTCATCCCGTCGTTCTTCTTCGGTATCGCGGGCGGCGACGAGTGGGACACCCTCCTCCGCTGGCTGAACGCGGTGCCGTTCGGCACGACGGATCCGGTCTTCGGCCGCGATGTCGGCTTCTATTTCTTCGACCTGCCGGTGCTGCAGTTCGTTCGCGGCTGGCTCCTCGCCGCGATCGTCCTCATCGCGCTCGGGGTCATCACGCTGTACGTCATCCGCGGCGTCATCGGTGTGGCGACCGCGCCGCTCGCCCGGGCGGACATCGCCGTCTCGGCGCGGACCGCGCTCGCGCTGGCGCGTCCCGCGCGCGCGCACCTGTCGATCCTCGGCGCGATCTTCCTCGCGCTCATCGCCGCGGGCTACGTGCTCGACCAGGCCACGCTGCTGTTCCGCGACGAGGGCGTGCTGACCGGCGCCGGCTTCACCAGCATCACGGCGCGACTGCCGGCGCTGCAGATCCTCACGGTCATCGTCGCCCTCGCGGCGCTCGCCTCGCTCGCGAACGCGTTCTTCCGGACGCTGTGGATCCTCGGCGCCGCGCTCGGCCTGTGGCTCGTCGCGGCCGTCCTCATCGGCGGCGTGTACCCGTCCCTGGTCGAGACGCTCGCTGTCCGCCCGGATCAGCTGAACAAGGAGCGGCCGTACATCGACCGCAACATCAAGGCGACCCGGGAGGCGTACTCGCTCACGAAGGTCGAGGAGTCGCAGGTGGACATCGCCGACGATCCCGATCCCGCCGAGGTCCGCCGCCAGCTCGGCGACACCACCGCCGTCCGGCTCTGGGACTACCGGCCGCTGCTCGCGGCCTACCAGCAGCTCCAGGCCCTCCGTCAGTACTACGCGTTCAACGACGTCGACGTCGACCGCTACGTCATCGACGGCAACGAGACCCCGGTCATGCTCTCGGCCCGCGAGCTCGCGACGAGCCAGCTGCCGCAGGCGGCGCAGACCTGGGTGAACCGCCACCTCTACTACACGCATGGATTCGGCGCGGTCATGACCCCGGTCGGCGGCGTCGGCGTCGAGGGCCGGCCGAAGCTCGTGCTGCAGGACATCCCGCCGGTCGGCCAGCCGAAGGTCGACGAGCCGCGGATCTACTACGGCGAGCTCACGCGCGATTACGTGGTCGTGGGCACGAGCCAGGACGAGTTCGACTACGCGCAGGAGCAGCACGACGCGACGACGCGCTTCAGCGGCGGCGGCGGCATAGCGGTCTCCGGCCTCTGGGACCGCATCCTGTTCGCGATCCGCTTCGGTGACCTCAACGTGCTCATCTCGCAGCAGCTGAAGGCTGACAGCCGTGTCCTGTTCCACCGCCAGATCGGCGAGCGCGAATCCCTGATCGCGCCGTTCCTCAGCTACGACCCCGATCCGTACCTCGTCATCGTCGACGGCAAGCTCTACTGGATCAACGACGCGTACACGACCGGCACGCGCTACCCGTACAGCGAGCGGTACGGCGCCGGCGGGCGGACGTCGAAGCTGGACCTGCCCGATCTCAACTACATCCGGAACAGCGTGAAGGTCGTGACCGACGCGTACGACGGATCGGTCACCTACTACGTCGTCGATGAGCAGGACCCGGTCCTCCGCACGCTCCGCAACATCTATCCGAAGCTCTTCACGCCGATCTCGAAGATGCCGACGAGCCTGCAGGCCCACCTGCGCTATCCCGAGCAGCTCTTCAACGTCCAGGCCCAGATCCACGCCATCTACCACATGACCGATCCGGACAACTTCTACAACCGGAACGACGCCTGGCGCATCGCGAACGAGATCTACGCGCAGGGCGGGCAGGCCCAGGCGATCGAGCCGTACTACGTCACCGCACAGCTGCCCGGATCGAGCCAGCG
>WNGF01009850.1_pt1 | contig 11882 bp, 8 predicted proteins | sample 5400641 | NCBI WGS metagenome assembly WNGF01 (sample SAMN13153371, study PRJNA577476) | soil metagenome | isolation source: 80 cm soil or saprolite under grassland replicate 2 | place: USA:California | collected 2016-06-15 | reverse complement strand
ATCAGTCAGCAGCCGGATCTCCCGCTCTGCGCCGGCGAGACGGGCGACCGGCAGCGAGGGCTCGCGCAGCCCCGCCCGCGCGACCGCGAGCGCGTCGATCGCATCCGACTTGCCGTAGCTGCGGGCCCCCTTACGCGCTCCCGCCATCAGCTTCGGCGGCACCCGCACGACGCGCTCGCCCGAAGCGAGCAGAAAGCGCTCCAGCGCGATCGAGACGTGGCGGCAATCCTCAACCGCCCACAAGCGCTCGCCTCCCAGCGCGCGCGCCCAGACGAGCAACTGCTCATGCCCCTCGCGACGCGCTTTGACCGTGCGCTCGCCGCGAAACTCGCCGCTCCCGCCCTCGACCACGGCGGCCGTGTGCGTCTGCTTGTGCGGATCAATCCCGATTACGATCACTCCCGGTCCCCTTTCCTGAGGTGGCCACCAACGACGGGGCGCCAGCGGACAGGCCACAGTGGGGGCGTCCAAGCCACGCTCCTATCAGGTCACGCTGGCGCTCCTCGGACGGCGGCAGGCGACAAAACGCGTGCAGGTCAAACCGCGAAGGTCGACAGCGACTCTAAGAGTCAACCCGCCGCCGGCTCCGAACCTAACCGGCGCGTCCGTCACGAGCCGGTCCGTGAAGACCAGAATGACACTGAGGCGACTCTATGCCGTCCATCTGCGACGCGCGGGAGAAGCTCAGCTGCGGTTGCGCGCCAGGGTTGGGCGGAGCTCGGGGTGGGCCGCATAGTGCTCCTCGGCCCGTTCCAGGTCCTTCGGAGTATTCACGGTGATCCACAGGCCTTCGTGCCGGAAGCCGAACAACTTGCCCTCCTGCGCGAGCTCCGGGAACGTGGAGTGCTCGTGGTCGCCGCGTTCGGGGAGACGCGCAAGAGCTTCCTCGTCGAGCACGTACACGCCGGCGTTGACCCAGTGCGGTAGACGCGGCGCCTCGCGAAACCCTGTGATGCGATCGCCGTCCGCGAGCTCCACGACGCCGAACTGCGACTTCAACGGGGCGACCACGATCGTCGCCGCGCCGCCGTTTTCCTCGTGCGCCTCCATGAACGCGCCCAGATCGACGTCGTGGAGCTCGTCCCCGTTGAAGGCGAACAGCGGACCGGACTCCTCCCGGCGCTCGGCTGCGAAGCGCAGCCCTCCCCCACGCCCGAGCGGCTCCGGCTCGGCGACCGCGACGATCTCGGCGCCGAGCCCGAAAAGCTTCGCCTCGAAGAGCGCGGCCTGTCCAGCGGCGCAGCTGACGATGACGCGGTCCACACCCGCCCGCACGAGCTGCGACACCTGATACTCCGCAAGCGGGTGACCGGCGATCGGCACGAGCGCCTTCGGATGGCCGCGCGCCGCGTCGCCGAGCCGGGTCGCCTGGCCGCCCGCGAGGAGGATCGCTTCCACTATGAGGAGACCTTGGTCTCCTGCTCAGCCGTTTCCGGCAGACCCTCGAACGGCGAGCTCGGCCGGCCAATGCTGTCGTACGCGAAGCCGGCGCGCCGCGTCTCCCCAGGATCGAGCAGGTTGCGCCCGTCGATGATGAGGGGCCGCGCCATCACGTCGTGTACCTCCTTCGAGGCGAGACCGCGGAGCTCGTCCCACTCGGTCACGATTACTGCGGCGTCGGCCCCGGTAACGGCTTCGAAAACGGTTGCGCATTGGGTCGCGCCTCGCAGGCGGTCGCGCGCGTCCGCAACGGGATCCCAGGTCCGAACCAACGCGCCCTCGGCGAGGAGCCGCGACGCAATCACGAGACTCGGGGCGTCGCGAAGGTCGTCGGTGTTCGGCTTGAAGGCAAGCCCGAGCACGGCGATCGTTTTCCCGCGCAGTCTCCCGAGATGCTTTTCGAGCTTCGAAATCACCCTTCGCTTCTGCAGCTCGTTCACCTCGATCACCGCCGCAAGCAACTGAAAGTGGTAACCGGAGTTGCCGGCAAGCTGCTTGAGAGCCGAAACGTCCTTTCCGAAACAGCTCCCACCCCAGCCGACGCCGGCGCGGAAGAAATGAGGGCCAAGCCGATGATCGAGTCCCACGCCCTGCGCAACACTCTCGACATCGGCTCCGACGAGCTCGCACACATTTGCGATCTCGTTGATGAAACTGATCCGCGTCGAGAGGAAGGCGTTTGCCGCGAGCTTGATCATCTCAGCGGACGCGACGTCGGTTCGGACGATCGGCGTCTCGATTCCGCTGTAGAGCGCCTCGACCAAGGCTGCGTCCTCTTCGGCAAACGACCCGATCACGATCCGGTCGGGATTCATGAAGTCTCGGACGGCCGTGCCTTCGGCCAGGAACTCCGGATTCGACACGTAGCCGACGTTCGTCAAGCCGCGCGCCTCGAGCGCCGCGCGCACCTTCTCGCCGGTGCCTACGGGAACCGTCGACTTCATGACGAGGATCTGCCGCTGTTCCACGCGCGGCAGATCGTCGAGCGCCGTCCAGACGAAGGAGAGATCGGCGTCGCCCGAGTACGTAGGCGGCGTCTGGACGCAGATGAAGAGGACGTCCGCTCCCGCGACCTCGTACGCGTCGAGCGTGTAGCGGATGCGCTCGCGGTTGCGCGCCAGCACCTCCGGCAGCTCGGGCTCGTGGAAGGGCAGTCGACCCGTCGAGAGCGCGTCGATCCGCTCGGGCACGACGTCGCGCACGATCACCTCGTGACCGAGCTCGGCAAAGCAGCCGCCGGTGACGAGCCCCACCCAGCCCGCACCGAAAACGCCGATCGTTCGTGATTCCGCCATAGCGACCGGAAAGCCTAGTGCCCCTTCAGGGGATGTTGCCGAGTCTCTGGGTCGCGAGCACCAAGCGATGCAAGGACGCAGGGAGCACCCATAGCCAAAGCTATGGGTGCGACTGAGGACGCGGCAGCGCGCCGCGTGATCGCGGGCCAGAGGCCGGCGGACATCTCCTGGAGGGGCACTATTTAGGAAGAGGCGCGAGTCCCCTGGCGATCGCGAGCATCGTCTCGTTCGAGAGCGCGTCGAGGATCGTGTTCACGACCCAGTAGGTCGCGCCGTTCTCACGCAGCACGACCATGTGCAGATGCGCGCCGGAGTAGTAGAGGGAGAACTCACGCCCCCGGAGGTGAGTGACGAAGCTCGCGTCCGCGAGCGCCGGCGCATCAGTCCAGTCTGTTTCCTGAATTCCCCAGTACTCGTTGTCGCCGATCCGGAACGTCAGGCGGATCGCCCGGTGCCCCTTCTTGATGTTGTACAGGCGGACAGGTGCGTCGAACTCGAGCCGGGAGCTGCGTTCGATGAGCCTCGGTACCTCGAGCCGGAAGGGAACACGGCGGCGGAGGTTCAGGAGCAGAGAGCGCGTCAAGGCGGCGTTCGGAGTGACGTTCGGGGGCTGCTTCTTGGGCGTCTTGTCCACCGGCGCCGGCGCGATCGTGCCGTGGAAGTTCTGTCCGACGACGACGGTCGCCATCGCACCGTTCGCGAGTGCGGCGAGTTGCCCCGGTGGAAGAGGCTGCACCGCCGCATCGCCGAAGAGGTTCGCAAGCTGAGTCGCCGCGGCGCGGGAGCGCGTCTGCGAGCGGTCGAAGTAGACGGTCGTCCGGAAGTAGTCGAAATTAGGCGCGTTCGCCGGCGTTCCGGTCCGCGGGACGACGATCTTGTAGCCGCGCTGCCCGAGCTCGTAGGCGGCATTCGCTGCCGAGCCGGCGATCCCGTTGCCGTTCAACACGGTCGTGGTGATGTCTCGCGGTCGCGGCGCTCTCGAGCGGCGCTTGATCCCGAGCGTGACGTCACGCGCTTTCGCAGGCGAGTTGACGTCCGGCTGGACGAGGTCGCGCACGGCCGCCGCGATGTTCCCGGGCGGAGCTGAGAGCTCGTTCTGGCCGGTTAATCCCTCGATCTTCGACTGGAACACGTGCCCCGCCGGCAGCCCGTGCGCGAAGTAGACGTAGTCCTTCAGGGTCTGCGGGTCGAGCGCCTTGTTACCGCCGCGTCCCACGACCACGTTCCTCTCTACCGCATCCATGATCGAGAACAGCGTGTCGAGGTCGAGCTGGGAGGAGATCTGCTGCTTCAGCGCCTTCAGGAAGAGCTGCTGACGCGCGTTGCGGAAGATGTCGGAGTCGAAGTGTCGGTAGCGGACGTACGACAGCGCGTTGGTGGCGTTGAGGCGCTGGTAGCCCGGCCAGAGATTGATCTTCGAGACGCCCGGACAGTTGCTGGGATCGCAGAGATAGCGGTGATCGATGTCGACCCAGACTCCGCCGAGGTTGTTGACGAGCTGCGTGAAGCCCCGGAAGTTGACGGTCACGAAGTAGTTGATCGGGAGACCGGTGAGCGCGCGGACGGTCTCGACGCTCCCGAGCGCGCCGCACGCCGAGAACGCAGCATTGATGCGATCGGTGTAGTCGGGATGGCCGGGGCACTTGACGGTCACCGTCAGGTCGCGCGGGAACGAGAGCATGGAGAGCGAGTTCGTCTCCGGGTCGGCGCGGACCAGGATCAGCGTGTCCGACCGTCCCGTCAGCTCCGCCTCTGTGCCCTTCCTGCGATCGGTGCCGATCACGAGGGCAACGGTGGGCTGACCCGGGATCGCCGCGTCGAGTCGCTTCGCCGCCGCGCGGTCGGCCCTCGTCTTCGGGCTGATGGCCTCGAGGAATTGGTGCGTCTTCAGGTAGGCGGCACCTGCCGCTCCGCCCGCGAGGACGATCGCCGCGAGCACCGTCCAGAGCAAGACGGCTCTGACCACCTGCCACGCGCCGCGCCGCGGCGGCTCCGGCTGCCGGTACCGCGTCATCGGCGTCGGCGGAACGGGTGGGAAGATTGCGCGTCCACTGCCGTTGACGGACGCGCCGCGCCCCATGCCTCTCTTGAGCGTGGTCTTCATACAGCCCGGAAACAGGACGGCGCCCGTTCCGGGGGCGCCAGCCGACCTCGAGGATAGCCCACCCCCCGGCTATCCGAGGCCGCGAACGGTCTCCTCGGCCAGCCAGCGGGCCACGCCCAGGAGACCTCCCTCGGCCCCGTGGATGCGGCGTTGCTCTTCGGCGCCGCTACCGCGGTCGAGAAGGCGCTCGACCTCGGCGAGCTCGTCCTCACAGCCGAGTCGTCCTGCCACGCTCCCGGCCCGCTCGACGAGCTCTCGGACGGCGTCGCGGGCGGGACGGGCTCGGTCGTGCGTGAGATCGACGAGCTCGGCGTCGAGCCCGTGCCGGACCGCACGCCACTTGTTCTCCGCGATCAACGTTCGCGGCTGGATCGCCACCGGCCGTTCGGCAAGCCTCGCCGCCAGGCACTGCGTCAGCGCCGCGATCCCGGCGACGCTCTCGATCCGCGTCTGCGCATCGCAGATGCGCAGCTCGACCGTCCCGAGCTTCGGGTGCGGCCGCACGTCCCACCAGACGTAGGTGTAGTCGGGAAAGAACCCGGCGGCGACCCCGCGTCCGATCAGCTCCTCGAATCCCTCGAAGCTGCCGAGACGCGGCGGCAGGCCGCGGCGCGGCATCGTGTCGAAGACCTGGATGCGAGTCGAGGCGAGCCCTGTGTCGCGTCCCTGCCAGTACGGCGAATTCGCCGACAACGCGAGGAGCTCCGGCAGCCAGTTGCGCAGCCCCGTTGCGACCTGGACCGCGGCATCCGGGGAGTCGATGCCGACGTGCACGTGGAGGCCGAAGATGGCGACGCGCTCGGCCACCCAGCGCAGCTTCTCGGCGACGCCTTGGTACCGCGGCGAATCGGTGATCTCCTGGTGCTCCCAGCGGGAGAACGGATGGGTGCCCGCCGAGGCGATCAGCGCGCCGCGCTCGGCAGCCGCATCGCGCAGGAGCGCGCGGATCTCGCGCACCTCCGCCAGCGCGGGGGCGACCCGATCGTGCACGCCGGTCGCGGCCTCGAGCACCGATGTCATCAGCTCTCTGCGCAGGCGTTCGTCTGCAGCGGCCTCGGCGATCTCGTCGAAACGCGGGACGAGCTCGTAGCTTTCCGGCGAGAGGAGCTGGAACTCCTCCTCGATGCCGAGACTGAAGGGCGCGCTGCGGCCGAAGGCGTGCTCCACACGCCGACGGTAGCTATCGGTGCAGTCGGCGGGCGACGAGGTCGGCGAGCCGGCGTTCCAGCGAGATCGGAATGGGTCGTGCGGGCTTGCCTAGCGACAGCACCATGAGCGATGCGTCCGCCCTACCGCGGGAGAAGAAGTACATGTCGAGCCGCCCATCGATCCGTGCGCTCGGCAGCTTCATGCTGAACCGCAACCCGTACGTCAGCATCCGCGGGGCGAGCTTTCCGATCCGAAGCGGCCCGCTGGAAACGGGAATGAACTTGATGTTGGAGTTCTTCTCGAATTCCTGCTTCGCAGCGGCCGCGAAGCACTTTTCGAATGGATAGTGGCTGCCTCTCTTCCAGGCGACCGCCGCATCGCGCTCGCTCGCCCACACCTCAACACCCGAGTCGACGTAGCTGCCGTTGCGGCTGAAATCGGGGTTCTCGGCCTCACCAGTGAGGACGAGATCCGAGAAGTTTGGGTTCTTGCAGGCCGGCGGCGCGTCTGCGTCACCTTCATCTTTGCTCTGCTCCACGCGCCAGTCACCCGATCCGAGGTCGGCCCGCTTGATCAGGATCCTCCGAGCCCACTCCTGATCGGCCCGATTGAGGTGCTTCTTCGGATCGCGGGGATCGCCGCCGGCAGCAGCGGAAGCAGCGGCAAGAGCAGCGATGGCGACGATTGCAAAGGCGAGGCGGCCGACCATGGCCGTTGCATCGGCCTCAGCGGTTGAGCGCTTCCTCCCTCGAACGGTTCTCGTAGCCGAGGTTCGGCCCCAGCCAGCGCTCGACTTCGTCGAGAGCCATTCCTTTGCGCCTTGCGTAGTCCTCGACCTGGTCTCGGCCCAGCCGCCCGACGGAGAAGTAGCGCGAGAGGGGATGCGCGAGGTAGATCCCGCTCACTGCGGCCGCCGGGCTCATCGCAAAGGACTCCGTGAGCGAAAGCCCGGCGCGCTCCGCGCCGAGCAGGTCGAAGAGCTTTCCCTTCTCTGTGTGGTCCGGACAGGCCGGATAGCCGAAAGCCGGACGGATGCCGCGGAACTTCTCCGCGATCAGCTCCTCGTTCGAGAGCTGCTCCTTCGGCTCGTACCACTCACGACGTGCTCTTTGGTGCAGGTGCTCTGCGAACGCTTCCGCGAAGCGATCGGCGAGCGCCTTGACCATGATCGCCCGGTAGTCGTCGTGCTCCGTCTCGTAGCGCGCGGCGAGCTCGTCTGCTCCGTGAATCGCGACCGCGAACGCGCCGATGTGATCGCCGTCCGGCGAGACGTAGTCGGCGAGACAGCGATTCGGGCGCGAGTCCCCGTACGCCGACTGCTGTCGGAGGAGGCAGAACCGCGTCCCCTCCTCCAGCGGGATGTCGTCGCCGTCCGCGCGTGCGGGCCAGTACCCGTAGACGCCGCGCGCCTGCAGGGAACCATCGCGGAGGATTTCCTCGAGCAGCGCCTGGGCGTCGTCGTAGAGCTCGCGCGGCCGGCTGGTCGAGGATGGCGGGGAACTTTCCCTTGAGCTCCCAGGCGTGGAAGAAGAACTGCCAGTCGATGTACTCCCTGAGCGCCGGGAGCTCCACCTCGACGAGCTCGGTGCCGGTGAACGGCGGCGTCGGCGGCGCGTCGAATGGGACCCGTTCCTTGTTCGCGCGCGCCTCGTCGATGACGAGCAGCGGCTTGCGCTCCTTCTCGGCGTACTGTTCGCGAAGGCGCTCCTGGAGCTCGCGGTTCTCCTGATCCAGCTTCTCTCTTCGCGGCGCGTCGAGCAGGCTGGAGACGACGCCGACGACGCGCGACGCATCGAGGACGTGAAGCGTCGGTTGTGAGTACTCCGGCGCGATCCTGACGGCGGTGTGCTGCTTGGACGTGGTCGCGCCGCCGATCAGCAGCGGGAGATCGAGCTCGCGGCGCTCCATCTCCTTCGCCACGTTGACCATCTCGTCGAGGGACGGCGTGATCAGGCCGGAAAGCCCGACGACGTCGCATCCTTCCTCGAGCGCGGTCTCGAGGATGCGGTCGGCCGGCACCATCACGCCGAGGTCGATCACCTCATAGTTGTTGCAGCCGAGGACGACGCCGACGATGTTCTTGCCGATGTCGTGGACGTCGCCCTTCACCGTGGCGAGCACGACCTTGCCCTGCGCCCGCGGGCGGCCGTCCCCTGCCGCTTTCTCCGCCTCCATGTACGGCTCGAGGTAGGCGACCGCACGCTTCATCGCGCGCGCGCTCTTCACGACCTGCGGGAGAAACATCTTCCCGGAGCCGAAGAGGTCGCCGACGATCGACATCCCGTCCATCAGAGGTCCCTCGATCACGTCGAGCGGACGGGCCTGCTTCTGGCGCGCTTCCTCGGTGTCCTCCTCGATGAAGTCGACGATGCCGTGGACGAGCGCGTGCGAGAGCCGTTCTTCGACGGGCGCCTCGCGCCACGAGAGATCTCGTTCCCGCTTCGTTGCCTCACCCTCCACGCGCGAGGCGTATTCGACGAGACGCTCGGTCGCGTCGGCGCGGCGGTTGAAGATGACGTCCTCGACGCGTTCCAGCAGCTCCGGTTCGATGTCCTGGTACACGGCGAGCTGGCCCGCGTTGACGATGCCCATGTCGAGTCCGGCCGCGATCGCGTGGTAGAGAAAGGCCGCGTGCATCGCCTCGCGGACCGCGTCGTTGCCGCGGAACGAGAAGCTGAGGTTCGAGATGCCGCCCGAGACCTTCGCGCCCGGGCAGCGTTCCTTGATCTGACGCGTTCCCTCGATGAACGCTTTGGCGAACTCGGCGTGCTCCTCGATCCCCGTGGCGACGGCGAGGACGTTCGGGTCGAAGATGAGATCCTCGGGATCCCAGCCGTCCGCCGTCAGCAGCTTGTAGGCGCGCTCGCAGATCTCCACCTTGCGCTGGATCGTGTCCGCCTGTCCCTGCTCGTCGAACGCCATCACGACGACGGCGGCGCCGTAGCGCTTGATGCGGCGCGCCTGCTCGAGGAACGCCTCCTCTCCCTCCTTGAGGCTGATGGAGTTGACGACGCCCTTGCCCTGAAGGCATTTGAGCCCCGCCTCGAGGACCGACCAGCGCGAGCTGTCGACCATGATCGGGATCCGCGCGACGTCCGGCTCGGTCGCGAGCAGGTTGAGGAACGTCGTCATCGCCTGCACCGAGTCGAGCAGGTCGGCGTCCATGTTGACGTCGAGGATGTTGGCGCCGCCGCGCACCTGCTCGAGTGCGACCTCGACCGCTTCCTGGTAGTCGCCCCCCTCGACCAGGCGCCGAAACCGTGCCGAACCTGTGACATTCGTCCTCTCACCGATCATCACGAAGTTCGCGTCTGGAAAGATTCGGAAGGGTTCGAGCCCGCTGAGCCGGGTTGCAGCCTCTCGCTCAGGGACACGTCTTGGGGTCTGACCCCGAGTCGCGGCCGTAACGGCCTTGACGTGTTCGGGCGTGGTGCCGCAGCAACCGCCGACGACGTTGACCAGACCGTCCTGGGCGAACGCACGCAGGAAGCGGCTCGTGTCCTGCGGCTGCTCGTCGTGCGTGCCCATCTCGTTCGGCAGGCCCGCGTTCGGATGGCAGGCGACCCAGGTAGGAGCGATCCGCGCGAGATCCTCGACGAACGGGCGCATCTGCGTCGCGCCGAGCGAGCAGTTGACGCCGACGATGAACGGTCTCGCGTGCTCGACGGAGAGCCAGAAGGCATCGACGGTCTGGCCGGAGAGATTGCGGCCGCTGCGATCGATCGCCGTGAACGAGATCCAGAGCGGGATCTCCGGTACCTCGTCGAGCGCGGCGGCGATCGCAGCCTTCGCGTTGAGCGTGTCGAAGATCGTCTCGATCAGCAGGAAGTCGACGCCGCCCTCCGCGAGGGCGCGGATCTGCTCCGCGTAGGCGTCGCGCACCTGATCGAAGGTGTGCGTGCGGAACGCCGGCTCGTCGACGCGCGGCGACAGTGACAGGGTGACGTTGAGCGGACCGACCGAACCGGCGACGAATCCCCCGACTTCGTCCGCGGCCTGGCGCGCAAGGCGCGCGCCCGCGACGTTCATCTCGTAGACGTGCTCCTCGAGCGCGTAGTCGGACTGACCGATCGAGGTGGCCGTGAACGTGTTCGTCGTGGCGATGTCGGCGCCCGCGGCGAAGTACTGCCGGTGGATGTCGAGCACGACCTCGGGACGCGTGAGGTTCAGGAGGTCGGGATCGCCGGCGACGTCGCGCGGGTGATCCCTGAGGCGATCGCCGCGGTAGGCGTCCTCGCCTTTCACCTGCCGCTGGATGAGCACGCCCCAGGACCCGTCGAGCACGGCGATCCGCTCGCGGAGGATGGCTTCGAGTCGTGTGCGCGCGTCCTGCATTCCTGCTCCGTTCTGCCTAGAGAGAACGGCGCCTTCTTTAGGCGCGCGGGCTCTTTAGGCGTTTGGTAACCCGGTCGCCAAGCTGCCTTTCAAAGCTCTCCGGGACAACTGAGCGTAGCAGCGGCGCGGCCAGTCTGTTAGCTCTCCCGCGTGATTGAGTCAAGCGGGATGGACACGAAGACGACAGGCATCGGGAGCGGCCTGCTAGAGGCGGGATCCGGAGATGGCCAGGCCATACCGCGTGTGGCGTGCGCCACGTGGTCTTGCACCGCGTCGAGGAAGCGCTCGACGAGAAACGCGAGGAATCCGAAGTTGATCATCATGGCTCCGGCGTAGCCGGAGCCGGATCAACTGCGGCCAGAGACCGAGAGCTGGTTCTCGGCGTGCTTGATGCGCTGCTCGAGCTGCCAGCGGTCGGCGTTCGACTCGCCTCGCTCGACGAGCTCCAGCTCGCGCTGCGCCGTCTCGAGCTGGTCGCGCGCCCTCGCGTCGTCGATCTCGTTCGCCAGGACGGCGTCGTCGACGAGCGCGATCGCCCGGTCGAGCTCCACCTTGAAGAAGCCCGGCCCGGTCGCATACTCGCGCACGTTTTCGGCATCCATGTCCAGGTAGACGCGCGTCGAGCCTGCCTTCAGCGTCGCGATCAGCGGCGCGTGCCGAGCAAGGACGCCGATCTCACCTGCGGCCCCCGGGACGATCAGCATCTCCGCCTCGCCCTCGAACGCCGGGCCGTCCGGCGTCACTAGCGAGACGTCGAACTTCTTGCGCTCGTCAGCCACTCACTCCGGCGGGTTCGGGCTCCGCCTCGTGCTCTGCAACGGCGACGTCCTCGGGCGTCTCGCCCTCCTGCTCCTTCTCCTCGCCCTCCTCGCCGGACAGCCTCCGCCCCTTCTCGACCGCGTTCTCGATCGTCCCGACCATGTAGAAGGCCTGCTCGGGTAGATCGTCGTGCTTGCCCTCGATGATCTCCTGGAAGCCCTTGATCGTGTCCTCGATCTTCACGTACTCGCCCGGCGTGCCCGTGAACTGCTCCGCGACGAAGTTCGGCTGGGACAGGAAGCGCTGGATCTTCCGCGCCCGCGAGACGACGAGCTTGTCCTCGTCGGAGAGCTCGTCGATTCCGAGGATCGCGATGATGTCCTGCAGGTCCTTGTAGCGCTGCAGGATCTCCTGCACGCGCGTCGCGGTCGAGTAGTGCTCCTCCGAGACGATCCCCGGCTGCAACGCACGCGAGAACGAGTCGAGCGGGTCGACTGCCGGATAGATCCCCTGCTCGACGAGCGTGCGCGTCAGCACGACCGAGGAGTCGAGGTGCGCGAAGGTGTTCGCCGGCGCGGGGTCGGTCAGGTCGTCGGCCGGCACGTAGATCGCCTGCACCGAGGTGATCGACCCTGTCTGCGTCGACGTGATCCGCTCCTGCAGCTGGCCCATCTCCGTCGCCAGCGTCGGCTGATAGCCGACAGCGCTCGGCATGCGGCCGAGCAGCGCCGACACTTCGGAGCCTGCCTGGGTGAAGCGGAAGATGTTGTCGATGAACAGCAGCACGTTCTGGCCATCGT
>WNGF01008690.1_pt1 | contig 11882 bp, 10 predicted proteins | sample 5400641 | NCBI WGS metagenome assembly WNGF01 (sample SAMN13153371, study PRJNA577476) | soil metagenome | isolation source: 80 cm soil or saprolite under grassland replicate 2 | place: USA:California | collected 2016-06-15 | reverse complement strand
GGATCCGATAAAGGAACGTCGCGTCTTCGCCGGCATCGACTGGGGTGGGCACGAGCATCAGCTCTGCGTCGTGGACGCCGACGGACGCACGCAACTCGAGCTTCGGGTCAACCACGACGTCGCCGGACTCAAGGAGCTCTCCTCTTCGGCGGGTGCCCGAGAGGTTCAAAGATGCCGGAAGCCTCACCTGCGACGAGTCCGCTGCCGCTCCGATTGGCTGAGGCCGGAGGAGTCCGAGACTCCTCCGGCCTCACGGAGCTGAAGGCCACCCCACGTCGGCGGGTCTCCACAGAATCTCCCCACGGAATCCCCGACTCCGCGCGCGACGCTCGAGACGTAGCCGTCGCCTTTGTATTGGTGTGGCGAGGGATGACCCACTCGACGAGCTCGGCGAGCGAACGACTCGGCCCCGAGCGCCTGGGCTTCAAGGACCTCAGCGAGGACCAGATCGGATGCCCCAGACGAGCATGGGACAGACAACGAGATGACGGATAGCGCGAGGGACGGGATGAACCTCGCCTGGGACGACATGCGACACAGAACTCTGTCTCCACGACCCCCGTCGGTCTTCCGGCCGGCTCACGCCCGCACCGGCCACGTGATGATCGCGTTGGACGCGTTCGCCCTGGCGATCCGTCGAGCGATCCCGCGAGCGCTCACGCCGGCGGTCATCACCGCTCGCGCGCTCCACGCTCGAAGGGGCAGGTGAGAGGTCGTGACGGGCCAAGCCTCCGTCGGTCGGACTCGCTATAGCGCGCGTGCAAGCACGCGCACCATACGCTCTAAGATCCAGAAGGTCTCCTCATCTGTCACCGAACGAGATCAGCTCATCTGTCTTGATCTTCACGAGCATCGAGTCCTTACCACCGAACAACTGTACGAGCTCCACTTCTCCAGCATCCAGCGAGCACGAGCTCGTCTTTCTCGGCTCTACGAGCTGGGTGTGATTTGGCGCACGCGCCCGCGTACTCACGTGGGCTCGCTTCCCTGGCATTACATCCTGGACGACATGGGCGCGATGATCGTTGCCGAGTACCTAGGCATCGATCAGCGCGAGGTCGGCTACCGCAGCGACCAGAAGCGGACGCTGATCGACAACCAGCGACTCCGGCACACGAGGGCCGCAAACGGCTTCTTCTCGCGCATGATCTTCGCGGCCCGCTCGACCCCGAGCTCGATCCGAGTCGCGGAGTGGCGGGGAGAGGCTTGGTGCGCCAGGCGCTGGCAGCTGCATGTCTGGCCGGACGGGTACGGTCGGATCGAGCGTCCGTCAGGCTTGCTCGAGCTGGTCCTCGAGCTCGACCTGGGGACCGAGAACCGGGGTCGGCTCGAGGACAAGATGGAGCGCTACCGCGTGCTCGCCCGGGCCACGACCGCTCCCGACATCGTGCTGTTCTGCTTCCCGAGCCCGGCTCGGGAAGCGAGCGCCCGCCGCGTTCTCGGTGGAACGCCGATGCCGGTCGCGACGGGGACGTTTGACCGGCACCTTAACGATCCCCTCGGGTCGAACTGGCTTCTCGTTGACGGAGACCGCCGAATCAGGGTCAGCGACCTGCGACGGCGGACGAGGACGTGAGGACGTGAGGACGTGAGGACGTGAGCGAGATTGAGTGCGCCGCCAACTCGGGCGGGTTCGTCCGCCGGACGGCCTGGGAGCCCATCAGCACCCCAGCGGACGCACCGCTCCTTCTTGGAGATCGATGGGGGACCGAGAACTTCTTCAGGACGACGACCGAGGAGGGCCACCGAGGACATGCTGGGGCCCATGTGGCTCCGGCTGATAGGGGAGCGGCGGGTGAGCGTGCTCGACCTGGCGCCGGCGGGAGAAGCGGCATGAGCGAGAACGTGGCCTTCCTGCCGCCGGTGCGTCGAGACTACCTGGAGCTCGACCTCCAAGCGTGGCTCGAGTGCTACCTGGCCGACTGCGAGGCGCGCGGTCTGAGCCCCCGCACCCTCGAGTGGTACCAGGACCGGGGCTCCCGGGTGGTGGTGCATCTGGCAGCGCTCGGGGTGCGGTATCCGGCGGACGTTACCCGGAGGGTTGTGTCGGAGCTTTTCGGCAGGCTCCGCGGGCTGCGGTCTCGGGCGCAGCCCCTCGAGCCGCAGACGATCCTCGGCTACTGGCAACTCGGGAAGGGGTTCCTCACGTTCCTGATCGGGGAGAACGCGCACCCAGGCCCCAATCCGTTCGACCAGTTCGGGAAGCCGAGGGTGCCAGAGAAGGCCATGTGGGCTCCCTCCTCGGTGGAATGCCTTGCGATGCTCCGGCTGCCGGATCGGCGGACCGTGATGGGCCTCCGAGACCTCCTGGTCCTTCTCCTGTTGCTCGATACCGGCCTTCGCATCTCGGCGCTTCGAGGCATTCGGGTGGGCGACATCGACCTTCGCGACCGTCGGATCCGGGTGCTCGAGAAGGGCCAGCGGGAGAGGATAGTACCCTTCGGATTCCAGTCCCTCCGCTGGCTCCGACGATACATCTCAGCCGCTCGCCTCGGAGCAGACGGATACCTCTTCCCAGGACGGAACGGTCGACCCCTCAGCCGGAAACGCATCGACGAGATCGTTAAGGCTTACGCCCAGGCTGCTGGCGTTCGACGGGGCCGCGTATCCGCTCACGACATGCGCCGCGCCTTCGCGCGAGAGTTTCTCGGCAACGGAGGTGACCTCGAATCTCTCCGACAGCTGCTTGGGCACTCGTCATACGCAATGGTCAAGAGATATGCCGAACTCGCCTCCGACGTGGTTGCAGAGAAGCATAGACAGGCCTCTCCAGGAGACCGTCTTCGACTCTAGTCGGGGAACACTCGTTGGGAGATGCGGCTTCGCCCTTGCAGCCGCAAGTGGAGATCTTCCGCTCATGCGCGAACGCCAAGTTGATCGCTCAAGCTGACCTGCTCCGGCTCCCACCTTCGGCACCGACAGTTCACTTGGAGACCGGCGACGTTTCCGTGGTGGCCCCGATGCAGAGGCCCGGATTGATTGTCGGTCGGCGCGCAGGATGAGGACGCGGGTGGTATCCGGATAGGACCTTGGGGGGACTTCGTCGATCATACGGTCGTTTGTGGCCGGTACGAATGCGTCCCCCCCAGCTCTCGCTCGAGCGGAGAAGCTGCCGTACACGGATAGTGATTTTCAGCCCCGCCTCGGGCTTGGCTTGCGAAGCAGCGAGTCGGCTGGGCTGAACCGCCGATGTTGGGCCCTGATGTCCACATCGGCGAGCTCCACGTATCGGCGGACCATCGCCAGCGTCGTATGGCCAAGCAGCTTCTGGAGGGTGAAGACGTCGCCGCCTGCGAGGATGAAGCGTTTCGCTCCGGTGTGGCGGAGTGTATGCGGTGAGCAGCGGACCCCTTCGATGCCCGCAGCGCGGCCGGAGTTCGCCATCATCGTGTGAACCGCCCACCTGCTAGTACGATGACCACAGCGGGTGATGAAGAACGGGTCGCCCGGTCGCAGGTCCTGGACGACGTTTCTGTACCTTCGCAGCGCCTGCCCGGTGGCTATTCCGAACGGGACGTGGCGCTCCCTCCCCCCCTTGCCCATGACCCGGATCACACACTCGTCCAGATCGACGTCCTCGGCATCCACGCCGACCAGCTCCGAGACTCGGATCAAGGTGTCGAGAAGAACGAGGAGGATTGCTCGATCCCGGATACCCAGCCAGGTCCGCTTGTCGGAGACGGCCAGCAGGGCCTGGAGCTGCTCGTCAGAGAAGGTCGGGATGATCGTCTTCGGCACTCGCGGCATCTCGAAGTGGATGGTGATGTCCTCCGGGACGTAGCCAAGGCGGTGGCCCAGCCGGCACAGGGTCTTCAAGACCTGCGCGTACCCGTGCACGGTGTTTGGCGCGAAGCCCTGACGACGGCAGTGCAGGACGAACTGCTCGAGATCGAGCCAGCGAAGGTCCGACGGGCACACGATCCCTTGCGTGGCGCACCAGTCGACGAACCGTCGGGTCCGATCCTCGTACCACTCGACGGTCTTGCCGCTGAGGTTCCGGGACTCGCAGTGCGCCAGGAACTCCTCGCGCAGATCCTCCAGTGTGATGGGCTTCCTCGCCATCGGTCGTCCAACGGGACGGACCATGCCACTTCCTCCTCTCTCCTTCGAGAGGACGGCGGCCGAAGACTTGTCCGGTCCTCCGACGGGCGGTCGGAAGACTTGTCCGGCGCCGGGCGGAGGGAACACCGAAAGACTTGTGTGGCAGACGCGGTCCGTCGGACCCCGATCGGGGCCTTCCCGCGATCACCTCTCGCCCGACTCGCTGCAACGCCGCTGGTCAAAGGGCCTTTTCAGTAGCGGAGGCGGACGGGAATCGAACCCGCCTGGGAGCTCTCGCCCCCACACCGGTTTTGAAGACCGGGGGGCCCACCAGGTGCCCTGACGCCTCCGCGAGCGAGGATAGCCGTGGGGCTCCCAAGGCAACCTCGCTCGGCCACCCACCTTCGTCGCGCGTGGGATCCCAATGCACGCGCCTCCTGGGCGGGGCGCCGGCCACCGATACGATGAAGGCATGGAGGCGGCGTTCTTCGACCTCGACAAGACGATCATCTCGCGCTCGTCCTCGCTCGCCCTTTCCCGGCCGATGTACCGCGCGGGGATGGTCACACGCGGGCAGCTTGTGCGCGGCGCGTACGCGCAGCTCGTCTACGCCCTGGTCGGTGCGGACGAGAAGAAGATGGACCGGCTCAAGGAGGGGATGCTCCAACTCACGCGGGGCTGGGATCGGCACGAGGTCGAGCGCCTCGTTGAGGAGGTCCTGATCGACGTGATCGACCCGTTCGTGTACCAGGAGGCCCTCGACCTGATGGAGCTGCACCGCTCCGAGGGACGGGACATCTACATCGTGAGCTCGTCGCCGGAGGAGGTGGTTCGTCCTCTCGCGGGGCACTTCGGCGTGGCCGGCGTGCTCGCGACGCGCGCCCGGATCGAGGACGGGCGCTACACGGGCGAGCTCGAGTTCTACTGCTACGGCGACGCGAAGGCGGACGCGATCCGAGCGCTCGCCGAGGACCGCGGGATCGATCTGGAGTCCTCGTACGCGTACAGCGACTCCTCGACCGACCTCGCGATGTTGCGGACGGTCGGTCACCCCGTCGCGGTGAACCCGGACAGGGAGCTCCGCAAGGAGGCCGAGACCCAGGGCTGGGACATCCGGAACTTCCGGAGCCCGGTCCGGCTCCGGACCCGGATCGTCCAGACGGCCGCGCACCCCAAAACCCGCGTCGCCGCCGGTGTGGTCGCCGCGAGCGCGGCCGCCGCGATCGTGCTCTGGCTCATCGTTCGTTCGCGTCTGTCCGGTCGTCGCTCCACCGTGGCGTAGTGCCCGAACGCGTTCGCGCGGCGAGGGGGCCGGGGGTACGATGGCCGCGTCGCCTTCGGGCGATCGCGAAGGGAGCAGAAACCCACGCGCGTTTGCCGCGGGAGGCATGCTCGGGCCCTGTGGTTCCGGCCGCCGGACACCGAGCAAAGTGCAGACTGCGCATGCTCGCTGCTCCCTTCGCGCACGTCCGATCCTCTGCGGAGCTAAGCGTCCGCGGGTTCGCGCCGGTACTCGAAGTGCATCCCGTCGGGGACGATGAACGTCCCGCCCCAGACGAAGCCCCACCGCTCGAACACGTCCACGAGCCGAGGGTCCTGGTGCGGGATCTGCCCGAACAGGTTCCCCTGCTGCACGTTCAGATCGACCGCGATGCCCCAGGAGTGGTGCGACAGGCCGGCGCTCGGGATCCGGTTGAGATATCGAGGCGAGTAGCAGCCGGAGTACGAGTGGATCGTGTCCTGCAGCCCTTTGTCGATCAGCTCGTGGACGACGCCGCGCAGCTGGGGGAACAGGGACACGTTGCAGGTGACCGTGCCCAGCAGCGGGATGTGCAGGGTGTCGATGTTCTGCTTCACCCACGCCGGGTCGAGGTCGAGGAAGCCGGGGTTGCCGGGTTCGGGTCGCGCCTGGAACTCGCCGAACAACAGCTTGATCCGGACCGGCGGTAGCACCGCGTCGCCCTGCCGGAAGTACGGCGTGTCGCCGGGGGCGCGGACCTTCGAGGGGGGATCGGCGGGCAGGATCGGGTCGAGGAGCCGTTCGACCGCGGGAGCGGTCCGTGCCTGGTCGGGCACGACGAGCGCGTAGCGGTCGTGCGTCACGCCGATCGACCTGCCCACCTCGCGGGAGACCATCAGCTCGTGCGCCCCGACCAACTCGTCGGGCAGGATCGCCGCCACCTCGATCCGGACGTCGCCGAACCTCAGCACGGCCCCCGGCCCGAGACCCCGCAGTTGGGCGCTGCTCTCGCCCAGGATGCCTTGGCCGTCGGCGAGCGCCAGCGCATCGGACCGGTCGGCGGGCGGCAGGAACGGCGCGAACTCCTCGGGCTCGACCGCCGCGACCTCGAGCGGGATCGCGAAGCCGGGACGCGGGTCGTCCACCACTTCCCCCTGCTCCGACCACGACCTGTCCAGCCACGCGTTGTCGCTCGCGATCACCACCGAACGCTGGATCCCGTCGAGGCGGCGGACCGCCGCTCGGAACCCTTCGGGCATGCCGCCGGACGTCCAGACCAGGAAGGCCTGAGGTGGCTCGGGCTCGGTCCGTGGGACCGTGGGTTGGGCCACCGAACCCGGGTCGGGGAGGGTCGCCCAGCCCTGGATCGCGAGCGTGAGCGTGGCGCCGAGGGCGAAGCCCATCGCGACGCCCGCCGCGACCCCCGCCGTCCGGCGGCGGCTCATCCCTCCGTCACGTCCCCGCCGATGGACGTCGCGATCGCGAGGAGCTCCCCGAGCGCGAGCCCGGGGGCGTCGAGCGAGCGGTACAGGCCGCCGTCGATCCATTCCAGCTGCGACCGGTCGGGGGTGAACCGGCCCTGCACACGGCCAACCTCCACCGTTGACTGCGCCGCCGATGTCGCCGGCGGCAGTGCGCTCGCCGCCTCGAGGTGCAGGCGGATCGTGCCGATGCCGGCGTCCGCGTCCTCGTCGCGCAGGTACAGGGTCACTCCTGCGCCGAACCCAGCGTCGACGAGCTCCACGCTCGCGAGCCCGAAGCCGGCGGGCAGCGCCGTCGGGAGCTCGATCGGGAAGGGGACGGACGCCCGAGCGGTCTCGAGCGAGACTCTTTCGGCGGTCGCCGCGCCGACCCGGCGATGCGTCCACGCGTCGGGCATCGGGAGGCCCTGGACCGGGAGTGCGGCGGCGGCCGCCAGCAGCTCCGAACGCGGCAGGTTGGACTCGAGGTACAGGTCGGTCCCGGCCGCGTGGATCGCGACGCGGCGGCCGTGGTCCTGCGACGCCGGCTCGTAGTACGCGACCCCGCCACCGGTGAGCGAGATCTCCTCCGCCTGCACGCCGACGGGTCCGAACGGCGCGTCACCGTTCCACGAGCGTGTCTCGCCCAGGTTGAGGAACGCGAGGCCGTCCGCGTACGCGACGAGCGTCCCGCCGGCATCGTCCCGTGGGAGCACCACCCGGTAGCGGTCGAGCCCGCCGACCATGCTCGGCGCGACGGGTTCGAACCCGGTCGCCCGTCGCACGTCGCCGAGCTCCACGGCTCGAGCGCCCTGATCCTGCGACGAGTTGGTCGCTGGGATGTCGAACACGCCGGCGTCGGGCGTGTCGAGGCTCACGTGGAGCGCTCGCACCGAGAAGACCGAGCGCAGCGAGGGCTCGTCGGGCAGGCCGAACCGGAGCGCCCAGGCGTCGCGCTCGGCGCCGGTCGCCGGGTAGACATCCCAGCGCAACGGGAACCAGTTGCGTTCGTCGAGCCAGATCCGGACGCGATCGTTCGGGAAGAACGGCCGCCAATCGCCGCCGATCGACAGGAACGGGAACAGCGGCTCGGCGCGCTCGAACGGGACCTCGACCCGCACGGCCGGCCGGCCGAGCACCGTCCCTCGACCCAGCACCGTCAGGCGGTCGGCGTCGGCCAGGGTCGAGATCGGGAGCACCAGGTCGGTGGGGATCGGCGCGGCGGTCGAGAACGGCAGGCGATTGCGGACGACGGACTCGCGCTGCGGGCAGGTCGCCGTCGGGCACGGCGCCGGCCCGGCCGCGTACCACGTGGAGCCGTCCACCACGAGCTTCAGGTCGGTCGGCGTGGCTGCCATCGGGTAGTCCGTGCGGTCGACGACGTCCAGGCGGAAGCGTTCGGGCGACTCGAACGACACGCGCATCGTCAGGTGGCGTTCCGGCACCTCGGGGGACAGGTTCCGCTCGTCGATCGCGAACGTCGCCTGGTACGCGTCGAGCCGCGCCGCGGCGGCCGAGATGCCCTCGGTGACCTCGGTGGCGGCGAGCGCCGACCCGGTTTCGGGCCGTTGCCAGGGTCCGCCGACGACCAGGCTGCCGATCAGCGCCCCCACGACCAGCGCCGCGGCGACGGGGGCGAGCCGCGGGAGGATCGTACGGCGGGGGGATCCGGCTGGCCGGACCACCCGCAACCGCGAGCCAGGGCGTTCGGCCTCAGCGCCGACGGCGCTCATGACCTGGTCGACCAGGTCGGGGACGGCGGGGGCGACCTCGAATCGCGCGGCCTCGCGCAACCGATACGCGCCGCGTTCGAAGGCGCGGCACTCGGCACACGTCTCGAGGTGCTGCTCGAGCGACGCGCTGGCCCGCGTCGACAGCCGCTCGCCGTCGATGCGCGCGGACACGAGACGCTCGGCCTGCTCGTGGTTCACTGTGCCTCCTCCTCGACCGCGAGCGCGTCCATCATCGCTCGACGCGCTCGGTGCATCCGGCTCTTGATCGTCCCGACGCGGACGCCAAGCACGTCCGCGGCCTCCTGGTACGACAGGCCGAACACCTCGACGAGCATGAAGGGCTCGCGATGCTCGGCCGAGACCGCGTCGAGCGCGGCGTGCAGCTCGACGCGCGCCTGCGGGTCGGTGGTCGTCCCGGCGATCGGGGTGACGCGTTCGACGTAGACGTTGCGCGCCTTGATCTGATCCATCGCGCAGTTGCGCGCGATCCGGAAGAGCCAGCTCGTGAACTTGGAGTCACCGCGGAACCCGCGGAGGAACCGGAAGGCGCGCAGGAACGCCTCCTGGGTGACGTCGTCGGCCAGCGACCGGTCGCGCGTGAAGTGGTACGCGAAGCGCCAGACGTCGGCCTGGTACTGGCGCACGAGGTCCTCGAACGCGCCGAGGTCGCCCTCGCGAGCCCGCGTGAGCGTGCGTGGGTCCGGATCGTTCACCCTTTCCCTTCCCGTCCGCCTATCCCCGTGGCCGGCCACCCAGCGTAGCCTCGCGCGGCACGCAGGCAGGGTTCGGGCGCGAGCGTGCGCCGGGGCGCCTCCCTCCCGGAAGCTTCCGGTCGCCCTTGCTGACCGGCCCAGGGCCGGACGGGTTCCGGGCGTGCGAGAAAGTGGCCGGCTCCGTGCCTAGCCGGAGCGGCGGGCGGAGGGGTGCTCCAGGCGCTCGGCCAGGCGTTCGGCACGCTCGGCGGCGGCGTCCTCGAGCCCGGCCGAGACGGCGCCCGTGATGGCCAGCAGCTCGGATTCGACCCTGCCCGCAAGGCGGCCGGAGCCGCTACGGCGCAGGAGGGCGTCCAGGCGTGCGATCGCGCGGTCCAGGCGGCTCAACGGATCTCGCTCGCGGCGCTCGCGCCACTCGGACAGGTGCACGACCGAACCCATGCTGCGATCGTAGACCCCGGGTCTGACACTTCCTCGGAACCTGTGAGTGGAAACCGCGGAGCTAGTGCTTCGCGTACTCGCTCGCGCCGAGCAGGTGGAGCGAGACGTACGGCTCGTCGCCCACCACCCAGGAGTCGTGGCCCGGACCGATCGAGAACAAATCGCCCGGCGTGAGCTCGGCCTCGGTCCCGTCGGCCATCCTGACGCCCGTGCGGCCGGAGACGACGAGCCCCACGTGCTCCACCTGACACAGCGCCTCACCCGCGGGCTTGCCGACGTGCTCGGACCAGATCCATCCGGGCTCGTAGTTCGCGCGTCCGATCGTGACGCCCCCGATCGTCACGAGCTCGAACGAGCCGTGCTCGAACGTCCGCGTCTCGTCGGCCTGCTCGAACCTTCGGATCTCGATCCCGGTCACGGGTGCTCCTCTCGGCATGGGTTCGGTCGGAGCGGGCGGCGCATTCGTCAGCGATCGCTCGAGGCCGTCCGGCCGGCGACTACGTGGAGCCCTCGACCTTGCGTTTGAGGACCTCCATCCGCTTGCGGCCCTGCGGCTTCCCCGACAGCGCGAAGACCGGGGGGAGCAGCACCGCCGCGAGCCCGCGCATCTTGACGAACTCGACCCGGTGCGTCACGTCGGTCCCGCCGCCGTTCGGCGTCAACGTGTAGGTGTGCGCGTACTCGCCCTGAGGATCGCTCGAACGGAACGCGAACCGCGTGATCGGTTGGTTCTCGGTGATCCGGCCCTCGTTCTCGTGGTGCTGGTCGCCCGGGATCACCCCCGCCGAATGGAACCGGCTCCCCACCGCGTTCGGGGCGCCCTCGAGCCATTCGATCCGGTAGGGCTTGGGCGACCAGTCGGCGTGCTTCGAGAGGTCGGCGACCCACGGCCACACGGCCTCCGGCTGCGCGTCGATCCTCACCGTGAACTCACCCGACGTCACGAGCCGCCTCCCGATCCGTGCCTCCGAGCCTAGCCCCGACCTCAGAGGTGGGTCAACGCCCGCCCGAGAGCCCACGGCGCGACGAGGGTTCGACGCGTCGAGATCGATGCAGGGACGGGTCTCTGGAGCCCGGGAACACCGCTTCGACTCGGGCAAGGTCGGGGTCGCGCATCCGCTCCGAGGTCGCCAAGATGCTCCGAACGGCCGACGGGGATCTCCGGAGACACCCTCGCCCGACAAGAACCGCGAATCGGTCGACCTGGTGATTGTCCTCGGCTCGCGAGACCGCGTACTGTTCGCCCACGCGGTTCGCCGCTACTCCCCGGAACGGATCTCCCTCTCGTTCGTCGGCCCTTCCCCCTGGACGTGGAGCGAACATGGAGGAGGTCGCGCGGATCGTGCTCGCGCTGGAGACGCCGGACGTGGCCGAGGAGGTCATGCACTTCCTCGATCGCACCGGTCGCGCCCGCGTCGTCGGGACCGCCGTCGACGCCGCGCAACTCGCGGAGGCCGTTCGGCAGCTCGAGCCCGACGCCGTCGTCGCCGCCCCCTCGCTCGTTCCCTCGCGCGGGACGCTGAACGGCAGCGCGCTGCTCGCCGTCGATACGAGCCAATCGGTCGGGGCGTTGCGCCGCGCCATCCGTGGCGGCGCGACCGGCTTTTACCTCTGGCCGGCCGAGCGCGAGGAGCTCGCGCTCGCCGCCGCACGCGTCGGACCCAAGCCGGACCAGACGACCGGCGAGCGAGCACAGACGCTCGCGGTCTACGCGCCGCGTGGCGGGGCCGGTGCCACGTTCGTCGCGACGCACCTTGCGGCCGCGTTCGCCAAGCGTGATCGCCGATGCATCCTGATCGATCTCGACGTGCTCTTCGCCGACGCCTCGGCCGCGATCGGCGTTCCGGCCGACGAGGAACTCAGGACCATCGCCGACCTGGTGCCGCTCGGCGACGAGGTGGCTTCGCAACACGTCGAGGAGCTCGTCTGGCGCCACCCGGCGGGGTTCGCCGCGATCCTCGCACCCGGTGAGCGGCAACGGTTCCCGCGGATCGGTGCCGAGACCTACGGCGCCGCGATCTCCGCGGCGCGGCGATCCTGCGACGTCGTCGTCCTCCACGTCCCACGTGCCCTCGACGAGGTCGCTCGGGCCGGGCTCGCGGTTGCGGATCGGGTGCTCGTTGTGCTCGGGCTCGACGTGCTCTCGTTCCGGGATGCCAAACGAGCGATCGAGGTCGCGGCGCTGGACGGTCGTTGTTCGTTCGTGGTCAACCGGGCGAGCAGATCAGAGATCACGCCGAACGACGTCGAACGC
>WNGF01008689.1_pt1 | contig 11882 bp, 8 predicted proteins | sample 5400641 | NCBI WGS metagenome assembly WNGF01 (sample SAMN13153371, study PRJNA577476) | soil metagenome | isolation source: 80 cm soil or saprolite under grassland replicate 2 | place: USA:California | collected 2016-06-15 | reverse complement strand
GCCAGCGTGGTACCAGTCAGCGATGTCGCCCTGGAGACCGGCGCGCCCTAAGCCACCAGCCCTGCGTAACGCGGTGTTTCCCACTGTTAGGGGACACTTCGTGGCACTGTCACCGACCGGACAGTCATCGGCCTATTGCTAAGGAAACTCGTGGCGTGACACAGTACGTCATCGAGCTATGACGAGTCGTCACTCTGGGCCGGGAGGCCGAGTGCAGCCAACTGCGGAGCGCGCCACGTTCCGCGATGTGTTCGCAATCTCCGAGTTCCGCGCGCTGTGGGCGTCACAGATCCTCTCCGTCGTCGGCGACCGGCTCGCGCTCGTCGCCTTGACGATTCTGGTATTCCAGCGCACGGGTTCACCTCTGCTCACGGCCAGCGCGTACGCGGCTGGTTACGTGCCATGGGTCGTCGGCGGGCTGGCGGTGTCGGGGATGGCGGACCGGTTCCCGCGACGTGAGGTCATGGTGGCCTGCGATATGGTGCGCGCTGTGCTCGTGGGGATCATGGCGATCCCAGGGGCGCCGTTATGGCTCCTCGTCCTCTTGTTGTTCTCAGCGACGTCGTTCGCACCTCCGTTCGAATCGGCCCGAGCAGCCACCTTCCCTGACGTCCTCAAGGGGGAGCGGTATGTGCTGGGAGTCGCGATCGCCCAGGCCACATTCCGCATGGGGGTGGTCATCGGGTTCGCCATCGGCGGTATCGCGGTCGGATTCCTCGGGCCGCGTCCGTCGCTGATGGCCGACGCCGCAACCTTCGCGCTGTCGGCGCTGCTCATCCACTGCTGGGTAAGGTCGCGTCCAGCGGCAAGACCCGAGAGCGGTCACATACATGCGCCGCTCGCCCGGATCGGGGCGGGGCTGCGCCTTGTCCTGGCCGACCGGACGGTTCGGGTGCTGGTCCTTTTTGGCTGGCTGGTTGCCTTTTACGCCGTGCCAGAGGGCGTTGCTGCGCCTTACGCCAAGCGACTCGGCGGCGGATCCGCCACCATCGGTCTCATTCTCGCGGCAGGTGCGTTCGGAGGCATGATCGCGGCGATCTGTTTTACCCGGCTCGTTAAGCCAAGGCAGCGCCAGCAGTGGCTGGGCCCGCTGGCCATAGCGGCACCAGCCACTCTCATGCTTTGCCTTACCGACCCAGGGTCGGGCGCGTCGCTGGCGATCTTCGCGCTATCCGGCGCGTTCAGTGTCTACCAGATTGCCGCTAATGCCGAGTTCGTCGGTGCTGTGCCTAATCGGTATCGAGCGCAGGGATTCGGGATTGCCAACGCAGGCTTGATCGTGGGCCAGGGCATCGTGTTTGTGCTCGCTGGCGCCGCCGCTCAAGTGATGAACCCGTCGATGGTGATCGCCATCAGCGGTGGTTTGGGTGCGTCGGCTGCTGCGGTCCTGGCGGTCAAGTGGCGTTCCAGAGCCAATCGCGTAGACCTGTCGGCCCGATGACCTGTTGGCCCAGGCGCCACACCGCCAAAGGCGGTCAGCCGTCGATTCGGCAGGTAGGTGGTTTAGGTCCAGGTGTTTTGCATGGTGCTTTGTCCCCTGTTGGGTTGGTGGTGGCTGCTGGGGCTGTGGTTGCTGGTGCGTGCTGTGGTTCAGGTCCAGGTGTTTTGCATGGTGCTCTGCCTCCTGTTGGGGTTGGTGGTGGCTGATGGGCGCTGTGGTTCAGGTCCAGGTGTTTTGCACGGTGCTCTGCCTCCTGTTGGGTTGGCTGTCGCTGGTCGGCGCTCTGGCGGGTTCAGGTCCAGGTGTTTTGCATCGCGCTGCCTCCGTCCTTGACCGCGGTGCTTGAACCATGAAGTAGATGCCGCTTTTGTTCTGTTTGTCCCTCTTTAGTCGCGGCCCGGCAAGTCAGCCAATGAGGTGATATAAGACCTATGGACGCGACGGTTGGCTATATGAGACTGTTCCCTTACTGTGGGCTAACATCCGTCAGCCGCACGCTCCTGGGAAGGTGCCCATGAGTGTCTCCTGGCTCCCGGGCCGCGTCCGGCTCAGCGCCAGCAGAATATTGGACTGGCCAGTGTTCACGCTGCGGCCCTTCCTGTTCGCATACGTGGTCCTGCTCACCGCGGGTGCGGCGGCCGCGATCGGCTTCACCGCAGCAAGCACCTCGTTCGCGCTGCCCGTTCTGGCCAAATTCTCCGCTTTGCTGTTGTGCGGCCTCGCCTCGGTGGAGGCAACCAGACGGATGGACGAGCCCCAGGGCGCGCTGGTGCGCGATCTGCTGACCGTTTGGTGCTTGCCGATCGCAATACTCCTCCCCCCCTTCTGGGCGCTAGTTGCGCCGATTCCCCTGCTCGCCTTCACGCAGTGGCGCGTCCATCGGGGGGTCGCGCACCGCAGGGTGTTCAGTGCCGCTTCCATCGGCCTGGCCTATGGTGCGGCTTCATTGGTGTTCCACACACTTCCCGTGACTGTCACCGGCCCAGACCCCGGCGGCGGCACGCACGCCATCCGCTGGGCTCTTGCGGTCGCCGGATGCGATGTCATGGCGTGGCTTATCAACAACGGTGCCATCGCCTTTGCGATCAAGATATCTGACCCGTCGACAACCCTGGCGGGCGAGATGTTCGGACGCGAGGCCATATTCGCCGACTTCGTCCAGTTCTGTCTCGGGGTCGTGGTCACCACCGTTGTCGCGGTGAACCCGGTGCTTCTCATCTTCGCGGCACCGACGGTCCTGCTTCAGCGGCGCTTTATGATGCATGCCCAGCTAGTCAGTAAGACGCGGGTCGATCCTAAGACGGGCCTGTTGAACGCCGTCACCTGGCAGCGGGAAGCGGCGGTGCAGGTTACCCGTGCGATCCGCACCCGCACCCAGCTCGCCGTCGGGATAGCTGACATCGATCACTTCAAGGCCGTTAACGACACCTACGGTCATCTAGCTGGCGACGCGGTACTCGGGGGCGTTGCGCGGGCGATGAGCGCACTGTTGCGCGATTACGACATCGTTGGCCGATTCGGTGGCGAGGAGTTCGTGATGCTGCTCCCGCAAACCGGCGCCGCGGAGGCGGCCAGCATCGCCGAACGGCTCCGCGCGAAGCTTGCGGAGATCATTATCCCGGTCAGCAATGGTGCGGTGCAGTCGCCGCTCGGGGTGACCGTCTCGATCGGCGTCGCTACTCTGGACGGCTCCAGGCGCGACCTTGACGACATGCTGGCTGCCGCCGACGCCGCCCTCTACGAGGCGAAAAACGCCGGACGCAACAGGGTCCGCGTATTGGCCGACAGCCCGGCCGGCGCGTGACTTCGGCGCGCCCCGACGCCGAAATCCATCCAGCGGCACCTGCGATACTGGCAGCCTGAGACGCCGTTACGAAGGGTCGGAAACGGACACGCCATGGCACAGGGTCAACGATGAGCCGGCCGCTGCTGAACCGCAGGCTCGCCGGGATGGGAACGACGATCTTCGCGGAGATGTCCGCGCTCGCGATCGCGACCGGATCGATCAACCTCGGCCAGGGTTTCCCCGACACCGATGGGCCGCGCGAGATCGCGCAGGCCGCCGCCGACGCCATCCTGTCGGGCCGGGGTAATCAATACCCACCCGGGCCAGGGATCCCAGAGTTGCGCGCGGCGATCGCCGATCATCAGCGGCGGTTCTACGGTCTGGAGTACAACCCCGACAGCGAGATCCTCGTCACAGCCGGGGCCACCGAGGCGATCGCGGCCACGCTGATTGCGCTGCTCGAGCCGGGTGACGAGGTCGTCGCGTTCGAGCCCTACTACGACTCCTACGCGGCATGCATCGCGATGACCGGTGCCGCCCGCGTGCCCGTCACGCTACGGCCGCCGGTGTTCCGTCCCGACCTGGCTGCCCTGCGCGCCGCGATTACGCCGCGGACCAGGCTGATTCTGCTCAACTCGCCGCATAACCCCACCGGCTCGGTCTTCACCCGCCAGGAACTCGCCGCGATCGCCGATCTCGCCTGCGCGCACAACCTGCTCGTGGTGACCGACGAGGTATACGAGCACATCACCTTCGACGGGGAACATGTGCCGATCGTGACGATGCCCGGGATGGCCGAGCGTACGGTCTCGATCAGCTCGGCGGGCAAGACCTTCTCCTTCACCGGCTGGAAGATCGGCTGGGTGATGGCAACGCCGGAGCTGGTCGCGGCGGTCCGTACGGCCAAGCAGTTCCTCACCTACGTCAGCGGTGGCCCGTTCCAGTACGCCATCGCACAAGCATTGCGGTTGCCGGACGATTACTACGCCGGGCTGCGCGACCGCCTGCGCCGCGGACGCGACGTACTGTGCGCGGGGCTTGCCGCGGCAGGCTTTGATGTCTACCGGCCGGCCGGCACCTACTTCGTCACGACCGACGTCGCGCCGCTGGGCGCTAAGGATGGTGTGGAGTTCTGTCGCGCGCTGCCGGCCCGCTGCGGCGTGGTGGCGATCCCCAACGCCGTCTTCTACGACGATGACCAGGCCGGGCGCAGCCAGGTCAGGTTCGCGTTCTGCAAGCGCGACGAGGTACTCACCGAGGCCGCCGCCCGGCTGGCCAGCCTGCGAGAGGCCACGAAGCGCTAGCCCGGTCCACGCGGGCGGGCGGGCCTTTCTCCGATGACCACGAAGGCATTCAGCTCGTCGGAACTGGCCACCCTCGGGACCAGCCCGTAGCGGGCCACGGTTTCCGCGGTCTGCGGCGCCTGGCGCTCGCTGGTCTCGACCAGCAGGGAAGCGCCCGCGGCCAGCCATTGTGGCGCCGCCTCGATCACCCGCCGCACGACGTCAAGCCCGTCCGCGCCACCATCGAGCGCCACCCGAGGCTCGTGTACGCGGGCCTCTGGCGGGAGCAGCCCCACCTCCTCGGTGGGCACGTAGGGTGCGTTGACGGCCAGGATGTCGACGCGGCCCCGCAGCGAAGCGGGCAGCGGCCGGTAGAGGTCACCTTCGTACACCTGACCACCGGCGGCGGCGACGTTGCGGCGGGCGCACCGCACCGCGGCGGGGTCGATGTCAACGGCGTACAACTCGACGCGGTCCAGGGCCGCGAGCAGCGCGGCGCCCACCGCGCCCGAACCGCAGCACAGGTCAACGACGACAGCTGGTGGCCGGGCGAGGGCCGCGGCCTGGTCGGCGGGGCTGGCGGCCTGGTGGGCGGGGCTGGCGGTCTCCCGGGCGAGGGCCGCGGCCTGGCGGACGAGAAACTCGGTGCGTCGGCGCGGTATGAAGACCCCGGGGTCCATGGCTATCCGCAGGCCGCAAAATCCCGCCCAGCCGAGGACGTATTCGAGAGGCAGGCCGGCGGCTCGCCTGTCCACCATGGCGGCAAGGTCCGTCGGCGTCCGTGCCGCCGAGATCAGCAACTTCGCCTCGTCCTCGGCGAAGACGCAGCCGGCGGCCCGAAGCCTGGTGACGATGACGGATCGAGGGCGAGGTGACGGGGAGGCCGACATGAGAGTGTGCACGCGGGACGGCTAGCGCGGGGCGCCGATCGTCTTGGGCGCGCCGAAACCGGAGAGCACCTCGGGGACCGTTACCGTGCCGCCCTCATCCTGGAAGTTCTCCATGATCGACAGCAGCGCGCGGGCGGTCACCCCGGTGCCGTTGAGCGTGTGCACGAAGTCCAGTTTGCCTTCCTGCCGGAACCGCACGTTCAGCCGCCGCGCCTGGTAGTCGGTGGTGTTGGAGCACGAGGTGATCTCGCGGTACCGCCGCTGGGCAGGAAACCACGCCTCGATGTCGTACTTCTTCGCGGCCGAGGCGCCAAGGTCGCCGACGGCAATGTTCATCACCCGGTACGGCAGCCCGAGGCTCTGCACTATCTCTTCCTCATAGCCGAGCAGCTGTTCGTGGAACGCTACGGACTCCTCCGGACGGCAGTAGACGAACATCTCCACCTTGTCGAACTGGTGCACGCGGAACATGCCCCTGGTGTCCTTGCCCGCCGCGCCTGCCTCACGCCGAAAACACGTCGACAGTGCCGCGTAACAGGCCGGTAGATCATCAGAATCCAGGCGCTCATCCATGTGGATGGCGGCCATGGCCACCTCGGACGTTCCCGTCAGGTAGAGCCCGTCGCGCTCCAGGTGATAGATGTTCACCTCGTCGGTGGGTAGGAAGCCGGTCCCGTGCATGGCGCGCTCGCCGATCAGCACGGGCGGCAGAACCGGCAAGAAACCGCGCGCGACGAGGAAGTCAAGCACGTACCGGTACAGCGCTAGCTCGGTCAGCGCCACGTCGCCGAACCGGTAGGCGAAGCGCGAACCCGACGCCCGCGCGCCGCGGGCCATGTCCACCCAGCCGGCCGGCGATCCGAGCGCCAGGTGGTCACGGGCCGGAAAGCCGAACTCCGTGAGCGTTCCCCACGTCCGTAGCACGACGGCGTCTTCCTCGGTCATGCCGTCGGCCGCCGAGGGATCGGGCAGATTCGGTATGCGGTCGAGCAGCGCCTGCCGCTCGCCCACGGCCGTGGCCAGCTCGCTTTCCGCGGCGGCGAGCTCATCCTTGAGGCGGCGTAGCTCGGCGAGCTCGTCGGCGCTCGGGGCGCCCTTCGAGGACCGTTTCTGCTGCGCGCGCAGCCGTTCGGTATGTTCGGTGAGCTCACGCCACCGGTGGTCGGCGGCGAGCAATGCGTCGAAATCCCGCGTCGCGCCCCTGCGGGCGAGCGCGGCGCGGAAACGGCCCGGTTCCTGGCGGGCGGCCTTAAGGTCAATCACGGGGCGAGTTTAGTCGGCCTCGCCGCGCGACCCGTGCCATCGTCGGCTAATTCGGCTGTCCGAGGTGGCGCAGCTTCTCGCCCACGTAGATCTGGCGCGGCCGGGCGATTCGCTGCTCATTGTCGAGGATGCCTTCCTCCCACTGCGCCAGCCAGCCAGGGGTGCGGCCGATCGCGAAGAGCACGGGGAACATGTCCACAGGGAAACCCATGGCCTGGTAGATGATGCCCGAGTAGAAGTCCACGTTCGGGTACAGCTTGTGGCTAACGAAGTAGTCGTCAGCCAATGCGATCTTCTCAAGCTCCAGTGCGATGTCGAGCAGCCGGTTCCGCCCGGTGACCTTGAACACCTCGTCGGCGATCTGCTTGATGACGGTGGCGCGCGGGTCGAAGTTCTTGTAGACGCGGTGGCCGAAACCCATCAGCCTGAGCTCGCCCTTCTTTACCCTTTCCACGTAGGAGGGCACGTTGTCGACCGAACCGATCTCCGTCAGCATCCTCAGCACCCGCTCGTTCGCACCGCCATGCAGCGGGCCGTAGAGCGCGGCCGCTGCGGCCGCCGCCGCCGAGTACGGGTCCGAGTGCGCGCTGCCCACCGCCCGCATCGTGTTCGCGGAACAGTTCTGCTCGTGATCGGCATGCAGGATGAGCAGCTTGTCGACGGCCCGCTCGAGCACTGGATCTGGGCGGTAGCTCAACTCGGTCGTCTTCCACATCATGTTGAGGAAATTCCCGGCAAATGACAGCTCGTTGTCCGGGTAGGCATAGGGCAGGCCCACCGCGTGCCGATAGGCAAAGGCCGCGAGTGTGGGCATCTTCGCCATCAGCCGGACTATCTGCTTACGCCGCTTTTGCTCGTCGAAGATAAGATTCGCTTCCGGATAGAACGTGGACAAGCCGCCCACTGTGCTGACCAGAATTCCCATTGGGTGGGCGTCATGGTGGAAGCCGTCGATGAACTTCTTTGCGTTCTCGTGCACGAACGTGTGGTGGGTAAGCTCGTCGGCCCATGCGGCCGCCTGCTGGGCGTTCGGCAGGTCACCGTTCAACAGCAGGTAGGCAACCTCAAGGAACGAGCAATGCTCGGCGAGTTCCTCGATCGGGTAGCCGCGGTAGCGCAGAATGCCCTCTTCCCCATCGATGAACGTGATGGCGCTACGGCAGCTCGCGGTGTTCAGGAACGCCGGATCGTAGGACAGCAGCCCTGGATCGTCCTCGCCTTCCTTTATCTGGCGGAGGTCAGTAGCGCGGATGGCGCCGTCCCTGATCCGGATTTCGTAGCTGCGGCCCGTTCTTGAGTCGGTGATCTGCAGCATGCCCTCGCCTGGATTAGGTGTCATTGTGGCTCAGCTCTCCTCCTGGCTCCGCGCCTAGTGCGGCTGCTGCGGTTGGCGCACGGCCGCTGGCCCACGGCGGTGCTGCTAAATGCGGCGTGTCCTCGCATAACGCCAAGGTACGTCGTCGGCCTGGGCAGTTGCGATGCCCGCGGTAGGAGAGTTGCTGGACGGTACGAGCGAGCCGTACTCCGGCGTCCAGGTGGCGCCGTCCACCGCGGCTTCGATCTCTTCGCCGCTCATCATGCGGGCGACGCCGCAATCGCATGCCTCACGTGCGACCGCGATGGCGATCGCGCGGGAGATCGGCCGGAGTTCAGCAAGTCGCGGGTACAGAGCGCCCTCCTCAAGCCGGTCCGGACGAACCATGGCGGCGAGGGTGGTGGCCGCCACGAGGAACATGCGGTCGGTGACCTCTCGTGCCCCCGACGCGATCGTACCGAGACCTACACCAGGGAAGATGAAGACGTTGTTCGCTTGGCCGATGACATGCCTGCGCCCGTGAAAAGCCACCGGGTCGAACGGGCTGCCGGTCGCGACGAGGGCCCGCCCGTCACTCCAGGCGAGCACGTCCGCGGGGACGGCTTCCGAGTTCGCGGTGGGGTTCGACAGCGGAAGCACGATCGGGGAGTCCGCATGAGCGGCCATCTCGCGGATCACTGGCTCGGTGAAGGCGCCAGCCTGCCCGGACGTGCCGATGAGGATGCTCGGCCGTATCCGGCGCACCACGGTTTCGAGGTCGTACCGGCTGGCGGGGGAAAAGCCGTATCTGGCCAGGTCCCGGGCGGGTAGGGCGAACGGGCGCTTGTCGTCGTCGATTCTGTCGCGTCCTTCGAAGATCAGGCCGCGCGAGTCGAGCATGACGATCGAGCTGCGAAGGTCGGCGGTGGAATCCTGCTGCCGTATCACGGTCTCGGCGAGCCTCGCGATGCCTATGCCTGCGGCCCCCGCGCCGACGAAGACGAGCCGCTGCCCGGACAGCGGCTGGCCCACCTTCCGCAGCGCCGCGAGCAACCCGGCGAGTACGACGGCGGCCGTGCCCTGTATGTCGTCGTTGAAGCTCGCGATGCGGTGGCGGTAGTGGCCAAGCAACCGGATCGCGTTGTGCTGTTTGAAGTCTTCCCACTGCAGCACGGCGTCTGGATATACCTCGAGCACAGCGTTGACGAACGCCTCGACGTAGGCGTCGTAGGCATCGCCGCGCAAGCGTGGCTTGGGATAGCCGAGATAGAGGGGATCGCGCAGCAGTTCCTCGTTGTCTGTACCGCAGTCAAGCGACACCGGCAGCGTCAGGGCTGGATGCAGCCCAGCCCCGGAACAGTAGAGGGCCAGCTTGCCGACGGGGATACCCATGCCACCGGCACCCTGGTCGCCGAGGCCAAGGATGCGTTCGTTGTCGGTGGCGACGATCAGGCGTACGTTGGGCCGCCCGGTGTTGCGCAGCAGTTCGGGGATGCGCTCGACATCCTCAGGCGTGATCCACAGGCCGCGGGGGCGGCGCTGCACGACGCTGAACCTCCGGCAGGCGTCGCCGACGGTGGGCGTGTAGACGATCGGCGCCAGTTCCTCGAGATTGTCGGCGAGCAGCCGGTGAAACAGCGTCTCATTGCGGTCGTTCAGTGCGGCGAGCCCGATGTACTTCTCCAGGTCGTCGGTCTTGCACCGGATGCGTTCAAGTTCAAGCTGAACCTGCTGCTCCATGGTGAGAACCCGCCACGCGAGCAGCCCCCGCAGGCCGAGTGTGTCCCGCTCATCCGCGGTGAAGGCGGCATCCTTGTTCACCGTCGCCTGTTCAAGGATCTCCGTGCCACTCATTTCCGGTGCATTTTCGTTGGGATGCATCCTCTGCCTCCAGCGTCCTATGTCCCGAACATAGGCTTTGCAACGCACGGACACGGGAGCCTTTCGTCCCGCCCCGCGAGGACTTCGGCCCCCGGGGGCCCGCGTGGATGGGATTGGTGGATGGACAACCGGGCGAGCGGAGTGACGGTCGGCGTTTCCCGTGGTCTGCCGGTCGGCGATGACGTACACGTCTGGCATGGACTGATCGCCGAGCCGCCAGGGGAAACAAGTCAGCACGCGGGCGCGGAGGCGGAGCTTGCGGTGCTGTCCGGCGGCGAGCGGGCCAGGTCGCAGCGTTTTCTACGGCCCGCCGACCGCTGGCAGTTCGTGGCCGCGCACGCTGCGGTGCGACGAGTGCTCGGGAGCTATGTGGGTGCCGATCCCGCGGCGATCCGGATGGGCCGTACGCCGTGCTGCCGGTGTGGCAGCACCGAGCACGGCCGGCCGAGGATCGAGTGGCCGGCCACCCCGCTGGATTACAACTTCTCCGGTTCGGGCCGCCATTGGGTGCTCGCGGTGGCACAGGGCCGCCCGGTGGGGGTGGACGTCGAGGTGCGCCGCGGCATCGACGTCGTCCAGATGTCGCAGACCTGCCTCACCGGATCCGAGCGCAGCTATCTGACGGGTCAGCCTGCCGTGGAGCAGCTCGGGGTGTTCTTCCGTTGCTGGACGCGTAAGGAAGCCGTACTCAAGGCCTGTGGCGTGGGGCTCGCGAGCACGCTGTCCAGCCTGGAGGTGGAGCCACAGCGGCGGCCCGCCGTACGGGTGCGCCACGCCTCGGGAACATGCCCGGACGCCTGGCTTGTGCAGGACCTGCCGGGAGGCCCCGACTGGTCCGCGGCGGTCGCACAGCCCGCGTCCCACTCCGGCACGGTGGTGGTCCGTGAGTACGCGCCGTCATGATCAGGGCCGGGCGGCTCACGAACGCGGCGCGCGGCCCGGGCCTGGCGGGCCCACGTAGGCCTGCGCGATGGAAAGCCAGCGGTCGGCATCGGGTCCACTGGCGGTAAGCGCCAGATCATCGCGGTGGCGGCGTCTCGTCACCAGCAGGCAGAAGTCCACCGCGGGCCCGCTGACCCGCTGCGCGGCGCTGTCCGGGCCGAAGCGCCAGATCTGGCCACCGAGGTCACCGAGGTCACCAGGCGCGGCGAGTTCCACACTGAACTCGTCGGCCGGAGGCGTCAGGCCATGCGCGAGAAACGCGAAATCCCTTGTCCGCACGCCGAACCTGGCGACGTGGCGGATCCGAGCCGAAGGCTCACGGAGCACCCCGAGGGCGTCGGCGATGTCCTGGCCATGGCCGAACAGTTCCATTATCTGGGCGGATGCCACCGTCGCCACCGACAAAGGGGTGACCATCCACGGCACCTTCTGGCCGGGTGGTACCGCCGCGAGCGCGTCCCGTGCGGCAGCGCGCTGTGTCCGCCACCGCGCCAGCAGCTCGGCGGGCGTACCGGCCAGCTGCTCGGCGGCACCCGCCGCGATGACGGCGTCGAAGTTCTCAAACCCGCTGCCCATAGCGTGACGACGCGCCTCGAACTCGGCCGGGTTGACCGCCGCGAGCGCGGTGATCCGGCTGTTGTCGGCCAGATGGGCGACCTGATGCGCGATCGTCCATCCAGGCGCGGGCGTCGGCAGCATCCACTGCCGGTCGGCCAGGCCAGCCACCATCCGGTCGACGTCGTCTCCCTCGGCGGCCAGGTCGGCGAGCACCTGATCAGTAACGCCCATCGCAGTCATCCGAGCCTCCACATCGTGGCTATCATCGAGCGCGCCGCCGGGTCTCGTCCAGGCGCTGGGTGCGGCCCTGCCGGTCGAGCATCTCGAGCAAGGGCACCGCGACCCGCCGGGTGGTCCGCAGCGCCTGGCGCGCCTCGCTGGCCGTGAACGGCTGCGGCAGGCCGGCGAGGACGCGCGCCGCCTGCTCGTCCGCCCCGGGCAGCAGATACACCTCCGGCGAAACGCGCAGCAGATACTTGGCCCGAACGGCCGCCGCAAGCTGGCGCTGATCGAGCCGGAGCTCCCGCAGCCGTTCCGCGTCAGG
>WNGF01009230.1_pt2 | contig 11884 bp, 10 predicted proteins | sample 5400641 | NCBI WGS metagenome assembly WNGF01 (sample SAMN13153371, study PRJNA577476) | soil metagenome | isolation source: 80 cm soil or saprolite under grassland replicate 2 | place: USA:California | collected 2016-06-15 | reverse complement strand
ATGGCGGCGATGCGGGACGTGGACTTTCCGCTGAAGGCGGATGGTGCACTCGATCTGCCCCACGCGGACGAGACTCTTGCGGACGCCGCGCGGCTGTGGCTCGCGAATGACCTTGTACTGTACGAAGGCAACACGCGGCTGCCCGCGCCACGGATCGCGGCGGTTCGGGCGTCGCTGCCTTCCGATCGTTCATTCGTCACCTACGACACGGCACTGGCGCACCTCATGGGACCTCATCCGGCGGATGACACGAGTCTTGTGTGGAACCAAGGGATGCTGGACGTCCTGCTCGAATACCCGATTTCGTCCGACCGCTCGACGTTTTCGATCCAGCCCACGCTCGGCCGCCTCGGCGTACGCGTGGTGACGGCATTGCGTTATCAGCCGCCGGCCGGCGCCGAACGGGCGTTCGAGCTGACCGGCGATCCGGGTCTCGTCAGGCTGGATCCGCGATGGTACCAGGCGGCGTGGCGGTTTACGAAGCTCGGCATCTCGCACATTCTCGACGGCACCGATCACCTGCTGTTCCTCGCGTGCCTCGTGATCCCATTCCGGCGCTTCCGCGCGCTCGTCGTGATCGTGACGGCGTTTACCCTGGCGCACTCGTTGACGCTCATTACCGCCGCGTCCGGCCTCGTACCAGATGCGCTCTGGTTCGCGCCGCTGATCGAAACGCTGATCGCGGCCTCCATTCTCTACATGGCGCTCGAGAACATTGCCGGTTCCACGAGCGTGGAACGCCGATGGATCATGGCGTTTGCCTTCGGCCTCGTGCACGGGTTCGGGTTCTCGTTTGCGCTGAGGAACACGCTGCAGTTTGCGGGATCGCATCTGCTCACATCGCTCCTCGCGTTCAATGCGGGCGTCGAGATCGGGCAGGTGTTCGTGCTGGCGCTGCTCGTGCCGGCGCTCACGCTGCTGTTCCGGTACGTGGTGGCGCCTCGCATGGGCGCGATCGTTCTCTCGGCGCTGGTCGCGCACACCGCCTGGCACTGGACCGTGGAGCGCTGGGAGCGTCTGCGGCAATTCAGCTGGCCCTCGCCCGGACCGGTGTTGTCGCTGTGGGTCGTGCGCGTCATGATCGCCATCGTGATGGCAGCGGCCATTGCGTGGCTGATAGCGGTAAACTTGCGGCACAAACCGTCGCAACCAGGAATCGAAGGTCCGGGAGCGAAGACCGTCTAGGGTCAGGAGAGAGCGATGCGAACTGCTTCCAGCGGTGGATTCGTCTTCTTCGTCATGCTCGTGTCCGCCGTCGTCTGGAACCTTCCGGTCACGGCGCAACGCGGCGCGGCAGGCCGCGGCGAGCGCCCACCGGCGGGCGCCGGCTTCGTCGCCTCGACAAAGAACGGCGACTGGCCGAGTTACACGGGCGACACCCGCGGCTCGCGGTACTCTCCGCTCTCGCAGATTACCGCCGAGAACTTCAACGATCTCGAAGTGGCATGGCGGTTCAAAACCGACAACCTCGGGTCGCGCCCCGAGTACAAGCTCGAAGGCACGCCGATCGTCGTCAATGGCGTGCTGTACACGACGGCCGGAACGCGGCGATCGGTGATCGCGCTCGACGCCGCGACAGGCGAGATGATGTGGGTCCACCGCTATCCCGAGGGCACGCGCGGCGCAAACGCACCGCGGCAGCTGTCCGGACGCGGGCTCGCCTACTGGACGGACGGCCGCAACGATCAGCGCATCCTTTACGTGACCCCCGGCTATCGCCTGATCGCTCTGGACGCGAAAACCGGTCAGCCTGTGAAGACGTTCGGGAACGACGGCGTCGTCGACCTGAAAGTCGGCGTGACGGTCGGGGATGGCAAGCAGATCGATCTGGAGACCGGCGAGATCGGACTGCATTCCACTGCCACCGTCGTCAAGGACGTCGTGCTCGTCGGATCGGCGATGAAAGAAGGGATGACCGTCCGCACGCATAACAACACGAAAGGGCTCGCGCGCGCCTTCGACGTGCGCACGGGGCGCTTGATCTGGACGTTCAATACGATTCCCAGGCCCGGTGAAGAAGGGGGGGACACGTGGCTGGACAACTCGTGGGCGACCAATGGCAACACGGGCGTGTGGACCCAGATCACCGTGGACGAGGAGCTCGGGCTGGTCTATCTCCCGGTCGAATCGCCGACGTCCGACTATTACGGCGGCAAGCGGCCGGGCAACAACCTGTTTGCCGAGAGCCTCGTGTGCGTGGACCTGCAGACGGGCAAGCGCAAGTGGTACTTCCAGTTCGTGCACCATCCGATCTGGGACCACGACATGTCCTCGGCGCCGCTCATCGCCGACGTTACGGTGAACGGCCAGGCGCGGAAAGTCGTTGCGGTGCCCAGCAAACAGGCGTGGCTCTACGTCTTCGACCGCGTGACAGGGGAACCGATCTGGCCGATCGAGGAAAAGCCGGTGCCGAAAGGTGACGTGCCCGGCGAGTGGTACGCACCGACGCAGCCGCATCCGCCTGCATCACTGATGTACGGGCGCAACGCTGTCACGTTCCCGGACGATCTCATCGACTTCACACCCGAGCTCCGCGCCCAGGCGGAGAAACAGATCGCGCGTTATCGCTACAACAACGGCGTGGTCTACACGCCACCGATGGTCGGCAACACCAATGGATTGCTCGGCGCCATCACGATGGGCGCGGCGAATGGCGGCACGAACTGGCCTGGCGGCGGCTACGATCCCGAGACGCACACGGTGTTCGCTATGGCGGCGACAGCTTCGATCGCCGCTGAATCCGTCGCGCCGCCGCCGGAGGGTTTCTCGGATCTTCCCTACCAGGCTGGCGTGGTCGGTCGGCAATTCCGTGAACTTCTCGCTGCGGGGACCGGCACCTACGCTGACGCTCAGCCGGCAGGCCGCGGTGGACGCGGAACCGCGCCCGCGGCCGGCGGCCAGGGAGCGCGTGGGACGCAGCAGGCCGCGCCGACGACCGCGGGCCAAGCCGCGGGAGCGCCAGGGACGGTTGCGCCACAGCAGGGACGCGGCGGTGGCAGTGCCGGCGGGACCTCCGAAGGCGGACTGACCGTTCAGGGTCTATCCATCCTGAAGCCCCCATACGGCGTGCTCGCGGCCATTGATCTCGACAAGGGGCAGATCAAATGGAAGGTGCCGCACGGCGAAACGCCGGATGCCGTCCGCAACCACCCGCTGTTGAAGGGCATGACGATCCCGCGGACGGGACAGAGCGGAAGCGTCGGCCTCATCATCACCAAGAAGCTCGTCGTCCTTGGCGATTCGCAGTTCACCACCACAGACACCCACCCCCGCGGCGCGATGCTGCGCGCCTACGACAAGACAACGGGCAAGGAAGTGGGCGCGGTGTTCATCCCGGCGCCGCAGAGTGGTTCGCCCATGACTTACATGGCGAAAGGCCGCCAGCACATCGTCGTGGCAGTCAGCGGCGGGCCGTATTCCGGGGAATACATCTCATTCGCGCTGCCGAATGAGGCGATCGGCTCTACGCGGCATTGATCGGTCGCGAACACGGTATGGGACGAGGCGTTTCGATTCCACTGTTGACCGCGGCGATGCTGCTCGCGGCCGTCGCGCTCGGCGCGCAGGCGACGCGCTCCGTCTGGGACGGCGTATACACCGAGGAGCAGGCGAAGCGCGGGGAAGCGATCTACGCCGAACGCTGCGTGCGATGCCACGGTGCGACCATGATGGGGGGCACTGACGGCGCGGGCGCGCTGATCGGCGAAAAGTTCAATGGCAACTGGAATGGCGTGCCGCTCGACCAGATGGTCGATCGCGTGCGCGCGAGCATGCCGCTCGACAAACCGATGACGCTCAGCCGCCAGCAGACGGTCGACGTCCTCACTTACGTGTTCAGCGCGAACAAGATCCCGGCCGGCAAGACGGAACTACCGCGCCAGGCCGAGATGCTCAACCTGATTCAGTACTGGGCGAACCGCCGGTAGTACTGGATGCCCGAGATTGTCGCGGTCAGCATCGCGATCCACAGCGCGATCATGCCGATGGCATAGAACTGCTGCAGATGATCCTGGCCGAGGATGAGCGCCAGGATCGCGATCACTTCCGCCGCCATCTTCATCTTTCCCAGCGGGGACGCGGGGATGACCACGCCTCTTCCATGCGCGATGCTGCGAAGCACCGTGACCGCGAACTCGCGGCCGAGGATCACCGCGACCATCCACGCCGGCGCGAGGTCCATCTGGACGAGCGACACGAGCGCCGCGGTAATCAGGAGCTTGTCTGCGAGCGGATCCATCAGCTGTCCGAGCGTGGTGATCTGCTTGCGGCGGCGCGCGAGATAGCCGTCGAGTACGTCTGTCAGCGACGCAATGCCGAAGATCGCCGCACCCACCAGTTCCTTGCGGATGCCCAGGATCAGCCGCCCCTCGAACTTCGTCAGCAGCACCACTACGAGGAGTGGTATGAGAAAAATCCTGCCGACGGTGAGCGCGTTCGGAAGGTTCATTCTTTGTCGCGATTCTATCAAAAGCACATAGAATGATGGATTGACATGAAGGCCATCCTGCTCGCCGGAGGCAAGGGTACGCGGCTGCGCCCGCTGACGCTTCACACGCCGAAACCGATCGTCCCGATTCTCAACCGGCCGTTCCTCTATTACCAGATCGACCTGCTCAAGCAGATCCCCGAGATCGATGAAGTCATCCTGAGCCTGAATTATCAGCCGCGCCGGATCGAGGAGATCTTCGGCGAGGGTGAAGGGCTCGGCATCCGCGTGCGCTACGTCGTGGAACCCATGCCCCTCGGGACGGGCGGCGCAATCCGCTACGCCGGCGATTCGCTGACCGAGTCGGTCGTCGTGTTCAACGGAGACGTGCTGACGCAGGTCGACCTCGCGGCCGTGCTGCGAATGCACCGCGAGCGCAAGGCGAAGGCGACGATCGTCCTCACGCCCGTGGACAATCCGCGCGCGTACGGGCTCGTCGAGACCGACAAGGCCGGAAACATCAAGCGGTTCCTCGAGAAACCGGGCGAAGACGAGATCACCTGCAACACCATCAACGCCGGAATCTACGTGCTCGAGCCGGACACGTTCGATCGGATTCCGAAGGACACGGCATGGTCGATCGAGCGCAACTTCTTCCCGTCGCTCATCGAGCGGGGCGAGACGTTCGTCGCGTACATTTACGACGGCTACTGGATCGATATCGGGACCCCTGCGAAGTATTTGCAAGTGCATCGCGACATCATGGCCGGTCGCTACTCGGCGCCCCCGTTCAACGGCACGAGCTCGGCCTGGCTCTCGCCTGACGCGCGTGTCGAGGCGGGGGTCGAAATCCACGGACCGTGTTTCATCGACGAGGGCACGGTGATCAAAGCCGGGGCAAAGATCCTGCCCTATTCGGTCATCGGCCGGCAGACACACGTCGAGAACGGCGCGGTCGTGGACGGATCGATCGTGTGGCCGAACGGCTGGATTGGGCCGGAAGCGACGCTCCGCGGGTCGATCCTCGGGCGCAACTGCCACGTTGGCCGCAACGCGAGCATCCAGAGCCCGGCGATACTCGGCGACAAGACCGTCATTACGGACTACAGCCACTTCTGACCAGGTACGACGACCAGCGACTGATTTATGAGCATCAACCCCAGCATCTTCAAGGCGTACGACGTCCGCGGTCTGTATCCGCAGGAAGTGAATGAAGGCGCGGCGCGGCTCATCGGCCGCGGGTTCGTGTCCTACCTGAACGCGAAGCGGATCGCCGTCTCGCGCGACATGCGTCTGTCATCGCCGGCGATGGCCGCGGCATTCATCGAGGGTGCACGCGAACAAGGGGCCGACGTCGTGGACTACGGGATGATGGGCACCGACATGCTCTACTTCGCCGTCGCGCGCGACGGGCATGATGGCGGCGTGCAGGTCACCGCGTCGCACAATCCGAAGGAATACAACGGCATCAAGATGGTGCGGAAGGAGGCCTTTCCACTGTCGGGCGAGGCCGGCATCAACGACATCCGCGACATGATTGCGGCAAATCAGCTGCCACCGCCCGCGTCGAAGCCCGGCTCGCTGTCGCAGGCGAACGTCGTCGACGACTACGTCGAGCACGTGCTGTCATTCATCGATCCGTCCATCATCAAGCCGTTCAACGTCGTGCTGGACGCCGGCAGCGGGATCGCGGGGATGGTGGCTCCGCTGCTGTTCAGGCATCTGCCAACGAAGAAGCTCACGACGCTGTGCTTCGATGTCGACGGGACGTTTCCACACCACGAGGCGAATCCGCTCATCGAAGAGAACCGGCGCGACATCACCGAGCGCGTCATCGCGGAGAAGGCCGATATTGGCATCGCGTGGGATGGCGACGCTGACCGCTGCTTCTTCCTGGACGGCGCGGGCGAGTTCATCGCGGGGGATTTCGTCACCGCACTGCTCGCGGAGGCGTTCCTCATCAAGCACCCGGGCGCGAAGATCGTGTATGACGTGCGCGCGAGCTACGCGGTCAAGGACACCGCGGCGAAGTACGGCAGCGAGGCGCTGATGAACCGCGTCGGGCATGCGTTCTTCAAGCGCCGCATGCGCGAGGACAACGCGATCTTCGGCGGCGACAGACGCTGCGCGAACTGCTCGCGCCGCTGCGCGAGAAGTACTTCATTTCCGGGGAGATCAACACCAGGGTGAGCGACATGCGGAAGGCCCAGCAGAAGATCGACGGGCTCTCCGCGAAGTACCAATCGGGCAAGGTCTATACGATGGACGGCGTCTCCGTGGAGTACCCCGACTGGCATTTCAACGTGCGCGGATCCAACACCGAGCCGATGCTCCGGCTGAATCTCGAAGCGACGACGCTCCAGGAGATGGAGCGGCGGCGCGACGAAGTCCTCGCGTTCATCCGGTCATAAAACGGCGACGAACCCGCTGTCGTCCGGCTCGACCAGCTTCTCCATGTGGAAGCTCCCCATGTCTTCGAGGCCGTGTTCGATCAGGAACACGGCGTCAGCTGTGCCGTCCCCGTTCACGTCTCCGGTGATGCGCACGCACGGCATGATGAACCCTGGCGTCGAGCCTATTGCCTGTCCGATGATGGCGAACCGGCCGTCCTCCCCCCGGCGCGTGGAATATGGCGAACGTGAACGTCATGTTGCCGACGCGCCCGGTCATCGTCCCGCGCGACGGCACGCCCTTGCGTGGATCATTCGCTTCGATGCTGAGCGCAACGTCTCCTCGCGTTCCGAAGACATCGCTGATGTAGTACCCGCCCCATAAACCTGCCAGATCCGCGCGGACCTGCGTTGGCTCCTGCAGCAGGTGCAGGTCCCCTTCGTCGATCGCGCCGGCCGCCCACAGACGGTAGGTGGCGTCCGCGCGCAGCACACCGCGCACGACCTCGCGATACTGCCCGTTGACCATGAAGCGTCCCATCGCACCCTTGCCCACGACCGAGAACTGCCCGGATGCCGACAGTGTGCCTTCGAACGGAATGATGAATCCGCTGCCGGGATTCACATGGAGCGTTCCGACGAACCGGCGGTTCTTCTGCGCAGTGATGTCGAGTCGGACGACGCCTGGTCGCCGGGAGTGGACATGCTGGTGAAGAATCCGTTCCAGAAGCCGCCGGCCTCCGGTTCCGGTGGCTGAATGGCGGTGAACCGCGACGATGAGCCCGCCACCACAACGAGTGCGACGGCAACGACCAGCGACGCGCGCACAGGCGAAACATGGCGCCTCCTTTATTAAGATGGCCCGGAGAACGCACCGCGGAGGAGAGGTGCGCGCGCAGTACAGCGTGACGGCGTGGAGCGGAAATCTAAATTTCTCGACTTCTTAATGCGGGGTCATTAGTTCCCAATTTCGGCGGCCATCGGCAACCCAAAATGTAATTCCGCTTCGTATGCGTTGTGAGCGCGGCAGCGCAGCTCCAGATTCTCTGCGCACGTCTCCCCTCCATCCGCGTACGGGACGACGTGATGGAACTCGAGAAAACCGCGCTCGACGCAACGTCCGTTCGTACCGACAAAAGCGCAACGTCCGTCATCGCGATTCCACACCTCTCGCCGCACATGAGCGGGAACATAGCGGGAGCCGGAGTTGCACGGCGCTACGCGGTGGGGCCTCTCCGTGTGGGCAGTCTTTCGCCGTTCCAATTCGGCGAGCAGGAGTTGCAGCGCGCGCGAGAAGATGACCGCTGGATCGCCGTCAGGGACCGAATGCCGCATCAGGTCCTGCACTCGCCTCAAGGTCTCGTATGTTTCTCGAGTAATCGTGATCTGGACTTTGTAGCACTCGGGCGCGAGCGGCGTCACGACGGGACGCTCGGTCGCGAGGCGTAGCCCGCTGGAACCAGAGTCCGTGGCGGTTGCTGGCATAGAAAGCGCAGTGTCTGTCGAAAGCTCGCGTACGCTGGATGGCACCGAAGGGAGAGGGCGCAGGGCAGCGACCTGCAGCTCCACCTCGCGTTTGCTCTTGTACCTCGCCGCGGCGAGGACGGCTTGATGATTCTCGGCAGTCAGGTGTGGCGCGAGGAGCCGGACGGTCGTCAACGTGATCGCGCCGTCGGCTATAAGATCAATGATGATCGGATACGAGGCCGCTGCTCGCGCAGCCTCGATGCGGGCGTACGCGGCGTACTCCGAGAGGTGCAGGCCCAGCGTGCAGTACCTGTAGAGCGACGCGAACCCTTCGCCGAGATATAGGCGGCGCCTATCCAGTTCCGCGAGCGACGCGATCAGATCGGCGGTGGCCCCGCATTCTCGAGCGACAAGCGCCTTGACTGTCGCGAGAAGTTCTTCGTCGGAGAGGTCCGCAATGCAGCGAGAGTCGGCCTTCATACTCCCGTTGTAGCATCGCAGTATTTGCCACGCGAGAATGCCCTATAACGCGTTTTTAACAGGGGTGCGCGATGGTTGGGAAGGTTTCGCGTCGAGCGTCGCTCAGCGGGCAACGTGGCGCGAAATAGAGGGTGTTTAAGCGAAGAACGATCGCGATTTCAGTGGTGCGCGCGAAATCCTGTCAAGTGTTTTTTTACCTCGATGAGATTTTTTTCGGTGCGTTTTCGTTTTTCGTCCCAAAAGACTGGGTCCGGACCGAGTCGTTTGGTTTCCCTGCGCCTTGAGCCACGGCCCATAGGCCTGCTAAAATCAGTGCTATCGCGGGCTTAGCATAGTGGTAATGTCCTGGCTTCCCAAGCCAGTTAGACGGGTTCGATCCCCGTAGCCCGCTCCACTTTACCCATGAAGCTCGGCGGATCCCTGGATCTGCAGGTCGACCCTGCCGAAGCGGAGTGTCGCAAGCGCACACGGCTCGTCCAGCTCAACACGCTGGTGATCCCGCGCCTGCGCCTGCTTGGCTTCGCGCTGCTCAGCGCCGCCGCGCTGCTCCACAACGCATTCATCTACCCAGGACTCGACGCGTTCTCGTGGGCCGGCTGGGTCCGGCTCGTGGCCGTCGTCATGGTGTACAGCCTGGCGTCCTGGTACGTCCTCTACCTGTTTTACGAAGAGACGCGCCCGAAACTCGATCTCGGGCGGACGTTCCTGGCCTGCGACATGTGGATGTACTCGGCGGTCATCTACTTCACGGGGGCGGAGCGCAGCTGGATCTTCTTTCTCCCGCTGTACCGGGTCGCAGACCAGACGGCCACGTCGTTCCGCCAGGCGCTCGCGTTCGCCCATCTGGCGCCCGTGAGCTATGGCCTCGTGCTGCTCTACGTGGCGTTCGTCGACCACCGGCACGTCGCGATACTGCCGGAAACCGCGAAGCTGCTGTTCATCTACATCGGCAGCCTCTACATCGCCATGATCGCGCGGACCAGCGACGAGCGGCACCAGCGATCCGCGGAAGTGATCCGGCTCGCGCGCACGCTGATTCGCGAGCTCGAGGCCAAGTCGAAGGCGCTCGAACGCTCGTCGCGGCAGCTCCACGACGCGCTCGACCAGCAGGCGGATCTGCACAAGGAGAACGCGCGGCTGTTCGGGGCCACGGAAGCGCGCGAAGCGCGGCTCTCGCAGATCCTGCATTCCACGTCGGACGGCATCATGTTCGTCGGCCCGGACGGGCGCATCGAAGCGGCCAACGTCCGCGCCGGCGACCTTCTCGGCTTCGACCCGAAGACCGTCATCGGCACGGACGTCATGCGGATCCTCGCGCGGCTCTATTCGCTCGGCGACGGCGACAGCTTCGGCCTGACGCTGAAGGCGCTGCTCGCGGAGCCCGGACCGGGCGGACATGGCGATCTGCAGCAGCCGGCGACCGGACGGGTCTTCCATTGGGTCGCGCAGCCCACGCGTGACAGCGCGGGGGGCACCGTCGGCCTCACGTTCACGTTCCAGGACGTGACCCCGACGCGCGACCTCGTGCGGCAGCTCGAAGACAAGTCGCGCCTGCTCGACGAAGCACGGCGCAAGGCGGAGGAAGCGAACCGCGCCAAGGGAGAATTCCTCGCGAACGTCACGCACGAAGTGCGCACGCCGCTCAGCGCGATCATCGGCATGGCCGGCATGCTGCTCGACGCACCGCCCGGGACCGACCGGAGCGAGCCCATTCGCCGCATCAAGTCGGCCGCGGAATCGCTGCTGGCCATCATCGGCAACATCCTCGACTTTTCGAAGATTGACTCGCGCAAGCTCACGCTCGCACGCGAGCCGCTCGCGCTGCGCACGGTCATGCAGGACGTGATCGACACGGTCCAGATCACCGCCGAAGAGAAACACCTGTCGCTCGTGCTGGATGTCATGACCGAGGTGCCCGACGCGCTGATCGGTGATGCGCTGCGGCTGCGCCAGGTCCTCGTGAACCTGATTGGGAACGCCATCAAATTTACGCACGCCGGCGAGATCCGCCTGCGTGTGGACGTCGCGTCGAGCCTGCCGGGAGAAGTCTGCCTGCACTTCGCGGTGATCGATACAGGCATCGGGATTCCGCGCGACAAGCAGGAGCTCGTGTTCGAGGCGTTCGCGCAGGCGGACGGCTCGTCCGCGCGGCGCTTCGGCGGCACCGGCCTCGGCCTGTCCATCTCCGCGCGGCTCGTGGAGCTGATGGGTGGAGACATATGGGTCGAGAGCGAAGTCGGCCGCGGGTCCGCCTTCCGATTCACCGCGAATTTCGGCCTGCAGGGAGCCCCGCCGGCCGAAAAGTCCGTGGAAGCCGCCGAGCAGGTCCGCCCGGTCAGCGTGCTCGTCGCGGAAGACGAGCAGGTCCACCGCGAACTCGTCGCACACCTGCTGCGCACGCGCGGACATGACGTGATCACCGCGCGGAACGGACGCGAGGCGCTCGTGGAGCTCGCACGCCACGCCGTCCAGATCGTGCTGCTCGATTTGCAGATGCCGGAAATGGACGGCCTCCAGCTCGCGACCGCGATCCGCAGGTGGGAGCGGACGCACGGCGGTCACCTGCCGCTCGTAGCGATGACGGCGTCAATGTTGTCGAAGGATCTCGAACAGTGCCACGAGGCGGGCATCGACGAAGCATTGATCAAGCCGATCGCACACGAACGGCTGTTCCGCATGGTTGAGAGCCTCGCGACCGACACGGAGATGGCCGTGCTGCCCCCGCCCGAGCTCGCCGGTCGCGCGTCGTTCCTGGAGGGGCTCGGCAACGACACGACCCTGGCACGTCGCCTCGTGGATCTTTTTCTGCAGGACAGCGTGCGGCTCGTGGACGAGATCGGCCGCGCGATCGGCGAGGGGGATGCCGATCGCCTTCGGCGCTCCGCGCACGCGCTGAAAGGTGCGGTCAGCAACTTCCCCGCCGGCGCCGCCGGCGAGGCCGCCGCACGCATGGAAACGATCGGCTTCGAGGGAGACATGGACGCCGCGCGCGACGCCTTTCCGGAGCTCCAGAAGGAAGTGGACCGCCTGCGAGGACTGTTGCCGACGCTGATTTGAACTACTGCGTGACGCGGATCGCCACGAGCGTCTTCTTCTGCTCCGTTCCCGCCGTCGTGGTCAA
>WNGF01008685.1_pt1 | contig 11885 bp, 9 predicted proteins | sample 5400641 | NCBI WGS metagenome assembly WNGF01 (sample SAMN13153371, study PRJNA577476) | soil metagenome | isolation source: 80 cm soil or saprolite under grassland replicate 2 | place: USA:California | collected 2016-06-15 | reverse complement strand
GCCGCTGCCCCCATTGCGGTCGCGAACACGATCCGGACGAGGAACACTGACAGTCCATCGACGAGCAACCGAGGGATCTCGCCCGGCGCCCCCACGCTCGGTGCGGGCGGCCGGGCGTTCGGCCGTCCGGAAGATCGCGGGACCGCGGGCTGGCGAGGTCACGTTCCTGCCGGCCCGCGAGACGACGATCGTCAAGGCCACCGACCTCGGCGGCGTACAGGTCCTCAAGCACGAGGACCTGTACATGCTGACCGACGGCTTCGGGGACATCCATCCCGATTCGCGAGGACTGGGCCTGTACCAGGGCGACACCCGGATCCTGTCCTGCGCGAGCCTGCGGATCAACGGGTCGCGCCCGATCGTTCTCCGCGCGGATACCGGGGCCAACTATCGGGCGACCATTCAGCTCACCAACCCCGACCAGTTTCCGGATCCCAGCCGCAAGCTGGACGCGCGGCTTGCGCTGGCCCGCCAGTCGTTGGGCATCAGCCGCGAGCAGGTGCTCGACGGCGCCCTGCTCGAGCGACTGGCGATCGCCAACTTCACCCCGCATCCGGAGGGCCTGCTGATCGAGCTGCGTCTGGACGTCGACGGCGCCGACATCTTCGAGGTTCGCGGGCGACCTCGACCCAGGCGAGGCGAGCGGCTGCCGATCGCCGTCCGGAGCGACGGCCGGCTGACCTTCGGGTACCGAGGGCTGGATGGGAGGGTCCGCTGGGTCTATGTCGAGCCAAGCGCGGCAGGCGAAGTGGTGCCCGCCGACCGGGAGTCGGAAGGCGCCGTCGTGGTGCGCTGGAGGCGAGACGTCCCGCCTGGCGGCCGGATCGATCTCGACTGGCGGGTGTGGAGCGAGCTGTCACCACCGCTCTCGGTCGAGACGTCGCGGCCGGGCGAGCCGTCTGTCGACGCGCGCGGCCGGGGATCCAGCGACGGTCGGTCCAGCGACGGCCGGTCGGGCGACGGCCGGATCGCCATGGTGAACGCGGCACCGGCCGCGTCCCCGCCACCGACGACGGCAGACGAGATCGCCGCGCTGTTTCCGCCGGCTCCGACCATCGAGCCTGAGCGCGGGGCCCAGGCCTACCAGGCCTGGGCCGAGGGCGCGACGGTCCTCGCCTCGGACAACGAGCTGTTCGATCTGGCCGTTCGGCGCTGCATCGCGGACCTCCGGCTGCTGTCCAACGCCGGTCCCGACCCCGGCGAGCGATACGTGGCCGCGGGCGTTCCCTGGTACGCGACGCTCTTCGGCCGGGATTCCATCCTGACCGCCTATGAGTCGCTCGCCTTCCGGCCCACCCTGGCCGAGGAGTCCCTGGCCGTCCTCGCTGCCCGTCAGGCCACCGAGATCGACGACAGCCGCGACATGCAGCCGGGCAAGATCCTGCACGAGCTGCGAACCGGCGAGATGGCCCGAACCGGCGAGCTGCCACACCGGCCCTACTACGGCAGCGTGGACGCCACGCCACTCTGGCTCGTCCTCCTGGGGGCCACGTTCGATTGGACCGGCGATCGGGCCCTCGTCGACCGGTACTGGCCCAATGCCCTCGCGGCGTTGCGCTGGATCGATGAGTACGGCACCGGCCCAGAGGGCTTCGTGACGTACGAGCGGCGGACGCCGCAGGGGCTGGTCAATCAGGGCTGGAAGGATTCGAGCGACTCCATCCGTGACAGCCGCGGGAGGACGGTGGAGGCGCCGATCGCACTGGCCGAGGTCCAGGGCTACGTCTTCGACGCCAAGCGTCGCATGGCCCGGCTGGCCCGGGTCCGCGGCGAGGAGGCCATGGCGACGCGCCTGGAGGCCGAGGCGGCGACCCTGCGCGAGCGCTTCGAGGCCGCCTTCTGGCTTCCCCGTGAGCGGTACTACGCGATGGCGATCGGGCGGGACGGCCACGTCGCCGACGCGATCGGCTCCAATCCCGGCCATGGACTGTGGAGCGAGCTCATCATTCCGGAGCGGGCGGCGGACGTCGCCGCGCGCCTTCGCGGCGCAGACCTTGACTCTGGCTGGGGGGTTCGAACCTTCGCCGCGGGCCAGCCCGGCTACAACCCGCTCGGCTACCACACGGGCTCCGTCTGGCCCCACGACACCGGCCTGATCGTGGCCGGGCTCAAGAAGTACGGCTTCCACGACGACGCCAGCCGGTTCGCCGGGAGCATCTTCGAGGCCACCCAGCACTTCGCCGATTTCCGCCTGCCGGAGCTGTTCTGCGGCTTCGATCGATCACGCATCAGCGTCCCGGTGCCGTATCCGGTGGCCTGCTCGCCACAGGCCTGGGCGGCCGGCGCGCCGCTCCTCTTCCTGCGCTCGATGCTCGGCCTGCGGGCCATCGCGGACCGCCGCGAGCTGGAGCTCGTCCAGCCCCATCTGCCGACCTGGCTCGGGAAGGTCACGATCAGCAACCTGCGCGTTGGCGACGCGACGGTCGACCTGCTCTTCCACCGCTGGCGGGGCACGACCAGCGCCGAGGTGCTTCGCAAGGACGGCGACGTCGCCGTAACGATCAGGATGTGATTCGCGGCTGCCAGGCAAATCGAAGGGCCCGGACGCGCTGCGTCCGGGCCCAGACGTGAGCGGCGCCGTGCCGAACCGGGATCAGTTGATGATGACCTCGACACGGAGATTGCCGGGGCCCGTGAATTCAGCCGGAATGTTCTGGCGCTCGCAGAACCCGCCGGCGTCGGCGATGTCAACGAGATAGGACGTCGGGGTCAGCTGCGCCACGTGCGCGTGATTGCCGTCCGAGAAGTACGTCGCGCCGCATGTCTGGTCCTCGAGATAGACGCGAAGGACGACGGCCGTCGCGAATGGCCCGGCGGTGACGTCGGGGTCGGTGGCGGTCGAGCAGCCGAAGGCCTTGGAGCCGAGCGGGACGGTCGACCCGCCGGCGGTGTAGCCGTAGACGAGGGCATTGCAGGCGGACAGGGTCGGGTCATTGAAGGTGACGGTATGACCCTTTGGAACGATGATTCCGGTCGCGAACTTGCCCCCGTGAGCCGCGAAGCTCACGCAGCCGCCGGTGTTCCTGAAGGTCTCGCCGCCCGCTCCGACGAGCCCGAGGTAGCCGCCCTTCTGGCACGCCTTCGCTGCCGCCGAATTGCCTCCCTTGGCGAGAGCCACGGTTGACGTGGCCATGCACAGCAGGGCTGCCAGGACGATGGTACCGATCAAACGCTTCATGCTTGTCCTCTCTGTCTGCCGTCGTCGGGATGGCGCCGGTGCAGATCGGCCAACCGGGCGTGCCAGCTGGTGCCAGTCCGAAGGACGGCTCCGGTGGAGGGGTGGCGAGCCGAGCAGGCATCGGGCGATGCCTCAGCACGCTCCGAACCTAGCCCGCCTCGAGAGCGCGGTAAATAGGAGATGGCTGGTACCTTCGGTCGCGGCCTGCCCGGTGTCGTCATGCCGCTGCAATGCACATCGCTGCAGCGGGAACGTCCCTGCGACGCGGCGCCCGATAGCCTTCGCTCAATCTCTCATGCCGTCGGGCGACACCGGTGACGGGGTGGCGTCTGGCGCTTCCGCCGCGCGATCCGGTCCCCCTCCCGGGTCGCGCGGCTTGTTCGTTTGCCGGGGGAACGCACTGCGAATGAACCACGGCTCGGAGCCCGCCGCAAGTCGATCGCAATCGAACCGCTCGGCGGCCTGGACGGCTCCAGGCGCAGGCTGGACCGACGGCGGACAATAGCCCGCGATGAGCCGGCCCGTCATCCTGCCTCGCCACACGCCGGACCGCGATGACGCGGACCAGCTGGCGGAGCTGCGTGCCAAGATCGATCGCCTCGAGGCCCAGATCGCCGAGCACGATCGTGCCGAAGAGACCCTCCGCCGATTGCTCGACGCGAGCGACGCCCTGTCGGGAGCCCTCACGCCGGCGCAGGTCGGCGACATCGTGCTGCAGGAGATCCTCGACGCCCTGGACGGCACCGCGGCGGGCATCTCCCTGATCGAGGGCACCGACCTCCTCCTGGCCGGCGCTCGCGGCTACCAGCCCGACCTCCTCGCCGCCCTTGCCCGGCTGCCGCTGGCCGGCCAATGGCCCCTGACGGAGGCGATCCGGACTGGCGAGGCCGTGTTCGTCGAATCGGAGCGCGAGCTGCGTCGCCGCTATCCAGCGGCCAATCGCCAGCTCCTGCGGCTCACGACAGGCGCCCTTGCCGCGATGCCGCTCGCCCTCGAGGGCCGCCAGATCGGCGCGCTGGGCATCCGCTTCGACCGCAACCGCCGGTTCGCCGACACGGACAGGACCTTCCTCCGGACGATCGCTCACACCTGTGTGCAGGCCCTGGAGCGGGCCCGTCTCTGGGAAGACACCGAGCGCCTGAACGAGACGCTCCGGCGGGTCGTCAGGGCAGAGCGAGCCGGCGCGGCCGAGCTGAGCGCGGTGATCCAGGCCATGGGCGAGCCGGTCGTGGTCTGCGATCGGGAAGGCCGGGTGCGCTTCGCGAACCAGGCCGCCCGCACCGTGTTGGGCAGCGATGCCCTGGAGACGTATGCGGGGATCCTCGAGCGGTTCGAGGATCCCGACGGGATCGCCCCGCCCCTCGGCCAGGCCGAGCCTCAGGGCCCCGTCGAGCTGCTCCTGCGCGACCGCAATCGCTGGCTGGAGTTGACCACGTATCCGGTTCGGTCGGTGGAGGACGAACCGTCCGCGTTGCCGGTGGCGGCCGAGCCCGTCGTGGAGGAGGTGGGTGCCTCCTCCATCCTGGTCATTCGTGACGTGACGGCCGTGCGGCACGCCCAACAGCTCCGGGACGCGTTCATGGGCATCTTGTCGCACGAGCTGCGAACGCCCATCACGACGATCTTCGGCGGAACCCGTGTGCTGGCGCGGAGCGGCCTGTCTGACGATACGCGCCGAGACGTCGCGGCCGACATCAGCGCCGAGGCCGAACGGCTGCATCGCCTCGTCGAGGACCTGCTCGTCCTGGCCCGGGCGGAGCGCGGCGGCCTGCAGCTGGGCGCCGACCCGGTCCTCATCCAGCATCTGCTGCCCCGGATCATCGAGTCCGAGGGCGCGCGCTGGCCGTCCAAGCGGCTCGAGCTGCGGATGCCGCGCTCCATGCCCACCGTCTCCGCGGACCCGACATATGTGGAGCAGGTCGTTCGGAACCTCATCGGCAACGCCGCCAAGTACTCGCCGGACGGGACGACCGTCGAGGTCGTGGGAGAGGTCCTGGAGGACGAGATTCATGTCCGGATCCTCGACGAGGGTCCGGGGATCTCGTCAGCCGAGGTCGGGCGGCTCTTCGAGCTCTATTACCGATCGCCGACGACCGCCGCCCAGTCCGCCGGCGCCGGCATCGGCCTGTTCGTGTGCCGCGCGCTCGTCGAGGCGATGGGCGGCCGGATCTGGGCGCTGGCGCGACCCGCCGGCGGTGCCGAGTTCGGATTCTCGCTCCCGATCCTGGTCGACGACGACCTCTGAGCCGCTCCGGCCCGGGGCTCCGACGAAGCGGCGGTAGACCGCCTCGTAGCCGTCGGTCATTCGGGCCGCCGAGAAGCGCTCGAGGACCGAGGACCGGATCGCCGCCCGATCGAGCCCGCTGATCCTCGGCACCCATCTCGCGAGCACGTTGGCGTCCTCACCGAAGAAGCCGTCCACGCCGTCGCGGATGATCTCGGGCAGCGCGCCGGCGGGTCGCGCCAGGATCGGCGTGCCACAGGCGAGCGACTCGATGGCCACCAACCCGAACGGCTCGGGCCACTTCCCGGGCATGAGCGTTGCATAGCTCTCGGCGAGAAGGCGGTCCCGGTCGTTTCCGCTCAGCTCGCCCAGCAGCTCCACCTCAGCCGTCTTCGTGGCCGGCAGGAATACGTCGTCGTAGTAGGCCCGTTCCTCGGGCATCCGGCCTACCTTGGCGGCAATGCGGAGCCGCCGTCCGCTGAGGCGAGCGACCTCGATCGCGTCCACGATGCCCTTCTCGGGCGCGATCCGGCCCACGAAGCAGAGGTCCTCGCCAGGGCGCTCGTCGAACGGCGCACCGGTGAGGTCCAGCCCGTTGTGGACGACGCCTGCCCAGGGCAGCTGCGGATGTGCCGCCGCCTGCGACCGGCTGATCGCCACGAGCCCGCGCGGTGCACCGCTGAAGGCGTCGGCGGCAAAGGGCAGGTCCAGCCTGCCGTGAAAGGTCATGACAACCGGAATTCGTGTCGACCGAGCCAGCAGCAGGCTGATCCACTCCAGGTGCGAGTGGATCACGTCGAACTCGCCCGCCCGGCGGAGGACGTTCGCGGCGGTCGCCACCAGATAGCCCGCCCAGGGATCGGGAAGCTGGCCCGCCGGCCGAAGAGCGCGCGGCACGGTGGGCACCAGCCGGCTCGCTGCCGCCGTGGAGTCGCCGCTCGCGAACAGGGTGACGTCGTGGCCCCGGGTAACGAGCTCGTCGGTGAGCGCGCCCACGACCCGCTCCGTTCCGCCGTAGCCGGGCGGCGGGACCGGCTCCTGGGGCGGTGCCACCAGGGCGATGCGCAGCCTGGGCGATCGGGCCGCCGGGATCTCGTTCATGGCCATCAAGTATCGGCGGTTCCGGCGGCGGGTGCCGCCGGCGAGCATTGCATTCCTGACACAACTCCGGCCCGAAGGGCCCGGCCGAGCAGGCCGGGCGCCTGCAAGCCGGCTGCAACGCCGGCCGCCCCGCGACAGGTGCGTCCGACACGCCTCGCTCCGCACGATGAGGAACAAGTTGTAACGCCCGAGGTCCGGGTGGACGACGCACGCGTCACGCGCGACGATGGCCGACAACGAATGGATGGGCGACAACGAATGGAGGTGCGGCGTTGAGTACCCAGCCGCTGGTCCTGGTGGCCGACGACGAACCGAGGATCACCAAGCTCGTCTCGATCGCATTGCAGGCGGAGGGCTTCCGCGTGGTCACCGCGGACGGCGGGGAGGACGCGCTGCGAAAGGCCGAGGAGGTCCGGCCGGACGTGGTCCTGCTCGACCTGGTCATGCCCGATCTGGACGGCATCGAGGTCATGCAGCAGCTCCGCGACCTGCGCCCCGTGCCCGTCATCCTGTTGACGGCCAAGGGGGCCACCGCGGACAAGGCCAAGGGCCTCGACCTTGGTGCCGACGACTACATCGTCAAGCCATTCCATCCCGACGAGCTCGCGGCGCGCGTGCGGGCGGTCCTGCGGCGCTCGTCGGGGGCGACGCCGGGCCAGGGCATCGTCTCGTTCGACGATGTCGAGATCGACCTGGAACGCCGGATGGTCACCAAGGACGGCCAGCTCGTGCAGCTTTCGCGCACGGAATGGCTGCTCCTGCAGCACCTCGCGGCCAACGCCGGCAAGGTCGTCCTCCACACCGAGCTGCTGACGAAGGTCTGGGGCCCCGAGTATCGCGACGACCTGCAGTACCTCCGCGTCTGGGTCAGCCGCGTTCGGCGGAAGCTGGGCGCCGAGCCCGGCGAGCCGGGCCGGATCAAGACGTTCCAGGGCATCGGCTACCTGCTCGACATCGAGGGGACCGCCACGGACGCCCCGGTCGGATCTGCCGCTGCGGCGGAGCGCTCTGGCACGGGCGGGGACCAGCCGGCCGACGGCGAGGCCGACCCGGAGGCGCACGTCGAGCTCGATCCGGCGGCACACGCCGAGCCCAACCCGGCGCCGTACGCCGAGCCAAGAGTCGCGAGCTCGCTCGTCACGTCGGGCTGACAGCCGCTCCGGCCACGACCTCGTAGGCACGGCGGACTTCCGCGGCCGAGGTCGCGTCGAGGATTGCCCCCGGCCGGCGACAGCGCGACGAGCCGATCACGCCGCGCAGCCGCCAGACCTCCTTGCGCGCCGCGAGACTGAACGGCGGAAAGGCCTCGTAGCGCATGAGCGGCAGCAGGCCGACCCAGGCGGACTCCGCACCATCCGGGTCCGACCCGAACGCATCAACGATGGCCACCAGCTGCTCCGGGAGGGCGAAGCCCGTCATCGTCCCGGTGGCCCCCGCCCGCAGCTCGTCCAGCAGGAAGAGGCCACCCAGGCCGCCGACCACCGCCAGCCCCGGCCGGAGCCGGCCCAGCTCGACGATCGCACCGGCGGTTGGCGGTGCCTCGGCCTTGACGCCCACCACCAGGGGCTCCTCGCGGGCCACCGCCACGATGTCCGCGGGCGAGAGGACCACGCCGCTGCCCGCGGGATAGTCCTGGACGACGATCGGCAGGCCGGCGCAGGCGGCCGCCTGGACGGCCGCCTCGAGGGGCAGGTCCACGCCGGCGCCGACCATGACCGCGGCGGCGCCGGCCGTGGCCGCCGCGACGGCCCGGTCGGCGACAACGCTCGCGGAGGGTCCGCTGATGCCCACGACGATCGGCAGCCCGGCGGCCACCCGGAGAACGGTTTCCACGACGGAGGCGCGCTCCTGCTCGGTCAGCTCGGCGGCCTCGCCCATGACGCCCAGCACGGTCAGGCCGGATACGCCAGCCGAGGCGTTGGCCGTAACCAGCTCGGCGATCCCATCCGGGTCCAGCGCCCCGTCGTCATGGAAGGCGGTCGGCAGGACGCTGATCACGCCCGCCGGACGCCACGTCAGGGCAGCGATCGAATCATGCCTCCGTCGACCGGCAGGACCGCTCCGTTCACATAGGAGGCGGCCGGCGACAGCAGGAACGCCGCCACCCGACCGAGCTCGGCCGCGTCTCCGTAGCGGCCCAGCGGGATCCGGCCCCGGGTCGCCGCCCGGACCGCCTCCACGCTGGTGCCGGTCGCGGCCGCGCGATCTCGATCGAGGCTGCGAACGCGTTCGGTGTCGAACCGGCCAGGCGCGATGCCGTTGATCCGGATCGGGGCGATCTCCCCGACGAGCGTCTTGACGAGCCCGTTGAGAGCCGGCCGCAGGACGTTCGAGGTGACGAGGCCGGGCACCGGCTCCCGCACCGAGGACGACAGGATGATGAGGATCGCCGGGTCGCGCCCCTGTCCGAGGGCGGAGAGCCCGGCTCGGATCAGCCGCATGGCGCTGTGGAGCGTGCCGTCGATGGCTCGCTGCCAGGCAGCCTCGTCGATCTCGTCGAAGGTGCCGGCCGGCGGTCCACCCGAGTTGACGACGATGCCGTCCAGGCCGCCGAGCACCGCGGTCGCCCGGGTCACCGCGGATGAGGGCCCGTCCGCCGTCGCCAGGTCGACGGGCACCGCGGTCGCTCCGATCGAGGCGGCCAGCGCCGCGAGGTCGTCGGACGGCCGGGCGGCGGTGGCCAGTCGCGCACCTTCACTCGCGAGCACCCGGGCGATCGCCGCCCCCAGTCCACGGCTGGCGCCTCCGACGAGCACCCTCCGATCGGTCAGTCCAAGGTCCATGAGGTCCTCCTCCGGTCCCGGCCCGCGGCCACCCGCGGCATGACGCCCGGCGCAGGTTAGATGAGTCGGGTCTCGGCGGCTTCCCGGTCGGCGACCGTCTCACCGCAGGTTGGGCAGTACCAGCGCGCCTCGAGTGGGGTTCCACAGCGCTCGTGGCGGAGCGGCTCGTGTGCGTCGGCCCCAGCGGCGGGACGGCGCGCACCCCAGTCCGCCAGCAGCCGCAGCGCGCTGGCCAGGTCTCGGCCGTCGGCGCTCAGGCTGTACTCCATCCTGGGTGGCCGGCGGGAATACGGCTGGACGACCAGGATGCCCTCGCGCTCGAGGCGCCGCAACCGATCCGTGAGGATATTGGGCGCGATACCGGGAAGCCCCTCGAGCAACTCGTTGAACCGCCGCGAGCCATTGAGCAGCGCCTCGACGAGGAGCAGGCTCCAGCGGTCGCCGACGCGCTCGAGCGCCGCGGCCAGCGAGGACGACGGCGGAGCAGGCGCCGGCGGAGCGTTGGCCGGTGGCTCATTGGCCGGCGGCGCATTGGCCGGCGGCTCATGAAGCGCCGCCGAACGGGGCATCTGTCGCGGCTGCGGCATGGCGCTCATGGTAGGCGACGCCGGGCGGCGGCGATCCTCGGCGCTGGCTGCCATCTCCACCAGTGGCCGCCGGTCCCGCGCCCCGCTTGCCAATCCCAGTTGTTAGTAGTAACTTGCAAGTCACAACTCTACCGCACATCGCCGGGCGCGGCGCGACACGAGGAGTATCGGAGCATGAGCGTCATCGAAGACCTTCAGTCGGCGATCGAGCGGGTCGCCGCCGCGGCAGGCCCCTCGATCGTGGGGATCGGGTCGAGGTTGCGCGGCTCGGGGCTGGTCGTTGCGGACGGCCGGGTCCTGACGAACGCCCACAACGTCCGCGGCGATCAGGTCACCGTGACCTACGCCGACGGCCGGTCCGTCGTGGGCACGCTGGCCGGGGTCGACGCGGATGGCGACCTCGCCGTCATCAACGTCGATACGGCCGGTATTCCGTCCCTCATCTGGGGCAGCGCGGACGGCCTGGCCACGGGCGCCGTCGTGTTCGGAGCGGCCGCGTCGCCGAGCGGAGGCGTTCGGGTCACCTTCGGAACCGTCTCGGCCGTTGCCCGCGCGTTCCGCGGGCCGGGCGGTCGCCTGATCGCGGGCAGCGTCGAGCACACCGCGCCCCTGGCGCCGGGCTCGTCGGGAGGGCCGATCCTCGACGCCGACGGGCGGCTCGTGGGCATCAATACGAACCGCCTCGGCGAGGGCTTCTACCTCGCCCTGCCGGCAGATGCGGCGCTCCACAACCGGGTCGACGCGCTCGGTCGAGGCGAGTCCCCCGAGCGGCCGCGCCTGGGTGTGGCCGTCGCCCCGTCCCACGTCGCACGGCGGCTGCGCCGATCGGTGGGCCTGCCCGATCGGGAGGGGCTGCTCGTCCGCGGAGTGGATGACGGGAGCCCGGCGCAGCGGGCCGGCATCGTGGAAGGCGATCTCATCGTCGAGGTGGCCGGCAGGTCCGTGACCGACGCCGACGACCTCGTCGAGGCGATCACCACGGCCGCAACGCCCTACGACGTCAGGGTCGTGCGGGGAACGGAGGAGCGCACGATCACCGTCGGCGGCGGCACGACCGCGACCGGGGAGGCGTAACCGGAATGAGCGCGAGGGCCTGAAGTGGTGGCTCTCGAGCAGCCGGCGGAGGCGATCTCGATCGGGAGCGTCGCGCCGGACGTCGATGCGACCGAAGAGCAGGACCAGGAGGCGCTCGACGCCTATTCCCGGGCCGTCAGCTCGGTCGCAGAGCGCCTGATTCCGTCGATCGCGAGCCTGCGCGTCAGCCGCTCGATGTCGGGCCTGGGCGGCGCCGGCTCAGCCGTGGCCTTCACCCCGGACGGCTACCTGGTGACGTCGGCCCACGTGGTGGCCGGCACCGACCGGGGGACGGCCGCGTTCGTGGACGGCGCCGAGCGGGCGTTTCGGGTCGTTGGCCGTGATCCGCTCTCGGATCTTGCCGTCGTCCGGGTCGAGGGCGAGGTCGCTGCCGCGAGGCTGGGCGATGCGGCGCGCCTGCGGGTCGGCCAGCTGGTCGTGGCGATCGGCAATCCACTCGGCTTCGCCGGCTCGGTGACGGCCGGCGTGGTCTCCGCGCTGGGCCGGTCGCTGGCGGCCCGCGACGGCCGGGCCAGTCGCCTGGTCGAGAACGTCATCCAGACTGACGCGGCGCTCAATCCCGGCAATTCGGGCGGCGCCCTCGCCGTATCGTCCGGCCGTGTGGTCGGGATCAACACGGCCGTCGCCGGCGTCGGGCTGGGGCTGGCTGTGCCGATTGACGACTCGACGCAGCGAATCCTCGGCTCCCTCATCCGCGACGGACGGGTTCGACGGGCGTTCCTCGGCGTGGTCGGCGGGACGAAGCCGCTGCCGCCCAGTCTCGCCATCGGCCTGGGGCGCAACCGCGCACTCGAGGTCGTCCAGCTCCTGGTCGGCAGCCCGGCCGCTGCGGCCGGCATCCGGCCCGGCGATCTCATCCTGGAGCTCGACGGCCGGCCCATCGAGGGCGTCGGCGACCTCCAGCGGCTGCTCGATGG
>WNGF01008684.1_pt1 | contig 11887 bp, 18 predicted proteins | sample 5400641 | NCBI WGS metagenome assembly WNGF01 (sample SAMN13153371, study PRJNA577476) | soil metagenome | isolation source: 80 cm soil or saprolite under grassland replicate 2 | place: USA:California | collected 2016-06-15 | reverse complement strand
AGCACGCTCGGTCAATCGGGGTAGGCCCACGAGATGAGCCCGGCTGACCTACCGGGTCCTATCGCCATCCCCGTAGGGCCTGTCGATTTCCTACCGGTGGGCGTGACAGGGCTCGAACCTGTGACCTCGTCGTTGTAAGGGTCAGGCCGGTTCGGAACCGGGCGGCACGAGCCGGTGACCAGGGCATCTAGCGTACCTGCCGGCGGCACCGGCGGCACCTAGCGCACCGGATAGCAGGTCCGGCACCGAGGTTCGTTACCCGGACGTTACCCACGGCAGGAAATACTAATACTTGCGTTTTAGTAGCTGTTAGTGCTATGATCTTCGCGTCAGCACAAGGAACGGCCCCCGCAGCGGGCTCAAACGCTACGAGGGCCACTGACACCGAGAGGCTCCTCGATGCCGAGCACCAAGTCTATCGCCCGCCTCGCCGAGTTCCACGGTTTCGCGGGCCACCCCGGTCCCGCCGCCGGCTGCGAGAGCTGCGCCAAGCAGATCCACCGCCAGCGTCGCGCCGCGACCGCACTCTGCTCCCAGCGTCGCCAGGCCGGCCAGCGGATCGACTTCATCCTGTGCAAGGCGGCGAGGTAGATGGCCAGGGCCTACAGGGTGCTCGGAACCACCACCGACGTGACCGACTGCGGGCTCTGCGGCCGTCATGACCTTCGCTACACCATCGTCCTCCAGCCGGTCAACGCCGACGGCAACGCCGATGGCGAGGCCGGCTACTTCGGCTCGGACTGCGGCGCCCGCGCCGCCGGCTGGACGCAGCGGGAGATCCGCCGGCAAGCCCGCAGCGCCGATGACGCGAGGCGGCGCGAGGAGCAGGCCCGCAAGGACGCCGAGTACCAGGCTGAGACCGTGCGTTGGCTCGGCTGGCTCGGTGCCACGACGGGCGAGGTTGACGCCTCGATCGCCATCCAGCAGCTCGGCGGGTTCACCGCCGCCCGCGCCTTCTACCGCGAGGCGGTGGCATAAATGGCCACCGTCACCATCACCCACACCCGCGCCGAGGGCACGATCGTCAACGGCACCGCTCGCGGCGACGGCTCGGCCCCGATTCTCAAGGCCGCCGGGTTCCGCTGGGCACCGAGCCTGGGCGCATGGATCATCCAGCAGTCCCGTGACCGGGCCGCGAAGACCTGGAAGATCGATCGAGCCGCCGATTGTCTCCGGGCCGCCGGGTTCCAGGTCGAGGTCCAGATCGACGAGGCGCCCCGCGCGTTCGCCGAGGCCGAGGCCGAGCGGGAGGCCCGCGCTGAGGCCCGTGCCGACCGCCACGCCGCCCGGGCGGAGCGCGCGAACGCCGCTGCGGCGGCTGCCTACCAGGCCGCCCGCGACGAGCTCGATCTGATCCCGCCAGGCCAGCCGATCCTCGTCGGCCACCACTCCGAGCGGGGCCATCGCGCGGCGCTCAGGCGGATCGACGGCCGCATGCGCCGCTCCATCGAGGAGGACGGCAAGGCCCAGCACCACCGGCGGGCCGCCAAGGTCGCAGGCCAGTACGAGCAGCGCCGCGAGGCGCTCGGGACCACGCTGCGCCGCATCGCCAAGCTCGAAGCCTGCCAGCGGCAGATCGACCGCTACATCGCCCAGGGCCGCGCGCCGGAGGGTAGCGACTACCGGACCCGGCTGGAGGCCGACCGCGCGCAGAACGCTGACGAGCTTGCCTACTGGCGGCAGGTCGTCGCCGGCCAGGAGGCGGCTGGCGCGAAGGTCTGGTCCAAGGCTGACTTCGCCAAGGGTGACCGGGTCCTGGACGACTTCGGCCGCTGGCACAACGTCCTCCGTGTCAACGCCAAGAGCGTCACCGTCCCGACCCCCTACTCGTGGACCGAGACCATCCCCTTCGACAAGGTGCGAGGCAAGCGCGACGGGGAGGCCCGCTGATGACCGCCCCCAGCGCCTTCGCCGACCAGTTCCCGGCCGAGTTCGAGGCCCACTTCGCCCGCCAGCCGGTCCACCTGGCCAACCCCTACCCCGCCGGTATCCCGGCTCCCAAGGGTGCTTGCCCCGGCTGCGGCTACGCCTCGTGCGCGTGCTCGACTACCGACGCCGCCACGGAACTCGCGCTTGAGGCCGCTTACTTCGGCGACGACCTCGACCTGCCGGGGTGGGATGAGGCTTGAGCCTCCACCTCCTCGTCCAGGACGCCGCCGCCGCGCTGCTGGCTGCCCTCGTGCTCTGGCCGCTGTGGGCGCCCCTCTGGGACTGCGAGACGGGCCGATGAGCCCCTTCGCCGCCGCCCTGTTCATCGCGTTCTACGTCGGCCACCTGCTCGGCGACTACGTGGTGCAGACGGACCGGATGGCCAAGCTCAAGGTCGCGGGCGCCTCCGTCTCGGCCTGGCGGTCGTGGCTCGCCAACCAGTGCCACGTCGCCACCTACTCGCTGGCGATCGCGGCCACGGTCCTGCTGACCCTCGCGGTCGGCGGTTCCCTCAACGAGTTGGGCGCGGTGCCGTGGTGGCGCTGGCTGGTGGCAGCCACTGCGAACTGGGCCGCGCACTTCGTGATCGACCGCCGCTGGCCGGTGCGCCGGCTGATGGAGGCGACCGGCTCAGGCCCGTTCTTTCGCAACGGTGGCGCCCTCCACATCGACCAGATCCTGCACCTGCTGACCCTGCTCATCCTCGCCGCGTTCCTGCCTCGCTGACACGAAGGAGCACGCACCATGCCCCTCGCCCTCATCGCTCTCGCCGGTTTGCTGTTGCTGATTGCTGACGCCGCGATCGGCCGGCCCGAGGGCCTCGCCCACCACGCGACCGCCGGCGAACGCCTGGCAGCCCGGGCGACGCCCGGCCGGGTGGCCCTGACGGTGGCCATCGCCACGGCGCTGCCGCTGGTCGGCCTCCTCCAGGTCGCCAAGGTCACGGCCGTGGGCGTGGCCACCCTGGCGGGCGGGCACCTCGCGGCGGCGCTGGCATGAGCGACCCGACGATGCGGCGCGACCTGTCGCCGTTCACCAGCGCCTCCCTTGAGGGCGGCAACATCGTGATCCGCGAGCTGGACGTGCGAACCGGCCGGGCCGCGCTGGTCTGCTTGCGGCCGGAGGAGTGGCGGGCGCTCGCCGCCTTCCTTGGTCAGGTCGAGGTCGGTGAGCGGCTGGACGAGGACGAGCCGTTGTGCGGTGCGATCCGCGACGAGGACGACGCCTACTGCGTCGAGCTGGAGGGCCACCACGACGCCGGCCTGGAGCACCTGTGGGTCGGAGGCGTCCGCAACCTGTGCATCGCTGATCCGGTGTCGCCGGACGGGCCAGCACCAGCGCGGACTGAGCTGCGCGCCAAGCGAGAGAAGGACGGCGGTCGCTGATGTGCGGCCTGTTCGGCCTTGCCCGCTCGGCAGGGACCGTGCACCCGGAGTCGGCATCCGGCGTGTTCGTCGACCTCGGTCGGCTCGCGGAGCAGCGCGGCCGGGATGCCGCCGGATTCGCCCTCGTCCAGCCGCCGCTACCGCCTGCGGTGGTCAAGGCCACTTGGCCGTTCCGGAGCCTCTGGGGTTCCCACCAGGCCCCGATGCTGCACCAGGCCAGCGTCGTGCTCGGCCACACCCGGCACGCCTCGCAGGGCGCACCCGGCCGGCTCGCCAACGCCCACCCGCTGGAGACCGGCGGGCTGGTCGGCACGGTCAACGGTGACATCGACGCCGACGACCTCCGTCGACGCCTAGCGCCCGGCCTGCCCCCACCCAAGGGCGAGACCGACAGCGAGGTGCTGCTGCTGGCTCTCGACCGCGTGCGCGGCGACCTAGGGGAGGTCTGCGAGGTGCTGGCGACCGCTCGTGGCGTGACCGCGCTTGCCTGGGTTGACCGGACCCGGCCGGGCCTGGTCTTCCTCGCCCGCGGGGCGCTGTGTCCGATGGCGGTCGCCCGGGATGCCCACGGGCACCTGTACTGGGCGTCGTCGCCGAGGTGGTTCCGTCACCTGGATGAGCAGGCCGCCGGGCGGCTGGGCTTCCAGGTCGAGCGGGTCGCGGAAGGCACTGTACTGGCCATCGCCACCGACAGGGCGGTGCCCACCGTTGTCGCGGAACGGTCGTTTACGCCGACCGCCCGGGCCGGCGATGCGCAGCGGTTCGCGTCCATCTGGGCTGGCCTTGATCCCCGCGAGGCGGCGGCGTTCCAGGCCGCGGCCCGCCACCACATCGCCCCGCCGTCGAACGTCACTCGCGTGCCCGACCAGGCCTGCCGGGCCTGGTCGGGCAGCAAGGAGGAGCGCATGACCAACCAGCAGACCAGCGCCGCGGCTACTCCGGAGCGCCGCGTGCGCGTCACGGCCTCGGTGGACTACACGCTAAGCGTGCCCGCCTCGTGCGTCGAAGACCCCGACTCCGAGTACCAGGCGCGGGCCGCTGAGCCGGAGCTGCGCGCCAAGGCCGGAGAGGGGGCCTAAGCATGGGCGACAAGAGCGCCATCGAGTGGACCGACGCGAGCTGGAACGTTGTCACGGGTTGTGATCAGGTCTCCGAGGGCTGCGGGCTCCCGCGCCTGGGCGACGTGACCCATGGCACCTGTTACGCCCTCACCCTCGCAGCTCGACTCAAGGCGATGGGCAACCCGCGCTACCAGCGCGACGGCAACCCGCGCACCTCGGGGCCGGGCTTCGGCGTCACCCTCCATGAGGACAAGCTGGACCAGCCGCTGCGTTGGCGCCGGCCTCGCCGGATCTTCACCAACTCGATGAGCGACCTTTCTGTCGGGGTCGGGGCCGCGCTATCAAGAACTGTGGTGGCGTCTCCGCAGGCCACGAAATATGGCACTGGTGCCGTGTGGTGCACGACACATGTCGCGTACGGATGCTTGGCGGCGTCGAGTGCGGCCTCAGGCGGTTCGGGCGGTGCCGCCGTTTGGCTCGATGCCGTGCTGGCGCAGCAGGTCCCGCAGCCGTTCGAGCTCGCGGTGCACCCGCTGGTTCTCCTCGATCACCGCCTGAACGTCCACGCCGGCCGTCCACTGGCGCTCCAGCCGCAGCTTGTCGGCGAGCAGCTGCTTTTCTCGGTCGCGCAGCGTCGTAGCGCTGTCGAGGTCGCCCGCGTCGAACGCGGCCTCCTTTTGCCGCCGCACCTCGGTGAGCTGCTCCGCGGCGTCGACCAGCTCGGCAGGCATCGACAGCCGCACCAGCCGCGTCTCCGCACCGGCCAGCTCACCCACGTCGGTCAACAGCTCCTGCACCAGCTCTCGGACCCGGGCATGGTCGGTGCCGAACCCGGCCAGCACCTGGGCGGCGACGCCCTCCCCTTCGCGGAGCAGCCCCAGCAGGAGGTGCTCGGTGCCGATGTAGTTGTGGCCGAGCTGCAGCGCCTCCCGCAGCGACAGCTCCAGCACCTTCTTGGCGCGTGGCGTGAACGGGATGTGTCCGCTTGCAGTGATCTGGCCCCGGCCGATAATCTCCTCGACCCGGGCCCGTACCACCTCCAGCGAGATGCCCAGCGACTCCAGCGCCCGGGCGGCGATGCCCTCACCCTCGTAGAGCAGGCCGAGCAGCAGGTGCTCGGTGCCGACGTAGTTGTGGCGCAGCAGCCGGGCTTCCTCTTGGGCGAGGTGGACGACCCGCCTGGCCCGGTCGGTGAAGCGCTGGAACATGCCCTTGGGCTGTCGGCGCATCGTTGCCATCCCCATCTTCACCACAAGCGGCCGCCATCGTTGCATCGGTGCCTCCTTCGCGCAGGTCGCGGCACGGTCGCGCAGTCGCAGCCGGGGTGCCAGCCAGTCCACAACGTCGTTGGGGTCGAGGGTGCCGGCCGCCAGCTCGGCGACCACGGTCCCGACAGGCTCGGGCGGGTCCGGGTCCACGTCCCAGCCGTTGAGGGCCAGGAACTGCAGCATCGCCACCAGCGCGACCGGCTGGTTGCCGCGCCGCAACGGCCGGTGGCGCACCAGGGCGTGCAGCAGGGCCGCGGCCCCGCTGGCCGGGTCGTCGGTGTCGGCGGCCGACCGCGCCTGGGCCAGCGCTGCCTCGGCGGCGGTGGGGTCGAGCAGGTCGAGCACCCGGTCGGTGTCCAGCTTGAGCGTGCGGCTAGCGATGACGACCAGGTCGGCGACCTCCAGCGGGATCATGGCTGGTCGTCCCGGAGCAGCTTGAGTGCCTGCTGGTGGCGGGCGAGGTTGTCGTCGAGCAGGGCGAGGAAGCGCTTGTCGGTGCGGCGCTGGGCGACCAGGTTGGCGATGGCCTCGCGCACCACGTCGGAGACCGAGCGGCCCTCGACCTCGGCCACGACCTGCAGGCGCTCGGCCAGGTCGGGGTCGAGGCGGAGCAGCAGGTTCTTGGTGCTCCCTGGCTTCATCGGCATGGTGCTATCAGGATATCACCACCTTCCTGATGAGCCGACCGACGTGTCATGCCGTTGCCAGCCGTGCAGGACCGGGGCGGTCGGCCGATGAGTACGGCGACGTCGATCGAGTGGACCGAGGTCACATGGAACCCCACCACGGGCTGTGACCGGATCTCACCCGGCTGCGATCACTGCTATGCCCTCACCCTCGCCAAGCGGCTGAAGGCGATGGGCCAGGCGAAATACCAGACCGACGGCGACCCGCGGACGTCCGGGCCCGGGTTCGGCGTGGCGTTGCACGAGGAGGTCCTCACCGAGCCGCTGCGCTGGCGCAAGCCGAGGGTCTGCTTTGTCGACAGCATGGCGGACCTCGCCCACGCCAAGGTGCCCGCGGCGTTCGTCGCGCGGGTGTTTGCCACCATGGCGGCCACCCCGCAGCACACCTATCAGGTGTTGACCAAGCGGCCCGGGCGGCTGGCGTCGCTGCTGGGCAACGAGGCCTTCCACGGCGAGGTCGCCCACCACCTGCTTGCGATGTCACATGACCCTGACGGCCGTCCCGACCCGGCGTTCCTCAAGCGGGCCAGCAACCCGTGGGAGGCCTGGCCGCTGCCCAACGTCTGGGTTGGCACCTCGATCGAGCTGGACCGGTATGCCTGGCGGGCGGACCTGCTGCGCCAGGCCATGGCCAGGATCCGGTTCCTCAGCCTGGAGCCCCTCCTTGGTCCGCTGCCGAGCCTCGATCTTGCCGGGATCGACTGGGTCATCGTGGGTGGGGAGAGCGGCCCGGGGCATCGGCCGCTGGACCTGGACTGGGTCCGCGACCTGCGCGACCGCTGCGTGGAGCTGGGGATCGCCTTCTTCTTCAAGCTTCTCTGCACCAGGGTCCTGGGCGAGTGTGAGTCAGCCGGCTCGCTCGAAGAGCACAGTGCGGATCTCCTCGACAGCGCCACGCAGCTCCTGCGGCGTGCCGCCCAGCTGCGTGAACCGCGGGACGAGCCCGTCCAGGTCGGCGCGCGCCACGATGTGCTTTTCGTTCAAGGCCCACACCCCCCGGGCGGCCAGCCGGCCGTGCGCGGCCTCAACCACCGCCCGAGCAAGCCCACCCGCGCAGCCCAGCGCATCACCTCGCACCGCATACTCCCGCTCGGTGTAGTCGAGGGACAGCCGCGCGGTCTCCGCCCAGAACCGCGCTGCCCGCTCCCGCAGTGCTGCGGGAAACCCCGGCCGTGGCAGCTCGCCGACCAGCACCCTGGCGATCGCCAGCTCGCCGACGACCACGTAGGTGGGGATGCCGGCCAGGTAGAACGGCAGCCGCTCGACCCTGAACCGGCCCTGCTGGGCCTGGGCCAAGTGGTGCTCGACCTCGTCGAGGTCCCGGTAGTGCAGGTCGACCCGGCGGCCCTCGACGGTCAGCCAGGCGCCGCCGTTCACCCCACCGCCCCACTCCCCGGGCGCGAACACCGTTCCCGACCAGCCGAGCGCGCGGACGTCGTCAGGGTCGAGCCGGCCGCGGTAGAACAACCCGAAGTCCCAGTCGCTGTCGGGCCGGTGCTCGCCCTGAGCGCGGGAGCCGCCCAGGGCGACCGCGAGCACGCCGGGGATCGTTGCCGTCTGGTTGGCGATCAGCTTGGCGAACTGCTCGTCGTTGATGACCATACCGCCTCCACCGCTGCTGTGACCTCGCTGCGCACCCACTCTGCCGTGGCGTGCCAGCGCGGTGGTAGTGCTGAGACGACCAGCAGCGTAGCCCGGGTTGCGTCAGGTCGCCTGCTGTTTTTCGTGGTCGCGGGCGCGGCACCGGCGCGCCGGCCGCCGCTCCGCCTGCTCGGCAGGGAGGTGGGGTGATGAGCACGGCGACCTCGATCGAGTGGACTGAGACCACGTGGAATCCGACCTCGGGCTGTGACCGCGTCTCGCCAGGCTGTGATCACTGCTATGCCCTGACGCTGGCGAAGCGGCTGAAGGCGATGGGCCAGCCGAAGTATCAGACCGATGGCGATCCGAGGACGTCTGGGCCAGGGTTCGGCGTCGCCGTTCATCCCGACGTGCTGACCGAGCCGCTGCGCTGGCATAAGCCCAGGAAGTGCTTTGTCGACAGCATGGCCGACCTGTTCCACGACGACGTTCCGGACCAGTTCATCGCTCGCGTCTTCGCGGTCATGGCCGCCGCGCCGCAGCACACCTTCCAGATGCTCACCAAGCGTCCAGGCCGGATGGCTTCGCTGATGCGCGACGTGCCGCGCCACCACGAGCAGTTCCAGGCGGCCGTCCTGACTACCGCTCTGGCACTTCCCGAGCCACATGCTGAGAGCATCCGGCGATCGTTCCGCTGGCCGCTCCCCAACGTCTGGCTGGGCACCTCGGTCGAGAACCAGAAGTGGGCCGATGTGCGTGTCCCGCTGCTGCTCCGGACCCCGGCCGCCGTCCGGTTCCTGAGCTGCGAGCCGCTGCTCGGGCCGGTCGACGTGCGGCGCTGGCTGCCCGGCGGTGACGTGATTGGGCCGCTCGGCGCGGAGCCGGGATTGCCGACCACCATCGGCATCGACTGGGTGATCGTCGGTGGCGAGAGCGGCCCGAAGGCCCGGCCGATGCACCCGCAGTGGGCACGCGACCTCCGCGACCAGTGCCAGGCCGCAGGTACGGCCTACTTCTTCAAGCAGTGGGGCCGCTGGCGGCCGATCAACGAGCAGGCCGAGATGCCCTCGGGAATCGGGTGCCCGGTCTTCGACCAGCACGGCGTCGAGGTCGACTTCAGGCGGCTCGGCGCCGACTGGCCCGGCTTCGACGCCGCCCGCGAGTTCGGATGGCAGATGTTCCACGCCGCCGGCAAGCACGCCGCTGGCCGCGAGCTCAACGGCCGCACCTGGGACGAGTACCCGCGCGAGGTCGTCCGATGATCGACCGCGACGCCCTGATCCTCGACCACCTGCACCTGGTGCCTGCGGTCGCCCGCAGCCTGCACCTAGATCGGTCCCGTCGTCCCGTCGCGCCGGTCGACCGTGACGACTACCTGGCCGCCGGCGCCGAGGCGCTGGTCCGCGCCGCGAGCACCTGGCGGCCCGACGCCGGGAGCGCCTTCGAGTCCTACGCCTGGACGGCGATCTACTGGGCGATGCGGGCCGAGCACCGGGCGATGCGCTGGCGCCAGCAGGGCCGCGTCCGGGTCAGCCGGACCCTGCTCAGCCTGCACGAGTACCACCACGACTCGCACCTGACGATCGTCGACATCCTGATCGACCCGGCCGACCCCTACCCGGAGGTCGAAGAGCGTCAGCCCGTCATGGCCGCTGTCCAGCGGCTGCGTCCGTCGCTGCGCGAGGCCGTGGAACTGTGCTGGCTCCAGGACCTGGAGCAGAAAGAGGCGGCCCGGCGCCTGGGGATCACGCAGTCCGCCGTATCCTTGCGCCTGCGTGCCGCTCGTCACGTGCTGGCGCAAGCGCTCGCCAGCGTGGTCGATGGCGAGGGGGTGGCGGCGTGACAGCGGTGGCGGAGGTTAACCGGGGCGGTCGCCCGCCGCTGCCGAAACTCCCGGCGGGGCCGCTGGTGGAAGCGGTTCGCCGGGAGCGGAAGGTGCGGGGCACGAGCCTGCGGCGCATGCTCGGCCGGGCGGACATGCAGGGCTACACGTCCGCCATCGCCAAGGGCGTCGTCACCGCGGGCCAGGCGGCGCGGCTGTGCGCCGCGATCGGTCGGCATCCGCGCGACCTGTACGGCGACACCTATGACGCTGCGATTCCCGGGCGCCGGGCGCCGGAGGCTCCGCGAGCCCGTCCCGACGACCAACATCTGCCGGCGGGCCCGCTGGTGACCATCATTGAGGCGCGGTTCCGGCGGGTCGAAGACGGGCTGGGCGCGCTGACCGATCCGAACATGGCTCGCGGTGAGGCTGTGCGCCGCGTCTTCTGCGGTGACGAGGTGGTTGAGCGCGCGTTCTACCGGGCGCGGCAGCGCGGCTGGGTGACGTTGCGGGCCGCGGAGCTGGTCTGCGATCACTTCGGCTGGCACCCCTACCAGATTTGGGGTGAGCGCTACGACGCGGCGGCGCTGGTGGGGCTCCCCGCCGATTTCGACGTGTGGGAAGGGGTGGCTGCCTGATGGCCAAGGAAGTGTTTGACATTCCACCCGCCCTGCGCGACGAGGTCAGCGGCGTGATGCTCGCTGGACTGGAGGCACCGCCGAAAGGGCTCGGTCCGGAGGCGTGCGCACAGGTCCGGTCGTGGTGCGAGGTTAACCTTGTCGGCGTGCCCGATGGGACGGTCTGCTACGGCGCCCCCGAGCATGGCCTCCCGCAGTTCATCGCGCTGCTGCGCGGTGGCCTTGAGCGGATCGCCGTGACCCCGGCTGCCCGAGTGCTAGTCGAGACGTGGTGCCGAGAGGAAGCCGCCTACTTCGAGGAGTACTACGGGCGACCCTGCACGCCAGAAGGGTGGCGAGGATTCGCATGATCGCGATCCTGGTGTTTGGCTCGCGCGACCTCCGCGAGCGTGGCCCCGTCTGGACGGTGCTGAACGGCATCGCCGCATGGCGGGCGGACCCGGCCGAGCCGATCGTCGTGATCGAGGGCGGCCAGACCGGGGCGGATCGCCATGCCGGCGAGTGGGCTGACAACGCACCGTGGTCGAACGTGCTGCACGAGCGCTACCCGTCCGACCGGCGCCGCACCGACAACCGCCGTTTCTACGAACGCAACGTCCGCATGGCACGACGGCTGCGGGAGCTGCGCGACCAGGGCGCGTGGATCCACGGCTGGGGATTCGTGAACAAGCCGCTGGAGGAGTCGCGAGGGTCGAGGATGATGGTCGGCATCCTCGCGGACGCGGGGCTGCCCTACCAGCTCGTCCGTGTCGTCAGCGCTTCCGACGACGTGGCCCAGGCTGGCGAGCCCGACGGGCCGACCAACCGGGCGCCGTTCATCGGCCGCATCCGGAGACGTTGAAGGGTAGAAGCGAGATGAGCGACGCTTTCGACGCCGGCCGCCCGTCGTCCGCGCGGCGCAAGGTGACCGTGACCCGTCTGTACGAGGTCGAGTGCTCGCAATGCGGGATCATCGACTCGCGTCGTCGCCGCAGCGATGCCGAAGAGGCTGCGCGGCGCCATCGTGAGGATCACCGGGGCGACGGGAACAGGGTGCCGTCGGCGAGGCGGCTTAGGTGAGGCGTCCGATGACTATCAAGTTGATCCGCGATCGTGTGCCGGTCGACGACGGTGGCGGTTGGTTGGCCACGTGCAGGGTGACGAGCGGATCGCCTACCTGCTCGACAAGCTCCACGAGGAGGCCGACGAGGCGCGTGAGGCGTGGCTGGCTGACGACGAGGGGCTGGTGACGGAGCTGGCCGACTGCTGGGAGGTCCTGCTCGCGCTGGCCGAGGGCACCGGCATCGGATGGACCGCGGTCTACAACGCGCGGCAGGCGAAGCTCCTGAAGCGCGGCGGCTTCACTCAGGGTGTCCGTGATGCTGCGTGCGCCGGGACGCGTGGGCCTTCGCCGAGCCACCGACGTGCTGGTCTGCTTCGGCTGGTGGCTCCCTGGGACCCACCCCCAGAGCATCACGGTCACCCTCAATAGGACCGTCGGCGGATCCGCCAGCGCCCTCAGCATGTCCGCTCTCATC
>WNGF01014009.1_pt1 | contig 11888 bp, 10 predicted proteins | sample 5400641 | NCBI WGS metagenome assembly WNGF01 (sample SAMN13153371, study PRJNA577476) | soil metagenome | isolation source: 80 cm soil or saprolite under grassland replicate 2 | place: USA:California | collected 2016-06-15 | reverse complement strand
CTTCGGGCGGTATCTGGCGGGCGGCAGGTCAATGACCCGTTGGCGGACGGTGTAGTCCAAACCTGCACGGCTGCCCCTGTGGCCGGGCTGGCCAGGACGGAGAGACGTGTCGTTGCCCGGACGCCGTTGCCGCGCGCTACACGGACCGGGTCTCCGGGCCGCTGCGCGATCGCATCGACCTGTGGGTCTCGATGGCGAGGGTCGCGCCGGCCGCCGTGGTCGGCGCCGAGACACCCGAGTCCAGCGCGGCGGTCGCCGATCGGGTGGTCGCGGCGCGGACGCGCCAGCTGTTCCGATCGGGCACGCTCAACGCGACACTGGCCGGTCGTGCGCTGCGGGCGGCGTGCCGGCTCGACCCGAAGGCCGCCGCTCGCGCGGTGGAGCTGGCCGAGCTCGAGGGATTGTCCGCCCGGGGCACCGAACGCCTCCTCCGGGTAGCCCGAACGGTGGCCGACCTTTCCGGCGCCGTCGTCGTCGGCTGCGAGGCGCTCGAGGAGGCCGCGCGGTATCGGTCGCCGTCTCGTGTGCTGGATCGGCGGATGGCGGTCTGATGCTTGGCGTGGGACAGGGCCGGCCAGGCTCCGACGAACGTGACGCGGACCTTGTCGCCGACCCCGAGCGCGATGCCGAACGCGACGCCTGGGTGGTCATGGCATCTGTCGACGGCCTCGGCCCGGTGGCGTTCGGGGCAATGCTCAGGCGGTTCGGGAATGGCCGGTCCGTGCTGGAGGCGGCGCGGCATCCGGGCGGAAGCCGGCTCCTGTCGGTTGCGGCCGATCCGGCGGACCGGCTGGAGAGCGTGGTCGCCGGCCGGCTCGTGGCCGCGGCGCGCGAGGCGGACCTCATCGTGGGTCGGGCCGCCGAGCTCGGGCTCGCGGTCCTGACGCTCGAGGACGAGCGCTTCCCGTCGCGGCTCCTGGCGGTGGACCTGCCGCCGCACCTGCTGTTCGTCCGGGGCGACCCCGCCGCGCTGTCACAACCGGCGGCGGTGGCGATCGTCGGGACGCGGCGCCCCACGGAGCACGGCCGGCGGGTGGCCGCGCGCGTGGCCTCGGCCATCGCCGACGCCGGGGCGATCGTCATCTCCGGCCTCGCCGTGGGAGTCGACGGCGCGGCTCATGCGGCCGCCGTCGGGGCCGGCCGGCCGACCGTCGCGGTCCTCGGCAGTGGTCACGCCCGCCTGTTCCCACGGGCACACCAGCGCCTCGCCGAGGCGATCGTCGGCGGCGGCGGGGCGGTCGTCTCGGAATTCTTCCCGGACGTCGGACCGACAAAGGGCACGTTCCCGCGGCGCAATCGGCTGATCAGCGGTCTGGCGGATGCCACGGTCGTCGTGGAGGCGCCGCTTCGCAGCGGCGCGCTCATCACCGCCAGCTGGGCCCTCGAGCAGGGGCGGGAATGCTTCCTTGCCCCCGGTCCGGTGGATGCGCCGGCGTCGGCCGGCTGCCTCGCCTTCCTGCGAGAGCATTGGGGAGCCGCCCGGATCGTCGCCGGCATCCCCGAGCTCGTGGAAGACCTCGGGCTGATCGGACGGTCGGCGGAAGGCCCCCGAACGGTCGCTCACGTCGAGCTCGGCGCCGTCGAGCGCGCCTTGGCCGAGGCGTTGGCTGGCGGGGCCTCCACCACGGACGACCTCGTTCGAGCCGTCGGCCAGCCGGTCGCCACGGTTCTCGGGGGCATCACGATTCTCGAGATGCGTGGCCTGGTCGTGAGCGCCTACGGTCGGCATCGCCTGGCCGGTCGGCTCGCCGGGGTCTCGCCGGCACGTTTGCGCCGCGCTCGGGCCGGGTGATAGGGTACGCCCGACCAACGGAGCCCCAGCTCCCACCGGCCGGACAGCCAATGACGCCGTCGGGCCCCCAGCCACGCGCCAGGAGACTGTCTATTGCGAAGGCTCGCCGCGGCGGCTCTCGCTATCCCGATCTTGGCCAGCCTGTATGTGCCGGTCCTCCTGCGCCGCTCGATCGCGGCCCGGGTCAGCCTTGTCCTCGGGATCGGTGGCCTCCTCGGCTTCGGCGCGATCGGGGCACTGGTCCCCGGCGGCACGCTTGCGACTGCGCCGTCGAGCCCGGCGCTCGTGGCCAGCACCGCCTTCGGGCCGAACGTGGCCACGAACGTCGCGCCGGCCGCACCGGTGGACGTCACCTTCAGCCATCCGATGGACCGCGCCGCCGTGGCCGATGCCTTGTCCGTGTCGCCCGGTCAGGCGGTCCAGCTCGAGTGGAATGCCGCCGGCACCACGCTCGCCGTCCGGCCGGCCACGCGCTGGACGACCGGCATGTACTACACGGTCACGATCGGGGCATCCGCCGCCGACCGCGAGGGGCACCAGCTCGGCGCGCCGATGCGAGTTGCCTTCGTCACCCGCACGGCGACCCTGGGCCGGATCTCGGCGACGCGCATGGTCGGTCGGGCGGCCGACGTGCGAACGGCATTCCGCGTCACCTTCGACCACCCGATTGACGTCGCGGCGGCCGTCGAGGCCTTCCGCATCGCGCCGGAGGTCGATGGCAGCTTCCTCCTGCCGGCCGCGGCCGAGGCGAAGGAGCTGACGTTCGAGCCACTCGCGCCGCTCGCCGCGAACACCTTCTATCGGGTGACCCTCGATGGAGCGTTCAGCGATGCGGACGGTGCTCCAGTGGGCTTGTCGAATGACCTCGCCGTCCGCACCGCTCGGGCTCCCGCGATCGTGCGGTTCCGCCCACGACCGGCTTCGAAGGACGTGCCGCGGCGGGCGGCCCTCTCCGTTCGGTTCACCATCCGCATGGATCGAGCGAGCACGGGCGCGGCGTTCACCGTCACGGCCAATGGCAAACAGGTGAGCGGCGCCACGACCTGGGCCGAAGCCGACACGGTCCTCGTCTTCCAGCCGAAGCAGGCGCTGCCGGCCGGTGCCAGAGTGACAATGGCCGTGGGTGCCGGAGCAACGGCTCAGAATGGCGCGGCCATCGGCGCGGCCGGCCAGAGCAGCTTCTCGACGGTCAAGCCCAGGGCCAGCGCGACCGCTCACCGCGTCAGCAGCTCGGTGCCGATCACCCATGCGTCAGGGGGATCCGTCGGCAGCGGCAGCTGGTATGCCGTGGAGGTCTACTACCTCAAGCTCATGAATTGCACCCGGACCGGCGGCTGGGTCCTGTCCAACGGCTCGTGCAGCAGTCCGGGCGGGCTGTCCACAGCACCGATCATCCTTGATGCTGGCCTCTCCAACCGGGTGTCCCGACCATACGCCAAGCTCCTGGCCCAGACCGGCGCCTGCACCCACTTCTACAACGGCACGCCGACTGACCGCCTCCACCGAGCGGGTTACAGCGGCTGGGCGGCCGAGAATCTCGGCTGCCGGAGCGCATCCAACGCCTACGCCTCCGTGCTCGGCACCCACCTCTTCTTCCAGAGTGAGAAGCCATGCGGTGGCTACTGTCACTACGCAAACCTGATGAACCCGGCCTACAAGCGCTGCGGCATCGGGGTCTGGGTCTACGGCGGCCGGATCCGGCTCGTCGTCGACTTCTATCACACCTGACAGGACGCCGGCACGGCTCCATAGATGATCCGCGACATCGTCATCCACCTGGCGAACGAGCAGCCACTCCTCGCCGATATCTACCGGATGCCGGACCCGGGGGACGTGGCACTCGTCTGCACGAACCTGCGCATGAAGAACGGCGAGCGGCCGATCTTCGCAGACGACTCGCGGGCGACGTTCGTCTTTCCACTCGTGTTCGTTCGGTTCGTCGAGATCCCCGTGACGTCGATGGTCGGCGTCAAGACCGGCGAGCGCGATTCGGGGGTCCTGGCCCTGCCGGCCGGTCGGACGGAGGAGGCGGCCGCCGGCGCGGAGCGGACCGCCGCGACGGAACGGCCGGCCGAGCCGGCTGCCGATGCCGACCTCGAGATCGACGAGGAGTTCCTGCGCCGCATCCGGGACGCCTGAGCCGGCGCTCCCAGCCGGGGCCCGGTGACTGGCCGTGCAGAGGCCGGTGCTAGACTCGCCCGCGATGACTCGCAATCTGGTGATCGTCGAATCGCCGGCCAAGGCGAAGACGATCGAACGCTACCTGGGCCCGGACTACACCGTCCTGGCCTCCTATGGCCACGTCCGCGACCTGCCCGAGAAGCTCGGTCGGGACCAGCTGGGGGTGGACGTCGAGCACGACTTCCAGCCCGAGTACGAGATCGTGGCCGAGCGTCGCAAGCAGGTCGGTGCGATCGAGAAGGCCGCTCGCAAGGCGGACGTCGTGTACCTCGCCACTGACCTGGACCGCGAAGGGGAGGCGATCGCCTGGCACGTGTCCGAAGCGATCGGCCTGGATCCGGGCAAGACGCGGCGGGTGACGTTCAGCGAGATCACCGGGCCGGCCATCCGGGAGGCCTTCGCCCATCCGCGGGGCATCGACAGCCACCTCGTGGACGCTCAGCAGGCGCGCCGCGTCGTGGACCGCCTCGTGGGCTACCGGCTGAGCCCGCTGCTCTGGCGGAAGGTCCGGACCGGGCTCTCCGCCGGGCGGGTCCAGTCGGTGGCGGTGCGCCTCGTCGTGGATCGCGAGCGAGAGATCCGGGCCTTCAAGGCTCGCGAGTACTGGACGCTGGAGGCCATCCTGGCCAGCCCGGAGGGATCCTTCTCGGCGGACCTCGTCCGTATCGACGGCCAGAAGCCGGAGATCGCCGACGAGGCCACCGCCCACCGGCACCGGGACGCACTGGGCGGCGCCCATCCGGTCGTCACGAGCGTCTCGGTCAAGCCCTCCAGGCGCAACCCGGCGCCACCGTTCACGACGTCCACGCTCCAGCAGGAGGCGAGCCGCAAGCTCGGGTTCAGCCCGAAGCGGACGATGACCGCCGCACAGCGGCTCTACGAAGGCATCGCCATGGCGGACGGCCAGGTCGGGCTCATCACCTACATGCGGACGGATTCGGTTGCCCTGTCGCGACAGGCGCTGGCCGAGGCGAGGACCGTGATCGCCGGCCGATTCGGGCCGCGCTACACGGTGCCCAAGGGTCGCGTCTACAAGACCAAGACCCGCGGAGCACAGGAGGCCCACGAGGCCATTCGCCCGACGTCGTTCGATCGCGATCCGGAGGCGATGGCCGCGACCCTGCCCCGCGACGAGGGTCGTCTGTACCGCCTGATCTGGCAGCGCGCCCTGGCCAGCCAGATGGCCGCCAAGGAGCTGGAGACCACGACCGTCGATCTGGCGGCCGGACCGTACGAGCTGCGCGCTTCGGCGACCAGGACGCTGTTCGACGGGTTCGCCGCGGTCTACACGGAGGGTCAGGACGACTCGGCCGAGGAAGCCGAGCGCTCGCTCCCGGCCCTGGCCACCGGCGACACGACCGACGTCCAGTCGGTGGACGCCAGGCAGCACTTCACGGAGCCGCCGCCACGCTACACGGAGGCGACCCTCATCAGGGCGCTCGAAGAGCACGGCATCGGCCGGCCGTCGACCTACGCCGCCACGATCTCGACCATCCTCGATCGCGGCTACGTCACGGTTCGCGAGCGGCGCCTCCAGCCGGAGCCGGTTGGCGAGATCGTCACGGACCTTCTCGTCGGGCACTTCGGCGAGCTCGTCGACCTCGAGTTCACCGCCCGGATGGAGGAGGACCTCGACGAGGTCGCCTCGGGCAAGCGCGAATGGGTGCCGCTGGTCCGCGCCTTCTACGAGCCGTTCGGGGCGCTCGTGGACCGCAAGGCCACGGAGATCGCGCCGGGCGAGTTCCGGACGCTGCCGTCCGATCAGGTCTGCTCGGAAGGGCACCCGATGGTCATCCGGCTCGGCCGCAACGGGGCGTTCCTCGGCTGCTCGCTCTATCCGGACCACAAGGAAACCCGGCCCCTGCCGGAGAATGGGCGCAACGGCTCGGAACCGGCCGAAGGCGCCGTCGGGGAGCGTACCGAGAGCCTGCCCGGCGTGGGCGAGTCCTGTCCCGAGTGCGGGGCGACCGAGGGCGGCAGGCTCGTCGCGAGGACCGGCCGGTTCGGGGCGTTCGTCGGCTGCGAGCGCTATCCCGACTGCAAGTACATCCACAAGTCGGGCCCGCCGCCCCCGGCGCCGCTGGCGTTCGAGGTGACCTGCCCGCGCTGCGGACAGGGACATCTCGTGACGCGCCGGGCCCGCCGCTCCGGATCGCTGTTCTGGGGGTGTTCGCGCTATCCCAAATGCGACTTCACGACCTCGCGCGAGCCCCTCGGCGCCGTCCACGACGCGGATGGCGGGCCTGTTGCCAGAGAAGGCAAGACGGGCGCGATCTGCCTGGCCTGCGGCGCGGCGATCGACGTTCCGGCGGCGGAGATCCTGTCCGGTGCACGGCTGGCCGGCGGCCCGCCCAATGCTGAGGCGCTCGCGCGCCCCGCCAGCCGCAGTCGAACGGCGGGCAGCGGACGGGCTTCCTCGGGCCGGAGCCGCAGTGCCGCCGGAAGTGGCGCCGGCGGCCGGACCCGGGCCGCACGGCGCGGCCGGTCCCCCGAGCGCGCGCCCGGGGCGTGACCGACGATCCGGGCGCCGGTCCGGCCCTGGACCGCTTCCTCACCGCCCTCGAGGCCCGGGACGCGTCGCCGAACACGCGACGCGCCTACGCGACCGCCGTCGGTGCCTACCTCGAGTGGCTGGCCGGCCGCAACATCGACTGGCGCTCGCCCGCCCGCATCGAGCTGCGCGCCTACCTGGCCGAGCTGGGGACGGGCCGTGCTCGCTCGACGGTGGCTCAGCGGCTGGCCGCCCTCCGGGCCTTCTATCGGTTCGCTGGCCGGAACGGCCTGGCCGCCGGGGATCCATGGGCCGCCCTGGCAACACCCCGCCTGCCACGCAGGCTGCCGCGGGTCCTGGAGGTGGACCAGGTCGAGCGGCTGCTCGGCGTCGTCGAGGCAGACCTGGCGGCGGCCGCGAGCAGGCCGCTGGACCAGGCGATCGCAATGCGCGATGGGGCCCTCGTCGAGACGGCCTATGCCGCCGGCCTGCGGATCGGCGAGCTTGCCGCAGCTTCGCTGACCGACCTCGACCTGCGCCGCGGCGAGCTTCGCGTCATGGGCAAGGGTCGCAAGGAGCGGATCGGGCTGCTGGGACGTCCCGCCCGAAAGGCCCTGGCGCGATACCTGGCCGACGGGCGTCCTGTCCTGCGCGCCCGGCACTCGCGAATTGGCCTGGACCCGACCTCCGTCTCCGAGCGCAGCTGGTCACGACCGCGTGGCCACGAGCCCGTCGCAATCTTCCTCAACCACCGCGGCGAGCCACTCGGCGTGCGTGGATTGCGGTTCCGTCTGGATCGGCTCCGCCGGCTGGCCGGGCTGCCGCTCGGCGTCTCGCCACATACGCTGCGCCACAGCTTTGCGACGCACCTGCTGGAGGGCGGCGCCGACCTGCGCATCGTCCAGGAGCTCCTGGGCCACGAGAGTCTGGCCACCACCCAGGTCTACACCCATGTCTCGCCGGCCCGGCTGCGAGCGGCCTATGATTCGGCGCATCCGCGGGCACGGTCCGTAGCACACTCCGCGGCAGGGTCCGTGGCACGCTACACGGAAGAGTCCGCCGCTCCGACGGGGGTTGGGGCCGCCCGGCGCCCCGGGCCCGACGACGAGCCGAACGGCGGCCGGAGCCGCGACCTGCCGGCGTGACGAGCGGCCGCACGCTCGCGCGGGCGGGCCTCATCGTCACCGGCGCCTTCTTCGCCTCGCGTCTCCTGGGCGGCGTGCGGTCGGCGGTGATCGGGGCCGAGTTCGGAGCAGGGCCCGAGCTCGACAGCTTCCTCGCGGCGTTCCGGATCCCGGATGTCATCTTCCAGCTCGTCGCGGCCGGGGCGCTGTCCTCGGCGCTCATCCCGATCGTGGCCGGGCTGCACGCGGCGAACGAGGACGCTCGCGCCTGGCGCGTGGCGTCGACCGTGACCACGCTGATGATGGCGGCGCTCCTCGTCCTGGCCGTCGTGGTCGCGGTGGCCGCCCCGGTCCTCGTTCCGGCGATCACCTATGGGTTCCCGGCGGCGCAGAGCGCCAGGACGGCCGAGCTCACCAGGATCATGCTGCTGAGCCCGATCTTTCTGGCGCTCGGATCGATGGCGACGACGCTGCTCAACGCCCAGAATCGATTCGGCGCCTCGGCGCTCGCCCCCCTCGCCTACAACGGAGCCATCATCGGTGCGGCCGTCCTGCTGGGGCCGACGATGGGCATCGCCGGACTCGCCATCGGGGTCGTGGCCGGATCGATCTGTCATCTCCTCGTCCAGCTGGGTCCACTGCGGGCGATCGGCTTTCGCTATCGCCCGGGCATCGACGTCGCCGATCCCGAGGGCTCTTCCAGATCCCGTTCGGCGTGATCGGCGTGCCGATCGGCGTCGTCGCGCTGCCCTCGCTGTCGCGCGACCTCGCCCGCGGCGATATCGACAGGTACCTCATGCTCCTGACGCGCTCGCTGCGGCTCATCCTGTTCATCATGCTGCCGATCGTGGGGCTGACGATGGTTCTCCGGACGCAGGTGGTGACGCTCGTCTTCGACTGGGGCCGCTTCAGCGCGGCCGGCATTGCCGGGACCGCCGCGGCCCTCCTGTACCTCATCCTCGCCCTGCCGTCCGAATCGCTCACGGCGATCCTGGCTCGAGCGTTCTACGCCGGCCGGGATACGGCGACGCCGGTCGTCGCGGCCGTGCTGGCGGTCGCGGTCAACACCTCCTTCGCGATCCTGGCGATCGGCTCGCTGGGCCCGGCGGCGGTCGCCATCGGGATCGTCCTCGGCTCGTGGGTCGAGGCGCTGTTTCTCGTCGTGGTGCTCCGGCGCCGCCGGCCCACATTCGCGGCCGCAGGCGTGGCCCTCGCGGCCCCGCCGATGATCCTTGCCGCAGTCGTGGCCGCGGCGGTCGCGGCGACGAGCCGGCCAAGTTCGCGATCCTCGTCCAGCTGGTGGCGTCGACCGGCGCGGGCGGGCTGGTCTACCTGGCGCTCACCCGCCTGCTCCGCGTTCCCGAGGTCACGACGCTCCTGGACCTGGCGATGGCGGCCGTTCGCCGGGAGCCGGCCGAGTGAGCCGCGATCATTCGGCCTGGGACGAGTTCGTCGCGGCCAGCCCCCAGGCGACCTATCTGCAGGCGTCGGCCTGGGCGCGGGTCAAGGCCGCCAACGGCTGGTCCGCGGAGCGCGTCGAGGCAGCGGCCGGCGACGAGCTCCGGGTCGGCGCCCAGGTCCTCCTCAGGCGACCCGGAGCGGCTCGCGGGCGAATTCCTGCGCTCGTCCCGTGGTCGTTCGCCTACGCCCCCCGTGGCCCGATCGCCGCCGACTGGTCCGATCCTCGCACGACGGTCGAGGCCTGGACCGCGGCCGTTCGCGAGCATCGCTGGGCCACGCGGCCGGCGCTGCTCCGGATCGATCCGGAGATCGAGCGCGACGGCCCGTTGGACCGCGAGGGTGCGGTGCGGGCCGCGCTCGCCGGGACAGGCTGGCGCCCGGCGCCCGAGATCCAGCCAACCACGACCCGCGTCGTGGACCTGCGGGCCGACGAGGCAGCCCTGTGGTCCGACCTTCGCAAGAAGTGGCGGCAGTACGTCAGCCGTGCCAGGTCGGCCGGGGTCACCGTCAGGGATGCCGAGGCGGACCGGCTCGGCGACTTCCACCGGATCATGACGGAGACCTCGAAGCGAACCCACACGCCGATCCGGACCGAGGCTGCCTATCGCGACATCTTCGAGACGTACCGGCCAACCGGCGACGCGCGGCTACTCTTCGCCGGGGACGGCGACTCCACCCCCCAGGCCGCCCTCCTCCTGGTCCGGTGCGGGACTCGCGTGGTGGAGCCCTACGGCGGGATGACCGCGGCCGGGGCGGAGTCGCGGGCGAACTACCTCCTGAAGTGGGAGGCGATCCGCTCGTCGCGGGCCGCCGGCGCCAGCAGCTACGACATGTGGGGTCTCGTCCACCCCGGGATCCGTCAGTTCAAGGCCGGCTTCGGCGGGCGCGAGATCACCACGATCGGTGCCTGGGAGCTGCCGCTCGACCGGCTGGGCGCCGGCATCTACCGGCTGGGCGAGGCCATCGTGGGCCGGACGGCGCGGCGCCGCGGCCGGGCCGAGGATGCGGATGGAGGCGGTGGATCCGCCGCAGCGCACGGGGACTCCTAAGTGGCGATCCACGAGGCGTCGGCCGGCGAGCTCGAGGGCTGGGACGCACGGACCGTGGAGACGGCGGGCGGCGACGTCTACCAGTCGGTCGCCTGGGCCAGGTATCGCCAGCGGCACGGCTGGCGGCCGCGCTTCCTCGTGTTCGACGACGGCTTCCACTTGCTCTCGCTGGAGCGGCCCTGGCCGCTGATCGGTGGGTCCGGAGCGTACCTCTCGCGCGGCCCGATCGCCGCCGGTGAGCCCCCCGCGCAGACCGCTCGTCGACTCAGGGCGGCGGCCGATCACCTCGCCGCGAACGGCGTCGACGTCGTCGCCAGCGATGCCGAGATCGAGGCGGTAACCGGCTATCCGGACCTGATCCGGGCGGCCGGCTTCCGCCAGATCGAGGAGGTCCAGGCCTCGCGGCACCGGATGCGCCTGAGCCTGCCCGAGAGCACCGACGAGGAGATGCTGCTCGCGTCGTTCGGGAGCTCTACGCGCCAGCTCATCCGGGGTGCCGAGAAGGCCGGCCTGCGTGTGCTGCGCTACGACGGGACGATCGGCGACGGCCCTGCGGCGGTGGTCGGGGACGGCTTCGAGGCACCGCCGGCCGGCAGCCTCGGCACGGGCTCCCAATCCGTCTTCGGGCGGCTGTACGACCTGCTCCGGGACGCGGCCGTGCGCCGCCATTTCCACCTCGGCGCGAGGTCGGCATTCGTCGATTGGTCGGTGGCCGGCCTCGCGGCGGGACACGTCGTCTACCTCGAGGTCCGGGACACCGAGGATCGACTTCTCGGCGGCGCCACCTTCTACCGCCACGGCGCCCGCCTGACCTACTCCCACTCGGGCGACCGGGCCGAGCTACGCTCGACGTACCCGGGCGTCGTCAGGCTCATCCTGTGGCGGGCGATTCAACTCGCCGTGCGCGAGCGTCTCCAGGAAATGGATCTCGGCGGCGTCGACGTTGCTGGCGCCCGGCGGATACCCCGCGAGGGCGAGGAGATGTACGGCCTGTACGCGTTCAAGCGCTCGTTCGGGGCAGAGTGGCTCGAGCTGACCGGCAACCACGAAAGGGTGGCCCGACCGTGGCGCTATGCGGCCGGACGGGTCACCGGTCGCCTGGTGGGCCTGATGCCGGGCCGCAGCGGACTACGGTGACGCACGAGCCGGAACCGGCCGGCCGCTCCGTGGCGGATCTCGTCCGGGCGGCCGAGCCGGCGGACCCGCGACCAATCGCAGGCCTCCTCGACCGGCTCGCGGCGCTCGGCGAGGCCGGCCTCCGCGGCGCGCGGAGCGAGGGCCGGCCGATCGGGCCGGTCGCCTTGGCCGGGCTGGAGGTCCGCGGCGTGTCGTACGACTCCCGGCGCGTCAGGCCCGGCAGCCTGTTCGTGGCGATCCCCGGTGACCATGTCGACGGCCACGACTTCCTGGGTGCGGCCGCGGCGGCCGGAGCCGTGGCCGCGATCGTCGAGCGGCCGATGCCGGCTGTGGCGCTCCCGCAGCTCGTCGTGGGCCGCGCGGCCCGGGCGCTGGCGACGGCGGCCGCCTGGTGGTATGACGATCCCAGCCACGAGCTGGCGGTCGTCGGCGTGACCGGAACGGACGGCAAGACGACGACCTCGTTCCTGGCCACCGGCGCACTCGAGGCGGCCGGTGTCTCCTCGGGTCTCGTCGGAACCGTCGACATCCAGGTCGGCGGGGCGCGCGAACCGAATGTCGAGCACGTCACGACTCCCCAGGCGCCCGAGCTCCAGGCGCTGCTCCGGGCGATGGTCCGGAGCGGCAATCAGGCCGCTGTCATCGAGACGACG
>WNGF01008681.1_pt1 | contig 11888 bp, 10 predicted proteins | sample 5400641 | NCBI WGS metagenome assembly WNGF01 (sample SAMN13153371, study PRJNA577476) | soil metagenome | isolation source: 80 cm soil or saprolite under grassland replicate 2 | place: USA:California | collected 2016-06-15 | reverse complement strand
ATGCGACGGCGCCAGGTCAGGCTCGGCCAGTACCTCGGTGCCGAACTCGCCAGTGAGCAGGTCGAGGGCCTCGGTGAAGTGAAGCTTCGGAAACGCGATCGGCAACGCGATCGGTAGGCGGGCCCCGGCATTCGCTGCAGCGGCGTGCTCGCTCACCGCGCCGGCCATAGCGCTCGTTACCTGCCCGAGCAGCGCCATCACATCGTGGTGATCAGTGATGAAGCCCATCTCCGCATCGAGCGAGACGTACTCGTTGAGATGGCGCGGGGTGTCGTGGGGCTCAGCCCGGAAGACCGGCGCGACCTCAAACACGCGCTCGAACGCGCCGACGAGCATCTGCTTGTACAACTGCGGGCTCTGCGCGAGGTACGCCGGCTGGCCGAAGTAGTCGAGGCGGAAGCAGTTGGCGCCGCTCTCAGTCGCGGTCGCGACAATCTTTGGCGTGAACACTTCCGTGAACCGTCGCTCGCGCAGGGCTGCGCGAAACGCCGCAGCGGTGGCGTCCATGAGCTGGAACGCTGCACGCCGACGCGGGTGGCGTAGCGAGACGGCGGCGTGATCGAGGAGCGTCGGTAGCGCGGCGTCAATCGTGGGCCGGAACAGGTCGAACGGAAGACCTGCAGCCGCAGACGACAAGACGCGCACAGTCGCCTCGCGCACCTCAACTCCGCCGGGAGCTCGCGGCTCAGCGACGGCAAGACCATCTACCTCGATCGCCGACTCCGGCGTGAGGTCGTCAATGCCGGATGCATTGGGTGTGGACACGACCTGGCACGTACCCCACGCGTCGCGGAGCACGAGGAAGGTGACCTGCGAGAGGAGCCGGCGGTGGTGCAGCCAGCCGCGCAGCAGCACCTGCTGACCGGCGTGTTGCAGGAGTTCGCTGGTTCGTATGCGTTCCACTGGTCGCCTCCGTCTTCTATGTGGACGGGGAAACCGTGGTGCCACCACACTTCGCTCGCCCTGTCGCGAGCCTCATCAGGTCCGATAACGGGGACGACCGGCGGGTTCTAGATGGACTCGCGCCCACTCTTCCCGCACTCGAGGGTGTCCGACGCTGAGTTCGGGCACCGGCCTTGCACCATCCGGCGGCTCTCTTGGCCCTACACCCAGGTCGCTCCCAGTCAGCGTGTTGCCTCGATCGTAACCCGAAGAGCGGCGACGGGTCGACGCGAGGTCTTCGCGCGCATCAAAGACCGCTTCGCTGGAAGAAGTGACGCACTATTCGCGAAGATGACGACTAACCGCGAAGTGCTGACGCACAAAATGCGAAATCACACGAGGTCGTGTAGCCCGTACCGGATTCGAACCGGTGGTCTCTGCCTTGAGAGGGCAGTGTCCTGGGCCGCTAGACGAACGGGCCGGAGGCTTCCATTGTACCGAGCGTGACCTCTCGCGGTCCCACTCTGCGCTGAGCGATCTCGTCGCGCCGGGCATCCGGCGCATCCCGATCCCCCTCCCCATACGCGGACTGTCGATCGTCAACGCCTATCTCGTCGAGGGAGCTCACGGCTGGAGCCTCGTCGACGCTGGCCTGCATACCGCCGAGGCCGAGCAGGCGCTCCGTCACGGGCTCGCGGATGCGGGGATCGGCCTTGAGGACGTGCAGCGCGTCTTCGTCACCCACCTTCATCCCGATCACATGGGTATGGCCGGCACGCTCGAGCGCGCGGGCGCCCAGGTGCTGATGCACAGGCCCGAGATCGCCGCGGCGCGGCGCACCTGGTCGAAGGGACACGAGGCGATCGACGCGACCTACGACTGGTTCGTCCGCCACGGCATGCCGCGTGACGTCGATGAGGGGATGCGTCAGGCCTGGATCGCGATGGGAGAACGTGTCGACGATCTCGAGCACGTCGGCGGCGTCGACGACGGCGAAAGCGTGGATCTCGGCGGCCGCGCGACGCGCCTCCGCTGGACGCCCGGGCATACCGACTACCACGCGGTCCTCATCGACGAACGCGATGGCGTGCTCTTCGCTGGGGATCACGTGCTGCCGCGGATCACGTCGAACATCGGGCTGTACCCATCTTCACGCGATGACCCGCTCGGTGACTTCATGGGCGCGTTAGCCAAACTGCGGGATCTGCCGGTGAAGCACGTCCTGCCAGCGCACGGCGATCCGTTCGACGATCTCGCCGGCCGCGTGGACGAGCTGATCGCGCACCACGAGACGCGCCTCGAGGCAACGATCGCCGCGGTCGGTACCGCGGAGCGCGATGCGTATGCGATAGCGCGGATCCTGTTTCCCGTTCTCCGCTCGGCACATGAGGAGCGGTTCGCGCTTGCGGAGACGCTCGCGCATTTGCGCCATCTGGAGCGGAAGGGCCGGGTGCGGGAGATCGACGGATCACCCGCGCGCTGGACGATGACCTAGCTCGGCGAGCGATACCGCTCGAGCGTGCGCGGATCCTCCCAGCCATTCGCCTTGAGATGACGCTCGACGACGCCCGTGCCGTGCTCCGGGAAGACATTGAGGCACATCGGGTCGAGCATGAGGAACAGCTGCGCATCGCGGGTGCGCGGTGTGACAAGGGCGCCCGCGAACGAATGCGCCTCGACCATGTGCGCGAGCGGCTCGGGTCCGCCGAGCTCGCGCACGATGCGGCCAGCCTCGATCGCGTGGTTGTATCCCGGGATGCCGGTCACCGTTCCGTCCTTCTCGCTGAACTCGATGACTTTCGCCGCGTCGTGGACGTACGACGCGGCGCGGAACGTGTCGAGGTCAAGGTCCTGCTTCCAGAGCTCCCGATAGATCGGCACCAGCGCTTCGCTGATGCGCACCATCGCGACCACGTGCTTCACGAGGCTGCCGTGCGTCGCGATCGGCATCGCGGGATGGAGCGGGATGCGCTCGATGTCGGTCCATGCGGGATTGTGCTCGGAGACGTAGCGCCACACGTCGGTCGAGAGTTTGCGCAGTCGGGCATCGCCGATGTCTTTGATCGCCGGAAAGGCGCGAATGACATCTCGTTCCGTCAGCACGGCGTCGATAGTGGTTTGCCCGGCCCGCCACCGCTCGTTGACATGTATAGAACACCCGTTCTATCATGGGTGGATGCCGAGCACGCGACCCCAGCGTCCTTACAACGTGCGGTATTACGCCACGCACCGTCAGGCTGAATTGGATCGCGTGAAGAAGCGCCAGGAGACAACGCTCGCGTTTCTGCGGGGCCTGCGGCAAATCCCCTGCGACGACTGCCGAGAGATGTTTCCTCCTCACATGATGGACTTTGATCATCGTGACCCAAGCAAGAAGCTCTTCACGATCGCTGGTGGTCACGCCCTACTGATGTCGCGCGACAAGCTCATCGCTGAGGTCGAGAAATGCGATGTCGTGTGCGCAAACTGTCACGCTCTCAGGACGTACGCCGCGCTCATGGAGCGTCGCCGCAGATTGACTCCCGAGGAGTGGACCCCGGGTAAGTCACCGTATCTCGCGCGTAAGCGCAAGCACTGGCGCGCCAGTGCAGCGATGCTGGACCTGCTGCGCGATATTCCGTGCGTCGATTGCGGCCGAAGGTTTCCGCCTTGCGTGATGCAGTTCGATCACCGCGATCCTGCCACGAAGAGTTTCGTGATCAGTCGAAGCCGTACCCGCGCACACGCCAGTCTCCTCGCAGAGGTCGCGAAGTGCGATATCGTTTGCACGAACTGCCATCGCGATCGCACGTACAAGCGACGGTTCGCGGCGTAACGCGGGAGTAGCTCAGCCTGGTTAGAGCGGCTGCCTTCCAAGCAGTAGGTCGCGGGTCCGAATCCCGTCTCCCGCTCAGTTCTTCTAGCGTGTCGGCTTAGGGAGTCCGACATTTCATTGCGAGGATGACCACATGAGATCTGTTAAGGAAACCTGCCTGGCTGAAATGCGCGCCAGCTTCGACGAGGTCATGGCAGTGCTCAGCACGATCCCGCGCGATCGTCTGACGGACGTCGGGATCACCGAGGAATGGTCGGTCCGCGACATGCTCGCGCACGAGGCGGGCTATGAGCGCTACGTGGCGGCCGCCCTGTTCGGCGACCTCACCGGCCAGCCGCCGACCAACCGCGACTTCTACGGCCGCGACGACGCGCCGACCGAAACCGATGACGCCACCGACGACAGCACGAATGCTTGGGTCGTCGCGCGTGCCCGCACCCAGCCGGTCGAAGAGGTGCTCGCCGAGTTCCGGTGGGCGCACGATCGACTGGTCGAGGCCGTCGAGGCGTGCGTCGAAGCCGACTTCGAAGATCCGAGTCGCTTTCCCTCGTTCAAGGGCAAAACACTGCTCGCGGTCCTACCGGACCAGTGCCAGGGGCACCATCGTGAGCACCTACGGCAATTGGCACCATTCGCGCGGCAGATTTCTTCGCCGACAAGGAGGCCCACGTGAAGGACGCAATCAGCCCGAAGCAGTTCCATGAGGCGGAGGGCACCGAGGATTGGCGCGTGCTCGGCGGCGACGGTGCGACGGCGTACTTCCGGACCGGGTCGTTCGCGGCAAGCGCCAAGCTCGTACAGGCCATCAGCGCATTACCAGGCGTCAATGACGACCGCCCGGCGATCGACGTGCGTCAAGACGGCGTGACCGTGCGCATGATCACGTTCACCAAGGACTACGCCGGGATGACGCAGCGCCATGTCGAGCTTGCCCGTCAGATCTCGGCCGCTGCCCGAAAGTTGGGCCTGTCTGCCGACCCTTCGGCGCTCCAAAGCCTGTCAATCATCCCTGGCGCGACCTCTCGCGCCGAGGTGATGCCGTTCTGGCGGGCCGCGCTCGGGTATGAGCCTCGGATCGACAGTCCCGCGGAGGACCTCGTCGATTCGCACGATCGCGGGCCGGCGTTCTGGTTCGAGCAAATGGAAGAGCCGCGCCCGGACGGCGGCGGCGCGATCCATGTCGTGATATGGGTGCCGTACGAGCAGGCGCAGGCTCGCATCGCAGCGGCGCTCGCCGCGGGCGGCCGGATGGTGCGCGACGAGTTCGCGCCGTCGTGGTGGACGCTAGCGGACGCAGCAGGCAACGAGGCCGACATCGCCACCACGACGGGCCGTGACTAGATCGTGATGACGACCTTCGCCCGCGCGTGTCCCTCTTCGAGATAGCGGATGGCCGCGGCGGTCTCACTTAGCGGGTAGGTCCGGTCAACGATCGGCGTGACCTTCCCCGCGTCGATGAGCTCCGTAACAACGGCGAGACCGTCCTTGGTGCCCTTCGACATGAAGGGCACGAGCTTCTGACTGACGAAGCGTCGGAGCACGAGCGCCTTGAGCCACAGGCTCATCGGCCCGAGCAAGCGACTGCCAGATCCGCCGACGATCACGAGTGTCCCGTCGCGGGTCAGCGCGCGCCGGCAGTCCGCGATCGATCGTTTGCCGTTGATGTAGACGATCAGGTCGTAGCGCTGTCCGCTCCGAGTGAAGTCTTCCTTGGTGTAGTCGATGACGCGGTCCGCGCCGATCGCGCGGACCATGTCCACGTTCCTCGCACTGCAGACAGCGGTGACGTCGGCGCCGAATGCCTTGGCGATCTGCACGGCGAACGTACCGACACCGCCAGCGGCGCCGTTGATCAGGACCTTCTGCCCGACCTGGATGTGACCACCATCGCGAAGAGCCTCAAGGGCGGTCATCCCGGCCACGGGGATCGCGGCGGCCTGCTCGAACGTGAGACGTGCCGGCTTCTTCACGAAGTGGCGCTCCTTGCCGAGCACGTACTCCGCGCAGGCGCCGACGCGGTGGCCGATCACCTCGTCGCCTGGCTTGAATTCTGTGACGTTCTTGCCGACGGCCTCGACGACTCCGGCCGAGTCCACGCCGGGGACGCTTCGGTTCGGCTTGCGAAACCCCATGCCCATGAGACGGCCGACGTACGGCTGCCCCTCCATCATTCGCCAATCCAGCGCGTTGATCGACGCGGCATGCACGCGGACGAGCACGCCGTCATCGTCGACCACCGGCTTCTCGACGTCCGTGAGCTTGAGCTGCTCCGGCGGGCCGAACCTGTGAAAGACGACCGCCTTCATCGTTTTCTGGGTCTTCGTCGCGGACTGGGTCTCGACCGTGGGCCAGGGCTGCAATTGAGTGATCATCTTTTCTCCCTTACTGGACCGGACCGCTGCGGTCGCCTTGGTTCGACCGACTTGCGGTTTCCCGCCATACGCTGTAAGGTACCGTACAGCGTAAGGTTGTCAAGCCCCTAGTTTCCAAATCTCGAAGGACGGCAGGAGCAAGGAGGACGAGATCGCGAGACGAGCCGATGCGGTCGCGGTGCCACGTGCGCCGCTGAGCAAGGAACGCGTGCTGCGTACCGCGATCAGCATTGCCGACGAAGATGGGATCGACGCGCTCACGATGCGCAGGCTTGCGCAGGAGCTCGGCGTCGAGGCGATGTCGCTCTACTACTACGTGACCAACAAGGACGACATCCTCAAGGGCATCATGGATCTTGTCGCGACGGAGATCGAGGTGCCTTCGGCCGAAGCCGATTGGAAGGCCGCCATCCGCAGGAGCGCGATCTCGTTCCATGACGTTCTGCGCCGCCACCGCTGGGCGAGCAGCATCATGATCTCGGGGCCGCCCGGAGTCGGCCCGGCCCAGCTCCGCTACTCCGACTCGCTCCTGAAACGGCTTCGCGACGCGGGCTTCTCGCCCGAGTTGACGCACCACGCGTATCACGCGCTCGACAGCCACGTCGTCGGATCCACGCTGTGGGCAGCGGGCGTTGGCGCCGTCATGAAGACGAAGCCCGACTTCGTGAAAACCTTCATCCGGGAGCTGCCCGTCGCGGAGTACCCGTACTTCGCCGAACACGCCCAGCAGCACATGACGAAGTCAGTGCCCAGCACGGGGAAGAGCGAATTCGAGTTCGGGCTCGATCTCATCCTCGACGGGCTCGAGAAGATGCTGGGCTCGAAGCGGAAGTCGGGCCGAGCCAAGGCGCCAGGGCGTTAGTTTCCGGTCATGGCGGTCGTGTTCCTGGTGGATCTCGACAACACCCTCATCGACAACGACGCGGTGCGCGATCGACTCAACGAGGGCACGCGTCGGCTTCTGGGCGCCGCGCTGGCCGATCGGTTCTGGACGATCTACGAAGAGGTCCGCGATGAATGCGACTACGTCGACTTCCTCGAGACGCTCGATCGTTTCCATCGCACGGCGAGTGACCCGCTAGAGCAGCAACGCCAGCTCGACCGGCTGATCCTCGACTTCCCTTACGCAGAGGCGCGCTACCCGGCGACGCTCGACGTGCTGGCCGCGTTGTGGAGGGCCGGGACGCCGGTGGTGCTGTCTGACGGCGACCCGGTGTTCCAGCCGCTGAAGGTCTTTCGATCAGGCGTGGCCGAGGCCGTACGCGGCAACGTGCTGGTGTTCCCCCACAAGGAGACCTGTCTCGATGCCGTCGCGCGGCTCTTTCCCGCGGACGAGTACGTGGCGGTCGACGACAAGGCCGCGATCCTCGCCGCTCTCAAGACCCAATGGCGCGAGCGACTCACGACCGTACACGTCCTCCAAGGCAAGTACGCGGATGATGCCTACACCGGTCCGGCCCCAGACCATGTGCTGAGCGGCATCGCCGGACTCACCGAGTTGGTCCAGGCGCGCGACTAAGCGAGCGCTCGCGATATTGCGTCCGCCAACGCGCGACCCCAACATCCGCGCACTGCTCCCGGAGGTGCGTCGATGCGTCGCGCGCTCGCCTTCCTCTTCATCCTGGCGGTTCTCCTTCAGCCCGGAGCGGCCCAGGCGCGCGCCGCGCAGACCGAGTTCCGCGCGTTCTGGGTCGACGCCTTCGGAGAAGGCATCTTCAACGAGGCCGAGATCACGAAGTTGGTCGCCGCGACGAAGGCCGCGAACCTCAACGCGCTAGTGGTACAGGTCGGACGCCGCGGCGACTGCTTCTGCAATCGCGCGATGATGCCGCGCACACAGGCGAATATCTCGCCGCGACCGTATGACCCCCTCGACTCGCTCATCGCGAAGGCGCATGCGGCCGGTATTCAGGTACACGCCTGGATCATCACCACGGCGATCTGGAACAGCCTCACGCCGCCGCTCGACCCGAATCATGTCTACAACCAGCACGGACCATCCAAAACGGGCTCGGACAATTGGATCTCGCTCCGCTACGACGGGGCCAACCGGGCTGGCGCGGACTTCCTTCTCGATCCCGGTCACCCCGACGCCGCCGATTACATGGTGCGCATGTACACCAGCGTCGCGGCGAACTACGACATCGACGGCCTGAACTTCGACCGCGTGCGCCTGCCCGACCATAACCTCGCCGCCTTCCCCGGCGTGTCTGCGTGGGGCTACAACCCCGTCGCGCTCGGGCGCTTCCGACAGCTCACAGGCCGCACCGACACGCCTCGCCCGGACGACGCGCAGTGGCTGTCCTGGCGGCGCGAGCAGATCACGAACATCGTGCGCAAGGTGTACGTCGAGACCTACGCGATCAAGCCGCGGCTGGCGATCAGCGCCGACACGATCACCTACGGCTACGGACCGGTGTCGGTGCCGGGCGGATGGGAGGCGACCCGCACGTACCGCGAGGTGCTGCAGGACTGGCGCGGGTGGATGCAGGAGGGGATCCTCGATATCAACATCCCGATGAACTACAAGCGCGAGCACTTCACGACCGAGCCGAACAACCAGCGGCGTATGTACCTGGAGTGGAACGAGTTCGCGCGCGACCACCAGTACGAGCGTGACGTTGCGATCGGATCCGCCATATATCTGAACTTCGTCGCGAACAGCGTGATCCAGGTGCGCAAGGCGCTGACGCCGAACGCAAACGGCAACAGCGCGATCGGCTGGGTCGGCTATTCCTATCGAACACCGGACTGCTACACCAATAGCTCGCCCGAATGTCAGCCGCCGCGGTCCGGCGATCTAAGCCGCGCCGAGCTCATCCGCGCGCTGACACAGCCTTCCGAGTACGACGCCGTGCTGCCACCTGTCTTCTCGACACCGGCGACGGTGCCGACGATGCCCTGGAAGACGGCGCCGACCCGCGGGCATCTCGCGGGAACGGTGACCACCACCGTGGACACAGCCATGGATCAGATCCTCGTCGAGCTGCGTGATCCCGAGACCGACGCACTCGTGCTATCGCGTCTCACCGACGGTCTCGGTTACGTCGCTTTCGTCGACGTCGTGCCCGGCCATTACAAGGTGTTCGTCCCCGACGATGCGCGAGTCACGGGAAAGCGCGTCGACCTCGTGGACGTGTCGGCCGGCGCGGTGACACGCTTCGCGATCACGCCGTTCGCGAAGGGCAACGAGGGCCGCAGGCCACCGAAGGACACGTCGACCGGCTTCGATCCGATGGAGGAGGATCTGCTACCGAACGGCGAGCGCTGAACGCCGCTAGGCGACGGTCGCCACTCGCGCACGCGCGCCAAGCCGCTCCTGACGGAACGGCACCTTCGCGCGGCGTCTCAGGTCCGCGAATGCCGCATGTTGCGTCTCGTTCACGAACGTGAAGGCGACGCCGCGCTTTCCGGCGCGACCGGTCCGACCGGTGCGGTGCACGAATGTCTCCGCGTCCTCAGGCAGGTCGAAGTTCACGACGTGGCCGATGTCGTCGACATGGATGCCCCGCGCGGCGAGATTGGTCGCGATCAGCGTCGGGATGCGTCCACTGCGGAATCCTTCGAGCACCCGCTCGCGCTCGTGCTGGCCGACGTTGCCGTGGAGCGCGCGCGCCGGGCTGCCAAGATTCGCGAGCGCCTTCACGAGCTTGTCGGCGCCATGCTTCGTGCGTCGGAAGACGAGCGTTCGGACGACGTCCTCACGCCGCAGGATCTCATGCAGGGCGGCGACCTTGTCTGACTCGCGCACCTGCACCCAGGCCTGATCGATCGCCGCAACGATCGGCTCTTCGGGCTTGATCGTCACGCTGACCGGATCCTTCGTGTATCGGCGGGCGACCGCGCGAACGTCGTTCGTGAGCGTCGCGGAGAACAGCGCGGTCTGCCGCGGCCCCTTGAGGAGCGCGACGATGCGCGCGATGTCCGGAGCGAAACCGAGATCGAGCAGACGGTCGGCCTCGTCGAGCACGAGGATCCGGACGCGCGAGAGGTCGAGCGTGCGGCGGGAGGCAAGGTCGAGGAGCCGGCCGGGCGTTCCGACGACGACATGCGCGCCTCGGCGAAGGGCATCTTCCTGCGCCCGGTAACCGACCCCGCCGTACAGGGCGACGACGCGCGCGTGGCGGAGGCGACCCAGGACCTCGATCTCGCGGGCGACCTGCTGGCCGAGCTCCCGCGTGGGTACGACGACAAGGGTGAACGGGGCGACGGCGCGACCCTCGACGCGCTCGAGGATCGGGAGCGCGAAGGCGCCCGTTTTGCCGGTGCCGGTCTGTGCCTGCGCGAAGAGATCGCGGCCCGCGCGAAGCGGCGGTATCGCGAGCTCTTGAACGGGCGTGAAGGTGGTCCAGCCGAGCTGCTTTACAGCACGGTCGAGATCGGGGGTAAGCGAGATCAACTGATTTCCTTTGCGGGGCAACAAAAAAGCGAGCCGAAAGGTGACTCGGCTCGCTGTCACCGGCGCGACCGCCGGCTATTTCTTGAAGGACCCGAGTGATTTTCTGAACTCAGACTAACACAGCGAAACGCCCTGCGGCTAGCGGCGAGCGGCCTTCCGACTCGCGGTCGACGCCGCACGCTGCGCCTGCTTCCGCTCGGTCGGCGACTTCGGCTCCTTTGTCTCGCCCTTGGCCGTGCGCGTGCGGTTCACGGTCGCCGCGGCGATGCGCTCCGCGGTGTCTTCCGACCGACCTCGCTCTTTCTCGTTCTCCTTGATGTGCTCGTACTGACGTTCGCGTTTCTCGGTCCAGGCCTTCTGCGGCATGACGCACCTCCCGCTATGGCCACTGCATGACTCATGCTCGGCGCTCATTTACTGATGGAGCGGCGGAAGCCGCTCCAGAAAGCCGGAGCCGAAGGCGGAGGTTACAGTCGTCACAGATGCACGTTGTTCGCTCGTACATCCGCTTCCTCACGCTTCTCCTCGCCAGCATCCTCGTCGTCGCCGCCTGCGGCGGCCCCAAGACGATCGAGTTCTCGCCGTCCCCGACGTCGCCGGTCACGCGCCCGAGCCCGACGCCGCGCGCGACACTCGCTCCCGATGCTCCCTGCGAGGACTGCTGGCCGCTTAGTGGCCTACCGGCTGCGAGCGGCGCCGCGACCGACCGCAAGCCGCTCCTGATCAAGATCGACAACGCGCCGGCCGCGCGGCCCCATTACGGCATCGCGCAGGCGGACATGGTCTTCGAGATCATCGTCGAGGGGGGTGTCACGCGGCTCGCGGCGGTCTTCCACGCGCAGGATCCAGCAACGATCGGCAGCGTGCGCTCGGCGCGGCTGGTCGACCGCTCGCTCACGCCGATGATCCGTGGTGCGCTCGTGTATTCCGGCACGTCCGCCTATGCCTGGGATCTCATCAGCAGGGATGCCGGCCAGGGCAAGTACGTCGAGCTCTCCGCCGACCACGCGCAGGGCTACTACCGCGTGAACTTCCGCGCGGCGCCGTACAACCTCTTCACCAGCGCGGCGAACCAGCGTCAGAACCTGAAGCAGCTCGGCGCCGAGACCTCGAAGGACATCCCGAAGTGGGCGTTCCTCGTGTCGCAGGATCACCCCGCCATGCTCGCGGGCATGACGGGCGGCGCGCCGGCGACAGAGATCTCGATCCCGTATCGCGCGGACACCTCCGCCGTGAGCTATCAGTACGACGCCGCGACGAAGACGTACGCGCGCTTCCAGAACTCGGCCGGGCGAGCGGTCCGCGACGTGGATGCGGTCACGAACAAGCCGGTCGCCGCGACGGACGTAGTGATCATCCAGACCGAGATCTGGGACGTGCCCGACATCGTGGATGCCTCGGGCGCGCTCTCGAACGACAT
>WNGF01010146.1_pt1 | contig 11892 bp, 16 predicted proteins | sample 5400641 | NCBI WGS metagenome assembly WNGF01 (sample SAMN13153371, study PRJNA577476) | soil metagenome | isolation source: 80 cm soil or saprolite under grassland replicate 2 | place: USA:California | collected 2016-06-15 | reverse complement strand
TGGTGTTCTAACTCAAATAACGTAGCCCGATAGCGAAAGAGTGACTCTCTCGCCCTGGCTGGGTCTGGTCAAACGGGCTTGTTCACATCTCCCAAGCCCCCACCATAGCCGCTAGGCTTGGTGGCGGGTGTTTGACTGTTCTGACCAGTCGCCCGCTTGTTGTTATACATGTGCAAGACGACCCCTTCATGATTGCTCGTGAACTTAAGCAGGTATTCCCATGTGCTCTGTTTCATGTTCGCAGGTTTGGCCATGGCTTGATCTCCTTTTCACACCCCCAATCGGATTCACGCGGGATTGCGCGTCACCGATACGTGCAAGTGATTGAGCCCGTCCGGATAGAGCACGCGGAATCGCGCGCGCGACCCCGCCATCGCCATGCGCACTCTATCTTGGGCCGGTTGCAACATCTGACTTAGGGAGCGGCTGATCGTGCCGTCCCAACACTGCTGCGCAGTGGCCAAATCCGGTACCGAGAAGAACACGTCATCGGCGGGATTGAATCCTGTAGCGCCACCAACCGGCCGAGGGAACCCGATGTCGAATTGCCCCTCGGGAAATCGCTCCAGAATCGAACACACCACATTGATCGCCACGTCTCTGGGTTGCAGTTGCACGGGAATGCTGCGATAACCCTGAATGTCGACGGCCTTGCACGTCACACGGTTCCCGCTCACCACGCCGTCCTTTTACCAGCCTCTCCAGAGCAGATGGCGCGCCCGAGACCTTGAGATTCAGGCTGTCCCACACAGCCAAACTGCGAGTGAGCGCATCAATGCGGCCCTCCCCGGCGCGAAAGCCGCGAATCCGATAGTACCTCGTGTTCCCTTGCTCTCTGGTCTGGTACACGCTGGCGATCTCGGAGCACTGTTGGCCGTTGCCCGTCATCACTTCCACGTTGAGCGGCTGCCCATCGAAATCGCGAAAGCCCCACAGGCCGATTTCCACGCTTTCGCCGACCTGGACCTGCAAGTTTTGCCCGGAAATGCGTGTTCCTTGCGCGTTAGTAAAATGAGCCATTGGTTTCTCCTTCGCGGATCCCTCACGAAATCGTGACCAGGAATTCAACAGCCAACCTTATGGTCGTTGAAAAACAGTGTTACAGCGGTTTCCATCTCTTTGGAAATCAGTGTGGTCATCCAAATCTAAACGAATTCCAGGGTCATCAAGCCTTCCGTTCGCGCAAAGATCAGCGGTTTGCTGCGGCAGACATCGATCGGCTCGGCGCCCTTCACCTTGATCACCTTCCCTTTCCCGAAAAAATGTCCGCCCGTATCTACCAAACGGAACTCAATATAGTCCCATCCCATCAGCCCTTCGATCTGCGGGATCCGCACCCTCGTGCCGTACTTTACGAAACGCTTGTCACCGCCCGGGGGGCCAGCCAGGTAGTCACGCGCCAAGCTCACGTATTCCGCGTCTCCCGACAGGTATTCTTCCAACGAACAGAGCGGATTGCCCCTGGCGTCGGTCGCGCCACCTTCCATTTTCTTCTGCTTCTCCGACATGCCAGCGTACGGCTTGTAATACATGGTCACATGAATGAGCATACGGTAGTCCTCTTTCAGCGAATTCTTCAGCTAAAACTCGATCCGAAGGATGGGAACCGTCCCCGGAGCGCTACCGCCCGGACGGGTTAGATCTTCGAATAAATCGCGTCGCCCCCCACCCGGGCCGAAGGCCGCTTCCTCCAGGATCAGGCTTTCAGGGAGCGGGGAGGCCCGCCGCACCTGTTCGATAAAGCGTTGATAGTTTGGGTCGGAACGGGAGCCGGGGTCGGCGAAAAAAGTTTCAACGATGACCGCCTGTTTTTCCGCAGGCAAATCGTGGATGGATCTAACTCGAAGGTCTGCTTCCGTCACCTCGTAAGCGGCATTGCGGGAACCGGTAGTGATAGTGGCCCCGACTTGATGCCATAGGGAGTCGGAAATGTACTGAGTTCCTTTCGTCTGGTACTGCCAGACGTGGGTCAGTTCGTGAATCAGCGTTCGGCGATCGATAGAACCATTCATTGGGATACGGATAAAGTTCCCCAGAGTCGTAGGCGCATTTGCGACTATCGCATGAACGACACGGACTTTATCCAGATCAATTGAAGCGCGGAAAACGAACGTCGCGTCTTCTCGTTCCGCCCTGGTGAGCGGTCTGCCTCCGAGCGAGAGCGCATTGCCGTGAAGGGCCGAGAACAACTCGAGCGTCGGAAATCGCACGCGAACCTGGGAAGGATTCGAATCTGCAGTATCCATTTTTTACTTCCTCCTATGTGGTGGCGGTTGGTGTCGCGTTCTAAACAGCGGTCAGTAGCCAGTGCAACGATGTTATGTCTCAAGAGGTTTCTACGAGCTCGTGTGACAGTACTTTCCATTCGCCGTCGTAGACGACCATCACCAACAGAAAATCATAGCGCCTGACTATTTGCGGTCTTTGCCCTTGGTAACAAGAATTACAAACTTAAGGCTCACATCACCGACCCTGCCTACGACCTCCCAGCATCCTTCAGTCGGGAAAATTAAGCCAGTCGGTTGAAATCCGGTGTCGCCATACCCGTCAGGAATTATTGAACGCAACGGCGCCGCGGGGCCATCAAGCCTTCTCCCTTCGATGGTCAATTTCCCTTTGACCCCTCGCCACCAAGGAAACTTCATCGACAGGGAACCATCCTCCAGCACCACGTCGGGCTCACTCGGCGTGTCACGCCATAAGGAGGTCCACAAGCCTGCGCCCCCGTGAAAGTGAGGACTAGGAGGCTCGCCCGGCGGCGTGTTTCCGTTCGGTTTCGTCACTTTGCATTTGGGCGGATAGGGCGCCGGCTCTGAAGTTAAAGCCGCGCCGAGAAAGGTGAAGGACAAGTATGGTAGCATTGTCAGTGTTATCAGGCTTATGCTTAGATTCATCAGTGTCTTCTCCATCTGCTCTTAAGTGGCTCCAACCAGGATCTCGCATACGAGCAATACGCCAGCGGCGATGAGCGTCACCGCCGAACTCGTTTGCCAGACGAAACGCTTCTTTATCAGTTCCGCCAGGCCCGCATCGCCTGGCTTCTGAGCTTCTGCGATTCGTCCCAATCGGTGCGTCCACATCAGAATTGTGTTCGGAATCACGAACGCCAACCCGTATGCGATCCCGGTCTGCCAGCCTGAGAGACCAAGGATAGTCAGTAGGATCGCGCCCCATGTTGCGCCCGTCACCCGAATCGTTGTGATTGCCAAACCCATATCGAGGCCCCAAATGGATGCGACGACAAACATCGAACGCCGGAACCTCAACCCTCGAGGTGTCTGGCGGCGCCATCTCATGGGGCAATAGGTTCTGTTCATTCTTGCCCATATGTCCATAAGGGCCAGACTCACCAAGCCGGCCGCCGCCACACTGCGTCTCAGGCTCAAGGGGAGGCCAGGAACATGGACCGTTACGCCAAAGAGAAAAAACAGGAAAAAGATCGCGCCCGCGCCGACCAGAAACGCGGTCACGAAAAGGGCCGTCAGTTGAAGCCGCCAACGCATGCGCGGTAATGCCCCCTGCACGAGGGGGCCGATGGTTCCCACCATCGAAACCCCTCACGGGCTGTACATCTGCGCAAATGCCGCGACGGATGCGATGGCAAGTCCCATCACGAAGTCGATCATAACTCCTCCTACGGCGCAAAATGCCAGCTCAGGTGACGTACCACCAGATCGAGCAATGAAATGGGCCAATCCAGCAGCTATCGCTCGGAACCTTCGCGCACTCGCCACACCCAATTTGTCGGGTTCCCTCCGTACACGTCCAATGATGTTTGACATACCCTGGAGGACAGGTGTAATTGGACTTGTCTCCACTATACGGACACTGGTTGTCCGGCCTGGCGAGAAAGCAGCACTTGTCGTCTGGTATTGGTATTTGGGCAGGCGGGCCCGGCGTCTGGGCTGGATGCGCCGTTGGCGTGGAGGTCTCTGGAATTTGGATTACGTCGCCGGGGTAGATCAGATTCGGGTTGGGGCGCAACCTCCTGAACCCCGCATTGTCCGGATGGTCGTAGATCGCCCGCCAGTTGCGAAAGCCACGTCGATTGGCGATCTTGGTGAGAGTGTCCCCTCGCCGAATGGTGTATGGTGTAGACATGCGATTCAACTCCTTGTTAAATGCCGATGGGAGCCTCGGAAGGGGTTGGTAATATAGTCGCCAAGTAGCGCATCGATGGAACGGTGCCCGCATCTTTGAAGACCCCATTCTCGATCCGATAGCCAACAGGCGTTGTGTTGAGGCCGAGCCGGCCAGCGATAGCGCCGGCTGGATCCACATATATCCGCTCACTTCCTAAACTGAGCGTCATGCGATACATTTCGATAAATTCCGCCGCCGCTTGACTGGTCGCCGCCTCCACAATGATCCAGAGCCCCGCGGGCAATGTTCCGCCCAGCGACGCCGCGAGAACCCTACAGGTTGCGCACCTGTCGGACAGAAACAGCAGCAGGGCAAATCGTTCGTCGTCGAGTTGTCGAGGTAGACCGTAACTGCTCGGTCGCGTACCAGTCACTGACCCAATGTCGATGATCAGTGGACGATCGAGGATTCCGAGCGCGTCGCGGATCTGGCGAACGTCGCGGAATAGGTCGACCAACACGCTGAACATAACGAACATCAGAAGCATCAGGATTCCGACTGCGATTAGCGCTGCGGTAGCCATACATACATCTCCTCCGCTGAGAGCCGGTCGCCGCGAGCCTCGCTAACCACTTTCCGCAGCCCCACGGCCTTCAAACTAACTATCGCAAGCCCGGAAGCGGCAAAAAGAAGAGCTCCTGCCGCAAGCGGCAAAGCAGTCGGAATACCGTAATATAAGATCGAGGCGCCGCCGACATAAGCGGGCAGCGCGAGGACTTGCGTCAGCCCCAGATAACCTCCGGTCGCGCTGGAGCCGAAGCAATTGCAGAGAATCCGCCGCTTTCGAAGCATGGCGACGAGCCCGGCCAGGGCGAACGCTCCGCCGAGCGCGACTACCGCCATCAGAGTCCAGCGCCAATGAGGCGCGAACAGCACACCCAGAGCAGTCAAGACTTCCGACAACGGCGCCAGGGCTGAGAAGCGATGACTCCACTTGGCGGGAACACCCAGGGCTTGAAGCGTTGATGCGAATCCGCCCAGACTGGTGAATTTCGCGAGGCCCGCCCACAACAACACAGTCGCCATAGCCATTGCCACACACAGTCCTAAGGCGATCATCGAAGAACCTCCGAAAGCCTTTTCACGCTATAGTTTGCCATTATAAAACCCCATCAGTTGTAGCGGACTGCCCTTTTCGGGGAATCTCGCTCCGCGTCAAATTTTGGAAAAAATCCGCCATCCACCGCTCGCCCGTTTTTTCAACAAAGCTTTCGGGAAATTTTTCCGCAAGTTCAAGGGCGCGTATGAGCGGCAGAACTCCGAACTCGACAAACTTTTGCGTGCGCGCTAACTGGCGCAAAGTGCGAGAAGGTTTTATCAATAAATCAATTTTATTGATGGTGGCGGCGCTCGGATTCGAGCAATTTTCCGCCGGAGAAGTTACCAGATACTCGCGACAGGCAAGCGGACGCGCCTCATGAATCGAGCAGGATTCGTTCTCCAAAAACGGACACGGAATTCCTTCATAAAAATACTGCATTGCGGTTTTTTCGAGCTCTTTCGTCGCTTCTTCGCGCGTTTGCGTTTTGCTTAATTCGACGCACGCTCTCATCCGCTCGAACCAATTGAGTTTTTGAAAATGCTCGACCGCCTCGGCGAAACGCTTTTTGATTTCGCCGCGGCGCGGCTCGTCCATCGCTTCGACGAGTTCGGCGATCTGATAAATTTCCGTTTCGGCGATCGGCACTGGTTGACGACAGCAGGCGCCGCAGCCTGCTTTGCAAGAAATTTGTTTACCTTCCGCTTCGACCGCCTCAACACTCACATCAACAAAAGCGTTCGTCATTTGTTGAAAGATCGGCAGCATCCGGTGTGGTTTGACGGGGTTCGCCGGAACAGTCATCTGCATTTCGAGCGGTCTGCCCTCGATAGTCAGACTAACCTTACCTGTAACCCAATCGTTTTCGCTCATAACAACCGAAGCGTTAAGACACAAACGACGTGAATCTTGTCCGGACCAATTGAGGTAGTGAGGCGCCCGGTATAACAGGCGCAACACGTCTCCACCGTTTGCGCCTGCACTACCTTGTCCAGTTACCGGTGGCGAAGCAGTTCTACCGCTCTCAGCTATCGAGAATCGAGCGTAGAAACCGTTCGCTACACGGCCTTGTTCGCCTTCACGTCGTAACCCGCCTTGATCACGCCGCCGAGCTGGCCGGTGGCCAATTGCTCCTTGTACTCGTATTCGATCTTGGCGAAGTTGAGCGAGATTTGATCGGTCGGAAGAATGTCGCTGTGGCCCGACCCGCCGGTCTGGTAGGACGACACCAGGCAGTCCGTGAAGGTGATCTTCAGGAACTCCTGTTGCTCCTTACCGGCCTTGCGGCAGATCAGCACGGCCTTTTTGAAGTGTTCGCCGTTGGCGCAAGCGAGCAGCAACTTCGGACTCGATTTATTCACTTTCATGACGAAATGAAAGTCCTGCATCGCGACTTTACCTGCGCCGCCGCCGCCGCCGGCCGAATGAGTTCCGGTCTGGCTTTCACCCCAGGACCATGATTCGAGGTCGATTTCGCCTTTGTGTTTGGAATCCTGGCTTTCGCCATCGATCCCGTCAATTTTCAGGAAGTAATCAACTGCTGCCATTATTTTCTCCTTTGGAATTCAGGCCAAGGTTTAGCTATCGCTACCAATGCGAGAGGAAACGCGGTTGTTTCCCACGTTGGATAGCAGGTTAGTTGTTCTGTATGGTTAAAACCCCTTATCTGCCGGCCGAAACCGACGTTCCGGCCGGCAGTGGCAATAACTTTGGTGTTTACCGACTGGATTTAGGCAGTTCGGCTACCAATCGCAGCGAGACGGTCAGTTCGTCAAGTTGGAAGTGCGGTCTGAGGAAAGCGATGGCTTTATAAACCCCGGGTTTGCCCGGGACCTCTACCACCTCGACTTTGGCGTCGCGCAACGGAAATTGCGCTTTGACGGTTTGGGCCGCGTTATCGTCCGGCGTCACGTAATTCATAATCCACTTGTTGAGAAAGATCTCGCAGTCGCTCCGCGACATAAAGCTCCCGACCTTGTCGCGGCAAATGGATTTAAGGAAGTGCGCGATGCGCGAGACGGCGAACATGTACTGCAACTGTGACGATAAGCGCGCGTTGGCGTTGGCGTCATCGGTGTTGTACTTCTTCGCCTTGTTGCAGGACTGCGCGCCGAAGAAGGCCGCGTAATCCTGGTTTTTGCAATGGACCAGCGGGATGAAGCCGAGGTCGGAGAATTCCTTCTCGCGCCGGTCGGTGATCGCGATTTCGGTCGGGCATTTGAGCGCCACCTCGCCTTCATCGGTTGAGAAAGTATGGTAGGGCAAGCCCGTCACCAATCCGCCGCCTTCGACGCCGCGGATCGCGACGCACCAGTTGTACAACGCGAAGGCTTCGGTGACGCGAGTGCCGAAAGAGTATGCGGCGTTGCCCCAGAGATACTTCTTGTGATCCTTGCCGTCGACGTCTTCCGTAAAGTTGAAGGTTTCGGTCGGCTCTCCGTCGGCGCTATAGGGCAGTCGCATCAGCGTGTGCGGCAAGGTCAGGCCGACGTAACGGGAGTCTTCGGATTCGCGGAACGAGCGCCACGGCCCGTACTCGACTTGATCGAATATCTTCGCCAAATCCCTGACCTCGGTCAGTTCGGTGAAGCTGTCCCATCCGAACAGTTTCGATGAGGCCGAGGTGATGAACGGGGCATGAGCGGCGGCGGCGACCTCGGACATCTTTTTCAGGAAGTTTATATCCTTCGGGTGATTGGTGATCTCGTAATCGCCGATCAGCACACCGAAGGGCTCTCCGCCGAACATGCCGTATTCCTGCTCGTAGATGCCCTTGAAGACCGCCGACTGGTCGAACTCGATGGCCTTCTCAAGCTCCTTGCCCAGAGCGTCTTTGTTGACGTTCATGACCCGAATCTTGAGCATCGGCCCGGTCTCGGTTTCAAAAACCAGATGCTTCAATCCCCGCCAGGAGGCTTCGATCTTCTGGAAGCGTTCGTGGTGCATGATCTCGTTGAGTTGGGCCGAGAGGAGGCGGTCGATCTCCGCAATGCGGGTGTTGATCGCGGCTTCCAGGTTCTTCGACATCACCAACTGGCCTTTCATCACCTGATCGACGAAGTCGGCGATCAGGCTCTTACTCCGCTCCACCTGGGCGTCATCGCGCGCTTTGAATCCTTTGTTCAGGATTTCGTCGAGTAGCCCGGCCGGTTGGTCCTGAGTAACAACCGCGGCGTTTTGTTTTTCTTGTAGCTCAGCCATTTATTCCTCCTTTTTTTCTTCGCCGCTGGCGGATGTTTCGATGCCGAGGGCGGCGCCGAGTTGCTTCTGCGCTTCAGTATTATTCATCACGTCTTCGAGTATGTTACCCAGCTTTTCGTTGCCGTCCATTTTGGCCAGTAAGTCGTTCAGGTTCTGCCTCAGCTCGACGAGCTTGCGGAGCGGCTCGACCTGCTGGGCGAGATTGTCGGGATGGAAGTCGCTCAGGCTCTCGAATTTCAGCTCGACGCTCGTCGAGCCGCCTTCTTCGCTCAACATGTTCGGCACGCGCAAGACCAGGCGAGGCTTCATTCCGAACAACACCTGATCGAAGTTGTCACGATCAATATGCACGAACTTGCGGTCCCTGACGGGCGGCAAATCCTCGGCGGGCTGACCCGTGAAATCGCCCATTACGCCGACGACGAAAGGCAGTTCTTTCATCACCATCGCTCCGCCGACCTCGACATCGTAGGTGATGTGGACGCGCGGCGGGCGAATGCGGCTGATCTTCTGTTGTATGCTCTCTTTTTTCATAAGTGGTTAACCCTTTCTTCTTCGAACCGAATGTTTCTTGTTATTCGTCAACTCCGGCCGACGGCTGAAGCCCCAATGTCTCTCGCAATTGCGACAGGACCGACGGGTCTTTGATGACGTCTTCCAACCAGCCATCGAGACCCATATTTCCCCACTTGACCGCGCGTTGAACGAGAAAGGCTACGGGACTATGAGGTTCCGTTTGCCGGAAATATCTGGCGACCTCTTCCAGACGTTTGAGGGCTTCCTGCCGGGAACGAACCGCGCCCTGCGGGATAGCCAGGCCTTGCTCTATTCCGTCGCCGCCGCCATCGCCGCCATGGCCGTCGTTTGTAACAGCGGGGCGCTTCTTCGCCTCGATCTCGGCGATCAGGTCGTGAATATCGCCGAGGGACCGGCTCAGGATTCCGATTCCGGGAGCGTGGCGTTGAAACCTCTCGTCCATGGCCTCATCGAATAGCTTCAATTCCTCCTGGCACTCTTTAATCAGATTGAGCCGGTTCAGGAAATGTTCGTAAGGCGTAGCCTTCTCCGCGTTGCGCCAATCTCTGCTGGTGATCTTGCCTTCTTCTTTCGCCTGTTCAATCAATTCGGCTGTCTTTTCGGTATGCTCGTTCTGGTCGTCGGGAACGTCGAATTTCTTGGATTCCTGCCATTGTAAAAAGTTGTAACTCAAGCCTAACTGGTTGTTGGTCAGAGGTATTTTTTTGACGGCGATGGAAAGCGTGTCGCTGAGCGCGGTGACTACGTTGATCCGGCCGACAAGAGGGCTGTCGCCGTCTTCAGGGTCGATGGCCGGATACAGGTTATCCCAGTATTGTTCCATCAGACCGCGCATCAGCCTCGCCCCGTCGCGCAAACCCGCCAGGCGATCGAACCTGTCGTGTTTGACCAGAGCCTCGGCCAGCCAGGCGGCGATTTGCCAGTCCTTGCTCAGCTTCGTCAACGCCTTTGTCGTAAGTTCGACGACTTTCGGCCAGTCAGAGTGTTTCGGCGTTTGTTCGTAAAGATTTTCGCGGGCGGCCTCTCTGATTTCGTCATGCCAGGAAATTCCGCGTTTGGGGTCAACCGGCGCGTAACGCAATTCGGCGCCGACCGGATTATCTTCGGAGATGGAGATCATCAAATTGTCGAGGTCTATCACTGGCCCCGTAGCCGACATTGGCTGTTCTCCTTTTTCCCGAGTGGTGGCCGCTTTAACGCAACGATGGCCGCTTTCCCGAGTGATAGCCGCTTTTCTGAACGATGGCCGTTTTACTGAGCGGTGGCCGCTTTACTGAGCAGTGGCCGCTTTACTGAGCAGCGGCCGCTTTCCCGCGACGATGGCCGCGCGGCCATTGTAAGGGAGTTAAAGAATAAAGTACAAGTCATAAAATCTGGTTTTCCGGCTCGGGAAATTCAATTGGCTAACCTGCCGGGGACATTGTGACGGGAGCAGGTAATTCAAAATCGACGGCTCTGATCTCCAGCATCGCCTTATCCTCGGCGCCTATCAGAAAAAGGCGCTGGCCTACGCCGGTATATATTTCATCGCTGAGCGGACGCCAGTCGGTCATTCTTCCGAGCCGCGCCTGATCATTCTCCTGCTGATGCGAATTTGCGTATAGGGCGGGAATAAAAACCTCGCCGGCGAACGCCTCTGCGTCGTCTACGGTCTGGATGCGCGCCCGCGCCCAGATCAAATCTCGCAGATGGGTTGGAGGAAAAATTTCAACGCCGCGAATTTGCTCGAACGGAAGCCAAACATACTCTCCCTGCAGGAAGACTTCCATCACAGAGTTGATTAAATCATCGGCGTCCCTGAAATTTTGGAATGGTTCGCCGTCCAAAGTCCCGTTCAAGGCCGGAGATTCTTCCGCCGCGCGGTCGAGCAAGGCCCGCGCTTCGCTAAAGTCGCCGGTTCCGATTTGACCCAAAGCTTTCAATTGCAAAGCCACATAACTCGGCGGTTCAAGTATGAATTTCGGGAATCCTTTGCCATTCAGCGCCTGCTCGCGCTTTCGCTCGGCGGCGATGTTCTGACGATAGATGCGCGCGCCGATGTCGGATTGAGCGTCCTGATGGCCGATGACGTCGAGTTGCTTCTCGGCGCGATCCCATTCACCCGCAAAACAGAGCAGTTCGAAAAGAAAGGCGCGATGCGACATGTCGGTCGGGTTGGCCTTGACCCCGCGTGTTACTTCTTCGATGGCGGCTTGAAGTTGGCCGGCGTCGAACAGTTCTTTTGCCGTAACCATAATGACCTCTTTTTCTCGCGCTTAGACGGCGCCTCTTTCTCGATAGGTTTGGAGAAATCCGCAGGTCCGCATTTTCCTCTCCTACATTTTCCTGTTTTGGTTTTGCCGACAGGAAAATGTAGGAGAGGAAAATAAGAGTGGACGATTTCTTAAATCTTCCGCTGATGGCCGAAACGACGATCATAGCCAAATTTCCTATTGATAAGTCTGTGGCGCTCGCAGTAGCGCGAACTTAATCTGAAATGGATCGATATTGCCTGACGGTTGGATCCGCAATTGTATGCCGCTCCATTCCCGCCGGTATTGTCCGTCGGACGACTTGCCGCTCGACAGCATTTTGAACAACCCCCACGTGTCGGGGAATTGCGCTAGCAGCAGCGGCTGCCCATCTTGAATTCGGTTGACGCTTACTCCCAGCGTTCCGGTTGAGGGCCAGGAGGCGTTTTGTTGCTGCAGCGCGCCGTTCTCCGCTCTAATCCGCGTATCGCCGAGAAGAACCTCCGCCGTCACGCCCAACGGCGGTTTCAGCGAAGCTACGAAGTCCAGCTTCGGCTGTTCGCTGTTCGGCGGAAACAGCGCCTCGCGCGCCATCAGCATCCCGTTCAAGTAATCAATGAACTGAGGGTTGAACTTGCCTTGATCTCTAGGCTTCAACTGGCCGGGGATGCCGTCCAGGTCTTTTTCGATGCGCTTGTAAAATTGCGACAATTCTCCGTTAACCGGGTTGAGATACTGCCT
>WNGF01008676.1_pt1 | contig 11893 bp, 13 predicted proteins | sample 5400641 | NCBI WGS metagenome assembly WNGF01 (sample SAMN13153371, study PRJNA577476) | soil metagenome | isolation source: 80 cm soil or saprolite under grassland replicate 2 | place: USA:California | collected 2016-06-15 | reverse complement strand
CCTCCTGGTCGGCTCCCTGCTGTTCCTGGCGGGTGGCATCCTCATGCTCACGGTCATCGGGATCCCGTTCGGGATCCTGCTGTTCGCCGCCGGCCTGGGTCTGATGCTCGAACCGACTCGGCGCGACACGCGATGAGCGCGATGGCCGAGCGGATCCGAGCCGTGGGCGCGCTCCGTCGCAACCGGATGCCGAGGGCTGAGATCCGCGCCGTCCTGGCGGCCGACGACCCCGACATCGTCCGCCGATACCTCGAGCTCCACCGGGAACGCCTCGAGGAGCAGATGGCGGCCCATCGACGGGAGCTCGACGTCCTGGCGTCCTCCCTGACGGAACACCTGGAGGCGCGAGGCCGACGGACCGAACGGCGCAGACCGGGGCGGCGTCCCGACCTCGGCGCGACGGCCGAGGTCGGGTGAACCGCGGTCCTACTCCTCGGAAGCCGTGACCTCGACCGAGATCACCGGGTCGACCTCGGCGAACAGGTGCACCTTGACCTCGTGCACCCCCACGGAGCGGATCGACTCGTCCATCGTGATGTCGTGCCGGTCGACCCGAACGCCGGTCCGCGCCTCGATCGCCTCGGCGACATCGCTCGGCGTGACGCTGCCGAACAGGCGGCCCTCCTCGCCCGCGTGCGCCGTGACCGTGACGGGCGACGCTGTGAGGCGCTGGGCGACCCGTTCGGCCTCGGCCTTGGCCGCGTCGACGCGGGTGCTATGGGCGCGCTTGAGGCTGTCGACGTGCTTCACGCCGCCCTTGGTCGCCTTGACGGCGAGCCCGCGGGGCATCAGGTAGTTGCGCGCGTAGCCGTCGGCCACGTCCACGATGTCCCCCGGGACGCCGAGGTTGTCGACGGGCTTCTGCAGGATGATCTTCATCGGGTCGAGTAGGGCAGGAGGGCCATCTCGCGGGCGTTCTTGACTGCGGTGGCGACGTCGCGCTGGTGCTGCGAGCAGTTGCCCGTCACCCGGCGCGAGCGGATCTTGCCGCGTTCGGACACGAACCGCCGCAGCGTCGCGGTGTCCTTGTAGTCGACGTACTCGATCCGGTCCTTGCAGAAGATGCAGATCTTGCGCTTCTGCTTCTTCTGCCAGCCCTTGTCGTCCTTCTCCCGCTTGGCGGGTCGCTTCTTCGTCTTAGGTGGCATCCAGCGGTGTCTCCTCGTCTGCCCTGGCAGCGCCGACCGTGGCGGGCGTCCAGTCGCTCGAGCCTCCCGAGCGACCCTGGCGCTCGACCTTCGCGGTCGCCCAACGCAGGCTCGGGCCGAGCTCGTCGGCCTCGATCTCGACCACCGTGCGCTTGTCGCCCTCCTGGGTCTCCCAGGAGCGCATCTGCAGCCGGCCGGTCACGACGACGCGCGTGCCCCGGGTGAGGGTCTCGGCGCTGTTCTCGGCCAGGCTCCGCCATGCGTTGACCGAGAAGTACGACGTCTCGCCGTCCTTCCAGTTGCCCGACTCGTCCTTGTAGCGACGGTTGACCGCCACGCGGAACTTCACGACGGCGGCCCCGTTCGGCGTGTAACGCAGCTCGGGATCGTCCGTGAGGTTGCCCACGATGGTGACCTGGTTCTCGCTCGCCATCTCCATCACCTTCCGTTCCGTGACCGCTCCCCGTCGGATGGCGTGCCGGGGAGGGGGAAGTCCCTGTTCGTTACGCGGCCTCGCCGCGAACGACGATCTTGAACCGCAGGACCTCGTCGGCCAGCCGCAGCGTCCGTTCGAGATCGGTCAGGACCCCGGGATCCGCCGTGAACTCGACCACGACGTAGTAGCCCTCGGCCTGCCGTTCGATCTCGAATGCCAGACGCCGGCGGCCCCAGCGATCGACGTTGCCGACCTGGCCACCCGCCTCGCCGACGACGCGGGTGATGCGGTCCAGCGCCCCCGACACGACCGACTCGTCGGCCTCCGCGGGCAGGATGAGCATGCCTTCGTACTGCCTCAGTTCTCCACCTCCTCTGGTCTGGACGGCCCCCACCGGGGGAGCAGGATGTGTGGCTGACGCCCAGTCTAGCGGCTCGCTGGTCGGGCGACCCTAGCACCCGCGGGTGACACGCAGCGACGCGGCCCGGTGTCCCGTCTGCGCACGGGTACACTGCTGGGAACGGCTGCCGTGCACTCACCAAGGAGGCGCGAGCGATGACCATCACGATCCGCGACCTGCAAGCGCGGAAGGCCGAGGGCAAGCGCTTCGCGATGCTCACGGCCTACGACTACCCCACCGCCAAGATCTTCGACGAGGCCGGGATCCCGGTGTTGCTCGTCGGCGACTCGGTCGGCAACACGATCCTCGGCTACGAGAACACGCTGCCCGTGACCATGGACGAGATGCTGCACCACACGCGCGCGGTCGCGCGCGGCGTGACGAACGCGCTGGTGGTGGGCGACATGCCGTTCCTCTCGTACCAGGTCGGCGTCGAGGAAGGCGTCCGCAACGCCGGCCGCTTCCTCAAGGAGGGAGGCGCCGGCGCCGTCAAGATCGAGGGCGCGCGGGTCGAGCTGGTGCACACGCTCGTGGAGCTCGGGATCCCCGTGATGGCGCACGTCGGCCTGACGCCGCAGTCGGTGCACGCAATGGGCGGGTACCGCGTGCAGGGCCGCGGCGAAGAAGCCGCGCGGGTGACCGATCAGGCGCTCGCGCTCGAGAAGGCGGGCGCGTTCGCGATCGTGCTGGAGGCCATGCCGTCCGAGCTCGGCGCGGAGCTCACCAGAACCCTGGAGATCCCGACGATCGGCATCGGCGCGGGACCGGGGACCGATGCGCAGGTGCTCGTGTCCCCCGACCTGCTCGGGCTCTCGGAGCGCATACCGAAATTTGCGCGCGCCTACGTCGACCTTCGCGGCGAGATCGCGAAGGCCGCGACCGCGTTCGCCGCCGACGTCGCCGCCGGGACGTTCCCCGACGAGGGGCACTCGTACACCTAACGGACCTCGTTCACACGCGAGGACTCGACTCCGCGACCCCGTACTCCAGGTGCGTCAACGCGATCCGCGGGACCAGACCAGAGGTTGGCCGATCCCGACCGTGGTCACCTCGGCCGCCCTGCCCGACGTCGGGCCCTCAACCCTGGAGCTCGATCTCGAACTACCCCACCCGATCCAGGAAGGCGACCGTGCGCTCCTTGAGCAGCCCGGCCGCCTGCTCGTCGTAGTCGTCCGAACTCGGGTCGGCGAACAGGTGACCCGAACCCGGGTAGATGAACAGCTCCGCGCCCTCGACCTCCTCGACCAGGCCCTCGGCCGCGGGTCGATCCTCCCCCGCCCACGGGTCCTCATCCATCATGTGGATCTGGAGCGGGACGCCCTCGGGCCACGGGCCCTCGAACTCGGACGTCGGAAACGCCCCGTGGAACAGGATCGCCCCCCGCGCACCCGGTCGCGTCTGCGTCAGCGACTGAGCGGGCATCACGCCGAGCGAGAAGCCTCCGTAGACGATGTCGGCGGGGAGCCCTTGGGCGGCCTCCGAACCGCGGCGGATGATCTCCGAGAAGCGGACCTGCCGGGCGTTCGCGACACCCTGATCGATGGTCCCGAACGTCTTGCCCTCGTACAGGTCCGGCGCGTAGACCGTGTGACCGGCTTTCCGCAGCTCGTCGGCGAACGCGAGGAACCCGGGCGTCTGCCCTTGCGCGTGGTGGAAGAGGAGCACCGTCGTCATCGCGACCACTGTAGCCAACGCCACCGAGATCCGTCTCCGCGTAACTGCACTAGGCTCGACGAGGTCGGGCCGCCGAGGTCGGCCCGCGAGGCAGGAGGGAAGAGTCATGGCGGGTGAGCACTACGCCTCCGGGAACTGGACCGTGAAGGCAGGGAGCGAGGACGAGTTCGTCGCTCGATGGCGAGCGTTTCTCTCCGACAGCACGAAGACGGCCGGGGGTTTCGGCACCGCCCGGCTCCTGCGAGACTCCGACGATCCTCGCCATTTCCTGTCGTTCTCGGAGTGGGGCGACGCCGGAGCCCGCGACGCGTGGAAGTCGAGTCCCGAGTTCGCGAAGGGGTTGGCCGCCTGCAGGGAGCTCTGCGACGACTTCGCCGGCGCGGACTATTCGCAGGCTGCAATCGTCTGACCTCGAACGCGCCGACGCCTCACGTCCCGGTGCGGTAACGGAGGAACACCACGCCGCTGTCGAAACGGCGTTCGTCCGCGAGCTCGAGCTCGATACGGACGCCGTCGGGCAGCCACCGCGTGCCGCCGCCCACCACGATCGGCGTGATGAACCGATGGAACTCGTCGACCAGACCGGCCTCGATCGCCCGAGCGGCGAGCCCGGGACCGCCCACGGAGAGGTCGCGTTCCGCCGACGCCTTCATGTCCCGGACCTCCTCGGGGTCGAAGTCCCCTTCCATCCGCGTCCTCGCGGTGGAGGCCTTCACCAACGTCGTCGAATACACCACCTTGTCGGCGGCTCGCCAGATCTCCGCGTAGTCCAACGCAGAGGGCGGCTGGCCGGCGACCGCGTGCGCGGTCTCCCAGTACGTCATCACCTCGTACATCCGCCGCCCGTACAGGTAGGTGCCGATCGGCCGCTCGAGGTCGTTGACGAACGCGTGGACTTCCTCGTCGGGTGCGGCCCAGTCGAAGTTGCCCTCCTCGTCGGCGACGTAGCCGTCCAGCGAGGTGATCGCCGAGTAGATCAGGTTGGCCATGGGGGAACCCATTTCACGCGGCCGATCGCAGCTCTCGAGCGAGCCACGGTAACCGCTCTCCGCCCGAACGGACTCGCGGAGGCGCGATGGATCCACCCGCGGATGAGCCGTCACAAGTTCTTTCCGTGGGGCGCTCAGGCCGACGTCGGAGCGTGCCGAAGGAACAGGGACGGCACGAACGGGTGACGCCCACGAGGCGCCCCCCACCGGCGGAGCCACATCATGGATCTGGCCGGACGTGAAGGCGGGGCCGCCACCCCCTCGGCGGCCCCGCCGCCTTTCCCGGCCTCGATCCCTGGCCTCGATCCTTCGGCCTCGATCCCTTGGCCTCGGCTCGGGGGCCGCGTTGCGAGCGGCGCGCCCGGAGATAATCGGCCGGATGCCGAACGCCGTCCGACGGATCGGGCTCGGGACCGTCTTCGCGCTGCTCGCGGGCACCCTCGTGCTCGGTCACGCCCTCAAGGCACCGTGCGCGTCCGGCGAGTGGGGCGACAACCGCCAGTACACGCGGCTGTGCTACTCGGACAACGTGCACCAGCTCGCCACCGAGCAGCTGAGCGGGGGCCGGCTCCCCTTCCTGGACGCCTGCGCAGACACCACGGCCGAATGCGACGAGTACCCCGTGGTCACGATGTGGACGATGCGCGTCGCCGCATGGATCTCGGGCCCGAGCACCACCGGCTACTTCTACGCGAGCGCGATCATGCTGTGGATCGCCGCGTTCCTCATCGCGTTCTGCCTGTACCTGCTCGTCGGCAATCGGGTCCTGTACTTCGCGCTTGCCCCCACGCTCGCGCTCTTCGCGACGATGAACTGGGACCTGCTCGCGGTCGCGCTCGCCACGGTCGGCACGCTGGCGTACCTGCGACGTAGGGACGGCTGGTCGGGGGTGCTCCTCGGGCTCGGAGCGGCGGCCAAGATCTTCCCGATGTTCCTCGTGGTCCCGTTCGTCTCCGCCCGCTTCCGCGGGGAGGAGCCCGATCGCGGGATCCGGCTCGCGTGGGCCGCGGTGGGGACGTGGGTCGCGGTGAACCTGCCCTTCGTGCTCCTCGCGCCAACGGGCTGGTGGGAGTTCTTCCGATACAACACGGCTCGCTTGGCCGACTGGGACAGCCTGTGGTACCTGGCGTGCGAACGCACGACGGGCGAGACCTGCACGAACACGCGCCTGGTCAACCTGGCTTCCGTCGGGCTGTTCGTCGCGTGGGTCGCGGTCGTGTGGGTCCTGAAGGCGCGGCGCGAACCCGGGTTTCCGCGGTGGACGCTCGGTTTCCCGATCCTGGTGCTGTTCCTGCTCACCAACAAGGTCTACTCGCCGCAGTTCAGCCTATGGCTCCTCCCGTGGTTCGCGCTCGCGTTCCCCCGGCTGGGGTGGTTCGCCGCGTTCGAGCTGGCGGACGTGGTGGTGTTCGTCACGCGCTTCTCGTGGTTCGGTCGCTACCTCGGCGTCGACGGGGGGGTCGCCGGGTTGCCGGTCGGCGTGTTCGAGCTCGCGGTCGCGATCCGCGCGCTGATCCTGGTCGCCTGCGTGATCGGGTGGGTCCGGGGTGCGCCGGCGGCCGCGTCGCCCGCGAGCCGCGACCTGGAGCCGGCGAACGCGGAGGTGCTCACCTGATCGCTCGGCGGGATCGGAGTGAACCGGACGGTTCGCTTCCGACCCTTGCCGACGTCCGGCGGGGATAATCGGGCGGTGCCTGCCTCGACGCGCACGATCGGGATCGGCGTGGTCTTCCTCCTCGTCGCCGGCACCCTCGTGGTCGGTCTCGCGTTCAAGTTCCCCTGTGTCGTCGACGACTGGAACGACGGCCGCCCGTTCACGCGCGGGTGCTACACGGACCTGGTCGGCCTGATCCAGGGCGAGCAGCTGACCGGTGGCCGACTCCCCTACCTGGACCCGTGCCAGGGCGTTGCCGAGGACAGCACCTGCGACGAGTACCCGGTACTCACGATGTACACGATGCGGCTCGCCGCGTGGGCGTCGGGACCCAGCAACACTCGCTTCTTCTTCGCGAACGCCATCCTGATGTGGATCGCGGCGTTCTGGATCGCCTTCTGCCTCTACATCATGGTCGGGCGCCGCGTCCTGTACTTCGCGCTCGCCCCGACACTCGCTCTCGCCGCGACGAGCAACTGGGATCTGCTCACCGTCGCGATCGCGACGGCCGCCACCCTCGCCTACCTGCGGAGACGCGACGGCTGGTCCGGCGTGCTGCTCGGGCTCGGCGCCGCGGCCAAGCTGTACCCGGCGCTGCTCATCATCCCCTTCGTCGCCGGCCGGTTCCGCGGCCGGGAGCCGGACCGTGGGATCCACCTCCTGTGGGGAGCGGCAGGCACCTGGGTCGTGCTGAACCTCCCGTTCGCGCTCTGGGGGACCACGGGCTGGCTCGAGTTCTTTGAGAACAGCAAGTCGCGCCCCGCGAGTTGGAACAGCCTGTGGAACGCGGCGTGCAAGCTCGCCACGGGACAGGGCTGCGCGAACACGAGCCTGATCAACGCCGCCTCGCTCATGCTGTTCGTGGGATGGGTCGTCGTGATCTGGGTTGTGAAGGCGAAGCGTGACCCGGGGTTCGCGCGATGGACACTCGGGTTCCCGATCCTGGTGGTGTTCCTGCTCACGAACAAGGTGTACTCACCGCAGTTCAGCCTGTGGCTGCTCCCGTGGTTCGCGCTCGCGCTCCCGAACCTGCGGCTGTTCATCGCGTTCGAGACGATCGACGTCGTCGTGTTCCTGACCGAGTTCGGATGGATCGGGGCGGCCAACGGCCTACACGGCGGGCTGACGGACATCCCGACGTGGGTGTTCGAGCTCGCGATCCTCGGGCGGGCCTCGATCCTGGTGATCTGCGTGATCGAGTGGATCCGCCGTCGCGAGCCCCCACCCGAACCCCAGCCGCTGCTGCCGATCCCGGGCGAGGCGCGAACGCACGTCCCCGCGTGACGCCATGGCCGAACCGACGGAGGATCGAGAGCGGATCCTCCGCGCCGTTCGGTTCTGCTTGCTCGGGTTCGTCGGGCTCCGGGTCGCGATGTTCGTGATCGGCGTGGTCGGCGTCACCCTGTTTCCGCCGCTCCGCGCCGTCGGCGTGCCGGGGTGGCCGGCGCCTGCGCCCAACCCCGGGTGGCAGAACGCGTTCACGGCGTGGGAGCGGTTCGACGCGCTGTGGTTCCTGCGGATCGCGGAGAGTGGCTATCGGCTCCGGGACGGGAGCGCCGCGTTCTTCCCGCTCTACCCGCTCGCGATCCGAGGGCTCTCGTTCGCGCTCGGGGGCCACCCCGTCGCCGCCGCGACGATCGTGTCGAACGCGGCCTTCTGGGGCGGCCTCGTCGTCACCTATATCCTCACCGCGTCGGAGCTTTCCGAACGCACCGCGCGTACCAGCGTGCTCCTGATGTGCGTCTTCCCGACCGCGCACTTCTTCCTCATGCCCTACAGCGAGTCGCTGTTCTTCCTCCTGTCCGTCACGGCGTTCTGGGGTGCCCGCCGGGGGAGATGGGCGGTCGCGGGCGCCGCCGGGGCGCTGGCGGCGCTCACCCGGAGCATCGGGATCGTGATCGCGCCGGCGCTGGTGATCGAGGCGCTGCACCAGCGCCTCGAACGGCGCGAGCCACCATGGCCCGGGTTCCTCGCGGCGGCCGCCACGGGCTGCGGGCTGCTCGCCTACCTCGGTTCCTGGTGGCTCCGGGCGGGCGAGTGGCTCGCACCAGCGACGTTCCAGGCGAACTGGGAACGCTCTCTCTTGTGGCCGTGGGCGACTCTGTGGGACGGCACGGGCGACGCGTTCCGCTACCTCGACGAGCTCAACGGGGGCTACTGGCTGATCGACTGGTTGATCGTGATCCCGATGCTCGCCGCGTCGGTGTACGCGCTCGTACGCTTGCGGCCCGCCTACGGCGTCTACCTGTGGAGCGCCCTGCTGATCCCGCTGACCTACGTCTTCCCGGACCGTCCGCTGATGTCGATGCCACGGTTCGTCCTGCCCCTCTTCCCGGCCTTCTGGGGTCTGGCCCTCGGCCTCGAGCGGCTCCGGATCCCACGATCGGCGGCGCTGGTCGTGTGCGCGGCCGGCCTCGGGATCCTCTCGATCTTGACCGTCAACTGGTACTACATCTTCTGAGGCGTCCCGGCGTCCATATAGGATGGGCCCCACGCCGTCGAGGTCCGGAGGGGGAAGCGTGACGATTCGGGTAGCGATCGCGGACGACCACTCGCTCGTGCGGCAGGGACTCCGCAGGTACCTGGACATGGCGGAGGGGATCGAGGTCGTCGGCGAGGCCGCCAACGGGCAGGAACTGGTCGACCTGGTCGCCAAGGAGGAACCGGAGATCGCCCTGGTGGACATCCGGATGCCCGAGATGGACGGTCTCGAGGCTGCCCGGAAGATCCGCGAGACCCATCCCAAGACCGGGGTGATCATGCTGACCGCCTACGATGACCGGCAGTTCGTGGTGGAGGCCGTCCGCAGCGGTGCTCGCGGCTACGTCCTCAAGGCCCGCGACGCCGAGCACCTGATCCAGACCGTCCGCCTGGTCGCCGGCGGCAACATGGTGATCGACCCCCAGCTGGTGGTGGCGCTCGCAGAGGAGCTCTCGCAGGCCAAGGAGCGGGACCGCCGGGCCGAGACCCTGACCGCGCGCGAGATCGAGGTGCTCCAGCTGCTCGCGTTCGGGCACACCAACCGTGACATCGCCGAGCGGCTGTACATCTCGCCCGACACCGTGAAGACCCACCTCGAACACATCTTCGAGAAACTCGGCGCCTCGGACCGAACCGCGGCCGTCGCCGAGGCGCTCCGTCGGCGCCTGATCGAATAGCCGTCCCCGTGCCCGGGGCGACGGCCCCGCTCGTGGACTAGTCATCCCGGGCTACCGCGGTACCGGCCGGATGGCCTAGGGCCGGTCCTCCGGTTGGCCCCGGTCGGGTGATGGAGGCGCGAGCCCGCCTGCTGCATCATGGTCGCTCGAACGATGTCCACGCAGACACAGCGCAGGGCTCCGTGGTTCGCGCCCTTCGTCCTCCTCGTCGCGGGCGGCGGCGTGGCGTTCGCCTACGCGGCGTCGAGCCGTTCGGGCTCCGCAGCAGACATCCGATTCCCCGTCGTCACGGGTTCGTGCCTCCTTTCGGCGATCGTGATCCTGCTCCGGAGCCGGCACCACGGCTCGTGGCGGAGCGCCCCGTCGCTCGGTCTTGGGATCGGGGCGATCGCGATCGTCAGCGCCACGTTCCTGGTGACCGAAGCGACCGGATCCGAACCTCCGAGACTCGGCCCGTACAACGTGGGGTTCCTCGCCGCGGGCGTGCTGTTCCTGATCGCCGTGTCGATCGAGTTCCGCGAGCACGTCGCCCGTGAGGACCGCCGCGAGATCGTGGCGGACGTCGCGCTGCTCACCGCCGCGATCGGCACGATGCTGTTCCTGTCCCTGCGCCCCGACTCGACGGCGGACCCGGCGAGCTCCGCGTCGTCCGCGGAATTCGCGCTGATTATCGCCTTGGGCGCCTCGGCTTACGGCGCCCTGGCTCTGGCACGACCCAACGTCGCGCACCTCGGGATGTTCCTCGCGGTCTGCGGGATGTGTGTAGGTGTGTACGGGTTCGCGAAGCTGTGGCTGAGCGCATCGTTCGAGGTCGGACGGCCCCAGGTCGACCTGCCGATCGCGTTCGCCGCCCTGTTCGCCGCGGCGCTCGTCAGCGTCATCCCCCGAAGGGTGACCGAACGACGCAAGGATCCGGCGCGCTACGGAAGGGCCGTCCTCACGACCCTGTCGGTCGCCGCGACCAGCGCCGCCCTCGCCCTGGTCGCGGTCGACAGGCGCAGCTCGATGATCGACGACGGCCAGGCCTCGCTCCTGATCGGCGTCCTGGCGGCCGCGGTCGCGCTCCGCATCCTCGTGAATCAGGTCCGAGGGACGCAGTCGCAGCGCGCGGTCCACGACGCGCTCGACCAGAAGGAGGCCGCGCTCCGCGAGACCGACATGGCCCTGTCACGGCTCCAGCGCGCGAACGAGACCCTGCGCGAGTCCGAGGAACGCCTCCGCACCGTGTTCGAGTCCGCGGTCGACGGGATCGTCGAGCTCGACCCCCGCGACGTCGTCGTCCGCGCGAACGGCGCCTTCCGCAAGATGGTCGAGCTCCCCCAGTCGCTCGTCGAGGGTCAGCCGTGGAGCGCGCTCGCCGCCTCGATCCAGGCCGACGAGCACTTCGCCTCGCTCCCGGTGACCGGGCAGGGGACGATCCATCGGGAGGGTCACGCCATCTACCTCGAATCGAGGACCTCGGAGATCCCCGGCGACCCACCCCGGCGACTGCTCCTGGTCCGCGACGTGACGGCGGCCCGGGTTGCCGACCAGACGATCCGCTCCTTGTTCAAGTTCCTTCAGGACCGCGACGAGGACCGGACGCGGATCATGCGTCGGACCAACGCGGCGATCGAAGGGGAGCGCAACCGGATCGCGCGCGACCTGCACGACGGGCCGGTGCAGGGGGTCTCGGCCGCATCGCTGTCGCTCGAGGCGGCGCTCCTGATGCTGAAGGCCGGCGAGATCGACGAGGGGCTCGGCATCCTGTCCAAGGTGCGCTCCGAGCTCTCGGAGGAGGCGGACAATCTCCGGCGGCTGATGTCCGGGCTCCGTCCGCCGCTCCTGGAGGAGCGCGGCCTGATCCCGGCGCTGCGGGAGACGGTCGACCGGTTCGGGCGCGACAACCAGGTCCACACCGAGTTCTCGGGCCGCGCGAGCGGCGAGATACCACAGGACCTCGAGACCCTCGCCTACCGCGTCGTCCAGGAGGCGCTGTCGAATTCCGCCAAGCACGCGCACCCGGTCTCGGTCACGGTTGCGGTGGAGACGACCGGCGGCCAGCTCCGCGTCGAGATCGTCGACGACGGCGAGGGCTTCGACGCCGGCAAGGCCCGCGAGTACCTGCAGACCGGACGGGTCGGTCTCGCCTCGATGCGCGAACGGGTCGAGCTCGCGAACGGGACGTTCATGGTGCACTCGGCACCCGGCAGGGGCACGACCGTGGTCGCCTCGTTGCCGATGGGCGCCGTTCCGGCGGCGCGGGAGTTCTCGAGCGATGCATCGGGACCGGCGACCGACCCGGCTCCGCACGCGAACGGCGGACGATCCCCGCGTCAGGTCGAGTCGAGGAACGCGGGCCGTTCGGGGAACGCGGCCGACGGCGACGGGGTCGGCGACGGTGAGGGCGATGGACTCGGCGATGGACTCGGCGAGGGGCTCGGGCTGGGCGAGG
>WNGF01011375.1_pt1 | contig 11894 bp, 13 predicted proteins | sample 5400641 | NCBI WGS metagenome assembly WNGF01 (sample SAMN13153371, study PRJNA577476) | soil metagenome | isolation source: 80 cm soil or saprolite under grassland replicate 2 | place: USA:California | collected 2016-06-15 | reverse complement strand
TCGAAGAGGAGGAGGTCGGCGTGGCCATCGCCGTTCACATCCCCCGTCCGCGCGTGCAGGAAGGCAACGCGTTGGGGCAGGTGAAGCGAGTACCCGAGCGTCCAGGCGGCCCGCCCCGACCGCTGCCAAAGCACGAATCCGGCGGCATCGAGCGGCCCGTCCATCAGACTAACGCGGCGCCATTGGACGGCGATCTCGGGCACGATTCCGCCTCCGGCCGGAACGCGCCAGGCGTGCACCACCGTTGCGTCGCGCGGGACGAGCCCGCGCAGGCGAGGCTTGACCCCCGCGGATCGCTGTGGCTGAGGGGCGGGTCGCCACTTCCGCACGACCGTTCTCGCTCGCCCCGTCCGAAGGCACCGCTCGGTCACTCGCCGCTCGGTGCTCGACGGCTCGTGCTGGTCCCACTCGACCACGACGTTGCGTTTTCGGTAGACGAGGCGGTCCGCCTTCTCGCTTCCGATCTGGTACGCGAAGTTCGCCCGGTAGCCGTGCAGGAGTGTGGCTGCCTCCCGTTCGGAGCGCGTGAAGTGGAAGTAGAGAATTTCCTCGCCGGGATAGAGCACGAGCTGGTAGTCGCCGCCGCTGGCCTTCGTCCCGATCGTGCTCCCCGACCGCGCGACGGCCGCGACCAGAGCTCGATGCGGCCCATAACGTGCCTCACGAGCGGCCGCGCGCGACGGCCGCAGCAGCGCCGTAGCCTGAGCTCGCAGACACGAGACGGTCGCCACCGCGCTGTACGGCCGCCCACCGCCGCTGCAGCCCGCGAACCCGATCGCGGCCACACCGATGACCGCCGCTCCCAAACGGCCCTTGACCCTCATTTGCCGGCAAGCTACCGCGCTCCAGTTCACGGCGGGTAAATCGCCGCCGCCGGAGCCGGGCTCTGCCCGGCGGAGGTTTCCCTCCGGCACGACGCAAGCGATACCTCGAGCCGCCGGCTCCTGCAACGCTGGAACCAACGCAGCCGCAGCGCAAGGAGGGCTCGTGGGGGAACCAGGGGTTCCCCCACGCCAAGCTCCCCGGGTTGGACTCGAACCAACAACCCTCCGGTTAACAGCCGGATGCTCTGCCAATTGAGCTACCGGGGAACGGTGCTCAGCGCCGCGAATTGTAGCCGCGCTTCAGTCGTGTTCAGGAAGGCCGGGCCGCCCGCCCGCGTAGACGGCGGGCGGGCGGCGTCGTCTCCTCACATCATTGCCAGGATCGCGACGACGAGCGCAACGATGAGAACCAACCAGAGGAAGCTGTTGACAGCCACGCCGCCGAAGATCGCGAAGATCACCAGCAAGATGACCAATAGCCAAAGTAGAGGCACAATTCCTCCTTCCTGATTTTCTGATGCAGCGCCGGTTGCCCGCTCGGGCGACGTTCTAATCCTCGAGGCCTAGCGGCTTGCATTCTTGGCCGCGCTACGAACTTTGCCGGCGGCCGGCCGCCGCGGTAGCCGACGGTCTTCTTGGCCCTGCCTTTCACTCGGAAACGCTCCCCGGTTTCCGAACTCGCGGAGCCGGGTAGCGGACGGGTTCACGGGAAAGGAGGTGTCCGACCGGATGGGGTACTACGCACCTTCAGCTACCAGAGCTCGACCGGGCTTCAGCCTGCTCTTCGTGGTCTATCTCGTGGTCGGTGGGATCGTGGCCGCGACGCACCACTACTGGTCGAATATCAACTCGCTCAAGGCTTTCGTCTCAGGCGTGCTCGCGACGATCCTCTGGCCGTTGATCCTGATCGGGATCAACCTGCACATCCACTAGCGACACAGTTGCCGCGGCGTGACCTCGCTTCTCAGGCGAGGTTGGCTGCGGTTGCGCGGATCTTGGCGAGCTGCTCCTGGAGCTCCCTGGTGCGCTCGAGATCGGCGCCCGCAAGCTCGCGCCGAAGCTGGCGCTCGCGCAGCCGCAGGAGCAGCTCCGTCGCCGTCTCCTCGTCGATTCCGCCCTCGGCGGCGCGCGCATCCAGCTCGGCGAGCAGCGGGACGAGGTCGCCTTCGGCGGGGACGGTCTCGTCGAGGAGGTGCGCTCTGGCACGGTTGTGGAGCTCGGAGTCGAAATGCTCCGCGGCCAGCTCGGCGAGCACGTCCCGCAGCGACGGGTGGGCCGCCACGCCCGCGAGCGCGTCGCGCTCGAGCCGCTCGCCGGCCTCCAGCAGCCGTGGTGAGATCGCGCCGGTCGCCGAGCTGCCGCGTCCGGGGGCGAGCCCCGCCTGCGTCTCCTTTGGAAGGTCAAGCCGGTCGGCGGCGAGCCGCACGGCGTCCTGGCGCTCGGGTGAGTCGTCGAACCGCGAGAGCACCTCGCGCACCCGGACGAACCCCTCCTGGCGGTCGGGGGCCCGTTCGATCTCGAGGCGGACGCGGTAGCCGAGGTAGCTCTCCGCCCGCGCGAGGCGCTCCTCGAACGCCTCCGGCTCGTCGGCCGGATCCGTCCCCGGCGGCAGCGCGACCACGCGCACGTCGAATCCCTGGCCCGCCGCGAGCTCCATCCCGCGCAGCGTCGCGGCCTCGCCCGCAGCGTCTCCGTCGAAGCACAGGTAGAGCTTGTGCGTCAGGCGTGAGAGCTCCTTCAGCTGGCGCTCGGTGAGCGCCGTCCCCATCGAGGCCACCACGGGCTCCAGCTTCGCCTGCCGGAGCGCGAGCACGTCGGGGTTGCCCTCGACCACGATCGCGCGCTCCTGCTTCGTGATCGCGGCGCGGGCGCGGTCGAGCCCGTAGAGCAGGTCGCCCTTGCGGAAGAGCTCGCCTTCGGGGGAGTTGACGTACTTCGCTCGCAGCGGGTCGTCTTCGCGCAGCTTCCGCGCCTGGAAGCCGCGGATGCGTCCGCGGGCGTCGGCGAGCGGGAAGAGGAGGCGGCCCGAGAAGTAGTCGTTTCCGCGGCGGTTGATCAGTCCGGCGGCCGCGAGCTCGGCCTGCGTGAAGCCCTTCTCCCGCGCCTTGCGCGCAAGGGTTTGTCCGCCGGGCGCGAGACCGAGCCGGTACTCGCGGCAGATGTCTTCGCCGAGCCCCCGCTCTTCCAGGTACGCCCGCGCCGGCTCGCCCGCATCCGAGTCCCAGAGGTAGCGCTCGTAATAGGCCGCGGCCTGCTCGAGCAACGCAAGCAGCCGCTCGCGCCGGCTGCGCTCGGCGTCGCGCTCGGGCGACGACTCCTCGTACTCCAGCTTCACTCGATAGCGCTCGGCGAGCCACTCGACCGCCTCCGCGAAGTCGAGCTGCTCGGTCTCGCGCACGAACGTGATCAGGTCGCCGCCCTTCCCGCAGCCGAAGCAGTAGAAGAGCTTGTCCGCCGGGTTGACCGAGAAGCTCGGCGTCTTCTCGTCGTGGAACGGGCAGAGGCCCGTGTAGCGCGCGCCCGAGCGCCGCAGCTGCGCGCGGGCCGAGACGACCTCGACCATGTCGGCGGCCTCGACGGCCTCTCGCACGGATGCGTCCCTGATGCGGGCCACTAGCCGAGGGACTCTGCGTAGCCGAGGGCGAAGCGGTCAGTCATTCCCGCCACGTAGTCGATCGCGTCGTCGACATCGTCGCCCCGCTCGACGAGGTGCTCGAAGATCTGGCGGACCGTCGCGCGGGCCCGCGCGTGCTCCGCTCGCGCGGTCTCGGCAAGGTAGACGCGTTCGAACATGAAAGTGCGCAGCGTGAGCATCGCGGCACCGATCTCTTCACTCTGTCTGATGTCGCCCTCCCGGGCCGAGGTCTCGACCAGGTCGTGCACGAGCGTGTCGATCCGCCGCGAACCGGTCGGCCCGAGCAGCTCGATCTCCTCGTGCGGCAGCTCCTGCGGGTCGAGCACGCCCGCGCGCACGGCGTCGTCGATGTCGTGGTTGATGTACGCCACGCGGTCGACGAGGCGGACGATTCGGCCCTCGAGCGTGTCCGGCTCGTTCGGGCCTGTGTGGTTGAGGATGCCGTCGCGCACCTCCGCAGTGAGGTTCAGCCCGCGCCCGTCGCGCTCGAGCTTGTCGACCACGCGGAGGGAGTGCTCGTTGTGCCGGAACCTGCGGTCGAAGCGCTCGCGCAGCACTTCGTCGAGCGCGTCCTCGCCGGCGTGGCCGAACGGCGTGTGCCCGAGATCGTGCCCGAGCCCGATCGACTCGACGAGGTCCTCGTTTAGGCGTAGCGCCCGCGCGACGCCGCGTGAGATGCCGGTCGTCTCGAGGGTATGGGTGAGGCGCGTGCGGTAGTGGTCGCCGGCGGGGTCGACGAAGACCTGCGTCTTGTGCATCAGCCGGCGGAAGGCCTTCGTGTGGACGATCCGGTCGCGGTCGCGCTGGAACGGTGTTCGCAGCCGGCACTCGTCTTCCGGGTGCGCCCGGCCGCGGGTCTCGTACGAGCGGACCGCAACCGGTGAGAGCGATCGTTCCTCGTGCTCGCGCACGCCGGCCTCGAAGGCATCGGCGACCTTTCCGGCGAGCTCCGGCACGCCGCCGATGCTAGTCGCTCGACCGGGCAGTGAGGCGGTCACGCCTGCGCTCGACCAGTCACGTTGCAGGACGTACCGAAACCGCACTCACCGCCAGTCCCGATCCATCCGCGCCCACCATGGCCCCGTCAGGGCAACCCCGACCCTTCTTAGGGTGGGGTGCCTTCCCGCCTCCCTCTCGGTCGACGCTAGCAGGTGGTTCGTGACGCGTCTGTGCCCGTTTTGCGCCGGATTTGCGCCGATCTGTCAACAGGTCGCGCGACGCAGCGGGAGACGTGGCCCACGTCTCCACCTCGCTAGATGATGATCGGCACCGTTCCGCCGTCCGCGCTCCACGCCGCCCCCGTCACGTACGAGGCTCGGTCAGAGCACAAGAACGCGATCACGGTAGCGATCTCGTCGGGCTCTGCCAGCCGTCCCAGCGGGCGGCCCTTGCCGACGGCCCGCAACACCTCCTCGCGGGTCTTGCCGGTGCGTGCCGCCTGCTGGTCGGCGAGGCCACCGTCGGCGAGCCACGCCTCGCTCGCAGTCGGCCCCGGCGCCACGGCGTTGCAGCGGACACCGTCGCCCGCGTAGAGATCGGCCACCAGCCGGGAGAGCGAGAGCACTGCAGCCTTCGTGACGGAGTAGTCCGGCATCCCGGTCGACGGACGCTTGCCGGCCGTCGAGGAGACGTTCACGATCACTCCGCGACCGCGCTTTCGCATCGCCGGCACGGCGGCCCGGATTGCTCGGATGTAGCTCATCACGTTCAGCTGCCAGAGCGCGTCCCACTGCTCGTCCGTGACCTCGAGAAAGTCCCGCTGCTCCGCGAAGCCCGCGTTGTTGACGAGGACGTCCACCTCCCCCGCCTCGGCGAGCAGGCGTTCGGGCTCGCCTGGCCGCGAAAGGTCGGCCCGCACGTGGAGCGCCTCGCCTACACCTGGGGCCTCGCTGCGGCCACAGGTGACAACCCGAGCGCCCTCGTCGATCAGCAGGCGTGCCGTCGCGAGCCCGATACCGCCGGTCGAGCCGGTGACGACGCAAAGCCGGTCGCGGAGGCCGAGATCCACGGCGGCGCTAGCCTAACCACATGACGACGATCCTCCTCGTGCGGCACGGCGAGACCGACTGGAACCTGCAGCGCCGCTTGCAGGGGCATTCGGACACGCCGCTCAACGAGCGGGGCCGAGAGCAGGCGCGAGCGCTCGCCGCCGAGCTGGCGGACGAGCCGATCGACGCGGTCTACTCGAGCGATCTCGTCCGCGCGCACGAGACGGCGCGAATCGTCGCGGAGCAGCACGGCCTCGACGTGACCGCAAGCGACGACCTCCGTGAGCGGCACTTCGGAACGTGGGAGGGGCTGCACGACGACGAGATCGAGGCGCGCTTACCGGAGGCTGCAAACGGCGTAATCGGAGACGGCGAGACCCGCGAGGCGATGGCCCGACGCGTCTTCGATGCCCTCCATCGGATCGCCGGGCGGCACCCGGACGGGCACGTGCTCGTCGTCTCTCACGGCGGGCCGTTGCGCGCCGTGCTGAGGCATTGCGGCGTCGACGGGGTCGAACGGATCGAGAACTGCCACGTCGTCCGCATCGAAGCCGGTGACGGCGCCCTGCGCGACATACACTGAGCGGAGTTGGAGGACTACACCAACAAGTACCTGGTTCGCAGCGCTCAGGCAGGCTCAGCGGTCCTCCCCATTCCCGCTCTCTAAGCCGAATCTCTGGCTACCGACTTCTCCCGCTCAGGGCTACCCACGGGGTCGGCGGGGTACGCGTTGGGTACGGGAAAGAACTAAGACGGGTCCTGCAGCTGGTCCGGTTGCTCACTCACGGGCGGCGGGGGTGTCTCGGCCTCTGGCTTGTCCTGGTGTGCGAGCTTGTAGCCGGTGTAGGCGCCGGCCATCGGCCCAAGCACCTGTGCCGCGTCGGACAGAAGCTCTGTCACTAGGGTCGTCGTTACGCTCCGCTTCATTTCCTCGGGCTGAGCGACGGCCCGCTGGATCTCTTCGGGCTGATCTGTTGGTTCGTCCGACATTTTGTGCGCCCTCCTCTGCTGGCTGTTCTTCTCAGGTCCTACCGGATGGGGCGGACAGAGAAAACTGCCGCTACTTGCGCCCTCGTGGCTGCACTAGCTGGCGCACCCGCTCTCGGCTAAGACCAGCGGCGCGGGCAATCACGGCTAGAGGTACACCCTCGCCCCGTGCTTCAAGGATCGCTGCCCTGAGCTCGGCACGTGCGTCTGCGCGGGCCTGCTCCGCCTTCTCCACTCTCGCTGTCGCCTTGCGGATACGGTCGAACGGACGTCCGGCGCTACGTCGCCGGGGCCGCGAGCGTGGAGACGGACCGACACGTCAGGGTCTGCGCTTTCTGCATGCACCGGCTCGCGGATGCGGCGCAGAGCGCTGTTCGATGGGAGCGGCGCGGTCTGCTTGGCCGGCTCGTGCGGATCGATCCCTCGCAAGAGATAGACGAGCTGCTGGCTGAGATTGAGGAAGAACAACGACGTCACGCAGCCTGAACTAGAGGACGACCTGGCGATGCAGGCCGAGCGCGAGACGGTTGGCAAGCGCATCCGGCGGCTGCGCGAGCAGCGCGGCCTCTCGCAGCGCGAGTTGGCCGAGCCGGGCGAGCGCGGGAACGTACTCATCGCGGAGGCGACGGCGAAGGAGATCGGCCGCGTCAGCCTCGGCGTAGCGACGGAAGAAACGATCCGACCGCGGCGTCTAGAGAAGAGCCGGCGGGATTGCTTGGAGGCCTACTGGCTAGCGAGCTTCCCCGCCGGTCTTTGCCCACCTTAGACTCCTCCTGGGCTGATTTCCTGCGTCGGGCAGCGGTGAAGCCCGCTCTTTGCGAACGGGACGGCTAGGGCGTGGTAGGCCTTCGAGCTCTGCGACGGCCAGCCGACCTGCGCGAGCACGTCCGAACCATCCGAATCCGTGGCTCTGACGCGGGCGGGGAGCTCTCGTCGAGCCGGCTGATTTCCGTGCGTCGAGCAGCGAGAAAGGCCGCTCTTTGCGAAGTTTCTAGCCCGAATTTACAGACGAAGTGTTTGCAAACCAGGCGCGGATGGTGAGACAATTCACAGGTACTGCGGCTCCGTCCAAGAATTGCGGCTCCGTCCAAGAGGAGGGAGGACGGATTTGGCGTCAGCGCGTGAATTCGCTCGGCTTCGGCTTCCGAAGATGAAGCCCCACCCCACGTTTGCGCGTGGGGCGGGGCCATTGCACCGACCTCGTGTCCCCGACGCTCGGCAAGAGACGCGGAGGGAGGTGGTGCGTAGCGGCTGAGTCTATCGGCGCTCTCGGCGCCGAGTCATTGCCTTAGACGATCCTGCATTCCAATCAGTCGAAGCAGACTGGGAGAGTGAGAGGAACAAAGGAATATGAGACGACTAGGAATCATCACAGCCTTGTTGACGTTGCTGGTGGCCGTCTCGGCCTCGGTGGCTCTTGCTGCTGTCAGCCCGGGGGTGTACCACGCAACGTTCGACTACACGCAAGCCCCGACGGGTACGCACTTGGCGACCGGAACGACTGAGAACGACGTGACCTGTACGGTCAGCGCAACCCTTGGCGTTACCTGTCCCACGACCAATTTTGACATCGAAGGCGTCGGTCACACGAACGCGACAGAGTTGCTGTCGACCGTCTATTCGGCGACCATTGACTGCCGCAACCATGGCGGCAATGTCGTCGAGACGCACTCGCAGTCAGCCTCGGTCACGGTCGGGCCGACGACACTTCGGGCCAAGAACGGTCGGCTCACGACTCAAACCCAAACTGCGAGCGCGCCGACGGACCAGCAGTTGCAGTCACAGGCAACTTGCCCCAACCCGAACTGGACCGCCGAGGTCCGACCGGGGACGAAGGTGCTCTCGAGCTTCGTGTGGACCGTGACGTTCGACGGCTTCAGCGGGGCATTCATCACGATCAGCGCCCCCTAAACCGGTAGGCCGGTGAGCCGCTAGAAGAAGCGGAACAAGAAGCGAAGGAAGAAAGGGCCGGTGCCTCCAAGGCTCCGGCCCTTCTTCTCGCCGTTCTCCAAACATCCGAGCAGCTCGCCGGTGATCGGGACGGTGATCCCCATATAGGAACTCCAGATCGAGCTCGCCCATCGTGCGATCGAGCGGACTGCCGCTGACGCGGCCGACGAACCGGCTTCGCTCCTGAGGGCACACCGCCCGGTCTAAACGCCCTGTCCGGTTCGGCGAGGGGAGCGTCGTTCCGCCGTTCGCGGGCGCTCTCAGGAGGGTTTAGACACCGCTAATCACACCGGCTACGCGGCGAGGCCTTGCTGCTCTCGGCGCAGGACCTCGACGACCGTCGAGCGCGGCCGTCCGATCTGGCGCGCGATCGCGTAGCCGGACAACCCAGAGGCCGCCAGCAGGAAGATCCGATCCGCTCCCGCTCGTCGGCGCTGAGCTCGCGGCCCGGTCCACGCTGTGCGTTCGTGCCTGGCGGCTCGGCCAGCTCGGAACGCAGAGGCCAGCAGACGGCGACGAGCAGCTCGAGCACCGAAACCTCCTGATCGCCGAGGCACCGAACGCGGCGAGCTGCACGCCAAGGGCGACCGCCTACCGGAAGCGCCAGAGATCGCCGCTCGGCGGGGCGTCCACCTCTGCCGGCGCGCCCAGGTGACAGGAGTGGCGTTCTTCGACTTCCTACACGGGCAGACCGGGCGAGCCCCGAACGGGATCGAGCTGCATCCGATCCTCGGCTTTGCCTGCCTAGAACCGAACCCCTGACCTCTTTTCCGGAGACCCCCTCCTCGGCTGGCGCTCGGCGCAAGAATCTCTTCGGCTAAGGATCAGTCTGGGGGGGCGGCTTCCTTGGGGTCGGCGACTGACGGCTCAGTTGCTTATGGGGAGAGAGGAGGCCGCCGCCCAGCTCTACGTGGCGCCCTTCTGGAACGCAACTAGTGGCTGACCTATAACGAGAGCGCGGCCAAGACCCTTGTACGCGGGGGGAGAGTGACCGCGTGCGTGACGCGTCTCTAAACCAGGGGACGTGTCGGGCCTTGGCCGCAGTTGCGAGAGGCAGGAGCCTAGACCCTGGAAGCCGGTCTTGCCAACGGAACCGGAGGGAGCCGAAGACCTAGACCGGCACACGGCGGGTATGGGCCGGTGACGAATCGTGCTTGAAGTCTGAGAGGAAGGTAAAACCCTCAAGAGGAGGGTGCCTCGGTGGGGCAGAGTGCGGGTGCGTGATATCGAGCCGCTGGACGTCGTGGCCTGGCTCCGTGGTCTCAAGCGCAAGGACGGACGTCCGGGCGAGCTCGCAGGCGGCACCAAGCGCCTCATCTTCGACGTGCTCTCGACCGTGCTGGACTACGCCGTTGAGAAGAAGGCGCTGAACGCGAACCCCTGCAAGCAAATCCCGCGCAAGGCCACTCCGCCCGATCGTGGTGACGGCGCTCCTGGCCGGCCTTCGTCTCGGAGAGGTCTGCGGCCCGCGTTGGGGCGACGTCGACTTCGAGGCGGAGAAGCTGCACATTCGGCGCACGCTCTCAATGGCAGACGGAAAGAGCTTCGGGTCGCCGAAGGGCGGCAGGGAGCAAGCCATAGACCTGAACCCCCAACTGCGAGCGCTCCTGTTCGAGCTGCCAACGCGCTTCGGAGGCGCTGAGGCTCCCGTCTTTCAGACCCAGCGCAGCGGCAAGCACCTACACCCGCGCTGTGTCCACGACGGCTTTACGCGGGCACGTGACAAGACGCTCTCGGACAAGCCCCGCAGGTTCCGCTTTCACGACTGTCGTCATACCTGCGCCTCTCGGCTTGTGAACGGTGGCCTGCCGGCGACGTGGGTACAGGGGTACCTGCGCCATGCCGATCTCGCGACCACGCTTCGCTACCTACACCCGGACGGAGACGAGAGCCGCAAGGCCGAAGCGTGGGCAGCGCTCGGCGGCTGAAACGGGGTACATGAGTGGGTACATGGGGGCGCCCTTTCGGGGCGCTTCCCCGCTTGTAGACTGGCTTCCGGGTGGAGGATTACACCAACAAGTACAAGGGCGAGCAGGTCGAGGTCGCGCTGTTCGGCGGTGACTACCAGGACGGCGTGCTCACTGCCTACTGCCTTGTCGAGGACGTCCCGCACATCGAGTTGAACGGCCACATCTTGGTGCCGTTGCAGAACATCGCGTCCCTCCACTGTTCGAGCCGGTGCGACGCCCCCGAGCCCGACTGGCCCCCGCGCGGGCTCGAAGAGGACGAGCAGCAGGACGGCTAGCGCCCCGTGCGGCTGAGGATCCTCTGGAACCTGTTAAAGGTGTGGCTGCTGTTGGCCGCCGGCTGTGCGGCCCTCGCCGCGATCGGCTGGCCGCTCGGCGGTTACCGCCTGGTCTCGCTCTTGGTGTTCTTCGGGCTGCTCGTGGCCGCGGCCGCCTACTGGTACGGGGACCGTGTGGCGCTCGGGATGGTCGGCGCCAGGGAGCTGCCGCTGGGTGAGGCACCCACCGTGCACGCGACGCTCGCCCAGCTGGCGACGAGGGCAGGCGTTGCGAAGCCGAAGCTCTACCTGCTCGCCGACGGCCATCCCCGGGCGCTCGCAGCTGGTCGCGGCCCTCGCGGCTCGGCGATCGCGGTGAGCCAGGGACTCCTCGCGGCGGCGCCACCCGCCGAGCTCGAGGGAGTGCTCGCGCACGAGCTCGCGCACATCCGAAACCGGGACGTTCTCGTCCAGACGACGGCGGTCGTGCTCGCCTCCGCGCTCGTCGAGGTGAGCAGGATCGGCGGGTGGCTGCAGCGCGCGCTCCTGTTCGTTCTCGGGCCCACTGCCGCCGCGCTCGTCCACCTGCTCCTGTCGCCGAAGAGGGAGTTTCAGGCCGATCGCGCAGCCGCAGAGCTCTGTCGCTCGCCGCACGGGCTCGCGGATGCGCTGATCCGCCTCGAGCAGGCCTCGGAGCTGGTCGAGTTCCGCGCGAGCCCCGCGACGGAGCCGCTCTACACCTTCAATCCGTTCGCGGAGGAAGGGGTCGCCGCTCTCTTCATCACCCATCCTCCCGCGGGCGAGCGCGTGCGGCGTCTTCGAGAGCTCGACCCGGACTGGCGCGACAAGCTCCGCGCGGCGTAGGGGACCACGAAAGAGGCCGCCCAGCGGGCGGCCTCTCGAATGAAGTCGGCGGCGACCTACTCTCCCGGGAGGTTGCCCTCCGAGTACCATCGGCGCTGGCGGGCTTAACTGCTCTGTTCGGAATGGGAAGAGGTGTACCCCCGCCGCTATCGCCGCCGAAATTGTTGGGCGCAAGGCGCACCCTCAAAACTCCATAGCGACTCAACGTGTTCAAAATCAAGACCTCGGGCAATTAGTACGGGTCCGCTGAACGCATTGCTGCGCTTACACGTCCCGCCTATCGACGTGGTGGTCTCCCACGGCCCTTACTCCCTCGAGGGGATGGGAAGCCTCATCTCGAGGTGGGCTTCCCGCTTAGATGCTTTCAGCGGTTATCCCATCCAGACGTGGCTAATCAGCAGCGCCGTTGGCACGACGACTGA
>WNGF01009683.1_pt1 | contig 11895 bp, 10 predicted proteins | sample 5400641 | NCBI WGS metagenome assembly WNGF01 (sample SAMN13153371, study PRJNA577476) | soil metagenome | isolation source: 80 cm soil or saprolite under grassland replicate 2 | place: USA:California | collected 2016-06-15 | reverse complement strand
CACCGGTTTCGCCGTCCGGCGCTGGACCGGCCGCGAGCGTGTCATCGACGTCGGAAGTGGCGCGGGCTTTCCCGGTCTCGCGCTACGCATCGCCCTCCCAAACATCCGCATCACCCTGGTCGAGTCGGTGGGCAAGAAGGTCCGCTTTCTCGAGGATGTGTGCACGCTTCTCGGACTGACTGACGTCGAGATCCGGAACGAGCGTGCGGAGGCGCTCGGCCGCGAGCGTCGCGACCGCTACGACGTCGGCACGGCTCGCGCCGTCGGGAGTATTGGGCAATGCAACGAGTACATCCTCCCGTTGCTGCGCATCGGTGGCGACGCGATCGTGTGGAAGGGACGTGTCGATGTCGAGCTGCCGGGCGCGCAGAAGGCATGCGCCGCGCTGGGTGGCGAGATCACCTCCATCGTGCCCACGGCGTCGCTCGGCGTCGGTGACGAGCTGCCCGGCCGCAACCTCGTCGTCGTGCGAAAGACGCGCGCCACGCCGCTGCGCTACCCGCGCACGTCCGCGGAAGCGCGTCGCCGCCCATGGTGATCGTGCCGTCGGTCGACGTACGCGCTGGGCGTGTCGCGTATCGCGGCGGTGCCGGTGCGGACAGCCTGCCGCGAGAGCTCGCGTCGCGCTACCTCCGCGAAGGCGCGGACGAGCTGCATCTGGTGGACCTCGACGGAGCCGAGCGTGGCGACTACGCCAACGCGCAGACGCTCGCGGGCATCGCGCGGAGCGCCGCGGTACCGTGCCGCCTCGCGGGTGGCATCTCGTCGCTCGCGAAGGCGGAGGAGGCGATCGCGTCGGGTTTCGCTGGCGTGCTCTTCTCGAGTGCCGTGTTCGGCGATGAGACGCTGCTGCGGCGCATCGCGCGGCTCGGCGACCGCGCGATCGTCGAGATCGAGGCCAAGGATGGTGCGCTCGCGCCGCGCGGTGGCGACGGGGAGCTGGTGAAGCGCGCGTCGGGCCGTGACGCTGGCGAGGCCGCCGAGATCGCCGCGCTGCGCGGGATCCGCGCGTTGTACGTCGTCGACCTCGGCACGGATCGCCAATTCGGAGGTCCGCCTCTGGTGCTGATGGAGCGGCTGCGTTCGAAGGTTGGAACGGGTCTTGGTGTCGCGTTCCATACGGGTGGTGGCGTACGCGACGTCGAAGACGTTCGTGCGCTCGCGCGCTGGGGCGCCGCGTCGGTCGTGATCGGACGTGCCTTCCTCGACGGCCGCTTCACGCTGGCTGAGGCGAAGGCCGCGTGCGCGTAGGACTCCTCTCCGACATCCACGCCAACCTCGTGGCGCTCGAGGCCGTCCTCGGGGCGCTCGGGAAAGTCGATGCGCTGTGGGTCACCGGCGACACCGTCGGCTACGGGCCGGATCCGTCGGAGACCCTCGCGCTGCTGCGCGACCGGAACGCACTTCTCGTGCAGGGCAACCACGACCGTGCGGTCGCGACGGGGGAGGGCATCGAGCTCTTCCACGATCGCGCCGGGGTCGCGGCGCGGCTCCACGCCGAATGGCTTTCGCCGGCTGAACGCGACGAGCTGGCCGGGTTGCCCACCGTCCGCAGCGTGGACCGATTCACGCTGTGCCACGGCAGCCTGCGCGATCCGCTGTGGGAGTACGTCACGAATGCGCTCACGGCGGGAGCGACGCTGGCGCGCGCGAATACGCCGTTCTGCTGCAACGGCCACACGCACGTTCCGGCGCTCTTCCGCGAGCTTCCGACCGGCGTGCGGTTCATCCAGCCAAAGCAGGACCACCCCTACGAGCTGAACGACCGCACGCTGATCAACGCTGGAAGCGTGGGACAGCCGCGCGACGGCGACCCGCGCGCGGCCTACGGGGTGATCGACACCGACGCCGGGACCGTGACCTTCTATCGTTCGTCGTATCGAGTGGATGAGACACAACGACGCATCCGTGCCCGCGGCCTCCCGGAGATGTTCGCTGATCGCCTGGCGTTCGGCGTCTAGTGCCGCGCTCCTCTTGCTCGCGGCGTGCGGCAGCACAGTGGGCAGTGGCGGAGCCGTGAGCCCGACGCCTTCCACGCGCTCGGTCGCGTTCGCCGAGGTCGCCGCGACGTCCCAGGCGCACGACGCCGGAACAGCACTGGTCGTCGGCACGACCGACGCGTCACGAGTCACGATCGCGCGACTGGTGCCGAACGCGACAGCTTCTTCGGGGCGCGTTCTCGTCGCGGTCTTCCAGGGCCAGCAGAACACCGGTGGCTATTCGGTCCGCATCACGGCGATCGAGCGAAGCGGTGATCAACTCACGGTGCGCGCGACGTTCGGTGTTCCCGGTCCCGGTGCGATCGTGACGCAGGCGCTCACGTCGCCCGCGCACGTCGTGTCGATCGCCGCGGCGGACACGACCGGCGTGCGTGAGGCCGTACTCCTCGATGAGACAGGTATCGAACGCGCGCGGGCGACCACCAGCTGAACAGATCCTCAACCGCATCCTTAGACTCCCCGGCGTTGAGTGACCGTTGAGCGACGAGCGCGATTCGACCGATCCCGCGGAGCGAACGAGTCTCGAGCGGCGAGAGGAACGGCGTGGGCAGCGGCCCGGCGATCGGGTCGTGAGGATCGTTCGGCCGCCCGAGTTCAAACGCACGACCGGCGGGTTCGTCGTGACGGAAAAAGCATTCGAGTCGAAGCGTGGCATCGGGCGCGCATGGACGAGCCTGCGACGCGTGCTCATCGGCCGCCGCCTGGCCACTGCGGAGGAGCACACCGAACGCGTCTCCAAGAAGATCGGTCTCGCGATCTTCGCGTCGGACAACATCTCGTCGTCCGCGTACGCCACCGAGGAGACGATGCGCGTGCTCGCGCTCGCGGGCGTCAGTGCGGTCGCCGCGCTCACGCTGCCGCTTACCGCGGCGATCGTTGTCATACTGGCGATCGTCGTCCTCTCATACGTGCAGGTCATCAAGGCCTACCCGAACGGCGGCGGCAGCTATGTTGTCGCGAAAGAGAACCTCGGCGTAGTGCCCGGCCTGGTCGCAGGAAGCGCACTGCTGGTCGACTACTTCCTCACCGTATCGGTCTCGGTCGCCGCGGGAGTTGCCGCGGTCACGAGCGCGTATCCAGACCTCCATCCGCTGCGGGTCGCGATCTCGGTCGCGCTCGTGGTGCTCCTGACGATCGGCAACCTGCGCGGCATCCGCGAGGCCGGGAACATCTTCGCGGCGCCGACCTACGTGTACGTCGTTGCGATCTTCGGTCTCATCGCCATGGGCATGTGGCGCGTCGCCACCGGCGATGTCCCGACCGCCCCACCGCCCATCGAGTCCTTCCCGCCGGAAGGGACGCAGCCGCTGATGCTCTTGCTGCTGCTCCGCGCGTTCGCGTCGGGCTCTGTCGCGCTCACCGGGACGGAGGCCGTCGCCAACGGAGTGCAGGCGTTCAAACCGCCCGAAGCGCGCAACGCCCAGATCATCCTCATCATGATGGGGTCGCTCTTCGGCACCATCTTCCTTTCGATCAGCTTCCTCGCGACGGCCATTGGAATACAGCCTGACCTGAGCGAGACCGAAACCGTGCTGAGTCTGCTGGCGCGCTCGCTGGTCGGCACGAGCTGGTACTTCTACCTCGTCCAGTTCTCGACAGCGCTGCTGCTAATCCTCGCCGCGAACACCGCGTTCAACGGCTTCCCGCGCCTTGCTTCGATCATGGCCGTCGATCGCTTCATGCCGCGGCAGTTCGCGCAGCGCGGCGATCGTCTCGCGTTCAGCACGGGCATCGTCGCGCTCGCGCTGGTGTCCTCGTTCCTGATCGTGGCGTACGACGCGAGCGTCACCGGACTGATCCCGCTCTACACGGTGGGCGTTTTCATCGCGTTCACGCTGTCGCAGGGCGGCATGGTCCGGAAGTGGCTGCGCGATCGAAGCCGCGGCTGGCAGGTAGGCGCGGTCATAAACGGCGCCGGCGCCGTCGCGACTGGCGTGGTCGCGGTCGTCGTCGGTATCAGCAAGTTTCAGGTCGGTGCGTGGATGGTCATCGCGATTCTGCCGGTCCTGGTCGCGATGCTGTACGCGATCAACCGTCATTACCGCGCGATCGAAGATCAGCTGCTCATCGCCCCGTCCGCGCCCGTACGTCTCACGGCTACCGCTCCAAGGATCGTTGTGCCCATCAGCCGTATCGACCGCGCCTCGCTCCGCGCGCTCAGCATCGCGCGCGGCCTCGGCGAAGATGTCCACGCTGTGCACATCTCGTACGACGCCGAGGGCGCGAGGTCGTTCAAGCGGCGTTGGGAGAGCGTCGTAGGCGATGACATCGCGCTCGATACGATCATCTCTCCGTACCGTGCGCTCATGCCGCCGCTCCTCAAGTATCTCGATGCGATCGACCGGGGAGGCACTGGGCGGCCGATCATCGTTGTGCTCGCGGAGTTCGTGCCGCGGCACTGGTGGGAAGCGTTGCTCCACAACCAGACTGCGCTCCTGCTGAAGCTACGTCTATTCGTGCGGCGCAACACGTCCGTACTCGACGTTCCATATCACCTCGACGATCCCGAGCCGCTCTACATCGCGCCCAGCGACAAGCCACAAGACGCACCGCGCTAGACTCCCGCGACCAGATGCAGCCGAAACACATCCTTGTGCCGCTTGCGGGCACGAGCGTTGACCCCGAGGTGATCCGCGTCGCCGTCGCGCTCAGCAAACCCGCAAAAGCCGTGATCGTGGCGATCCATGTCATCGAAGTGCGCTGGAACCTGCCGCTCGACGCGATCCTCGAGCCGGAGAGCGAGCACGGTGAAGGCGTACTGGACGACGCGGTGAAGGTGGCGGAGAAGGCCGGTACGCACATAGAGACGGAGCTCGTCCAAGCGCGTGAGGCCGCCGCTGCGATCATCGACACGGCCCGCGACCGCAACTGCGATCTCATCGTGCTGGGCATGCCGTTCCGCAAGCGTTTAGGCCGGGTGTACGTTGGCAAGACCGTGCAGGGCGTGTACGTCGGAGCGCACTGCGCGGTGCTCGCGTATCGTCAGGAAGAGACACGGTGAACATCGTCATCGTCGGATGCGGACGGGTCGGCGCGTTCCTCGCGGGTCAGCTTGACAAGGCTGGTCATGCGGTCACGATCGTCGACCTCGACCGTGGTTCGTTCGTACACCTACCTCCGGATTTCGGTGGTACGACGCTGCTCGGCAACGGGACTGATATGGATGTGCTGCGCACCGCGGGTGTGGACAAGGCCGACGCGGTCTTCACGCTGACGCAGGGCGACAACCGCAACCTCATGTCAGCGCAGATCGCGCGCCAGATCTTCGGGGTCAAGCGCGTCATCGCAAAGGTGAACGATCCGATCCGCGCCGCGCTGTACCGCGAGCACGACATCAGCACGGTCTCGCGCACCACGATCCTCGGCACCCTTCTGGAGGCGATGCTCATGGGCGACGCCGAGGTGGGGAAGGTCCTTATCGAGAAGTCGAAGAAGGCAGAGGCTGCGATGGCCGGGGATCTGGGCTAGGTGTATTTCGTCATCGCCGGCGGTGGTGAGGTCGGCTTCCACCTGGCGAAAGCGCTCCTCGAGTCGTCGCATGAGGTCATGCTCCTCGAGAGCGACCGTCGCCGCGCGCAGGTCATCGAGGAGAAACTCGGCTCGGTGGTCCTGAACGCGCCAGCGGACGAAGGCCGCTACCAGCTCGAAGCGGGCTGCCAGCGGGCGGACGCCGTCATCGCGGTGACCGGAGAGGATCCCGCTAACCTCATCATCTGCCAGCTGGCGAAGTGGAAATGCAACGTGCCGCGTGTCATCGCGCGCGTCAACGACCCGAAGAACGAGATCGTGTTCAAGGCGCTCGGGATCGATGAGACGATCTCCTCGACGCGCGTGATCATGAACGTGATCGAGCAGGAGCTTCCCTCCGGCGGATTCATGCCGCTCATGCCACTCACTGGGTCGCACCTCGAGCTCATCGAGGCGGAGATCGCCGCAGGCACGCCGTCCGCGGGGAAATCGATCCGCTCGCTAGGCCTACCCGAGGGCGCGGCTGTGGGCGGTATCGTCCGCAAAGGAAGCGTGTTGCACGCGGATGACGACACCAACCTCCAAGTCGGGGACCGTGTCGTTGTGCTGGCGCCGACGAAGGACGAGGCAGGGGTTCGGAAGGCGCTCTTCGGCTAGCGGCGTCATCGGGGATCTTCGTCTGGTCTGAAGAAACACGCGTTGACGAGTCGGTCCTCTTCGATGGTCACGTGAAGCCCGTAACGCCTCGCGACGTACGAGGCGGCCGCGCGGAACGCCGCACGGCGCTCGGGCCGAACGCTGCGCGACGCCGTGATCGAGGATGCCATCCAGCGCGGTGTATTTGCCAATGCCCGGGCCGCGTGCTCCAGCCGCTCGATGGCATCTCGGTCGAGGAGCTCGGGCGCGATCGCGTCACGGAAATCGTCATCGATCGAGCGCATGAGATCGGTGTAGCCGCACGACGACAACGCGTGATCAACGGAAGGTCGCGGGCTCTCAACGTTGCCTCAAAACGCGGGTTCTGTTGAGGTCTCGTTGAGGTCACCCGCGTCAGACTCGACTGGGTGAGCGAGAGGCGCGAAGGCAGCCCCGATCTCGTCGAGCGCCGTCCGGAACGTGGCGGGCTGCCTGGTGACCGTTACGTCCGGATCGTACGGCCCTACAAGGGTGCGTTCACACGCAGGGGTCCGGGCCATCTCGTCGCCCGTGAAGAAGTCCTCGCGCCAACGACGCCCCTTGGTCGTCTCGTGGATGTCGCTCGCCGCGTGCTATTCGGCGCGCGCATCCCGACGGAACGGGAGATACACGAGCGGATCGGCATCTTCAAGGGTCTGGCGGTGTTCGCCTCGGACAACATCTCGTCGTCCGCATACGCCACAGAAGAGATCATGCGCGTCCTCGTCCTTGCGGGCGTGGCCTCGCTCACGCTCACGATGCCGATCACCATCGTCATCGTCGTCGTCCTCGCGATCGTGGTCGCGAGCTACCAGCAGACCATCCGCGCATATCCCAACGGCGGTGGCTCGTACATCGTCGCGAGCGACAACCTTGGCCCCGCGGCCGGCCTGACCGCGGCGGGAGCGCTGCTGACGGACTACGTGCTCACGGTGTCGGTGTCGATCGCCGCTGGTGTGGCCGCGCTAACGTCGGTCGCGCCCGAGCTGTTCGACTATCGCGTCCTGCTCGGCGTGCTCTTCGTGGTCATGCTCTGCGTTGGAAACCTGCGCGGGATCCGGGAGAGCGCGACGATCTTCTCGATCCCGACGTACGTCTACCTCGTTGCGATCTATGGAATGCTTGCTTACGGCTTGTTCCGCGCCGTGACCGGCGACCTGCCGGCGTATGAGGCACCGGCAGACTGGCACCCGACGAACGCCGAGCCGCTCGCGCTGCTCCTCATCCTCCGAGCGTTCGCGTCAGGATCCGTCGCACTTACAGGCACCGAGGCCGTATCGAACGGTGTTCCCGCGTTCAAGCCGCCGGAGTGGCGGCACGCGCAGATCGTGCTCATCCTCATGGGCGCCTGCTTCGGCTCGATCTTCCTCGGCATGAGCTTGCTCGCGGGACGCATTGGGATCCTGCCCGACCCGACGGAGCAGCAGACCGTGGTGAGCCAGCTGACCGCGCTGTTGGTCGGCGCGGGCACGCCGTATCACTACTTGGTCCAGGTCTCCACCGCACTGCTACTGGTTCTGGCGGCGAACACCGCGTTCGCCGACTTCCCGCGCCTCTCGAGCATTCTCGCGAAGGACGGATTCATGCCGACACAGTTCGGGTATCGCGGTGATCGCCTTGCCTTCAGCATCGGCATCATCGCACTTTCAGTCCTCGCTGCTGGGCTCATCGTCGGCTTCGGGGGCAGCGTGACGAATCTCATCCCGCTCTACACGATCGGTGTGTTCGTGGCCTTCAGCTTGAGCCAGACGGGGATGGTCAGGCATTGGTGGAAACTACGCGCGACCGAGCGCGGCTGGCAGGTGCGGGCGGCGTTCAACGGCGTCGGTGCCATCGCGACGGCGATCGTTGCCATCATCGTGGGCGTCGCGAAGTTCGCGCTCGGCGCGTGGATGGTACTCGTCCTCATTCCGGTGCTCATCGCGATCATGTGGGGGATCCAGCAGCACTACCGGTCTGTGCGCGACGCGATGACGCTCGAGCGTCCGGACACGCCGCTCCCTCGGCTCTCGCCGCGGGTCATCGTGCCAGTGAGCCGTCTCGATCGTGCCGCGCTCTACGCGCTAGCGTTCGCGCGCGCGATCGCGAAGGATGTCACCGCGGTGCACATCGCTGATACCGCGGAGGATGCTGACGAGATGCAGCGGCGCTGGGACCGCTGGGGCGGAGGTATACCACTCGCCGTCGTTGAGACGCCGTACCGCGTGCTTCTCGCGCCGCTCATGGCGTACATCGATGCCATCGATCGGCAGGATCCCGGACGCACGGTCGTTGTCGTGCTGCCCGAGTTCGTGCCACGGCACTTCTGGGAGTTCTTCCTGCACAACCAGAGCGCGCTGCGGCTCAAGCTGCGGCTGTACTTCCGCCGCAACACCGTCGTCGTCGATGTTCCCTATCACGTGGACCAGGCCTATGAGACCGAGGAGGACCCGGCTCAGATCTCATCGGTCAGCAATCGGTAGCCGACGCCAGGTTCGGTCAGGACATAACGCGGATTCTGTGGATCGCGCTCGAGTTTCTTGCGTAGCCGCGCGACGTACACGTGCAGGTAGTGGTCTTCGTCGCCGTATTCAGGACCCCAGACCTCACGCAGCAACATCGCGTCGGTAACGACCCGGTCCGCGTTCCGCACGAGCGCCACGAGCACGTTGTATTCGGTCGGCGTGAGCCGCACTTCCTCGTCATCGACGGTCACTCGCCGGCGCTCGAGGTCAACGGTGAGCCCGCGGTTTCGAAAGACCGGCGCGTTCGTGCGGGTACGCAGCGTGTGCCGAAGGGCGACGCGGATCCGCGCGAAGAGCTCCTCCACGCCGAACGGCTTCGTTAAGTAGTCGTCCGCTCCGAGATCGAGCGCGCGCACCTTGTCGCGCTCGCCACCGCGTGCCGACAGCACGATGATCGGTACGTAAACATGCTCGCGGATCGCCGGAATGAGGTCGAGGCCGTCCGCGTCCGGGAGGCTGAGGTCCAGGAGGATCAGATCCGGGTGCGCTTGTGCCCGCTCGATCGCCTCACGACCGGAAGCGGCAATATCGACGCGGAAGCCGCGGCGCTCGAGGTTCGCTTGCACCGCGCGCACTATCGCCGGTTCGTCGTCGACCACGAGGATGCGCGCACCTGTGCCACTCATCTCTTCGCCGCGGCTGGTGCCGGTCGCTCATAGTCGAGCGGCAGAGTGAATCGGAAGACCGCGCCCCCACCCAGCTGGTTCGTGACGGAGACATGGCCGCCATGTGCCTCAACAAGGCCGCGTGCGACCGCAAGCCCAAGGCCCGTGCCGCGCGGAGTATCTGCACGCGATGGCCCCCGCAGGAAGGGATCGAACAGTCTCTCAATGAGCTGCGCCGGTATGCCGGGGCCGTCGTCGGCCACCTCGATAACGAGCTGTTCGGCTTCCGTTCTCGCGCTGACCGTGATCGCTGTTCCCGTGGGCGTGTGACGCACGGCGTTCTCGACGAGATTCGAGAGCACCTGGTCGATCTCCACGTAGTCGAGTGGCACCGGTGGGAGGTCCTCGGGGACTCGTGCGGTGACTCGATATCCGACGGTCAGCGATCGCATTCTCCCAAGGACGTCGTCGATCAGCGCCGCCATGTCGTACCATCCACGCTCCGGTCGTAGCGCGCCGGACTCCATCCGCGACAGATCGAGCAGGTTGTCGACGATGCGGCTGAGCCGTCGAGCCTCGCGTTCGATGTCCTTCAGGAACTCCTGTCGCTCGGTTTCGTTCCAATTGATATCGGGCTGGCGAAGACTCCCGGCAGAGGCGATGATCGACGCAAGCGGCGTTCGCAGGTCGTGCGATACCGCGCCGAGCATCGCGGTCTTGAGCTCGTCTGCCCGATGGAGGACCTCCGTTCTCGTGGTTGCCTCACGCAGCTCTGCGCGCTGCGCGACCGATCCGAGCACCGAGGCAATGAGGGCAAGCGATCGGCTCTCCGGCTCAGAAAGATCGCCGTGAGCCGCATCGAGTGTCAGCTGCAGGTGACCGACTGCTGTCTCGCCGGCGCGTACCGCGATCTCGTACCTCCGCCAGCGCCCCGCGACATAGAAGGTCGGATGCTGCGGTGGGACCACTCGGATCCACCGCGTCGGGCCTCCCGCGCGCTCCGCTGTTGGGCGTTTGCCCTCGCCCAGCACGCGCGTGCTCGTGGTTGCATCTCCGGATTCGCCCACCGTCGCGCGCAGCTTTTCTCCGGCGATCTCAAGGTCGATCGAGACGCCAGCGACATCGAGCTCGGCGCGAGTCCGTTCGGCGACGGCGCGCAAAGCGGCCGCGAGATCCGGCTCGTCCATGAGGCGCAGCGCGTCGAACAGAAGAACGGCTTCGCGCTCACGTCGTTTCGCCTCATCGGCCCGCCGGCGCTCGTTCGCGGCCAGCTCGGCCGTGATCACCGCCGTGACGAGGAAGAGGCTCAGCGAGATCCACTCGTCCGCGTCGCGGATCGTCAGCTGGTGGTACGGCTCTGTGAAGTACCAGTCGTAGATAAGGAAGGCCGCGAGCGACGCAAAGATCGCAGGCCCGCGCCCGAGTCGCGTCGCGATCGCCAAGACAACGATCAGATAGACGATCGAGATCCTCGTGATCCCGGACGCACCGATCACGATACCTATTACGACGCTCATCGCCACCGTGGCGAGGATCGCGGTCGCGTATGGTGCCAGCCTGCGGACGGAGAGCGCTCGCATCAGTGCAGGCTACGCGTCCTGGATCGACGCAGACTCTGAAGGTTCAGACGACGACGGCCTCCTTGACGCCGGGCATCGCGAGACCCGCGGCGACGGCATCGCGAGACCCGCGGCGACGCTCGTGAATGCCGCGGCGTCACGAACGCGCGCGTTCGGAAAGCGGCGCGCGAGCAAGGCGCGGAACGCGGGGATCGCGCTCGATCCGCCGGTGGTCACCACCTCGACGATGTCGGCCGAGCTCACCGTCGCGCGAACCAGCACGTCGGTGATGAGCGCATCCGTGTCGGTGAGCAGGTTGTCGATGAGACGTTCGAAGCGGCCGCGCGTCACGCGTGCGTCGACGTCGACCGCGCCGTGGTGATAGGTCAGGATCGCCGCCGGCGCGCTCGAGAGCGCGCATTTGGTGATGTCCGCGGTCATGAAGATCTCGTATCCAAGCTGAAGCTCGATCGCGCTCCGCAGTGCGGCAAGCTCACGCTTCGGAGCGCCCTGGCGAACGAGATCGTCGAGCGCCTCCAGCAGCGGCTTCTCGTTCAGCGCCGACAGGGCGTGCCAGTCGTGCAGCGCGTTCACCATGAACGCGGGAAGCCGCAGGCGTTTCGGGGTCCACGTCGCTCGCGAGCCGAGCTGCGGCGCGACGACGTCGTCGATCAGACGCTCGGTGCAGCGGTCGCCTCCGATGTTTCGCCCGGCGGTCGCGAGGACCTCGAGCGTGGGGCCCTGGCGCCGCACGATTGCGAGGTCGAGCGTGCCTCCGCCGAAATCGAACACGAGCGTGAGGCCGGACGTGACGTCGGCCGCGTGAGCCGCGCCGACGGGCTCGAACGCGAAACGCACGTCGGAGAATCCGGCGAGCGCCGCCGCCCGACGCATCCGAGATACGGCGCGCGCCTCGGCGGCCGGGCCGCCGATGTACTCGACGGGTCGGCCTATGGTGATCTCCGCCGGCATCTCGCCCACGAGCTCCCGCACGCGCTCGCGGACGTGGGCAAGGACCACCGCGATGAGATCCTCGAGTCCTCGCTCTTCGCCGAAGACGTTCGTACTGATGTCGAGCGCGTCG
>WNGF01025062.1_pt1 | contig 11897 bp, 15 predicted proteins | sample 5400641 | NCBI WGS metagenome assembly WNGF01 (sample SAMN13153371, study PRJNA577476) | soil metagenome | isolation source: 80 cm soil or saprolite under grassland replicate 2 | place: USA:California | collected 2016-06-15 | reverse complement strand
CTCACCAGTCAGTATTTACTCGCGAACACCTTCGGCGTTGACCATCGCACGCGGGCATAGCTTAATGGTAAAGTTCCAGCCTTCCAAGCTGGCCATGCGGGTTCGATTCCCGTTGCCCGCTCATTTACCTATGAAAAACGGCTTGAAATCTGAGGTCCTAGTCATAACAGTGGTGCGGTAAAGTCATAACACGTCCCCTGAAAACCGCCATTGTCCGGGGATGTGATTTTTGGGTAGTGGCTCAGTATGACTTTAGATACGCCAAAACGCCAGTTGCCAGTTGCATTAGCATGCAGCATGTTTGGATATGCCTACACGCCCAAGCACGATGCCAAAGGAGGACATAAATCAGCGCGCCGCTCGAATTGTGGCTATTTCGACTGGTCAGCCAGTTCCGAGGAAACGAATGTCAGGTGCCGAGAAGCGTCGCCGGAGCAAAGCCGCGTCCCTTTTAGGGAAATTGGGAGGAAGCAAGGGCGGCAAAACAAGGGCGGCAAATCTTTCTGCGGAGCGTCGGTCGGAAATAGCAAGGAAAGCAGCGGCGATCCGCTGGTCTCAGTCCAAATAAATTTAAGGGTTGTCGCGGAGATTAGCCCTAAATATCCTAGGCTCGCTCTAATTGCTATGGCCAGTGTTTTTTCTGCCATCCAGAGGGAGACTTCACAGTCTCACGACCTTCGGAAGCCTCATTTGAGGAAAATCGGAGCGCTAAGAGGCGGTCGAGCGGTCGTTTCGTTTTTCATCACTTTCTACGGCGAATATCCATTGCATCAGAAGGATGCAGATATGCTGGAAGAGATACTATCAAACTCTGATTGCTCGAAAGGGGTAACTTTGATTTTGGATGCGCCAGGCGGAGACGCATTGGCAGCCGAAAGAATTATCCAAATCTGTCGCAACTATAGCGGGAACGATTTCGAAACGATAGTACCAGCCCGTGCGAAATCGGCGGCAACGATGGTCTGCCTTGGAGCAGATAGAATCCTAATGAGCAGGACATCGGAATTAGGGCCAATTGACACCCAAGTTTATGCTGGAGACGAAAAAAGCGGTCGGTGGCTCGCGGCGCACCATATTATCACGACTTACGATAAATTGTTCAGCGAGGCAGTGAAACTACAGCAAGGGCAAATTGAACCCTATTTGCAACAGCTCGGAAGATTGAACGCAGTTGAGATTCAAGAACTTAAATCGCAGCAAGCCCTTGGGCTAAAAATAGCAGCTTCTTCCCTGCAACGCGGAATGCTCAAGGGAAAAACCGATGCGGAAATAGAAAAGCTAATTGAGCCATTCACAAATCCTGAACTCACGTTGTCTCATGGTCGGGCGTTGAACCACGAACAGGTTAAAACTTGCGGTCTAAACGTGGAAATGATGGAATTGGATAGTGAACTGTGGAAAACTGTTTGGGCTCTTTACGTTCGATCAAATCACGTAGTAGACGCGACCAATGTTGCGAAATTAGTCGAAACACTAGAGAACTCGTATAGTGTTCTTAAATAGTATGACTGCAACCATACCAAATGAAGCTGAAGCCAAACGACGGCTCGCGGAGTCCCTAAGGAAAATCCAGCGCGCTGAAGGCTTTCCAGTTAAGGGACAACCCTTGTCTTTAGGCAAAAAGCCAAAGGATTGGATTCAGCCAGCTAAGCAGCTTCAGCAAGCGGCTAAGCGATAAAATCGAGCTAAATTATTTCGTAAATTAAGCACCGAAGAACGGACGCGAATCGTTTCTGCCTTGGTCGAAGGCAATTCTATCCGCGCCGTTTCGCGTATGTCTGGCGCATCGCGGAACACAATCGACAAACTTTTGTGTGATCTTGGCCGCGCCTGTTCGGAGTATCAGGACAAGGCGTTTCGGAATTTGAAATGCAAACGGCTACAATGTGACGAAATTTGGTCGTTCATTTACGCTAAGCAAAAGAATTGCAGCGACGAGCAAAAGGCTAAAGGCGGCGGTGATGTATGGACTTGGGTTGCATTAGACCCCGATACGAAATTGGTTCCCTGCTGGTTCATCGGACAACGCGATGCAGGTTGCGCCTACCACTTCATGCACGATTTGAAATCCCGGCTGGCGAATCGCGTGCAATTAACTACTGATGGCCACCGCGCTTATCTGATGGCTGTTGAAGATGCTTTCGGATGCGAGATTGACTTTGCGATGCTGCAAAAGATTTATGGCGCACCGCAAGACAGCCCAGAAACGCGCTACAGTCCGGCGGTATGCATGGGCGCTCGGAAAGCTGTTATCAGCGGCAATCCCGATCACAGCCACGTTTCCACTAGCTACGTTGAACGCCAGAATTTGATGATGAGAATGTCGATGCGCCGATTTACGCGGCTGACAAACGGCTTTTCAAAGAAGCTGGAGAATCACGAGCACGCGGTCGCGATTCACTACATGTATTACAACTTCGGACGTATTCACCAATCTCTGCGCGTCACGCCTGCGATGGAAGCTGGAATCTCCGATCATGTATGGTCAATCGAGGAAATCATTGCTTTACTGGATTCAAATTGAGCCACTACCGATTTTTGCTCGATTTTCGCAACGAGCGCTGTTGGAATGCCGTCCCGTGAACAAGCTCCTGATTTATCGATTCGCGCTCTTATTGGCGGTCCCGCTGTTGTGCGCCAGCTGCACAACTACTGACTTTCAATCTTGGGAGGGCAGAAATTCAATTGTCGAAGGACACGGAGGCACAAGAAAAGTCATCGATGGAATGGACGTCTGGACACACGGCGATCCACCGAGACGCTTTAAAGTCCTCGGCATCATTGAAGATGAGCGACCTGGTGGCCTTATTCCCATGGCGCAGTTGAAGCACGACATCGTCCAGAAAGCTCGCCGGAATGGCGGTGACGCCGTAATTTTCGTTTCGAGTCAATCGCAGTTGGCTGGCTACTACACGGCTGGCAGTGCGAGTGCCTACAGCTACGGCGGATATGGAAGCGCGTTCGGCTCCTCCACCACCGTTCCGATTACCAGGCGCAGCTCCACGTATGTCGTCATTAAGTACCTTTGACGGATGAGCCGACAACTCCTGCTTTTCATTGGTTCTCTCCTGATCGCTGGCTGTGCGACATCAGACTACCAGCCGTACGAAGGTAGAAACAACGTCCATGAAGGTATCGGCGGCACAAAGGTCGTGGTGAACGGTGTTGATTTTTGGGCTAACGGCTCTCCTCCACGGAAGTTTGCGATTTTAGGCGTAGTCACAAGCGCGATTGGAGCAGGCTTCGGAGATGAGGCAATCATCCGATCCTCAGTGGCGAGCCGCGCCAAACAAGTTGGTGGCGATGCCGCTATTCAAATCACCAACAACACGACATTTTCAGGTATAATGCACTTTGCACCCAATATTTATACTGCCACGAGCACGAGGACGATGAGCTTTGCGGTCATCAAATACCTCGATTAAGGGAAGCGCTCGATTCGCAAGAGAAGGTTACCTGCTATCCACTTTCGGCCAGATGTTGAGACGTAATACGTCCTTTTGCGCCCCGCGGCGTTGAGCCAGCCTGGTTGTTCGCTGGCCATTGTGAATATTCGCTGGCGACGGAAGAAACCCGCACGACAACTTCCGCTTGAGCGTTACTGAATGACCTGCAACGCCATAACCGGGTGTATCTCCCAAACTGCATATCCGTCAGGCTTGGCGCGTCGGTTTGAATGATCCGCTGGCGCATGTGCAATGTCATAGAACGATTTGCCCGTGACCGTGACCACATGCGGCTCGCGAAGGTTGAGCTTCTTGGACGTTTTCAAACTGAAAGGGAAGCTTTGCGTCGTCCAACTGAAAACGGTCTGCCGGATCTCGCACCACTTTGGGCCAACGGGAATTTCGGCGCTAACCGTGCCGACTGCATTCCCGGTGGCATCTTGAAGCGCAATGTGAATGTCACCGTCTGCTTCCACCTTTGCGTCAACAACGCGCCCCGTGAGCGCGTACCATTTTTGCTCGGACGGCATTCTTTCCTCTGTGTATCGCGTCAATTCCACATTCGGCCCAGGTCCTTCCCATGCGTAAATCTGCGAGGGCGTGATCGGTTGAATGGCGGACATGTCCGAAGGGACAGGCGCTTGATCGGTTTTGGTGATCCACCGGGTTTTGCCGTGAAAGCCCTGGCACTCACAAGGCGAAACGAAAATGACTTCCGGAGCTACCGCTGCGATGCAAAGAAAAACGACTGCAATCGTAAACGTCGGGCGCGTCATTGCGGGGTGTTCATATCATTTTGGCGTTGCCCTGTGGAGAGCAAAAGAGGCAGAATCCGCCGCGTGAAGCAGTCGAAAACCGTAGTTGCAATGGTAGCGGCGCTGGTAGCGGCGCTGTCCGCGTCACTCGCACTGGCCGAGGACTTCAAAACGATTAACGGAAAAGAATATAAAAATGCCACGGTGACCCGCGTCGAACCTGATGTGATCGTTTTGCGCAGCAAATCAGGGCTCTCAAAGCTTTATTTCACTGAACTACCTAAAGATGTTCAGGAACGGTTTCACTACGATCCCGGAAAGGCGGCTGCCGCCCAAGCCGCCGCTCAAGAAGCAAAGCAACAAGCAGACGAACTCAATAAGCAACGGAGAGACGCTTATGAGGCACAGCGAACGCACCAGGCAGAACAGCAGGCCAAGCGGCGCAATATACAGGTGCTGGCAGACCGCTTAGCCGATTTGGGGCAGCAAGAGGAAAATTTAATGGCTGAAATCGGGCGAATAGAGAACGCACAAGAAGTTGCACGACGAAAGTGGGTTTCGCAGCCTTGGAACGGGCAATACCAGCAGCCATACACCGATCCGGGAGAAGCTGACCTTCCGCTTCTGCGCGGTCGCTTAAACAACGTGCGCAACGAGAAGGAACGGGTAAGACAGGAACTGGAGCGAGCACAGCGCGAGCCGCAATGAAGTACTGGGAAATAATCGCCGACAAACTCAGCAAGGCCGGTTGGAGTTTGGGCTGGGTCTCAGCCGTGGATCCCGAAGGGCGAACGATCTGGATCGTTGATGCACACCGCGATAATGGCAAGAGGTATATCGTTCGGTCAGATGAAATGCTATCAGCATTTCTTGAACTTGAGAGGATCACGCACAAATTAGCGGTTTCAGCGCTTCTTGCTGATGACAGTAATTGAGGGGGTTTTCCTATAACATTATGAAGAGAGCTATTATCGTTTTCTGCGTCGTTTTGTCTGCACACACCTACGCCGGTGACGCCGACTCGTTCCAACTCTTCTCCGGCACAATGATGAACTGGGATCAGGCCACGCCAGTTGTGTTGAAGATAAACGCTCAGACAGGCGAAACGTGGCAACTTTTGAGTACACGGGTCAAAGTAAAGGGCGTAGATCAGCCGATCACCGTCACAGCCTGGAGCCCTGTCAGCGAAAATCTATATGCTGAAATAACAAAACTAGGCGGTAATCCCACTGGATTGAAAGCCCCAACACCTAAGCCTTCCGGCCCAACACAGCCTTAATGATGTTGGCTGCCGTTAAGACGTGGAAGCGAATTGTCCAGCCGTTTGCGCACCCAACACCAGGGCGATTTTCAAAAGACCACGTTATCATTGAACGCTGTGATTCCTCGTTGTTGATTTGGATGTTGAGCTGGATACCAGCGCCCTGTTCTTGCGTGAGGCTCAGCAGCTTGTCTGCAGAAACCCCAGCGGCCATTGTCACGTCGCGGAGACCTGCTTTACCCACAAGCTCTGCCATTCTCTCAACGCCGGCTGCTGCCACATCGCTAAAGCGTACAGCTAATTGTCTTTTTCGATGCTCTATCGGCTCAGAGTTACGCTTTGAAACAGCGTGAATAGTATTACGGCATACTCTACAGATAGAGGCTATTCGGTATTCTGGAACGTTTTGGGAGAGTAGATCAAGGATTTGACGGTATGTCTTGGGGCGTGTGCGTAGCAGGGAGAGGCCGGTGTAACGTTCGCGGGAGCCTGGCCGTGAATCGTTGCTCTTGCGTGGTGTTTCCCGATCAACGTTGACTACGTTATCTGACTGTGACGGCGGTACCAGCGTGAGGATCTTGTTGTGGGTGGGTTCGTTCATGCGAGAGATCGTTGTCCCATTATCATGCGTCCGAATGGCTCGTCGAAGCCGCGTTGCAGTAGGTAACGCACCGTTGACCCTTCCCACCGCGGCATCCCTGCGAAGTTGTTGTCAGCGTTGGTCTCGTTCGCAGCCATCGGGCGCCCGCTCTTATTGGAGTTGGCCTGAAACGGCTTGCCCATCAGGACTTTTCCTACCTGGTCGGGCGATGCGCCAAGGCTTGTGAACCATTGCAGAGCGTTCGCAAAGTCGGGTCGCTGCGGCGACGGCAGGTCCAAGTATTGCTTGTAAACGTTGCCGGGGAGCAGCATTCGGCCTTCTTCAGCCCCCGGCCGCTGGGTATGAGCCAGGAGGTCCATAAAGGCGTTCGAAGACTGCTCTTGCTCACGGAGCTTTTCATGGCGCTTGTGATATTCTGCCAACGCGTTTGCGATGCCGGTGCCAAAATTGGAAAAGCCGGACGCCAACGAACTGCCGCCAGTATAGGCGATGCCGGGATCGAAGCCTCTTGAGCCAACGCGTGGGAGACCAAGTGGGGGTAAGGAAAGTTGGGGGAGTTGAAGTGGTGGGAGTTTCAATTCCGGAAAGGGAATCGAAAGGTCGAACAGGTTGTCGAATGCCATAGCTCAATTAGGAGTTTACCACATTCTTTGATGCCTTTTGAAAAAAGCGTTTTGTCAGATTCATAATCACTGTGATGCAATTCGCCCGTGGAACGTCCTTCTCAGTTCGTGCAGCTTGCATAGCTCAGCGGGAATGAACGGTTGCGCCCGGTTGTGCGCTACCAGGATGCGTAGCTCGTCTTTCGTGTAGATCGAGTCGGGATCAGCGCCCGCTTCAATTAGCGCCGCTTTAGTGTCCTCGTCCTTGCAGAGAAAGATCGTCTCCTGAAGCGTTCTCGAGTACGCAATGCAGAAAGGCCAGGCAAGCATTACGAGCAGATGCCCGTTTCACAAGTGTCCAAGCGTCCCATTCCCTCTGTACAGGCCGTTTTTACAAGTGTCCCAGACTCGTCTTTGGGACGGTTGTGAAAATCGCTTTTTCCCTCTGTATGGGACGGATGTACGCTTGTGATACGGGGATCCGGCAAGAAACGCGCGAATGCGTCCTCAAAATCGGCCCGCTCATAACCCTTTGCCTGTTTGTCGCCAAGCCGGACGTTCTTCGGCTTAATCCCGAAAGCGCCAAGCTTGAGCGCAAGCCAGCGTTCGCTAATGGGCTTCCCTCGGTTCGCTTCCGGCCAAGGTCTATCCTTCAAGCCATTCAGGATTTCGGTTAGGTCATGCGAGAAAATCACATCCTCCGTGAACACATCCCGGATGTCGCCAAGTAACATCACGCGCAGGCTTTCTGTATCGCCATTGGCGCGGATCGTTAGCTTTGAGAATGCGATCTTGCAGCGCTCCGGCCAATCACCGCCGATGACTTCGGCAATGGCAAACAATGGACGCCAATTATCCGCCAGCCGGTTGAACACGCCCTCTGGAAGCTTCGGCTCGCACGCGGCAATGTTTTCCCGATTGTCCGTAATCCAGCGTACAAGCTTGCGGCAAAGCTCTTGCTCTCTCTCGGTGTGCCGACTATCGAAACGTTTGCGCGCCTTGATCTCTTCAAGCTTTGCGCGCGTCATTCGCACGACGATTGAGCGATCATGCAGCGTACCAGTCAGTGGTCCGATGCCACTCAAGAAAGCGGGAGCGTACGCGCGAAAGCCTCTCACTTCGTTGTTGTCGCCCTCGCAACGAAGTACCATGCCGCCCTGTCGGTGTCCGGCGTTCAGTAAGCCAACGAGTTCTTCATTCCTGTTCAACCAACGGTCATACTCATCGGCAAGGATTACTGCCATCTGACTATCGACGAGACGGAAAAGGACCGCTGTCGTTAGGTTCTCCGTCTTGATCGGCCTCGGAACAAACTCTGCGACCACATCGCGCGTCAGCGTTTTAGCGCACTCTCTCTCCGGACTGCTGACATTTAGCCGCGGCGAACAACTGAACACGTCAAAGCAGTGACTGTGCCCGATCCAAAGCCCAACGGCGTCCGCCGCACCATCTGGGAGGACAAGGTAACTCTCAAACGTCTTGGCTATACCGTCGAGCACTTGGGCGCCATTGACAGGCTCGGGCCACGGTTCGATGCCCTGCAAAACCACGGCGTTCCCCTGCAGCCTGCTGGCGTTATCCGATCGCGGCCGTCGAGCTTTAACAAGATCGTTCAGCGTAGATTCACGGCAACCTAACTTCTCCGCTGCCTCTTTACGTTCCCGCTCGTAGACGAGCACAGGCAAGGCAGCAAGGCGTGCTAACTCGGCTTCGTCGTGGTCACTTATTTTGGGTGCATTGCCACTCGGCTGACATTTGATCGTTGGACCGCCGTCCAGGTAGATGATGCAGTGCTTGTCGCCTGTCCCATTCGTGTGGCAACTCTCACCAGGGCAGCGGCAGAAGTAGCCGCCCTTCTCCGCGCTCCATGTCAGCGCGCCTAACAACTCAGTAGCGATGCGCTCGCGCAGTGGCATATCTGGCGGGAGTTCGCCATTGACTGCGATGGGCTTCGGTTTCTCCGGCTCCGGCAGCGGCTCGATCTCCGCCGCGTCCTCATTGACGTAAATCTCCGGGTCGTACGACAAGAAACACAGCCGCGCTACGTCCTTACATCTTTCATCGACCCCGACACCAGTCAGATCGTGTACGTGTTTCTGAACAGCGCGGAAGCTTCCCGCGTGCTTCGCCGCATCTGCTGGAACTTTGAATACTGCCTTTAGTCCCTCTCCGGATGGCGACAGGAACACCGACCACGCATAGGGACTTTTGGTCAGTTTGTCGCGCACCTCCGGCAGCTTGTCACCCAACCCATCAAGGTCAGCGCACAGTAAGCCAGAGTGTTGTTTGAGCTTGTCGTTTGCGCGTTCTGTAAATGCCCCAGACCATGTGGTTCCAGGCAGCTGCTTCTTCAACTCGCTGACAGCCAGCTTGGCTTGTTGGATGGGATCGACATTCTGGCCTGCGGCCGCATTCGCTTTTGCAAAAGCAAGCTCTGCCGCGTAACGGTTACGAATCTGTTCGATCTGCGGGCGCAGTTTCTTCCCGCCAGTGCGGATGACATCAAGCAGTTTGCTCACCGGCCAATCGCTCGTGCTAATACTCGTGGCGTTTGGGACTACGGAGACCTTGAGCGTCGTCACCATCATCAACCCCTCCACCGCCGACGACGTTCCGCGATGGCCGCAACCAAGGTGACGTATCCGAGCCAATCGCGGGGTTTCCCGGTACGCCTATAGCGATTTAACGCCCAGGCTGCGCGCATTCCCCACCCTTGCCAGACTTGCACCGGGTCGAGACCGTGATAGCTTCCGCCGCTAGTCCGTTTCAGCGCGTCGCCCTGGTAGCCAGCCGGGGCGTTCGCATTTTCAGCCGGCTCCATTGCTGCCCTCCATTTGCTCGCGAAGAAACGCGCGAATCGAATCGACGCTCCACAGACGTTTCCCGCGCACTGCGCCACGTCTACGCAGGGACACGCCTTTTATCAGGCCAAGGCTATGCAGCTCATACAAGAGCGACCGCCGCAATCCAAAGCGGCTGAACGCTCCTTTACAGTCGCAAAATTCCGCGTCGTTTTCCGGTGACGCGCTCACCGGAGCAGTTGTTAGGCCGGTTATCTGCTCTCCGGTTTGTTTGCTCGATCCTTTCATCGAGCAAAAAACAATATGCCTACGTATCAGGACGCCAGCAATATCCGGGGATGTTGCGCTCGATGTAACGCCAATCCAGCAGATTTGGCCTTGCGCACGGGGACTCTCGCTCGTGCACTCGTTAGACCGTGTAACGCCTTTTTAACGGTTTTTTTTGCGCCCGATACCGTCGGGTGCGCGCTCGTTGTTTTTCACGATGTTCTAAGAGCTTCCATTCTTTCACAGCAGCATCGTCAACGGCGTAATGATCCACAACAGGCCCAAACTCTTTGCCCTTTGGATGGCCGATAACCATTAGCCATTCCACCAACGGATAGCACTTTGCCTTCCACTCCATCCTTTTGCGATCTTCGTCCAGTAGCTGGCGTAGACTCCGCGTCCCCTCGAAGATGTCGCGCACTAAACATTGAGCGCGCGCACTGCCTGCCTCAAGCTCTCGCGCGGCTTTGGCTAATTCGCTTTCACCCGCAATCATGTTAAGCGCACGCCGAATCAGATCGTTCAAACTCGATTTCAGCCGGAGCTTCCGTATCCGCCTGTCCACTTGCTCATACGCCTTCCATCCTGGCAAGATCCGTTTCTTGCGCCCGGCGAGCACAATCACATCATCGTTAATTTCCCACAGTAACTCGTGCGAAGGCCAAAGAACGCGTCGCTTATCCAACCATTCGCCAATTGGATTCTCCGCTCCGTCGTCAACTTCCGCCAGCCAGTCCACTGGTCGCTGGCAATAGGACTCCAGGGATTTTAGATTGCGCTCCAGTCGCTCCTTTGCCGCATTCTTTTTATTCATAAATTTTTCCGGGAGCGTGACGGTTTATACGCGCAACTCCGCGTCACGTGTTCCGACCCCCTCCCCTGGCATGCCGTTCTTTGCATCATCGGCACAGAAAACCGGCCAGTGCTTTCCACTCTGATGGGAACTCATCTGCTACATTGCTACCGCTAAGTGAGAGCATCGTTAGCAGGGCGAACACTTGCTTGCGTGTAAGGGGCAACTCGTACTCCGAGTAGGGAAGAACTCGCACCATTTCGCGATGCCTCGCCCACCTCTTGCAGGTTTCCTCCTTAGGATAGAGTTCCTCGATTTCGTAATCCGAAAGCATTTCGGGGTGACGCTCACGCCAGCGAAGAGCGAAACTTCCATCTTTGAGCTTCACTATTTCGGCTTCGCTCTCGCACAGGGCAGCGTTCACCTGCCGCACCAGGGCAGCGATGTTTTCGGGCAGTTCGTAGAGCCAATCGAGTAGAAGATCGAATTGAGCCTCAACCTTTGGGTCGTCGTACATCGGCATACAGCGCGTGCTCCCGTCTCAGTGGCTTGTTACTTTCGGCAGTTTCTCGATCGCAGCGCGCAACGTCGCGATCTCGTGATGCGTGTAATGCTGATTCATTTCGGGCGATGCGTGCCCCGTAAACTTCTGCCGCACTTCCACAGGGACACCGGCGTTTGCCATGATGCTCGTCAGTGTATGCCTAAACGAATGGAAGGAGAGAGTGTTCACACTGCGGCCTTTCTCGCCCAAGCGTTCCCGTGATACTTCGCCGCGCACGCGCGCCTTCTCCATGATGCGAGCAAACGACATTGAAAGCCCGCTCCTGCCGCCAGTCCCTTTGCCAGCAAGCGATGGAAACAAGAACTCTTTCCCGGTGTCTGGCGCCGGTAATTCCAGTAAGAAATCATGAAGCGCTTCGTGCATCGGCAGCTTGATTTGCCCCTTTGTCTTGCCCTTCCCCTTGGTCTTGGCCGCGCGAAACGAAATCCATTTGTTCTGTAGATCGACGGACTCCCAACGCATATTCGCCACGTCTTGGAGCCGTGCACCGGTGTAAAGCGCCATCATGACAGCACCTCGCCAATCACCCTTTGCAGCGCCCAGAATCGTTTGTGCTTGCTCGACAGTGAACGGTTGCTTTGCTGGCTCGCTATCTTCTGGCAGCATTTCGACAGCCTCGGCGGGATTGTGCGTGATGTAGCCCTGCCTCCGCGCAGATGTGAACGCCATGCGAACAATCTTCACATGGTCATTGGCCGTGCTCGGACTCTTGCCGTCTAAACCCTCACCGTCACGCCATCTTAGAACGTCACGTGGCGCAATCTGATTGACGTTGAGCTTCGACCGGTTGCCAAGGGACGCGATAA
>WNGF01008669.1_pt1 | contig 11898 bp, 13 predicted proteins | sample 5400641 | NCBI WGS metagenome assembly WNGF01 (sample SAMN13153371, study PRJNA577476) | soil metagenome | isolation source: 80 cm soil or saprolite under grassland replicate 2 | place: USA:California | collected 2016-06-15 | reverse complement strand
GGGATTCAGTTCGCAGCGCCGACGATTATTGGCGCGACGCTCAACGGAAGCTGGACCGGGACCGTCGGCTACTGGAAGGACCGCAGCGGGGTCGTCCACCTGCTAGGACCCGCGGTGTGGGGCGCGGGTACTCTGATCTTCACGCTGCCGGCAGGATTCAGACCGGCGGCTATTCGCAATTTAGCTGTGGCCGCATGGAGCGGGTCGGCGTACGCGCCGAACCTCATCCAGATCCAATCGAATGGCACCGTCTCCGTCCTGGGTGCCGGCAGCGCCGGCTATCAGTACTGGCTGGATGTTTCGTTCCTCGGCGAGCAGTAGCGTCGCGCCGCTCTGGGACTTCGGGCGGCCCTCCTCGCTGAACCCGTAGCATTCCGGGCCCTTGCCGCCGCCCCCTCTTGGGCGCGCAGGGGCCCCCTTGCCTTCCGTCTAGGGAACATGTATCCATGTTCCCTAGACAGGGAGGCAGCCATGAAGCAGACCACGAAGAACCCGAAGCTCGAGGAGGCCCGCCGCCGCTGGGGAAGGGCGCGCGTGCTGAGCGGACACCCGACCCCGAAGCACCACAGCCCCACCCCGACGGCGCCCGCCGTCGCGGCTCACGCAAGGAGGGCAGCATGATGATCGCGAAGGAGTTCACGAAGAAGCCGACAGCGCGCCCCGCCACGGGTGACGTTCGTACGTGCGCGCAGGAGATCGCGCGCGAGTACCGCCGCAAGGCGGACGAGCTCGAGGCGGCCTGCAACGCGCTCGACCCGCTCCCCGAAGCGGTCGACGGCCTCGCGATAGGGCGCGTGTGGTCGCACATGCTCTTCCTCACGACGGCGCTGGACCACCGGGACCGCGTGCGCGGCGTGGGCCGGTACGCCCGGAAGGCGGTGCGGTCATGACCGCCGGCAAGACGACGCGGCGCGGTTTCCTCGCCACGGTGGGCGCCGTTGGCGTTGCGGCGGCGGTTCCCGTCAGCGCGTCCATCCGACGCAATACGTCGAGTGGCAGGAACGCGAAAGAGGCGTACCTCGCCGCCTGGCGCGCGGCCTACTTCGAGGAGATCGAGGAGCTGGCGCTGGCGCTCGAGCCGCGGTTTCGGGCGGGTGAGTTCTACTCGTTCCGGGACAACGACGACGGGGGGCAGCGCCGGATCGAGGACGCGGCCGCCCGGCACTTCAACCTTGGCGCAGGCGAAGCCGAGTGGGAGCGGGCCGACTCGGGGACGGCGCGGTTGATCCTCGCCGCGTCGCCGCACGCGGACGCCACGGGCGACGGGTCGAACGTTTACCCCGGCGACCACGCGCGGGAGGCGGTGGCGTGGGACCTCCTCGCCATCGGCCGCGCGCGGGGCTGGTACACGCCCACGGCGGACGAGTGCGAGGACCCGGCGGACGTGCAGTCGTGACCGCCGCCAAGGGCCTGGAGCGCCTCGTCGTGCGGCTCGAGCCGGCGCAGATCCAGGCGCTCAAGGCGGAGGCACTCCGGCGCGCGAACGAGCGCGGGAGCATGCAGCCCGACGCGAGCGAGCTCGTCCGCGAGGCGCTCGTGCTCTGGATGAAGCGGCGCCCCGAAAAACGCACCTTGAAGCGCACCTAGCCGCCTAGAACGCAACGCCCGTCACTGCGAAAACCGGTGCAGTGACGGGCGGTTGCTGAGTCGGGGAGACAGGATTTGAACCTGCGACCCCTTGGTCCCGAACCAAGTGCTCTACCAGGCTGAGCCACTCCCCGGTGCGACGCGCCGGCCCTGAAAACCACGGTCCCGGGAGGACCGCCAGGCCAACGTAAGGCCGCGTATCTACTGCCCGCCGAGCGGGGTGTCAAGCGGCATCCCGGCGATCTCGCCGGGAACACGGCGCCTCTCGCGGCATAATCCCCCCCATGCCCGTCCGCTGGACCCACGTCGTCCTCAAGGTCTCCGACCTCGACCGCTCCGTCGCGTTCTACCGCCGCTTCTGTGCTCTCGAGATCGTCCGCGATGGGCGCCCGGCCGGGCACACGGTCTGGCTCGGGCCCGCCCGCCGCGAGCCCGAGGCGGGCCCGCCGCCGTTCGTGCTCGTCCTCTACCTCACGAAGGTCGACTGCCGGATCGACCACCTCGGCTTCCAGTGCGAGGCGCGCGAGGACATCGACCGGATCGCCGGCGAGGGCGAGCGGCTCGGGATCCTCGCCGAGCCGCCGTTCGAGGGCGGCGGGGACATCGGGTACGTGACGATGCTGCGCGATCCGGACGGGCACCGCGTCGAGTTCACGTTCGGACAGCCGATCGGCGGGCTCGGCGGGTAGCGCGCCCTCACCCCGAGGGCCCCCTCACCCTACCCTCTCCCCCGCTACGCGACGCTACGCGGGGGCGAGGGGAGATCCGTGACTCACCGCTCCAGATCTCGAGCGCACGATCGCGCGGCGTCAGCGCGTGCAGACCGCCTCGAGCTCCTTCACTTCCTTCGGCACCGCCGCGGTGAGGTTCTCCCTCCCCTCCGGCGTCACGAGCACGTCATCCTCGATGCGGATCCCGACGCCGCGCATCTCCTTCGGCGCCGTCTCGTCGTCCTCGGCGACGTAGAGGCCGGGCTCGATGGTGAGCACCATCCCCGGCACGAGCGGCCGGGGCTTGCCATCCACGTAGTAGTCGCCGACGTCGTGCACGTCCATGCCGAGCCAGTGGCTGGTCCGGTGCATGTAGTACTTCCGGTACGACTTGTCCTCGAGCCGCTCCTCCACCTTCCCCTTCAGGAGCCCGAGGCCGATGAGCCCCTCGATGAGCCGCCGCACCGTCTGGTCGTGGATGGCGTCGATCGTCGTGCCGGGCCGCACCGCCGCGATCGCCTCGTTCTGCGAGGCGAGGCAGAGGTCGTAGAGCGCGCGCTGCGCCTTCGTGAACTCGCCCGAGACCGGGAACGTCCGCGTCACGTCGGCGGTGTACCAGTCGTACTCGCCGCCGGCGTCCACGAGGCACACCTGCCCGTCCTCGAGCACCGCGTCGCCCGCGCGGTAATGGAGGATGGTCGAGTTCGGGCCGCTCGCGACGATCGTGCCGTAGCCCGGCCCCGTCCCGCCGCGCCGCCGGAACGCGTACTCGATCTCCGCCTGGACCTGGTGCTCGCGCCGCCCGGCGGATCCGTCGCGCATCGCCGCCATGTGGGCCTCGGCGGTGATCTCCGCCGCCTTGCGGAGCTTCGCGATCTCGTCGGGCGACTTCACGAGCCGCAGCTCGTGCACAATCCGCCCCGGGTCCACCACCGACTCGGGCGCGTGCTTGCCGGTGCGGGCGAGGCCCCGCAGCTCGGCGAGCACCCGCGCCATCCGCGCATCCCAGGCCGGGTCCTGGCCGATGCGCCACCAGAGCGTCCGCGCGCCCTCGACGACCCCCGCGAGCTTCGCGTCGAGCTCCGCGACCGTGTACGCCTCGTCGGCGCCGAGGAGCTCCTTCGCCCCCTCGACGCCGACGCGCCGCCCGTTCCAGATCTCCTTCTCGGGGTCGCGCGGCCGGACGAAGAGCACGAGCTTCCGCTCGCCGCCGCGCGCGACGAGCACCGCGCCTCCCGTCGGCTCGTCGAGCCCGACCGTCCACGCGTAGTCGGAGTCCTGGCGGAAGAGGTACTCCGCGTCGGCGTTGCGCAGCTTCTCCTCGGCGGCGGGGAGGACCATCACGCCGCCGCCGCGGCGCTCCATCTCGGCGAAGACGCGGGCGCGGCGCGCGGCAAAGAGCTGCTGTTCGAAGGCCATGTCGGGCTCCATATAAGCGGTCAGGCGCCGACCGGCCAGCGTCCGGCGGACCAGGCCTCGAATGCGGCGCGCTGCGCGGGGGTGGCCGTGGGCGCGGGCTCGAGCCAGACCGCGTCCTCGCGCGGCGGGTCGAGCGCGACGGGCACCACGGCGAGCTCGTCGCGCCGGAACACGGTGAGGCGGAGCTTTCCGCCCGCTCCGCGCTCGCAGAGCCGGTCCCAGAGCGCGTTGCGATCCACGCGGAAGCCGTCCTCGGCGATGATCTCGTCGCCAGCGTAGAGGCCGGCGCGATGCGCCGGACTTCCCTCCGAGACCGATTGCACCTCGAGCTTCGCTCCGGGCGCGAGCTCGATGCCGAGCCACCCCGCGGCGGGGCGCCCGTCGTCCGGGCGGGGCGGCGTCCCGCCCTTGTCGTCGAAGCCGGTCGCGACCCGGCGGCGAACGCGCAGGCCGAGGACGTCGAGGTCAAGCTCGAGCGGCTCGGTGCCGCGGACGAAGCGGTCGAAAAACCGGCGGGCGGCGTCGGGGCCGAGGAGGTCGGCGGCGGCGAGCTCGATCGCGTCCTCGGGGACCCCTGGCGAGGGCGGAGTGGCGTACCGCGCGTAGAGCGCCTTCAGCAGATCGTCGAGGGAACGGCCGGCGCGGCGGAGCGCGAGATCGAGCGCGAAGGCGACCAGCTCTCCCTTGAGGTAGTACGAGACGGCGCTGTTGGGCGTGTTCTCGTCCTGCCGGTAGTGCTTCACCCACGCGAGGAAGCTCGCCTCCTCGAGGCTAATCTTCCCCGCGCCTGGCGTCCGCTCGAGGCTCGTGAGCGCCTGCCCGAGCGACTTGAGCCAGCGCCGCGGCTCGAGGATCCCTGCCCGGGCGAGCGCGACCTGCTCGTAGTACGAGGTTGCCCCCTCGAACCACCAGAGGAGCCGCGTGTACTGCTCGCGCGCGTAGTCGTACGGCACGAACGCGGCCGGCCGGAGCCGCTTCACGTTCCACACGTGGAAGAACTCGTGCGCGAGGAGCCCGAGCGTCTCCTCGTACGCCTCGCGCGGGAAGAACCCGCCGCGCGCCACGTGGAGCGTCGTCGAGGCGGCGTGCTCGAGTCCGCCGCGGCGGCGGTCGGCGAGGTGGACGATGAACAGGTACCGCTCGTACGGGAGACTACCCATGAGCGTCCCGAGCGCCTCGACGATCTTGCGCGCGTCGTCCGCGAGCCGGGGCTCGTCCACGTTGCCGCGCCCCCAGAGCGCGATCTCATGCGGCCTGCCGAGCGCCGTGAAGCGGAGCGTGCGGTGCGTGCCGATCTCGATCGGCGAGTCGGCGAGCTCGTCGTAGTTGCGGGCGACGAGCCCGCCCGGGCCGGCCTCGAGCGCGGTCGCGACGTGCCAGCCCGCCGGCGGCACGACCTCGAGCGCGTGCGGCTCCGCCTCGCGGCCGCGCGCGTACGGGAAGACCGCCGCGGGATTCACGAAGCCGTGCGTTCCGTCGAGATGGCAGGTGCGCACCGTGAGGTCGTTCGCGTAGACCCGGCAGCGGAACACCGCGCGCTCCGCGCCGTCCGCCCGGAGAACGAAGCGGTGCTTGTCGACCCGCTCGAGCGGAAGCGCGCGGCCGCCGCCGTCCTCGGCCCGGGCGCCCTCGACGTGCCGCGCGAACTCGCGGACGAGATAGCTGCCCGGGGTCCAGACCGGAAACACGAGCTCGACCGTCTCGCCAGGCGCGTCGAGGACCACCTCAACGTGGAAGAGGTGCGAATGCGGTTCGGGCAGGGAGAGCCGGTAGCGCATGCGCTCCGCACTCTAGCCCGGGGAGGGCCCCACGCCGCGGACTTCTGGTAGCCTCTCGCCCCGGGATCGCCGGTGGAAAGCCAGCCTCGAAATGCCGCCCCCCGCCAGGGCGAGCGCCCGCAGGCCCCGCTGAGGCTCTACCTGCTCGGCCGGTTCGAGGTGGTCCGCGCGGACGCGCCGATCCCCGCACACGCGTGGCGGCGGCGGCGCCCCGCCGATCTCCTGAAGCTCGTGGCGCTCGCGCCGGGACGTTCCCTCCCGCGCGATCAGGCGATCGACACGCTCTGGCCGGAGAAGGACCCGGCGAGCGGCGCGAACAACCTGCATCGCGCCCTCTACGACCTGCGGCAGATCCTCGGCGGCCGCTGGGTGGACCTCGATCGCGGCGAGCTCACGCTGCGGAGCGACGTCTGGGTGGACGTGGATGCCTTCGAGGACGCGGCGCGGCACGGAGGACGCGGGGGCTGGACCCAGGCGGTCGCGCTCTACCGCGGCGACCTCGCCCCGGCGGACCTGGACGCCCCCTGGCTCGAGCCGCGCCGCCAGGCGCTCCGCGGTCGCTTCGTGGAAGCGGTCTTTCCGCTCGCGCGCGCCGCCGGCGCGGAGGGAGACGCCCAGCTCGCAATCCCGCTCCTCCGCAGGCTCGTCGAGGTGGACCCCGCGTCGGAGGACGCGCGGCGCCTGCTCATGCGTCTCCTCGCGGGGAGCGGACTGCGCACCGAGGCGCTCCGTCAGTACGACGCCTGCGAGCTCGCGCTGCGCGCGTCCGGACTCGGACCGTCCGACGAGACGCGCGCGCTGCGCAGCGCGATCCAGCGCGGCGACGTCGGGCCCGCCCAGCCGCGACCCGTCCTCGACGGCGCCCGCCGCGCGGCGCGTCGGCTCCTCGGCACGAGCGAGCCGAGCCCGGTCCGCGGCCGTGGCCCGCTGCTCCTCGTCCTCGAGGCGCTCGTCGAGCAGGGGGCGGGCGCGATCGTCCTCCTCGGCGAGCCCGGAGTCGGCAAGACGCGGCTCGCGGTCGAAGGCGCTCGGCTCGCGCAATCCCGCGGCGCCGCCGTCCTGTGCGGCATCGGCGGCACGCAGCCGGGCGCTCCGCACTCCCTCTTCGCGGACGCGTTCCGCGAGAAGGCGCGGGCCCGTCCCGCGCAAGCCGACCCGCTCGCGGCCGCGGCCCCCGCGGGCGTTGCGGGCGAGGAGGTGCGCCGCGCGATCTTCGAGGGGGTCGAGGCGGCGCTCCGCGCCTGCGCGGACGGGCGGCCCATCTACCTCCTCCTCGACGACCTGCACGCCGCGGACGAGTCCTCGCTGAACCTCGTCCCCTTCCTCGCACGCCGCGCGACGGAGCTGCGGCTCATGATCGTGGCGACCGTGTCGGAGGACGCCATCCACGCGGGCACGCCCATCCAGACGACGCTCGCGCACCTCGACTCCGGGCGGCTCGCGCGGCGTGCGGGTCCCCCGCCTGTCGCTCGCCGGGATGCGCGAGCAGGTGACGGATCTGTGCGGGGGGCCCGTCGCGGAGGCGAACGTCGCGCACATCTACCGGATCACCGACGGTGCGCCGCTCCTCGTCGAGGAGGTGGTCCGCGCGCAGCGCGACTCCGGCCAGGCGCTCCCCGCGGATCCTGCCGCGGCGATCCGCGGGCGCGTCACCCTGCTCGGGAGCCGCGCCGAGGCCCTGCTCGCCGCGGCCGCCGTGGCCGGGACACGCTTCGAGCTCGAGCCGGTGCGGATCGTCTCCCGCCTCACCGCGCACGAGGCCGTCGCCACGCTCGACGCGTGCCTCGACGCGAAGCTCGTGGACGAGGACGGCGCCGGCTACCACTTCCACCACGCGATCGTTCGCGACGCGATCTACGACGGCCTCGGGCCGGCGCGGCGGGCCGGCCTCCACGCGGCGGTCGCGGACGCCGTCGAGTCGCTCGCCGGGCCGCACGAGCCACCTTCCGAGACGATCGCGTTCCACCGCCGCAGCGCCGGGCAGGCGCAGCAGGCGCTCCGCCACCTCGTCGCGGCCGGCCACCGCGCCGCCGCCCGGGCCGGGCTGCGCGAGGCGCTCGCCTTCTACTCCGCGGCGCTCGAGCTGTCCGCGCGTCCGGGCGCGCACGCCGGCGCGGCCCGCCTCGAGCTGCTCGACGCGACCGGCCGCGTCCAGCTCGCCCTCGGCGAGCTCGCCGGCGCAGCGCGCACGTTCGTCGAGGCCGCCCGGCTCGGGCCCGCGCCCGGAGAGCGTCCCGACGGCGCGGTGCGCGCGCGCTCCCGCCGCCTCGCCGCCCTCGCCCACGCGGCGGCCGGGCAGCTCTCGAGCGCGCACGCGGAGATCGCCGAAGGCATCGTCGCCGCGGGCGAGGCGGGCGGCGACGGGCTCGCGCCGCTCCTCCGGCTCGAGGCGCAGCTGCTCTGGCACGAGGCGCGGCACGTCGAGGCGCGCGCGGCGGCGGAGGCGTGCACGGCGGCAGCGGAGCGCTCGGGCGACCTCGATATCGTACCCAGCGGCAGGGACCTCGCGGCGATCGCGCGGGCGAGCGCGGGGGCGCTCCTCGACGCTCCGGACGAGACCGACCCCGCCGACCGGCCGGTCGAGGACCCCACCTCCGAGCACCTCTTCGACATCCACCTCGCGCTGTGGGACCGCGACCTGCTCGGAAACGCCGAGGCCTCTGAGGTCGGCCGGGCGGCGGCGATCCTCGCCGAGCGGGCGCGCATCCGGCTCGCGCCGGAGATGGTCGCCGTGGGGAGGAGCGGCGAGGCGGCGGCCGCCCTCGCTTTGGGCGATGCCGACCTGGCGGAAGCGGCCCTGACGACGCCTTGCGCGGGCACCGCGCCGCCGGATCGGCCCTCGGCGAGGCGCTCGCGCTCGAGCGGCTCGCCGCGCTCCTCACCGCGCGCGGCCGGCTCGAGGAGGGACGCGACGCGCTCGACGAGGGGATCGCGGTCGCCGAGCGCGGGCTCCTGCGCCAGCACGCGCTCACACGCCTCCACGCGACCGAGGCGCGGAACCGGATCGCGGCGGGCGCGCTCCGCGCCGCAGAGGACGCGGTCCGGGAGGCCTCGGAGACCGCCGCCCGCCACGGGGCCTGCGTCGCCTGCGACGCCGCGTTCCGGCCGGAGATGGTGCGCGTGCTGCTCCTCCGCGGCCGAGTCGCCGACGCCGAAGGCGAGGCGGCGCAGCTCGAGGAGATCGCGCGGCAGCGCGGCGGCCGGGTGTTCGGGGCGGTCGCCCGGCTCACCCGCGCGCGGGTGCTCGCCGCACAGGGGCGGACGTCCGACGCGCTCGAGGCGCTCGCCGCCGCGCGCGCCGCGTTCGTGTCCGCGGGTCACCGCTACGAGGCGGCCCGCTGCGCCCGAGTGGAGGTGCGGCTGCGCGGACCCGGGGCGGAGATCCCGGACGAGGTGCGGGCGCTCGACCTGCTCGTGGTCGTGGACGCAGACGCCTGACGCATTACATCCCCGCGCGTGGATCCTTACGGTCTCCGCCGCGTCGTCTCCCCCACGGGCGCGCTGCCCCAGCGCGCCGACGTCCTCGACCCGACGCTCCCGCTCGGGGAGGACGAGGTCTCGATCGCGGTCGAGGCGCTCAACGTGGACGCCGCCTCGTTCCGCCAGCTCGAGGCAGCGGCGGATGGCGACCCGGACCGCATCGCCGAGGAGATCCTCCGGATCGTGCGCGCCCGCGGGAAGCTCCACAACCCGGTCACCGGGTCGGGCGGCATCCTCGTCGGGCGGGTCAGCGCGGTCGGGCCGCTCCACCCCGCCGCCGGCTCGCTCCGACCGGGCGAGCGGATCGCGACGCTCGTCTCGCTCACCCTGACCCCGCTGCGGCTCGAGCGCATCCGCGCGGTGCGCACCGAGGTCGAGCAGGTCGCCTGCGAGGGGGAGGCGATCCTCTTCGCCACCGGCCCTTGGGCGCGGCTGCCCGAGGACCTGCCGGAGGGGATCGCGTTCGCCGCGCTCGACGTGTGCGGCGCCCCGGCATTCGCGGCGCGCCTCGTCAGGCCGGGGATGCGCGTCCTCGTCGTCGGCGCGGGCAAGTCGGGCGCCCTCGTCCTCGCGCAGGCGCGGGAGAGCCTCGCCGGGCGCGGCGCGCTCGCTGCGGCCGACCGCTCCGGCGCCGCGCTCGGGGCGGCGCGCGCCGCGGGCCTGTGCGACCGCGCCCTCGCGGTGGACGCGACCGACGCCGCCGCGACGCTCGCCGCCGTCGAGGACGCGGGCGGCCCGTTCGACCTCGTCGTGAACTGCGCGAGCGTCCCCGGGACGGAGCTCGCCTCGATCCTCGCCGTGCGCGACGGAGGGACGGTCCTCTTCTTCTCGATGGCGACGTCGTTCACCGCCGCCGCGCTCGGGGCCGAGGGGGTCGCGAAGGACGCGACCCTCCTCGTCGGGAACGGGTACGTCCCCGGTCACGCGGAGCTGGCGCTCGGGCTGTTGCGACGGAACCCGGCGCTGCGTGCGCTCTTCGAGGCGCGCTTCGCGCGACGCTGAGGAGCGCAGCGGTCGCAGTGACCGCCGTCGCTCGGAACCTGCTCACCCGCTCGCCGGCGCCTGGGAAACGATCTCCTGGATCAGCTCCGCCGCGGCAGGTTTCCCGAGGTGCCGGTTGAACCCGGCCGCGAGCGCGCGACGCTGATCCTCCGGCATGGCGTAGCCGGAGAGCGCGACGAGGTACATCGACGCGAGGTGCGGGTCCGATCGGATGGTCCGCGCGACCGCGTACCCGTCGAGCACGGGGAGCCCGATGTCGCACAGGACGACGTCGGGATGGAACGAGCGGGCCTTCTCGACGCCCTCCCGGTGCGTCAGCCGCCCCGTCGCTGCCGCTTCTCGAGCTCGCGCAACGTCGAGCCGATGGTCGCGAGGAAGTTCCCGAGGAACGTCTCGAACCTGCCGATCTCGTCCGAGGTCGCCGCATGGATCGTGGCGCCGACGTCGTAGTCGCCGCCGGCGAGCCGGATCGAGACGTCCTCCATGGCCGCCGTCATCCTGGAGAGTCGGCGGAACACGAGCAGCTCGAAGATGACGAACAGGACCGCGAGCACCGCGATGGCCACCGCGCCGATGAGCAGCACGACGCCCCACTGCTCCGACGCGGCCCGCTCCCGCAACGCCGTCACGTCTCGGAGGACGAAGAGGCCGCCGACCCGATGACCGGAGGCATCGAGCACGGGGAGGACGCCCCGCACGAGGTGGCGCGAGCCGTGCTCGACGGCCGTGAGGTAGCGGCCACTCTCCGGCACGTCGCGAACATCGGCGCTCGCCCCGACGATGGGCGCATCCAAGCTGGTCTGATCGACCGTGACCATCTCGGGGTCGTCTCCCCAGGAGTTCCGGCGCTCGCCGCGCGACGCAGCCCACGCCTTCTCGTCGAGGTACTTCTTCTCGATGACGAGGGCGAAGTCGTCCCCCGTCTCCGCCTTCATCCGCGCGAGGAAGTCGTCGATCTCCTGGCCGAGCTCCATGTAGCCGAGGAGCTTCCCGTCGACGACGTACGGACGGACGACGCGGAGCGCGAAGGCGGTCTGACCCAGCTCCTTCCCGGCGGCGGTGTCGCCGGTCCGGATCGCCGCCAGGAGCGTCTGGCGGTCCAGGACGTCGTCGTGCAGCTCGGGCCGGTGCACCCGCAGGAAGCAGCTGCGGGTCGGGTCGATGAAGTACCAGTGCGTGACGTGGTGGCGCGTCCTCAGCTCCCGGAAGATGGGAGCCGCCCGCTCGAGGAGGTGATCGCGATCGCGCGCCGCGAAGAACGAGGCAAACGCAGGCTCGCCGAGGAGGGCGTCGAGCGCGGTGGAGAGCTTGTCGACCTCGCGCTTCTCCATGCCGACGAAGGACTGGCCGGCCGCCTTCACCGCCTGGTCGGCGGCGTACCTCATGTCCTGCTCGAAGTTGTACCGAGCCATCAGCGCGTTCGCGGCGGCGATCGCGACGAGGCACACGATGACGGCGAGCGCAATCTTCACCTTGATCGACACGTTCTTCATTCGGATCTCCGCGCGGCGTCGCCTAGAACGGCTCACCGAGGACTTGGGTCGCCGCCGCCTTCAGCTTCGACAGCTTCTCCGCATCGTCCGGCGTCGCGGCGTCGATGAACCCGAGGGCAAAGCCGGCCTTCAAGGCGATCGCGCCGCGGGCCCTGCACGGGTCGAGCCTTCTTCGCTCGATGACGGCGTCGATCCGCTGCACGGCCGCGTAGAGCTGACCCGGCGGCGCCGCGGGGGGCGCGCCGGCGGCCGGCGCCCGCGGCGCGGGGGTGGCGCGCTCCGCCACGAGCTTCTCGAGCTTGGGTACGGCGACCGACATGGAGATCGCGAGCGGGTGGACGTTCATCGACGGCGAGCAGAGAAAGAGCAGGTTCGCGCCGAGCACCGGCCGCACCACGATGCGCGCGTTCGCATGCCGCAGCTCGAGCA
>WNGF01008667.1_pt1 | contig 11901 bp, 10 predicted proteins | sample 5400641 | NCBI WGS metagenome assembly WNGF01 (sample SAMN13153371, study PRJNA577476) | soil metagenome | isolation source: 80 cm soil or saprolite under grassland replicate 2 | place: USA:California | collected 2016-06-15 | reverse complement strand
TACCCACCATGATCGCCTGCATGGCCACCGACACACCACGCACGCTAGCACATCTTAAAGCCTTTTCTCCAATCGCCACGCGCGCGAAACCCCACGTCAACGAACGTAGCGCTCACCGGCTTCCGGAGGTCTGAGTCTCAGCTCAGCGAGGGTTCCAAAAGCCAGCTTGCGTCTGCTGACGAGGTTGAAGAGCCTAGCAGACGCACATGGGCCGACTGAGTGAAGGCCGCGTTATGGGCGTCTCGTAACCCGAGCGGTTGTCGCGCGATGATCTTCGAAGATATGCGCGCGCAGGTGATCTCGGCGGTGCGCGTTCGGAGTGGATCTACCGTTCAAACTCCGACTCCTTCAGATCCATCCCGGCCTGCGGGTGCCGACTATGCCGTCCGCCCTGGTCACAGCCGCTTGACCACGTGACGGGATCTCTTCGCGGTCGACCTCGTCAGGTCGCGGCAGATCGGCGCCGGTAACTGGGCGAGGATCCCGCCGTGCTCCTGCGGCTGACGTACCTCGGCGTCATCAACGCACTCGCCCTGCTGCAACTGTTACGGATGAGCGACCGCGCCAGAGACGCCGAGATCTTGGCCCTGCGCTACCAGCTCGCCATCCTCGAGCGACAGCGGCACGGCGAGAAGGTACGGTTCGCGCCGGCCGGCGACCGATGATCGGGTGAGCCGCCGATGGGCCTGCTGCTCAAGCCCACGGCCAGCGACGCCGACGGTCAACTGCACCAGCGGGCCGCGGACGGCGCGCCGCTGCACCCGGACTGGCTGACCCGCCGTTTCCGCCGCCTCGTCACCGACTCCGGGCTACCGCCGGTGCGGCTGCACGACCTGCGCCACGGCGCGGCCACCCTGGCCCACGCTGCCGGCGCCGACCTCAAGACCGTGCAGGAACAGCTCGGCCACACCAGCATCGTCCTCACCGCGGATACCTACACCAGCGTCCTGCTCGACCTGCATTTCAAGGTCGCCGAAGCCACCGCCCGGCTCGTGCTCGCCGCCGCCGCCCGCAACCCCGGCCGCCGCCACCGACCCCGAACCGCCCGGCCCGAATCCGCAGCAGCCGACCAGTCAACCAGACCAGAACCAGTACGCCCCAAGCGATCCCGCAAAGCCCGTAGGCATGGAAAGGGCCGCACCCCGGTGACACCCACCCGACACCCAAAGATCAAAGCCGCATAGCCCAATGACTATACGGACTGCTCAGCACGGGTGCGCCGCCAGGGACTCGAACCCCGAACCCGCGGATTAAGAGTGCTATCTGGTCCCACTCGTGCTCGCCAGTCCAAAACACAGGTGTTTCGTCCCGGTTGATGGGGCAACAGTGTTCCGTCTGGTCCCACTGGCGCTACCTGGTCTATGGCGTCCGAGCACCCACGGAGCACCCGCCGATCAGCCGCCGGCGCCGTGTCCGGGCGTCGCGCACCACACGCCGGTGTCGTGTCTCGGTGGGCGCGACCGCTGGTGCCGTCGGCGCAGCCAGGAGGGCGTGCGCCGGGCGAGGGGTTCAGCCGGGACCACAATGCCGCCATGGCTGGTCACGTCCTGTATCTGGTTGGAGGCGCGCCGCGGGTCGGTAAGTCGTCGCTGGCGCAGCGTCTGCTGGCCGTCGATGGGATCCCGTGGCTGCCGACCGACGTGCTGCGCACGGTGCTGCGGCGGGTCCTTCCCGAGCTGGATGCCGTCGATCAGGATCCTGTCGACGCGTCGTTGCTGGCCGAGGTGATGTACCCGCATGTGGAGCAGGCGGCCGAGGTGTGCGTCGAGGAAGCCGACCGGTTTCTGATCGAGGGCTTCGAGCTGGCACCGTACTACCCAGGGCGGTTGCGGGCGGCGCTTGCGGGCATCGAGGTCCGCGCGTGTTTCCTGGGGCACGGCTCGTTCTCGATCGCCGACCTGGCCGGCTACCGGGGACCCAAGCCGCAGCACCACGGTGCGTCCCTGCTGGACCTGGGCGAGGCCGCCGGCTGGATCCGGCGGCGCAGCCAGCGGCTGCGCGGCGAGTGCGGCCAGGCCGGGGTGCCATACGTTGGTGTGGGCGAGGTCGGCTTCGAGACCGCCATGATCGACGCCCGCCGCCACCTTCTAGGGCACGGCTGACAGTGGCCAGTCGAAACCGGATCCGCGCACGCCGAGCGATGAGCCGGCATGTGCGGCTGGCGGCATGAACGTACAGCAGTCAGGCGGCCGATGTTGCGCGAGGCAGCGTCAGCCGGAGCGGCCGGGACACACAGCCCAACACCGCCACGACGGCCGGGCCGGCACGGTCGCAGGTTGGTTCGAACAACTGGCGCCGCGAGTTGATTCGCTGACGGACCATAGACATGATGTATCGGGGTGCCTACCGTCTGCACTACCGATCGCTTCGCGAGGTGGGCAGATACGCGGGACACGATCGCGCTGGATGCTCGGCGTCCAGAGGTTTGAGATGCCGGTCGTTGTCGCCTGTCCTCTCCCCGCGGTGGGTGCGTGGGCCGGTAGACGACCAGCGAGCGCCAGCGCGAGCGTCGTCGTCGCCGTCGCCGTCGCCGTCGCCGTCGGGTGAAGATCCCATGCCGGAACGTTCGTCTCGGCGGCCAACCAAGATCGAGGTCACGTCTGCCCACAATCTTTTCGAGTGGATTGCGCGGTATGCAGAGAGCCATCCCTCTCAGGAACTGGACGAGAGTGAGTTGGGCGAGCTTTGGACTGCCACCGACACGGCCCTGGGCGTTATCGAGATGGGAGAACTCGGGAGCCGTCGGTTGCATGATCTCCTTCAGGCGGTCGACCTGGCTCGCGGCAGCGGCGGTGCCCTAGACTTCGGGACCGCCGCTCGATATGCGGGCCCGGTCGTCGCGCGGCTGGCGTCGCAGCTTGAACACTGGCCATCCGGACAGCCCTGTCGCAAACCCCGTCGCGTCACGATCAGCGCCCCGGTGCATAGGCCCGAGGACACGAAGCGTAAAGGCCCGGCCTCGACATGACCGGCGACGCTGCCTGGGCTATCCAATCTGGACCATTCGCCCGTCAATCGAGGCGTTGGACATTCAGGCCAGTCCTCGAGTGTGCCCCGCTGATTCGAGGCGGGCTGCCGGACAGCAGATGCCGTCCACCCGTCACGCGCGACGCTTCGGCTCCTGGGACGCCCGATGTCCTCCTCTGGTGACCCGCGTTCGTTCGCGGCGCGTGCTCGGCAGGACGCCGCCGAGGTCGCCGGCTTTCTGAGGGAACTCGAGCGCAAGTGCGGCGACCCGGCCAGGCGGGAGGCGTTCTTGCGGTCCACGGTGGCGAATGTGCTCACCGAGCGACTGAACTTGGCGCGCCGGCTGCTCGGTGACGACCATTGGGTGATGCGCTTGGTCGATGAGCTTGCGACGCTTCTTGTCGCCGAGCAGGCGCAGTTCGATCTCGTGCAGGAGAACGCGGCGTATGTCGCCCGTGCGCTGGAGGATCGATACCAACTCGGCGGCGGAGGCTACGGCATCCCGGCGTCGCAGCCTAGGAGCGGTGTGCGGCGCGCCATCACCATCGCGGTCGACAGCTCGCCGACCAGCCCTTCCCGGGACTGTCCGGACACCCGTTAGTGTCGGGGCAGAAACCACATCAGCATCGCCACCGCCGTGACCGCGGCAAGGGACCCGAACGCGAAGACAATGGCCTTTTGCAGGTGTGCCGCTGCTGTGTGGGCGTAGCCGCGATAGCTGCGGTACCACGCCAGAAGCTTCTCGTTGTCGTCCACCTCAACGGTTCGTGGCCACTGGTAGGCGGCCGAGTAGCCGTTGAACAGCGCCAGCCCAGCCGCCGCCAACCCGGCCACGAACACCACCACCACGATCCATTTCGATGCGGTGCTGAGGCCCGCCAGCGCGTCCTTGGCGGTGGCAAGGCCGGTGAGGGAGAACAGGCCGTAGATGGCGGTCACCGCCCCCAGCCATTTCTCGGCGGCGGCCTGAATGCGCTTGTCCTGGCCCGCCACCGCCTCGTTGAGCGCTGCCGCGGCTGGCAACAGCTGAAGATTTCGCTCGACCGCCACGCGGTAGGAGCCGTCTTCGGCCAGGGTGACGGTGGCCAGCCAGAAGCGGCCGCAGCCGGCCCGGACACCGGTCGGCGGCTGGTGGTCGCTGAGGCAGTTGCAGGTGATCACCCGAGTGAACACCGGCGTGCGTGCTCCTTCGGCGATGGCTGGTGTGCCGCCTTGGACAACTTCGTCCGCGATCGGAACCTCACACCGGTGGGTGCAGGTCGGGCAGTTCCCGATGAGCGTGGGGAGCCGCTCCCCTTCGGGAACCAGCACCCGCCAACCGGCGACCTGGTCATCGCTGACCTCGGTGAATTCGCGGACGTAGGCGAGGATGCTGGCATCTGTCATGGTCGACCTCCTGGTCGAGGAACGCCGGCCGGGCAACTCCACATGCCGTTACGGATGGTCACTCATTCTGTTCGTATCGTGTCGGACCAGCGCGGTCGCCCGCTACCCTGTTGGGAACTTGCACGAAGCCCTTCGACGGGTGGCAGGCATGGCCCATACCTCAGCGGTGTCCCGGCTCGCCTCCAGGCCGCGCCTTGGGCGGCGGCCGGCCCGGCTCCCGAGCCAGACCTCAACGACCGACGCCGAGGAGGATCCGCCCGTCGATTTCTCGACGCTGGTTGGCTCTCTATCCGAGGTCGAGTCGGTGATCGGACGGTGGGATCAGCTTGTCGACGCCATCACGCTGCGCCGGATGGTCCCCCCGCGTGTACTGCCCCTTTCCCGCACCGCCCAGGAGTACGCCGACGACATCCTGAGCGTGGCCGTGATCGTCCACCCCCCTGGCCTGGGACGCCGGCTGGTAGCCGGCCTGCGCGACCAGCTCCCACGATTCGGCCTCGGCGGCGTCGTTGCCGACATGGGCTACTTTCTGTCACCGGTCGCCACGCCCGCCGCCTCCCCGGGCGATGCGAGCACGCGGCAAAGCTGGTCGGTCACCTGGCGCCCCGAGCACCTGGACGACCTGCTCCGCCCGATTCCGCTGTCCCTGCCACCAGCCGTGCTGGGGGCCTCGTCCGTTCCTACGTGGCCGCGGGAGCGCAAGGTAGCGCTCCTGGACACCGGCGATGAGGGCGCGACCCGGCAGGTGGGCTTTGAGCTGGACCACAGCGGCGAAGAAAACCCCTCCGATAGCCGCGGCCACGGTACCTCCGTTGGTGCCCTTCTCCGAGTGGCCGCCTCACATGCCAAGGTGGACAGCTTCAGGGTCCTGCAGCGCGACCGGCGGCTGATCCACTCAGGGCTGCTGTTGCGGGCGCTCACTGAGACGCTGTTTCCCGTCTTCGGCTACCAGGTGGTGGCTATCCCCCAACGGGCCCGCATCAGCGTCGAGGAGCGCTACCAGCAACACAGCGTGCAGCGCATGATCGATGGATACGCCGGCAGCGGAACCCGAGTTCCCGTACTGGTATGCGCCGCCGGCAACGACGGCCCCAACGAACTCATCGACTACCCGGCGACCGTGCCCGGCGTCGTGGTGGCCATGGGCCTGGACTGGTCAGGAGAGATCGCTGACTACAACTGCCCACCACTGCCCGGAACGGACCCCTTCGTCGTAGGCGCGTACGGCGGCGTCGAACATGACCCGCTAGGCACCATCAGCCGACCCGGCATCGCCAACCGGACGCTTTATGGCAGCTCGTACGCGACGGCATTGGTTGCCGCCACCGTCGCCTCTCTCTAGCCCGGAAGTTGGTGATGGATCGGGATGGTGAGACGGTGCTCGGAGCGCGTCGCTCAGATGGAGATCACAGCTACGGTGCGATGTCCGACCCCGAGAAGCTGACGCGTGTCGCCACTGGGGTTCCTCATGGCGCCGCGCTTTCAATGCACCCGCATGAGCAGATAGGTCGACGGCCTTGCCGGGCAGAAGGCAGTCTGTGTCGCCATCGCCATCCGGGAAGGGGGCGAAATGACGAAACCGTTTCCCTGTGCTGGGCAGGCTTCGTCTCACATTGTCGGGCCCTGCAATGCGTCTACGAGCGTGGTCGTGACTCCTCGTACCATCGCCGTTCCTAGATCGAACCCGAGGTCGGTGTTTCCCGTAGCGATCTGACGCTTGATCTCCGCTTCGCACCAGTCGGCCACGGTCGGGGTAAGAGTGCCGGCGATCCTGAGCGCTGAGGGTATCGCGGCCTTCATGACGGGATCGGTTCCGGCGATGAGGGTCTCCTCGAACGCATGGAGTGCGTCGGGGTCGCGGCGCAGTCTGGCCGACAGTGGTCCAACGATGAGAGCGCTGAGGTCGCGTCCGAGTTGTGTCATTCGGTCGAGGTCGTAGCGGAGCTGGGCGACGAGCTGGCTGGCGGGGAGTCGGGCGTAGCGGAGCTCGCGGTCCGCCCAGGTCCGTTCGGTGGGCGTGATCTGGCGCTCGACGGCCTGCACGACCGGGTGGTCGGGCCAGCCGCGACACAGTGCGGCGGTGCGGCCCAGGTCCCAGCGATCCATAGCTCTGGCGACAAGCCGCGCCGCGACATCTGGGTCGCCGCCGAACTGGCGGGCGATGGTGTCCGCGGCGAAGATCGCTCGTTCGAGGTCGCCGGCGGAGACGCGCGGCCCGTCGGCGGCGTCGATGACTGCCATCAGCTGATCGAGCAGGCGCGGTGTGCCGGCCCGCACGGTGACGACGAATCGCAGTGCCTGGATGCTGGTTGCGACCTGTCGATTACCGTCGATGGCGGCCAAGACGGCGGGATGGATGGTCGGGTATGCGGCGGCGACGGTGCAGATGGCTGTCCAGAACGTGGTTGGGTCGCCGAACGCGGATAGCCGCGTGGCCAGTTGATCGCCGAGCAGGTCGGTGAGTGCTGTCCAGTGCTCCGCGACCATGCGCAGGAACTCGATCTCGCGGTGGAGAAGGTCCGGTGAGACGCGGACGGGCCCGCCCTGTTGCTCGCGAAGGTCAACGAACACGTCAGCGCGGCCGAGTACCAGCAACGCGGCGAACGCGGCCCGGCGCCGCTCCTCATGGTCCGGGCCTCTGGCTTGGACCAGGTCGGTGAGGCGCTCGACCGCACGGGCGGTCGCGTCGGGGTCGTGGCGGATGCGCCGGGCCCACGCGGTCGCGGCGAGTAGCTTTACCTCGCCGTGGCGCTCGATGTCGAACCGCTCCAGCAACGCCGTGGTGGTGGTGTCTGACAGTGGGCGCCGGGCGAGGGTGTCGACGATGCGCGCTCGCAGCGGCGGCGCGATTGGGGTGAGCGCCTTGGCAACCAGTGGCCGAAGGTCCGGATCGTTGCCGTAGGCATAGGCCACGGCCTGGACGGGTGCGTCGTGCTCGTCGAGCGCCGCCACGGCCAACTCGCGCACTTGGGGATGCTGGGGGAACCCGACGATCAGCTCGGCCAGCGTGGAGAACAGGCCACGCGGGTGTGCTTGCGCGGCGTCGATGATCTCGGTCACGTCGCCGGGATCGGCGAGTTGGGCGAGGCCGATGACGACGAAGTCGGGGCGCCTAACGTCCGGCGTGCGCAGCATCGCCAGCAGCGCTGCCCGCGCCTGGCCGGGTTCCTCGATGATCCGGGGCAGCAGGTGCGCGATCTGGGACGACTCCGCCGGTGGATGCCGGTCGAGGAATCCGCGAAGCGCATCGGCGACGGCCGCATCCTGCATGCCCCATCCTTCCAGCAGGCTCGCCGCCGGCCAGTGCGGGACCGAGGCCGTGTCCAGCCGACGCACGAGGAGGTCCCGCATCATGCCGGTGCGGCCAACCAGGGCGAGCAGCGACGCCTCGGGGTCGTGGAACTGCTGCTGGGGGATCCAGCGCAGTGCGGCGGCCACGACCGTGGGGTGGTCACGGAAGTTCTCGGCGATGTCCCGCCACCTCTGGTAGTGCTGGGCCATCAGGAACGGGTGGGGGGTGTGGTCCAGTTCCGCGGCGATCCAGGTGGCCACCTGATCGTCGCCGGGGAAGGCGGCGGCCAGCAGTGCCGTGGCGACGCTTTTCTGGATGCCTTCGTCGTACTCGTGATCGCGTGCGGCTCCTTCCAGACACAGGTCCCGCAGCCGTTGGCTGTGGGTCCAGCCGGCCGCAAGAATCTCCGGCACGTCGGCCAGCCAGGCGCTGGACGGGTAGGGCCGGTCGCCGCTGACCAGGGACACTAGCTGCTCGAGGTCGTCGTCGGTCGTCACTCCGCGCCGCACGGTCGTGTCGATCGCGGCGATGACTTGCTCGACCGCGATCGAGCTATGGGCCTGGTCGGTTAGCTTGTCGATGGCTGGTTCGGCCGGCCAGCCGCGGGTCAGGGCGTTGAGGGCGGCGGCGCGGGTTGCCGGCCGCTGGCTGGATCTCGCCGCCGTGAGTAGGAAGCCTTTGGCCTGTTCGTCGCCGGCGTAGATGTGCGGGATGAGGTTTCCCGCGGTGCGTTGCGCCGTGTCGTCGCTGTCGTTGAGGGCGACGGTGAGGATGTGCCAGGTCGTGGGTGTGCGGGGCCAGGAGGCGATGGCGGTCAGTGTCGAGGCGCGCACGACCGCACGGTCGTAGATCCACCGTCCGACAGCGTCATTGACGAGGTAGCTGGTTCGGGGGTCTTGGATGCCCACCAGCATCCGATCCAGGAGTTGGCTGCGGTGCGCGAGTCGTTCCTCGCGTTCCACGGCGGTGGCGACCTGGATGGCAACGGTCTGCGCCCACGTCGGCGCGGTGTCGAACTGCCCGAACGCGACCTCGGCCCGGATGCGGTCGCGCTGCTCACCGGCGGGGCCGACGGCGGTCGCGGGCAGTGCGTTGACCAGAGCTTCGACCTCCGAGGGGCGCGGTGCCAGCCACAGCAGCGACAACACGGTGGGTTCCCAGCGCGGGTCGGTGCCGACCTCGGCGATCAGGCTGCGTTGCTGGTCCGGTGGCAGGCGCGTGATGTGCGCTGCGGCGAGGTGTTCCTGCGCGGCCCGGTGAAAGAACCGCAGCGTCTTGGCGCTGGCGCGCACCAGTAGTCCGAACCCGTCTTCGGCGGTGGCCAGCAGGCTGGCGGCCGTCTGGGTGGCGAGTTCGGGCGGCAGGCCCAGGCCCGACTCGTCCGCCGAGCCGAGCGCGTGTTCGACGTACCGGGTGGCGAGGGCGTCGTCGATGTCGCCTTCGGGATGTTCGCGCTGCAGGCGGTATGCCAGGTAGGCCAACGCGTGGCGGGCCTGGTTGGGCTGAAGCGGCGCCGCGGTGGTGGTCGCCATGGCAGCGCGGCGGCGTGCGGCGGGGTGATCGGCAATGAGATGCTCGACGACCTTCTCGTACGCCTCGAAGCGGCTTCGGGGAAGCTCCGAGTGGCGAAGGTGCAGATACAGCAGAAGCATGAGCAGCATCGGGTTCTGGGCCAACTGGCCAAGGTCGGCGACTGCGCGAACCTGGTCGATGAATCGGCCGCTCTCCTCGTCGACGAGCCGTTCGCCCTCGCCGGCTGCGGGTTGCGGGTCATCGGAGGCGGCCAGCCGAAGGTGTACCCACACCCGCACGATCTCGCGTTGCTGGTCGGCGTCCAGTTCGGCGATCTCGGCGACATTCCACTGGCCACCCTGCAGCTCGAGCCGCCGGACTCCGTGCGGCCGGCCGGCTGCGACGACCGGGATGTCGCGGGCCTGGACATACACCTGCAACAGATGCGCCGCGGTACGGGCCGCGTCCTCGCTGGCCCACTCGTCGAGCCCATCCACGATCAGCAGCAGCCGGTCATCGCTGAGGGCCTGCGCGACGAGCGGCCAGAGCACTTCGTGCCCGTATACAGTCAGCCAGCGACGCACACAGTCGGGTACCGACACGCCCTCTGGCTCGCGTGCGATCAGAGAGGTCCAGAAGGGAAACGACACCCACACCGGTAGCCGATCGCCCCAGTGCGCTGCCACGTCCATGAGCAGCGGATCCGCGTCCAGGAGATCGAGGGTGACGAACCGCAACGCCGCGCTCTTGCCGCTGCCCGTCCCGCCAACCAACAGGCCGCGGTGCGCAGCGGCCAGCCAGGTGCCCAACGGCTGCCGAAGCCGGTACCCGGCGTCGCTCACCGGCGCGCTCGGACCGGTCGGTGAACGAGAAGGCTCGTTGTGGGCGCTCGCCTGGTCTATGGGCAACGGCGGCCGGTCCGTCAGCGCGCCCCCGGGGGCGCTGCCCGCAACAGGCCTGCCTTGCATCGCCTCCCCGATATCGGGCACCACGTACCGGCGCCGTAGATCGACTGGCATGTCCTAAATCTGAGGTGGGACGGGCAGGCCGGGGTCGTACTGAGCGAACACCGTCGCGTACAACCGCTGTAGCCGCCGCCGGTACTCTGCGACCCGACCGCCGTCAAGCCGTTGCCCGAGGCGGCCCGCCACCTCCGGACCGCAATACGCCGTCACGGCCGGTCGGCCGAAGAAGTCGTCGACCAGCCGGGGAAGATCCTTCAGTCGGATATCCAGCTCGTCGGCGTCCAACACCTCAAACGCCACCCCGCGTTCGGCCAAGCGGTCGCGCTCGGCCTCCAGCCGCTCCGCCAGCCGAGTCGGCGCGAAGGACACGGTGGCACACAAGACGAGGCGGGCGGCCCGCTCCGCCCACGGCCCTGCCAGGAACTTGTCAACCGCCGCACCGATATCGGCCGGGCCAAAATGCTCCACCTTCTTGCACTGATAGACGGTGTACCCGCCCGTTCCCGTACACCTCGCGTACAGGTCGATCCCTGACTGTCCTTGCCCCGGCACGCCGTACCGGCGGGCATCCTCGACCTCATGATCGAGTCGGACAAGCCGCAGGCAGAGCCGCTCGAAGTCATCCCAGCGCAGCGCCCCAAACGGCAGGCTCTGCAACTGGGTCACCACGGTGACGGGTGGCGGACCCGGCGGCAGGTCAAGCCACGCGGGAAGGCCCGGTACCGCGCTCACCCGGTCCCTCCTTCGACCCGCCGCTCCCAAACCGCCCACGGCTGGCTGGTCCCCACCCCGGGTCCGATCAAGATCGCACAACGATGGCGAGGTGAGCTACCACGACTGCGAGCAGCACATCGACGTCGACCCAGCCCGGATCGGCTACATCCATCGCGTTCGTGGCCCACTGTGTCATGGCCACGCCCGACCAGCCTCGCGCCAACTCCGCCGCCGCGGTCACGACCGGATCCTGTAGCGACCCGGTGATGGGTACGGCGTTGGCGATCAGAAACCTCCCGATCGCCGCAGTGCCGACAGCCAGGCTTGCTCTTGGAGCACGACGCGGCCGAGGCGTCTTCACGCGGGTCGTCGCCCGCGCTGGCTCGGGCGGCACGGCGCACACGCGGCTGCAGGGCAGCACGGTGCCGCGGGTTCTCGCCCAAGAACCCTCCTCACGGAGACCGGCAGGCAACCGGTCGATCGTAGGCCCAACCCCGATGAGCCAGCGGCGACGTGCCGCCAGCGAGGCTGACGTGGCAGGGCGGGTTGCGGCACACCAAAGGGCGAGCGCGCTGCGACGCGTTGTCGTACAGCGGAGACTGCCCCACATAACAGCAGCGCAGCTGGCACCTTTGGACCGTTCCCGATCTTGTAGACAGTGACCACAGTGGACACTGATCTTCAAGGAGACGATCACGGTGGGAAGCACGAGGCGCAGGTTCACCGATGAGTACAAGGCTGAAGCGGTACAGTATGTGATCTCCTCTGGGCAGCCGGTCGCGGAGGTGGCCAGGAATCTGGGAATTGTCGAGGCGACGTTGGGGCGTTGGGTGGCGAAAGCGCGCGAGAACGGTGAGGCCAAGGAGCCCGAGCTGGATGTGTCGGAGCGGGCCGAGCTGCACCGGCTGCGGAAGGAGCTGCAGACGGTCAAGATGGAGCGGGACTTCCTGAAAAAAGTGTCTATGACCGCGGGTTCGCGGTCACCGGGGCGGTATGAGAATCTGCCGTCGCCGTCCGGGCCGACGTCGGCGCTGCTTGATGCTTCGAGCTCGTAAAAAAGTGTGA
>WNGF01010398.1_pt1 | contig 11902 bp, 7 predicted proteins | sample 5400641 | NCBI WGS metagenome assembly WNGF01 (sample SAMN13153371, study PRJNA577476) | soil metagenome | isolation source: 80 cm soil or saprolite under grassland replicate 2 | place: USA:California | collected 2016-06-15 | reverse complement strand
CGGTGACGCGCACGTTGACGATCTGGATCGGCTCATCAGTGGCCGCGTGCCCGTAGGCCCGCTCGTGCGCCGCGAGGAACGTCGCTTTCAGCCCCTCCAGACTCTTCCCGCCCACCCCACCGTCGCGGGCATCGCGGGCCGGCGCGCCGGAGAGACGGCCCGGCAACGGGATGGTGAGCTCGTAGTTCTGCCCCTGGTAGCGCATGTCGACCGCCCGCACGATGGACCGCTGGTCGGCAGGAACCCCCTCCGCCGCCAGCCAGCACCGGGCTGCGCGGTCCAGTGGCGCGAAGGCGTCCTTGAGCGCGGCCGGTGAGCAGCCGCTCAGCTGCAGCAGTTGGGTCTGAACGTAATCGGCGCGCAGGTCCTCGACGAGCAGCCCCGCGGCACACAGAATTCCCGGGCTGCGGGGGACCAGCACAGTCGGGATGCCCAGCTCGGCGGCCAGGGTCGAGGCGTGCAATGGCCCGGCACCACCGAACGCGACCAGCGCGTACTGGCGCGGATCGTAGCCGCGCTGGATCGAGACGACGCGCAGCGCCCGAGCCATGTTCGCGTTGACCACGGCGACGATGCCCCGGGCCGCCTCCACTGCACTGAGACCCAAACGGCTGGCCAGTTCAGCCACGGCCTGATGGGCGGCCGCTGCATCCAGACGCATCCTGCCGCCGAGCAAATGCTCCGGATTGAGGCGCCCGAGTACCACGTTCGCGTCGGTCACCGTCGGCTCCTGGCCCCCCAGGCCGTAGCAGGCCGGCCCCGGGTCGGCGCCGGCACTGCCGGGTCCCACGAATAGGCCGCCCCCGGAATCCACCCAGGCGATGCTGCCGCCCCCAGCCCCGACGGTATGGATATCCAGCGCCGGGACCCGCAACGGCAGGCCGGCTACTTCGCGCTCCGCCCGCAACGCGGGCACGCCGTGCTCGACCAGCGAGACGTCGGTGCTCGTGCCGCCCATGTCGAAGGTGATCAGGGACTCGAGTCCCGCATGGCGGCCGATCCAGGCGGCCCCCATCACGCCCGCGCTGGGACCCGACAACACCGTCCGCACCGGGTAGCGCGCGGCGTTCTCGATCGAGATCACGCCGCCGTTCGACTGGTTGACGTACGGCTCGCCCGGCGTGCCCAGTTGCCGCATTTCGTCGCGGAACCGCCGGACGTAGGCGCTGACCACCGGGCCAAGGAAGGCGTTGGCGACGGTTGTGGAGAGACGCTCGTACTCGCGGAACTCCGGGGACACTTCGTGTGACGCCGTAACGTAAACCCCCGGCAGCAACCGGCGCGCCGTGTCGACCAGCAGGCGCTCGTGCGTCGGATCGAGGAACGAGTACAACAGGCAGATTGCGAGCGCCCCGACGCCCGCGTCTGCCATCTGGCGCACCGCCCGCTCGGCGTCGGACGGGTCAAGTGGCCGGAGCACACCTCGGGGCGTGACCCGCTCGTCGACCTCGATGCGCAGCTCCCGTGGCACGAGCGGCGCCGGCTTGTCTGCTCGGAGGTCGTACAGGCTGGGCCGCTTCTGGCGGGCGATCTCCAGCAGATCGCGGAAGCCACGCGTGGCGATCAGTCCGGTGCGCGGGCCGCGGCGCTCCAGCAGCGCGTTCGTGCTGACCGTCGTCCCATGCGCCACGTGGTGCACCACCGTCGGCGACACGCCGTGGGTGTCCAGGATCTGCCGGATGCCGCGAACGATCCCGGCCGCCGGGTCACGCGGCACGGAGGGCACCTTGTGGGTTACGACGCCGCCGGTTGCCTCGTCAAGCAGGGCGACATCGGTGAACGTGCCGCCGACGTCGACGCCGATTCGGTAGCCCACGTGCTTCATAATATACGATGGATATACCACGACCGGAAGTGGGCGGCGCCCCAGGCGGCTTGCCGGTTGAAACGACTCTCTGGGCCCAGGATCAGTAGACCGAGGAGCAACGACGGTGCGCCTGGAACGGCTGGAGATGATCCCCGTGCGCTGCCGCGTGCGCTATCCCGCCACCGGTCCGTTTCTCCCCTCCGGCGCCGTGGCCACCGCCGGCGCGCCGCGGGGGCTACCAGCCAGCACCGGGTCGGCCGGCGCCGGCGGGCTCGGCGGACTGCTGCTCCGCCTGCATACCGATGAGGGGATCTCGGGCGTCGGGGAAGCGGGGGTGCAAACGCACTACCTTGGCGACACGCCGGCGCACATCATTGCCCTCTGGGAGCGCTGGTGGCCGGCGTTGCGGGGCCAGGACCCCTTCCGCATCGGCCCGCTGCACGACATCATGCACACCCCATACGCCGGCTACAAGGTCGCCGAGGCCGCCGTGGACGAGGCGCTCTACGACATCATGGGCAAGGCCCTCGGGCAGCCGGTGTACCGTCTCCTCGGCGGTGGCTACCGCACCGCATTCGAGCTGTTCGGCACTGTCGGCTACTGTGGTGTCGGCGTCGAGCCGCCGCCGGGACGCACCCCCGACCTGCTGCTGGAGCACGCCAGGGCATTCGTGCATGCCGGCCATACCGGCGTCGAGCTCAAGGCCGGCGGCTACCCGGCGACGACCGAGCTGGCGCGCTCGCGCATCGAGCTGATCGGCCAGGTGCTGGACGTCGTGCCGCCGGCGGTACAGGTCGTCGTGGATCTGAACCAGCATTGGGACGTCCCGACGACGATCAACGTCTTCGGCCAGTTCCGCGGCGTGCCGAACCTGTCCATTGAGCAGCCGATCCCGTATCACGACTTTGCCGGCCTGGCCCGCATCCGGCGGGCGCTGGATATCCCGATCATCGCCGACGAAGCCGCCATGTCGCCCGAGGCGGTGATCGCCCTGGCGCGGGCGGAGGCGGTCGACGGCATCAACCTGAAGATCAATCGCGCCGGCGGCATCTACCCCGCCACGCGCATGATCGCCGCCGCCGACGCGGGCGGGATTGCCGTCCACATCGACTACACGCCGCTGACCAAGATCGGCGACACGGTCAACGCGCACGTGGCCGCCCAGATCAGAGACAACCGTCCACACGCCCTCGATGGCTACACCTGGTTCCACGAGCAGGCCCTGCAAGAGACCGGCATTACCTACCAGGCTGCCCGGGCAACGATTCCCGACACGCCCGGACTGGGGACGGAGCTCACCGACGAGGCGTTGGAGCCGATCCGGGCGGCGCATCCCGTGCGCTTCCTCGAGTAGGCGGCACCAGCGTCGTGAGCAGGGAGAAGGAGGTCCGATGCGCCTGAGCCGGATGGAGATCATCCCCATTCGCTGCCGCAGCCAGCTCGCCGACCGGGGAGGTCGCCACGGCCTGCTGGTGCGGCTGCACACGGACACGGGCATCAGCGGGCTGGGTGAGGCGGGGATCCCGCAGGTGTTCGGCGGTCTTGGCGACACGCCCGAACACACGGCGGCGCTGCTGGTGCGGTTCTGGTCGTTCCTCCGCGGCGCCGACCCATTTCGCATCGGCGCACTGCACAACTTGATGAGCCAGCCGTGCCAGTACGCCGGCTACAAGGGCGCCGAGGCGGCCGTCGACGAAGCCCTGTATGACATCGTCGGCAAGGCGCTCGGTCAGCCCGTCCACCGGCTGCTGGGCGGTGCCTACCGCTCCGCGGTGGACATGTTCGGCACGCTTGGCTTTCCCGGGATCGGTGTACCACGCCCGCGCGAGCTATCGGCGGCCGCGCATTTCGAGCAGGCGAAAGCCTACTTGCGGGCCGGCCACCGCGGGCTGGAGGTCAAGATGGGGCCGCCGGTCGGTCCGCACCGGCCGGGCCGAATCCAGCTGCTCAAGGACGTCCTGGACGCCGCGCCACCGGAGACGTTCATCGTCGCCGGGTTCAACCAGGGATGGACAGCGACCGACGTGATCAACCTGTTCGGCACCGAGTTTCGGGGCGTGCGGAACCTGGTGGTCGAGCAGCCGACGCACTATCTCGACTTCGAGGGCCTGGCCAGGATCACGGCGGCGCTCGATCTGCCGGTGGTGGCCGACGAGAGCGCCCTGTCACCAGAGGCGATCATGCAGCTGGTCAAACATGAGGCGGTGGACATGGTCTGCCTGAAGGTGAAGCGACTGGGCGGCATCTACCCGGCGATGCAGGCACTGGCCACCGCCGAGGCGGCCGGCATGCGCGCCTACGTCGACTACACGCCCACCACCAAGCTGGGGGACACGATCAACGCCCACCTGGGCGCCCAGCTTCGCGAGCCGCTCCCCTGCGGTGTGGACGGATATCTCCTCTACGACGAGCGGGCGCTCGACGGCACGGGCATCGTCTACGAGGGCAGCAAGGCGCGCATCCCCGACGCCCCGGGCTGGGGGACGGAGCTCACAGCGGAGCTGCTGGCTCCAATTCGCTCTGACGCGCCGGTCCAGGTACTCGACTGATCGGGGCTGTGACTGCGGAGCGGCGCGTGATAGACCGGAACCGACCGCGAAGCACTTGAAAGGAGCCGCGTGAGTGACAAAGACGCCTTTACTGTTTCTGACCACCGTGGCCAGTTGCGACCAGCGGACCGCTGTCACGTCGACAGCGGCGTGGATCGCGCGCGAAGCGGGTGTCGAATTCGACGCGTATATCCCCATCACGCTCTTCGGCCGCCCTGGACAGAGCCCCATCACGCCGCCCGCACTCGGGCAGTGGCACCAGCCGCAGTTCTACCACCTCGCCAACTGCTTCGAGATGACTTTCTGCTCGGTCGCGGACACTCCGGTCGTGCCCTTCCGCCGCGATGCAGCGACGTTCGGCGCGCGGATGCTCCCGCACCGGCCGCCGACGGAGCTGGCCGCCTTCTACCGCGACCTGCTGGAGACCTACGGCCAGGCGTTCCCGACGGAGCTGGTGGTCATCCCGGCACCCAGCGACAACGTCGACGGGCTCAACCTTGAGCCGTACTGCTACCCCGAGATCTACTACCGCCAAGCGCTGGGCGTGACGGCGGCGGCGGCCGACGCGGTAGTCCTTGCTCTGCACGCCGCTGGCGCACGCAAGGCGAAGGTGGTCTACTGCCCCGACGATGTGACGGGGCGGTTGGAACGACTCGGATTCGAGGTCGAAGTCATCGACCGGCTACTGCCGGACGACACGATGGGCAGCGTCACGACACGCATCACCGAGCGCTGGAGCGCGCACGGCAACGGCATCGCCTACGGCGGCCACTCCGTGATGGTCAAGATGCTGCCGTTTAGCATGCGCCACGACCACCTGCCACTGGTCCAGTTCGGTGAGTGGCCGTTGCTGGAGGCGTTCGGCAAGACGGTCGGCGAGTACGCCCGCCGCTTCGGCAACCCCCTGATCTGGGGCAGCCAGGGTGGCGGCGCCGGCGGCGGCGACAACGTGATCACCGAATACTCCAAGCACGACATCGCCATGTCGCTGGGCATCGGCGTCAGCGGGCCGACGGTTCAGGAACGGCTCACGCCGGCGGCGGAATGGCTCCCCGCCGCGCCTGCTCCCTGGGAAGACGAATACGCAGAAGACTTTCTGGAGCAGAAGGCACGCGAGGGGGCCGTGCCCGTCTGCTATCTGCACTACGCCGGCGACTTCGGCCACGTCACGAGCTGCGTGCGGTTGTTCGACGTGATGGCCTCGTGGTACGGACGCTGCGGGCTGGCCTTTCCCAGCACGTGGTACGACTTCTACGGACCCCTCCTGGAGCTGCTCTATCAGCCAGCGGCGCAGGGTGGCGTCTTCCCCCGGGTGGAGCCGCTGGTCGCCACCGGCGGCATCGGCGTCATCACCGAAGCCAACGGGTTCGCCAGCCGCGACGCACTGGTGCGGATGCTCAAACAGTCGCTAGCCGACATCAAACGGCACGTCGGAGAGAACAAGGCGCCGCTGGGCTATCTGCCCTGGCAGGATGCCGATCCCTACTACCAGACGGGGTCCGCTGAGCCGCGGTACGACGTGCCGCTCGAGGCCGGGTTTGACTACGCCTTCACTACCAAAGATGAGGCGAAGCCGCCGGCGATCGTGTTCCAGGACGGCGACTACGTGGTGCTGAACCGGCAGGAGAGGCACTGGCGGCTGCGCCAGTCGCTGACCCACGAAACGCAGCTCTGGGAGAAGGAGCTCGTCGGCTCGGACCGGGGCGCCTGGATCATGATCGACATGGACGCGCCCTTCTGGTTCCAGGTGCCGGTGTACTACGATCCCGACCAGCCGGCGCACTACCACCGCGAAGGGTTCGACTCGAGCTCAATGGAGTTCGCCCGGGCGCTCAAATACGCCGACCGGGGTGGTGACAGCGGGAAGCTCTTTCTGGTCAAGCCGCACGAGCTGGTGCGCTACGTGCGCATGCTGCAACGCCTCGGTCGGCTCCCCCGGCGCTAACTCTACGTTCCGGCCGGGATAAGGCGGCCGGAGAGGCTGTCGACCATTCCGGCGAGATCTTCGCCGCCGATCAGCGGCGGCTGGGGGTCGCGGACAACGGCGGTGCGCAGCACGCCCCGCTGCCCCAGCACCTCCTTGAAGCGGGCGAAGCGCGGCCCCGCGGCAAGGAACACGCGCACCGCCTCAATGCGTTCCTGCGCCCGCTGTGCCGCGTCGACGTCCCCCGCGTACCAGGCGTTCCAGAGCGCGACGAAGACCCCTGGGGCCGCGTTCGCATTGCCCGCGACCATGCCGTCGCACCCGAGGCGGAGTCCGGTCAGGGCGAGGCCATCGATCCCGGAGATGACGGAAAAGTTCGGGATCGCGCGCAGCTCGCGCAAGGAGTCCGCCGAGCCGCCGCTGTCCTTGATGCCGACAATATTGTCAGCGCGGCGGCTGAGATCGTCGGCGAGCGTGGCTGAGATCACGTGGTGGGCGTGCGACGGCAGGCTATACAGGTAGACCGGCAGCGGCGCAACGGCCTCGGCCAGTTGGAGATAGTGGCGGCGCAGGTCGTCGTCGGTGTAGGTGTAGTAGTACGGCGTCACTGCCCCAACGCCGTCGGCGCCGGCGGCAGCTGCGTGCCGGGCGAGCGCGACGGTTTCCGCCGTGCTGGCCGCCCCAACGTGGACATAGACGGGCACGCGGCCAGCCGCCGCCTGGATGGTTGTTTTCGCAACCGCCTCACGCTCGCGCGTCGTCAGCAGCGCGCACTCGCCGAACGAGCCACACGGATAGAGACCGTGAACGCCGGCGGCGATCAGGTAGTCGCAGAGCGCGGCCAGCGATGAGCGGTCGACTTCGCCGTGACGGTCGAAGGGCGTGACCAGCGGGGGTACGACGCCAGACAAGAGGCGCCGCGGCCCAGCGGCCGCCTGGGCGTTCCCCGCGAGGGCGCCGCCCGGTTGGCTCATCACACCAGTAGCGCCTCGATGGTGGGCTTGGCCTCCTTGACTGCCTGAGCAGCGGTCTTCTGGCCGCTGCTCATGGAGGCCAGCATCGCGTCGATTGCCTTCTGAAAAGCGTCCTGATTGGGGACGAACGGCGGCTCCTGCGCGAAGTCTCCGGAGTCGAAGAGCGGCTTGCGGTTGTACGTTCCCGGCAGCTTGAGCTGCGCCTCGATCGCGCTCTTGCGCGCCACCGGCATCTTGGTTTCCACGGCGGCGAAGTGCATCACGTCCTGGCTGACGTAGTGCTTCACCCATTCCCAGGCCGGGTCCTTGCCAGGGAGGAACATGCCAATGCTCGGGCCGGCGGCGACGGTCATACGCTTTGCCGGGCCCTTGGGCACAATCGTGATGTCCCACGGCGGGGCTGTCGTCGCCAGCTCGAACTGCGGGATGGGCGCACCCGGGAACATCCCCAGCCGGCCGACGTAGAAACGGTCCTGCTGGGTGCGAAACTCGGGGTCGGGCGCCGGGGGGACCACGTTGTACCTGGCCTTGAGGTCCCCCCACCACTGCAGCGCAGCCAGCGCCGCCGGCTCATCGCGCAGGCACTTCTTTGCCGACGCGTCCAGGATCTGCCCGCCCCACGCCCAGACGATCGTGGCGTAGTTGGGCACCGTGGTCCCGACAACGGGCAGGTCGGCCTCCGGCTTGCTCAGGCGGCGGGCGGCGTCCAGGAACGTATCCCACGTCCACGACTCGTCCGGCGGCTTGACTCCGGCGGCAGCGAACATCGGCTTGCTGTAGGCCAGCGTCTCCACCGAAAACTGGAAGGGCATGGCCACCCTCTTGCCCCCCTTGACCAGGCGCGAGATCGATCCGGGGAAGAAGTCCTCGATCTGCACTTCCTTCGTGTCGCGCTTCACGTAGGCATCCAGTTCCGCCAACGCCTTCAGGCTGTAGGACGGCATCACCATCGGAGGCATCAGCGCGCTCGTGTCCGGCGGCGTGCCCGCCGCCAGCAGCGTGGTCAGCTTCGTCGCCAGCTCCGCCTGCGGCGTGAGCATGTTATTGATCGCGATCTGCGGCTTCTTCTTCTGCCAGGAGTCGAAGAGGTATTGCTGCCAGCGGATCGGAGGGTCGGCGGTGGGCGTCGCGTTGAGGTGGTTGACCGTCGCCGGGCCGGTCTCGCGGCGGGGGAGTTGCTCGCTCGCCTGTCTGCCGATGCCGCACGCCGCGGCGAGCGTAGGCGGTCCCAACGCGCCGGACAGGGAGAGGAGGTATCGCCGGGTAGTGTTCATCAGGGTGCTCCTTGCTTGCGGGCGGCGGTGGTCGCGGCTTAACCTGCTGTTCGCAGCAGGTCGTCAACTTTCGGCTTGATCTCGCGCAACCCGTCGGCGGCGGTCTTCTTCCCGGTGTGGAGGTCGGCCCACAGCGGTTCGAGTGCCTGCGTCATGACGTCTGGCCAGGTCGGACTAGGAGGCACCGGCCGCGCGCGCGCGATGGTGTCGAGCGCCGCCGGACGGTTGAGCCCATCGGCCTCGACCCATTCCTTCGAGCGCGCGATGCTTTCAATCGACGGGAGGTTCGCGCCGAGTGGAGCGAGCAGGCGCGCGCCGGCGGGCCCCGTGGCGTGCGCGAGGAACCTGGCGGCAGTGTCCGGCTGGCGGGTGGTGGCGGGGAGCGAGAGGCAATCGGCCCACGTGGCGGCGGCACGGCCCGCCTTGCCCGCGGGCAACACCTGGCAGTCGTAGCGGAACAGCCCCTTCACGCTCTGCTTGAGCCCGCGGAAGCCCGCCGAGCCGGCAGAGAGCGCCGCGCGCCCGGCGTTGAAGAGCGCGCCCCCGTTGGGAAACCCCACCGCCTGCATTTCGGCTGTGGTAGGCGCGACGTGGTGGCGCACGGTCAGGTCGGCGTACCACTGCAGCGCCTCGGCCGCCGCCGGGTCCAGCGCCAGCGTGCGTGGCATGCTGTCGTCGTCGAAGAGCCGGCCGCCGTTAGCCCAGATGAAGGGGAACCCCATCGTGCGCAGGCTGGTCAGCGACCCGACATGCCCCCAGATGGCGTTTCCGCCGCCGTCTCCCGTCGTGCGCGCCATGGTCTGCGCCATGGCCAGGAAGTCTGTCCACGTCCACGTTGGCGGCGGCACCTTCAGGCCAGCCGGCGCCAGCAGGTCGAGGTTGAACCACATCACGTTGGTCATCACGCTGTAGGGCAGCGCGTACAGCTTGCCCTGGTAGCTTGCGGCCGCGAGCGGCGGCTGCCAGTAGTCTTTTACGTTGACCCCGCGCTGCTTCGCCAGCAAGGGATGCAGGTCGAGCAACGCGCTCCGTTTGCCGTAGGAGGGCGCCCAGTCCGTGGGCACGAACCAGGCGTCCATCGCCTCGCCGGCGGCGAGCTTGGCGAGAAACTTGTCCCGGTGCTCCTGGTCCCACCCCGCCGAGCTGAGCTCGATCTCCACCTTGACGTTGGGGTTCGCCGCCTCGAACGACGGCACGACCGGCACCTCGTCTTTGAGCAGGCTGGCCACACCCGAGGTGAGTACCGCACGCAGCGTGACCGGCCCGGCCGCCGCCGTCGGCGCCGCGTCGTTGCGCACGGCTGGCCCGCTACACGCGACCGTGGCGGCGGCGCCGCTGGCTGGCAACGTCGTCGACAGGGCAATCAGCCGGCGACGGGTGATGAGGCGCCGTGCACTCATGTCTTCCTCCTGCGCCCGTTGGGCGCTGCTACCTCGGTGCCGAACCCGTCGGCAGACCGCCACCCGTTGGCGCGTCGGCAGACCGCCACCCGTCGGCGGCGGCCGAACGCTTCGACCCTCTGGCTCTACTCATCGGCGTGTCATCGGCGTGTCATCGGTGCGCGAAACTGCGGTCCGTCGAGGATCAGGCCGAGGCCGCTGGAAAGGTCGTCGAGGCGCTGCATGTCCTCGGGCGCGATGGTGACGCCGAGCGCGCCCACGTTCTCGTCGAGCTGCTCGGCGGTGTCGGCGCCCGAGATGGCCGCGGTGATCTCGGGGTGGGAGAGCACCCACCGCAACCCCACCTGGGCCACGGTGGCGCCAGCAGCGGTAACATCTCGGCTTCCAGCCGGCGGTCAAGCAAGCTATAGGGGTTCTGGACGGTGATCAGCGGCGCGGCGTTGATCCGCTCCTGGATGCCGAGTGCCCGCATGACCTGCCACGCCTGGTATTGCGACACGCCGATATAGCGCGCCTTCCCCTGTTGGACGACCGCCTCCATCGCCCGCAGCGACTCTTCGAGCGGCGTCTCGGGGTCGAAGCGGTGGAGGAAGTAGACGTCGACGTGGTCGGTCTGCAGCCGGCGCAGCGAGCGCTCGATCTCGCGCAGGATGTGGTAGCGCGAGGCACCGGAGTCGTTGGGCCCCGGACCGACTGGCTGATACACCTTGCAGGTGATGACGACGTCGTCGCGGCGCCCCTTGAGCGCCCGCCCGAGCACTTCCTCCGAGCGGCCAGCGTTGACGGCGTAGGCGACGCCCGCCTCACGGCTGGCGCGGTCGCCACCAGGACTGTAGACGTTGGCGCAGTCGAACAGGTTGACGCCTCGGTCAAGCGCCCGATGGACCATTCGCTCCGCAGCGGCCTCATCGGCCTGGCCGCGCAGCGACGTGCCTAGCGCGATGCGCGAGACCTTGACTCCGGCCGAGCCGAACCTCACGTACTCCATGGTGTCCTCGTTGCCCCAAGACCGTTGCCCGCCACCTGCTGACCTTGCCCCGGCAACCGGTCAAGGGCCGCAGCAGTTTGCGCAGCGTCCAATATACGATCCATATACAGTTTTGGCCACGGCCGAACAGCGGCCATGGTTGCCAGCGCTGTAGTCTATAGAATACTGAGCGGCTGCGCCACCGGCAAGAGCATGCGGAGCATGGGAGGAGGAGACAGCCACTGCTGCTCCTGGTAAGCGAGCCCTGATGCGCCGGGCGCACCGGGAACGGCTACCGCCCACGGCTGGTGCGCAAGTACCCGCAGGCGTAGGTACACACCTCCGACCCGGCGGTGCAGCCGATCATGCGCGCGCCCTACGCCGCCTTGCGGTGCCGAGGGAACGATCGACGAGGCACTCTACAACGCCATGAGTGAGACCCTTGGCCAGCCCGTCTACCGCCTGATTGCGTGGCGTATACCGCGACGCGTACGTGCTGGTCGACACCATCGGCCATGGCGGCGGCGAGTCGCCGTCCCTGCCTCGGAGCGCGCACAATCAAGAACTGGAAGGAGCATCCGCCGATGCGCGTCGTCTATTTCGACATGGACACCACGCGGCCCGACCATTTGGGCTGCTACGGCTACCATCGCAACACCTCGCCCAACATCGATCGCGTCGCGCGCCAGGGAACGACCTTCACCAACTGCTACACCAGCGACTCGCCGTGCCTGCCCAGCCGCACGGCGCTCTTCTCGGGCCGGTTCGGCATCCACAACGGCGTGGTTGGCCACGGCGGCACGGCGGCGCGCATGCGCTACCCCGGCGACGGGCACGGCACGCGCCCCGACGAGCTGCCCTGGGCGATGGCGCTTTCACGTGGCGGTGTGAAGACGGTGACGTTCACGACCTTCGCGCAGCGCCACCTGGCGTGGTACTTCTACGCGGGCTGGGACGAGATGCACCGCCACTCGCAGAAGACCGGCAACGAGATCGCTTCAGAGGTC
>WNGF01008664.1_pt1 | contig 11902 bp, 7 predicted proteins | sample 5400641 | NCBI WGS metagenome assembly WNGF01 (sample SAMN13153371, study PRJNA577476) | soil metagenome | isolation source: 80 cm soil or saprolite under grassland replicate 2 | place: USA:California | collected 2016-06-15 | reverse complement strand
CGCGACCATCCCCGAGGTCGAGCCGACCAACAACGCCGCCGAACGCGGCCTGCGCGCCGCCGTCATCTATCGCAAGCTCTCCCTCGGCAGCCAATCCGAAGGCGGCCAACGCACGATCGAACGCCTCCTCTCCGTCGATCAGACCTGCCGGCTGCAACGGCGCTCGCTCCACGCCTACCTCAGCGACGCCCTCACCGCCAAAGCACGCGCCGACCCCATCCCCACCCTCGCCTGAGCAAACGCGTACCAAGTCCGCCGCCTGAAGGCTCCAAAACGGGCTCCATACCGGGACACGGAGGTCCACGAGTGACTGAACGCTTACATCTTTTGTTGCCGTCTCAGGCGTGAACGACCGCCGGTCTCTTCTCACCCCGCGCATATCCCGCACGGGAATCCCCGCACGACGCCGGCGCTCGGCAGAAATTCCCGCAACCTGTAGCACCGGCCAGGTGACCGGAGGTCTTCTCGCGCTCGAGCGTACCCCAACCGGCTGGTCAGGCTGTCGCGGCTCCTGCATTTCGCGACACGTCCAGTCGGCGCGGAGTGATGACAATCCGTACAGCCTCGTCTGCCGCGGCCTGCTGTACCGACGACCGCGATCAATGCTCCGAAGGTCTAGCGCGACGGGGTGCGATCTCGCCTAGATCGTGACTGTGGCGGCCTGGGTTGGCGCAAGCGACGCAGAAGAGGACGATCGGGAATCGTCGGCGCGCTGTTTGGCGTGCGGAGCGGTGCTCGAGCCGGGGCTGATCGGCGGCGGCTCCCTCCGCTGCCTCGACTGCCGTGCGGCAAATACGCCGCTCGACCCGACGCTCGTCGCCGCCTGGCGGGCAACCGGCGGCCGCCGTTGAACACATCGGCGGCAGGTTGCCCAAGCCGCCACTGGCGCGTCCACATCGGCTGCTTCGCCGCAGCGGCCGAGCGGCCACTACCACGCGGGCGAGCGCTGGCCTAGGTCGTCGTGCGCAACCGCGACGAATCGGATGAGCGAGTCACCCTCACTGCACGGGCGCTGCCACCTCAAACCGACGGGCGCAACGTACGAAGCGACAGCGGTAAGGTAGTAATGTCTGTGACCGAGTCGAGTTGGACGCGAACGAGCACGGCGCGCGAAAGTGACCTAGCGGAGTCGGTGTGTGAGCGCGAGCTGGCGGAGGTCGAGTTAGCCGGCGAGCGTCTCCTCCTCGACGAGCGAGCGGCCGCGCTCGCCGACCGGGAGCAGCGCCTCGCGGCGCAACATGATCAACTCCTCGCTCGCGAGCAGGCGCTTGCTGATCGCGAAGGCGAGTTGGCCGCACGCGAAGACGGGCGCAACGCCCACCATCAGCAGGAGTCTCATGGCGAATCGTGAACAACTGCTTGAAACTCGGAGCGCACAGCTAGACAGTGGAGCACGAGCGTCTTCTGCACCGAGCGCTGGAAGCTGAAGTCGAACTCCTCCAAGGTCTTGCGGGCGGGAAAGCGCGCCTGCTTGATCCGGCTCTCACCCCCGTGCGCGTCTCTCGATGCGACCTCGGTTGCGAGCAGCGCCTCGGCGAAGCGCTCGTAGCTCCACTCCTCGGCGCGCGCCCGCTCGGCCAGCTTCGGCAGCGCCCGTGCCGCGGCAGGCGCCTTCAGCGTCCGGAACAGGTAGCTGAGCTCCGCGGTCTTCGTCATGTCGTCATGCCGGGATCAGCGCGTCGTAGCGGGCGAGCGGCCGAGTCTCGACCTCCGGCTCGGGCGGGGCGCCGCGCAACTCGCGCAACGCTCTGGCGTGCTCGAGCGCGGTGATCGTGCGGTGGCGCGCGAACGAGCGGGAATGCCGGCAGGCAAGCTCGCCGGTGTCGAGTGCGACCGCCAGCAGCTCGCGTTGGGAGACGCGCAACTCGACGCGGCGGCCAACCAGGCGCGGGTCGAGCGAGTAGTCGTTGCTGTCGACGCGCACGTACGGGTCGGGCGACACGCGGGTGACGAAGCGGCGGTCGACGTCGGGCATGCGCTCGGGCAGCGGCCGCATCACGGTCAGCTCGTCGGCGAGCCGGTCGATCGGCCGGCAGCGCAGCGTGCGGTGGAAGCGCACGTTGGCGCGCCCGTCGAACCAGCGATCGAGCTGCTCCTGGAAGTCGAGCTCGTTGGCGAACGAGCGGCCCGGCTCGAAGCTCGTTTCGATGTACCCCTGCAGCCGCTCGACGACGCCCTTCGACTGCGGGTCGTGCGGCTCGAGGAAACGCCAGCCGACCCGCAGCTCGCCGCAGAGGGCCGCGAACGGCTCGGTCGGGCGGCCGTCGCCGGCGTGTAGCGCGCCCTCGCGGTCCCAGACCAGCGTCTGCGGCAGCGCGCCCAGCTTCGCCAGACAGTCGCCGATCCCGTACAGCAGGTCGGGCGCCTCCTTCGAGAAGACGAGCGTGCCGGCGCCGGCACGCGAGTAGGGCAGGCAACCGACAACGACGTAGCCGCGCCGCGTCTGGCCGCTGCCGACCGGGATCTCCCGCGACGGCTGCCAGAGATCGAACTGGCAGAGCACACCGGGCCGGTACCGCGTCCGTTGGAAGGTGCGCCGACGCTGGAACAGCGGACGCACCTCACGCAGATAGTCATCGAGGATCGTCTTGCCGCCCGTGTAGCCCTGCTCCTCGAGCAGCTCGCGCACCCGCGTGCCCGGCAGGCGCGAATCCGAGCGCAGCAGCCGGTGGATCTCCTCCCGGAACGCGTCGAGCTTCGACGGCCGCGGCAGACGCCGATACCGCGGCGGCTCGCCCGAACGCAGCGCGCCCCGGACCGTGTTGCGACTGTGACCCGTACGTCGAACGATCTCCTTGATCGACAGCCGCTTCACGAAGTACATGCGGCGGATCTCCGCCCACTGCTCCACCCCGACCACGACCTCCCCCTCGCTCGACTACCGAGCGAGGCTTGAGACCCAACCGGACGACAGAGCCGCGCCGCCAGGGGTCAGATTTCGACCGGCGTCAGGGGGTCAGTATTGAACCGGCGTTGATACAAGCGCGGTGGTTTGCGTTCGCCTACCCGCACCGCCCTTCGCCTACCCCACCGACTGGCGAATTCGGCCTGCCGTGGATCAGCAGGATTCCCCTGCAAATGACCATGACCGAGTTTACGAACCCTACGCGCGGTTCGGACTGACGCGATGGAGACCTCCTGGTACGTGACCAGGAGTCGCTGCTGGCGCGGACGCGTCTCCGAGGGTTCAGCGGCGCAGCGCGGCGAGTTCTGATATTCGCGCGCGCGCGTGAAACGGAAAAGAGAAGCACCTGAGGGGGAGGGCGAAGGGCCAAACGGGGCCACCGGCAGTGGTGCCCGCGGGTCTGCCTTTGGCTGCCTACGAGGCGCCGACTCCCGCGGTTGAGGAAACCGTCGCTCTGAACGTCGTCCGACGACACAAACGACACTCTTGCAGACGGAAGCTAGACGTCGAGTCTAGGCTCGAGGTCGGAGTTCCGTCAGTGTAAGCAGCCAACTGGTTCTGACAGCGATCGGACGCGAGCAGGAAAGCAGAAACAGCTAGAAAGGCAGACCGGTTCGAATGAGCAACTGGGTCGACGCGGTCCGAAGCCTTGATGTAAGTAGGGCTTCTGTGGCGACAAGACGCGCCTCTTCTCGGCGAGCAGGCCGATCATGGGCGCAAGACTGCTCCCGGCGACGACGACGTCGTCGGTCGCAGCCTCGTCGCGGTCGCCGGCAGGGAGTCGTGATCGAGCAGAGCGATGGCTCGCGAGACCAGATGACGCCCGAACGAGTGGCGCAGAAGTTCGCTCGTTAAGGTGGGGGCAGATTGGAGGGCTGGCGCTTCGCTGCTGCTCCTCCGCCATCGTCGACGTTGAAGCCGAGACGACGGAGGTCGTCGAAGTCAGCCTTGTCGTAGCTGGCGATCACGTCGACCTGCTTCCGCAGCGCCTCGATCTGCTGGGCCGCTGCGGCGGCCTCTTCCTCGGTCTGGAGTTCGCGCAACGTCTGCGGGGTCGTCAGGTGGTAGCGGGCAAATGCGGTCTTGAGGCTATGGCTCTCGAGGACCATCTTGAAGACCGCGAGGTTCGTGAGGTTCCGTTGGAGATCCGTCGCCGACGAGCGGAAGAAGACGCCGACGAACTGAGCCATGCTGAGGCCGCCGGTGACCGCTGGGACCTCCCAGCGCACCCATCCGAACGCGGCCAGGACCGAGAGAACGAGCGTCGCGAATAGGAAGACGCTTCCCCAGGCGATCAGAAAGCGGTTCGAGCGGTTGATCGTCGCGTAGACCTTCAGGGCACGTTGCTCTGTCAGTAACAGGTAGTCCTGGAGCTTCTCATGCTGGTAGGCGAGCACGTTCTGCTGGTTCGAGAAGAACGATGCGTACCGCGCATAGCTGTCCACCGACACGATCGACGACTCGTCTTTCACCATCTTGGTTCCGCCAAGGAAGCGGATCAGGTCGTTGATCCCGTGGACGACCTCGACGTTCAGGACCTTCTTGGCGAAGTCGAGACCCGACAGGTGACGCTCGAGCGTTGCGCTCGAGGTGAAGGTGTCCGAGACGGCGATGTTCGAAAGGTTGTAACGGGTGCGAATGCCGGTCAGCACCGTCTTGATCTTGATGTCGGTGTAGACCCCGATTGCAGCGACGTAGACGCGTGCGCTGCTGCGGCCTTCCTTCGGCTCGTCGACCTTGCGGCCGAGCTCCTCGACCGCCTCGAGATGGGGCGTGTCCCTCAAGATCGCGCTCATCTCCTCGAGGTCCCTCGTATTTCCCAGGATCAGGACGTCGAGTACGTCCTCGAGTTGCGACGGGGCGAATTTTCGCTCCGTTCCGATCTGCCCGGATCGTGGCTTGAAATCGAACAGCGAATCGGCGTGGACGTGGTACACGCGAACCGATCCTTCCTCGAAGTAGCGCGCGTCCGCCGACGTCGGCCCCCCTTCCGGATCGAGAAAGTCTTTAAGGCCGTCGACGTATTCGGCTCCCCAGCTCCCCGCCTCGCAGTGAGGGCCGTAGACGCGTCGCTCCGCGTCATATGAGTCGCCTGGTTCGTGCCAGTCGCGCACGTTGATCATGTGGAGGGTGCCGTAGTCGTGCCTGCCGCCGCCCGCGCGGCTGGCGATCGTCCTCTCGAGGAAGAGGCCGAGCGGCCCCTCGCGAAGCGCACGCTTTGGAATCTCCCTCCAGCTCCCCGACCCGAAGTCGAGGTCGTAGTTCGGCTTCCCGAGCAGCATCGAGCGAATCATCTGGTCGGGCAGGACGAGACGGCACTCGCGGTTCAGGAAGAAGTCGTTCTGCAGGCACTCGGTGACGAGGATGTAGCGCGCTCCTTCAGCCACGGCTCACCTCCGCACCTGCGTCATCGCGCCGCGCTGCTTTGCGAGCCGTAGCAGGGCGTCGACGCCGCCGCACGTCTCGCAGCGGCCGATCTTGGCCGAGCCGTCGTCACTCGCGGTCAGGATCGTGTAACGGTCCTTCGGGTCGAACACGGCCGTGTTGACGAGGCTCGCGTTCCAGTGGAGGACCGCGAGCGCGTCTCCGGTTTTCGCGTCCCAAATGCGCGTCGTCTCGTCTGCTCCCGCCGTCACGACCAGGGTGCCGTCCGCGCTGAACTCGCCGTCCCAGACGGGAGCCGTATGGCCGCGGAAGATTCGCCGCAACTCGCCGGAGCGTGCATCCCAGAGTCTGGCGGTCTTGTCGAGGCTCGTCGTGAGGATCGAGCGGCCGTCCGCGCTGTACACGGCGCTGGTGACGCCGCCGCGATGCCCGCGGAGAACGAGCAATGGCTTAACCTTCGGGCGCGCGTCTGCGTCCCACACGCGTCCCTTCCCGTCCCAGCAAGCGGTGACGACGCGCCGACCATCCGGGCTGAACGCCGCGGCGGCGACGATGTCGGGGTGCCGACCCAGAATGCGCGAGCCGCCCCCGCGGACGAACCAGATGCGCGCGGTTCGGTCGACGCTCGCGGTGACGAGACGGCGACCGTCGGGGCTGAACGCGGCCGTGACGACGGCGCCACGGTGCGCGTCGAGGATCCGCGCCGGCGCGCGCGGATTCGCGAGGTCGAAGATGCGGGCCGTGTTGTCCCAACTCGCTGTTGCGAGGCGTCGCCCATAGGGGCTGAAGGTGACGCGAGAAACCGGCTCCTTGCCGGCGCGCAGGAGGACCGGATCCAAGAGCCTGCGTCGCTGGAACACCAGCACTTTCCCTTCCGAGTTGCTGACGGCGACGCGACGGCCGTCCGCGCTGAACGCCGCCGACTGAATGCTGTGACCGACGACGGGGAGCTTCAGACCGGTCGTGGCGTCCCAGATGCGCGCCGTCCCGTCATCGCCCACAGTCACGATCAGGTTCCCGTCCGGGCTGAACTCGGCTGAGCTGATCCCGTCGGTATGTCCCCGAAGCTGGAACAGCGTCTCGCCGCTGTGCGCCCCCCAGACCCAGACAGTTCCGTCACGACCCGCCGTCAGAACGCGGTCGCCATCCGGGCTGAACGCGGCCGCGGTGACCCAGTCGGTGTTCTGGCGGATCGCGATCGGCGTCCAGCTTCCCGTGCGCCAGACGCGCGCTGTCTTTTTGGCGACCATCAACAGCAGGCTGCCCCCGCGGTTGAACGTGGCCAGGTCGACCTCGTCGCCGCCGGACGTCAGTACGTGGCGTGGTGCGCCGGTCCGTCCGTCCCACACGCGCGCGGTCCCGTCGGCTCCGGCGGTGACGACATACCGGTCGTCCGGTGAGAACTCAATCGTGTGCACCTCTCCGGTGTGGCCGGAGAGGGTCCGCCGAGCGTGAGGTTTTGCGGTGGTCCAGATCGCGCCACCGCCCGCGTTCGTGACTGCCGCGACCAGGCGTCCGTCGTGGCTGAACGCGACGTCGTACACGATTCCGCGAGCGAACGCGAGCCGTGCCACCTTCCGCTGCTCGTTCACGCGCCAGAGGGAGACGGAGTTGTTCTCGGTTGTCGCGAGCAGCCGTCCGTCAGCGCTGAACGTCGGCGTCGTCCCGAGCCCGCCCTGGCGGAAGACGGCGACCCGTCGGGGCGCACGCTGGGCGCTCGCCGCGCCGATGTCCCAGACGGTGTGCATGCCGTACCGCTCGACGATCACGCGGCGTCCGTCCGGCCTGATCGCCGGGCTCCAACCCGGGTCGCCCTTCATCTGGACGATCGGCCGCGCCCTTCCGCGCAACGCCCACACGCGCACGTCGCCGTTCTTGGACGTGACGATCACCCGGTCGCCGTCGGGCGTGAAGGCAGCGTTCGTGACCGTGCTGCCTCGACCGGAGAAGATGCCGCGCACGCGGAACTCGATGAGCGACTGTCTGAGCGCGGTCTCCGCTTCGCGCGTATCGCGCTTGCGCAACGAGGCGGCCGCGATCCTTAGGCTCTCCGCTGGGTCCGCCGGCAGGATCGACAACGCGTTCGCCGCGAGCCTGCGCGAGTCTGATATGTGGCCCTCGCGGATGCTGAACCACAGCAGGAAGCCGATTACGATCGCGGCGACACCGAGCGCGCCGGCAGCGGCGATCCGGAGATTCCTCCGCCGCCGCCGTTGCGCTTCCCGCCGCAGCTGCTCGCGTACCCGCTCCTCCGCCGCAGCGCGATGTTGCTTGTCCACCTGACTCGCGCGCCATTCCAGGATCGCCTCCGCCAGCGTGTCGTGGTAGATCTCGTAACGCCGCCCCGCCGCTTCCCGTCCCGGCGCGGCGTCGACGCGGCGGAGGATCGACACTCCCGGCTCGGAAAGCTTCGTGAGGATCTGGGCCACTGTCGCCTCGTCGCCGTCGACGAAACCGGCGAGGTCGATTGCGTTGTGCGCGATCTTCTGTCCGGATTTCGTCACGAGGAAGCGGAAGACCTCCGCCGCGACTGCTCGCTCCTCGGCCGAGAGCGCGGCGAGCCCCTCGTTCACGTGGGCGCGCACGATCCCGCGCGCGCGCCTGAGGTCGTCGTACTTCTGGAGCGTCAGCTTCGAGGCGCCGGGCGTGCGGTCGCGCCACAGCCGTGTCAGGACGAGCTGGAGGAACGTCGTCTCGATTTGGTCGGGGCGAGCAGCGTCTCTTGCGGCGCCGGCGCCGAGTTGACCGAAGCTCAGATCGGGCCGCACCTCGGCGAGCACTGCGTCCACAAGCTCGCGCTCCGCGGTCACGTGGTCGCCGCCGAGCGCCGCCCACTTCTTCAGCGGCTCCTCGATCGCGCGGCGAGCAGCCTCGAGATCGAGGCGGTCGATCCGCAGGTAATTGTCGAAGAGGTACGGGATCCGTCCTTTGAAGAGATCCAGCCGGGCGAGGGCGTCCTCGCGCATCGAAATGAGGAAGTTCGCGCGGACCTCGGCCCGGTTGACGGCCTGGGGTAGCTCCTCCGCGAAGCGGTCGTCCGGCCGTGCGTAGAGGAAGTACTCCTCGAACTGATCGAGCACGATCAGCAGGCGCCCGCCGAGCTGCTCGCACCAGTGCTGGAGGACGCCGGCAAGGCTGCGGTCCGGCGGGACATCCTCGAGCTGGGTGTCCGGGAGGAGCGCCCGAACCGCCGTTTCGACTGCGCGTTCAAGCTCCCGGGCCGCATCGTCGTGCCAGTCGCGCAACACTACGAGCACGATCCGAGGCCGATCCTCGTCCTCGAGGGCCTCCTGCGCGAGGCTGTGCAGCTCGCGTGCGACGCCCGCGAAGAGCACCGAGCTCTTGCCGACTCCGCTCGGGCCGTACAGCAATGTCAGCCGCGCGGCGAGCAGGTTGCTGACGATCAGCTCCTCCTCGGTCTCGCGCCCGAAGAAGAAATCGGCGTCGCGCTCGGTGTAGGGCAGCAGCCCCTTATACGGCGACTCCGGGAGAGGCGTTTGCGCCTCGCGAGTGTCGGCCGCGGTCTCGGTCACTGCGCGCCGGCCGCGAGCTGCTGATCCAACGCCGCGCGCAGGTTCGTGACGTACTCGTCGAGGTCTCGTTCCAGGATCTCGACCTTGCGGTCGCCCCAGAACGCGCGCTCGAGCTCGTCGGGGCCGAGCTGGATCGACCACGACGGGTAGTCGAACGCCTGCTCGCCCCAGATGCGGCGCAGGATCACGCGCAGGTTCCAGTCGGCCATCCCGTAGCCGAGGAAGAGGAAATGGCTGTTGCGCAGCTTCGCAGGGATTGGTTTCGGCAGCAGTCCGGCGATGTCCGTATGCGTCAGGTAATCGATGTAGTGGTCCTCGGTAATGACGTAGTTGTCCTCGTTGAAGTCGTGCTGACGACGGACGGCGCCGTGCATCTTCAGAATCACCGCGCGCTTCTTCAGGTCGAGACCCTGGTACTCGTTCGGCGTCAGGATCGGCACGGGCTCGTCGGTGTCGGGCGGGAAGTGAGTGAACCGTCCACGAAGGTCGACTGGGCTCGTACAAACGTACGTGATGAGGTCGTACGGCTCGCCCCTCTGCACGAACGCACGCTCGAGGGCGTCGTCGTAGTTCGTCGTTAGGATCACCTGCGGCCCACGTCCATGCTCGCGCAGGAGCGGCTGGAGTTCGGCGAGGAACGTATGGAGTGGGCTCGGCGGGTAGTCGGCGTCGAAGAGGTCGTGCAGCCGCTGGTACAACTCTCCACCCTCCTTGAGCTCAAGGAACTGGGAAACCCGGAGCAGGTCGTCGATCTGCTTTAGCTCGGGGTAGTAGTCGAAGTGCTCGACGAGCCACGATGCAAGCTCCTTGCCGCTCGGGAGAAACCGGTGGAGCTCGTTGTCCCAGCGGAAGTCGTCATCCTTTGGTCGTCCGGAGAGGTTGACCCCGGCCCCGAGCAGCGGCACGACTATGCCGTTCAGCATCTTCCGAGCGACCTTCTGGAAGTGGACGTCGAGGGAGGCGTCAGCGGGTGCGGCGGTGGGCTGGTCCGTACTGGGCATCGCATTCCTCCAATGCCGTCCCGGCCGCACGGAACGAAGGTTCGGCCTCGATTAGAGCGCGATCATTTGCTCAATTCAAGGCCTCGATGCGGATTCAGTGCCGCAAGGTGTGCGCGAAGATCCGAGACGTTTTCCGAACCGGGCTCCAGCGTTCTCTGGCTTGGCGAAAACTTCTGGCCGACTTTTGCCCATCTCAGCCAACCTGAGCTGGTCTTAGGTGACCTCAGCCGCCGCAGCAAAAACCGAATCTCGCGTTAGTTTACCTGCCGACGCACGGTTCAAATCCTGCTTCCGCTACCGCGAAAAGCGCTGGAAACGGCACTTTTTGCGTAAGCGTTCAGCCCCTGCGGGTCAGGTGAGTGCGGGTACTGGGTCGCCGCGGGCGTGGGCGGCGAGGGCTTGGGTGAGGTAGGCGTAGAGCGACTGTTTGCGGAGTCGGCAGGTGACGGAGGCGGAGAGCAGCCGTTCGATGGTGCGTTCGCCGCGTTCGGATTGGCTGCCGAGTGAGAGCTTGCGGTAGATGACGGCGCCGCGGAGGCCGCGTTCGGCGTGGTTGTTGGTCGGTTCGACGCCGTCGGTGTGGGCGAAGGTCCAGAGGGCGGGCCAGCGCTTGAGAAGGTTCCTCGCGAAGTCGCGGTGGTACTTGGTGCGCGGGCTCTTGCGGGCGGCGTGCTCGAGCAGGGTTCGGAGCTTTGCCTGGAGCGGCGCGATCTGCGCGTGCAGCTGGGCCAGGTCGTTGTCGGCCTGGTAGGCGTCCCAGGCGGCGAAGAGGTCGTGTGCGATCACGAGTCCTGCGCAGCCGAAGTCGTGCTGTTCTGAGAGGCCTTCGCTATGGGCGGCGAAGTCGCGTAGGAGGTGGGCCCAGCAGAGCTGCCGTTGGATCGGGTCGAGGTAGTCGTAGCCGCGCCAGCGGTCCGAGCAGACGATCCCGGCGAATCGTTCGCCGAGCAGCGCCCTGGCCTCGAACGCATGTCGGCCGGCCGCGATCCGGAAGACCGCGGTCCGGCTCGTCAGCGCACCCCACAAGGTGCGGCTGCCGCCGGAGGTCTTCCAGCCGGTCTCGTCGATGTTGACGGCCGCGGCTGTCTTGATCCGCTGCTCGAGCTCCGTGTACGGGCCGGCGAGCGCGTCGCCGGCGCGCTGGATGATCGCATCGACCGTCCCCGTTGATAGCTCGACCCCGAACAGCTCGCGCGCGAGCTCGGTCGTGTCACGGCGCGACACGCGGTTGCGGACCGCGAGCGTGACGACGGCGGCTTGGAGTCGCGACCCGAACGCCCACCGTGACGCGGCGGGAGGCTCGGCTGCCGTCACCGTCGCGCACTCCGGGCAGCACACCCGGTGCAGCCGATGCTCGGTCACTCTGACAGCGATCGGCGGCAACTCGGCCACCTGACGCCGAGACGGCTCGGCGACATCGACACGCTCGGGTTCGGCGAAAACGTGCGCGCACGACCGGCAGCGATCGGGCCAATGCTCGACGATCTCGTCGACCTGCTCGGGCGCAAGCAGCCGCCGATGCCGGCCCTCATGCCCGGGCTGGCCGCCCCGGGTGCGGCCCGAGCCCGGCCGGCGTGGTCGCGGCGGTGCCGAGGGCGGATCCTGGGAGGGCGGCAGCGACGAGTTCCGCGAGCTGCGATTCAGACGACGCTCGAGCTCAGCCACCCGCGCTTCGAGCCGGCCGTTCGCCTCGACCAGACGCTGGTTCGCCCCAGCCAGCTCGTCGAGCCGAAGCAACAATCCCACAGCTGTCTCACGATCACCATCCAGGATCGCCTCCGCCTCGGCTCGCTCCACCCCACCCAACTTCGGCGCAACACGGCGGGTCCCTGCACAGAGGCTGAATGTCATGAAGGAGGGCCTCCCCGGCGCGGTAGTGCGCGGGTTTCTGTGTATCTGACTGGTTCGTCCGACGGGGTCGTGACGATCGCGGCGTAGCCGCGGTCGGAGCGATTCCGCCGGGCGGCCCGGAAGGAGGCCCGTGATGGGCGACATGGAGATCCCGGACGAGCTGATCGATCAGCTGCTCGGGGAGTACCAGGGGCCGGAGCAGTTGACCGGCCCGGACGGTTTGATCA
>WNGF01016238.1_pt1 | contig 11904 bp, 14 predicted proteins | sample 5400641 | NCBI WGS metagenome assembly WNGF01 (sample SAMN13153371, study PRJNA577476) | soil metagenome | isolation source: 80 cm soil or saprolite under grassland replicate 2 | place: USA:California | collected 2016-06-15 | reverse complement strand
GCAGGGTTCTCCGACGTTCGCTTCGGGCGGCGCAAGGGTCCATTCGTGTTCGCGCTTGCCGCGAAGGCTCGACCAAGTGCTGCATCCCCATGAAAGGAGGCGTCAGCTCGACGGCGCCGCTGACTGTCGGTCCGGACGACACGCAGTCGTCTGCGTCGGGCGCCAAGCTCGCGGCCGCGTTCCGTCAGGAACGGGGTGTATCCGCCGAGCCAATGCGCGCGCGAACTTCTGAGAGAGACCACTAGGCCGTCGAGCTTGGCCATTCGACCCAGGATTCAAGCGGAATCCAGAGGTCGCTAATGGGTCCATATCCCGCCCCCGCTATGAACCCGCGACCCCGTCGGTTGCTTCGTTCCCACACCCGAGGTGCGCTTACGGTGCGCTTACGGGCCCGCCTCCGTAGGGGGTACTTAGTGGCAATTGCCTACAGCTTCGAACTGGGCACTTTGCAGCCCTTTTCGGCTCGTCACACTTCGTCGCATCCACCGGAGATGGACTCATAATCCGTTGGCCGTAGGTTCGAGTCCTACCGGGCCCACTAGAAAATCCCCGGACACCGTGATTCTGCTGCGCGTCGGGACGGGGTGCGACCAAGAATGCAAGCGGATCTGCAACAGAAGCCGGTTAGCAGCGAGCAGCTGGCGAACATACACGTTCTGCGGCTTCTGCTGAGTGCGGCTGATCGGCCGCACTTCGCCACCGTCGGGCTGGAGGGATAGATGGTGCAGCTGGCGACCTCTCGCTACCAGGCGACCGACCTGATCTGCGCCTCGGGGCTGGTTCCCGTGGGGATCACCGTGGGCCGGCCGCGCTGGAGTCCGACCTACGCCAACGGCGAGAAGCCGGTGTACATAAAGGAAGCGGCGCCACACGGGCTGTTGAAGCTGGACGAGGAGGCGGCGTTCACCGAGCGCTACCTGGCACGCCTCGACGGAATCGGCATCGAGGTCTTCCAGCGCCGCTTCGCGGAAATCTCCGGCGCGCACGACGGCCGCGGGCTTGTCTTCCTGTGTTTCGAGCCTGTCGGCGAGTTCTGCCACCGGCACCTGTTCGCCGACTGGTTGCAGCAGCAGATCGACCGGCATGTTCGCGAGCTGGCTGCGGGCCTGGCGATGCCCAACGTCGGAGCGGGGAGGCCCTAGAGCTACTACTCAGCGCGAGCCGCGAAGTACAGCCCAACCGATGACGGTGACGAACAGGCCAAGCAAGGCGAGGCCCCCACCAACGATCAATGGCCCGATTCCTCGCTTGACCTTCCGCTGGCAAACACATGACGTGTGCAACCACGCGCCTTTCGCCGAGAACGGTCGTGCCGTGCCGGGGGAACGCCTGGTTCGAATCCAGGCGGGCCCATAAACGCCCTGGTAGCCCTCTGTCCTAGGCTGCTGCTTCGGCGGCCGAGCGTTCGTCGCGCTGTAGCGGGATCGCGTCGCCGGCGTGCGCTCCGGTGCGGAGCGGAACTTCGCGCAGCAGCCAGGTGAGCGCGAAGGCGAGCAACGACACGCCGGCTGCGGTCAGGAAGACGGGGTGGAGCGCGGCGGCGAAGGCATCTTGGAACGCGGTGCGGGCCGCGGCCGGTAGGTGGTTGATCGTCTGCGGGTTTGTCGCCTTCGGGATCCGCACGTTCGGCGGCAGACGCGATGCGAGCTCGACGTGCAGGCGGTTGGCGAAGATTGTCCCGAAGAGCGCCACGCCGATCGAGCCGCCGATTTGGCGGAAGAGTGTGGAACCGCTTGTCGCGACGCCCATCATTGAACGGTAAACGGCGTTCTGCACGGCCAGCACGAGCACCTGCATCACCATCCCGAGCCCCAGGCCGAGCACGACTGCGCCGGCGGCGGCGAACCAGATGCTCGAGTGCGTCTCGAGCCTCGAGAGCAGGACCATGCCGGCCGTCATCAAGGCGGTCCCTGCGATCGGGAAAAAGCGGTACCGGCCGAGTCGCGTGATCAGCTGCCCGCTGAGGATCGAGGTCACCAGCACTCCGGCCATCAGCGGCAGGAGCTGCAAGCCAGACTTCGTCGGGCTCAATCCCTTCGTCACCTGGAGGTAGAGAGGCAGGTAGGTGATGGCCCCGAAGAGCGCGAAGCCGACGATGAACCCGACGATGCTCGTGACCGAGAATGTGTGGTTGCGGAAGAGCGCGAGCGGCATGATCGGCTCCGCCGCGCGCGCCTCCACGAACACAAAGAGCGGGATCAGTACGATGCTGGCCAAGATCAGCGCGATGATCTTGGTCGAGCTCCACGCCCAGGTCGTGCCGCCGAGGCTCGAGCGCGACTACGCCGACTGGCAGGTTGACGTAGAAGATCCAGCGCCAGGAGAGGTTGTCGACGAAGAATCCACCGAGTAGCGGCCCGATCACGGTCGAGACGCCGAAGACGCCGCCGAAGTAGCCCTGATACTTGCCGCGCTCGCGGGGCGGGATCACGTCGCCGATTACGGCGAGCGTGGTCACGATCAGCCCGCCGGCGCCGAGGCCCTGGAGCGCCCGGTACGCGATCAGCTGCACCATCGTCTCCGCGAGCCCGCACAACGCCGAACCGACGAGGAAGATGACGATCGCCCCTTGGAGGATCGTCTTGCGGCCGTAGATGTCGCCGAGTTTGCCGTAGATCGGGCCGGCGACTGTTGAGCTGAGGAGATAGGCGGTGACGACCCATGAGAGGTGGTTGAGACCGCCGAGGTCGCCGACGATCGTCGGCAGCGCAGTCGACACGATCGTCTGGTCGAGCGAGGCCAGCAGCAGCACGAGCATGAGTGCCAGGAAGATCAAGCGGACGCGTGGCTGGGCGGCGGCTTCGCCGGGCATAGGTCGGAGAATAGCAACACCATGAAACAATTGTGTGATGCAATAATGCTGCTGTGACGAAGACCGACCCGGGTGAGCGAATCCTCGAGGAACTCGGCCGGCTGATCCGGCAGCTGAGCCGGATCAGCAGCGGCCCTGACGACGGGCCCGCGATGACGGCGACGCAGCGCCTCGCGCTCTTCGACCTCGTCGACAGCGGGCCGCTGCGGCTGAACGACCTGGCGCAGCGGATGGGCACGAGCGCCCCCACCGCGAGCCGGGCGGTCGACGCCCTCCACGAGCTCGGTCTCGTCGAGCGGCACCCTGACCCGACCGACAGGCGCGCGATCACGATCGAGCTGACAGACGATGGCCGGCGATCGGTCGAGGAGCGCAAGGCGCGCGTCTACGCGGCATTCCGTCCCGCGGCCGCGGTCCTCTCGCCGGCAGACCGCGAGCAGCTCGCCGAACTTCTCGCCCGCCTCGCCGCGCAGCTATCCGACTAGGAGGGCATTGCGGACCGCTTGGCGAAACCCGCCGAGTCGGTGGCGAGCTGGAGGTTCGAGTCCTTTTCGCGGCCCTCTTCGTAAAGATGAACGCGACTGATCACGACGATGAACCTGTGCGGATGCAGTAGCCGCGAGTTCACGCTCGGCTGGGCCAGTTCGGGAATGTCACCCCGCTCGCCGCGCTCCCGCGACTTGCTTCGGCGCGTCGCCTTGCTTCTGCTGCTTGCGCACCCAAGCCAGGATCGCCCGGGAGTGGCTGATTACCCTGCCCTCGGGGAGTTTGAGCGTCGGTAACTTTCTCGTCCCGGTCGCCTCGAACAGCTGCTCGCGGGAACCCCTGCGCAGGAACGGCCATGGGCTGCCGTGTCCGGCGATCACTTTCTGATAGTCGATCCCTGCGCCTCGGAGCGCTTCTTGGACGCGACGACAAGGGTGGAACCGTGGCCCGCCGTCGTCGCCGTGGCAAACGAAAAGGGTCGGTCTCTCCGGCATCCTGATCCTCCAATTTGTGGGTGCCGCACCTTCGTTCCCCTCCGCACTCGAACGCATGCACTCGATGCCGAATCGCGACGAAGTCGGTTACCAACCTCTCGACCCGGTAACGGCGGCAGGAGATTCGCGCTCAGCCGTTCTCGGCGACAAAACGAGCTGAACAACGTCTTCGAGCATCCACGACTCGCTGCAATCTATGACGCGCTCGACGCTGATCGCAGCGACCTCGGTGTGTATTTGGGTATTGCGGAGGAGCTTGGTGCCCGGCGTGTGCTGGACGTCGGCTGCGGGACGGGCACGTTCGCGATCCTTCTGGCGGACCGAGGCTTCGAGGTCACCGGTGTAGATCCGGCGCTCGCATCGCTCGACGTGGCGCGCGCGAAGCCGGGCCAGCGTTCGGGAATGTCACCCTAGCTACGCGTCTGACTGCTCGGGCGGCAGCTCAAAGCGGGCGATGATCCCTTTGTCCGCGCCTTCGCCAACCGGCCGCTCAGGATGACGCGTTGCCACCCATGCGAATCCTCGCTCGGGATATGCAGCGACGTCGGGGAACTGTTTGGTGGAGATGCCGAGTAGTCGCGCCGGTTCGTCCGTGGGATTCGAGAAGGCGCTGCAGTCCGTTGGGCCCTTCTGGGAAGTACACGACATCTCGGGGTGCGAGTCTCTCCTCGCCCTCGGGCGTGCGTACGGCCGGTCCCTCCGCGAGGACGAAGAACATCTCCTCGACGCCGTAGTGCAGGTGCAGCGGCCCGCCTGGCGCCCCTGGCAGAAGCTCGTCCAGGGAAGCTCCTAGCATGTCGGCGCCGAACGGGTGCCCAAACCATCGGACGCGTGTCCGCAGCTCGTCGTGAACCCATTCCAAGGCTCGTCCTCTAGGAAGTTCAGGCGACGCATCTTTCCTCCGTATCTACTCCGATCTGCGAGAAGATCATGCTCGCTTGCGCCAGTGTTCGCGAATGTCACCCGAGCGAAACGACCGGCGCGGCTACGTCGAGAGCGCGCGTCCGGTCGCCACGGCGAGGGCGGTCTCAAATTCGTTAGCGGTGATCCGAACGACGCCCGTTTCGAAGTCGGCCCTGGCATTCCCTGCCGGGTCGATCTGCGACAGCACGGCATTCATCGGCACGGGCGGGTCCCATTCCTCGACCTGAGCCAGCGACACTCCGCTCCGGGAATCGCCCGGGTACACCTGTGCCTCGGACGCTGTCCAATCATGAACCGCTGAGGCAAGCTCGGCGCGGCCGATGAACTCCCGGTCGGGCGCGCCCAGATAGACGAGGACGAGGTCGCCGGCGGCAAGCGCGTTGCGGTGCGGCTCGTCTGCGTCGATGCCCCACATCCTGACCCGCAGAAACCCAGCGGCCTGTTCGCGCAGCGCTGGCCGCTGCGCTGCCTCCCCCTTCACGAAGTTGAAAAGGTAGTGGGCCACCCCCGCAGCGTAGCCTGGACCTTGCAGAATCGCGCTTACGCACCTGAGGAAGGACCTCGCTCCGTGCGCCAGTGTTCAGGAAGAACCCGAAGGCGTTGTCCTCTCGCGCGCGGCGGCCTAAGATCGGCTGCGTGTAAGTCCGATCGCCTTCGCACCGAACATTGACGTTCTTCTCAAGCGAAGGAGTGGCCTTGCACGTACCGACCACCTGGCATCACGGTCTCGTCGCCGATTACTGGGCAGCCGTCAACCTCGACGCGCCCGAGCTCGACCTGTACCGGGAACATCTCCGCAGTCCCGTCCTCGACGCCGGTTGTGGCACCGGAAGGCTGCTCGCCCCGTTGCGTCACGAAGGCTTCGATGTCGACGGGTGCGATGCGTCCGCTGACATGATCGAGCGCTGTCGGCATCGGGTACCGGACGCGAGGCTATGGGTGTCGACCTTGCACGAGCTCGACCCGCCGCGGCGCTATGCGTCGATCATCTGCAGCGGGGTCCTCGGTCTCGGCAGCACCCGCGAGCAAGACATTCGGGCCCTGAAACAGCTGCATGACGCGCTCCTCCCCGGCGGCACGCTCGTCCTCGACAACGAAGAAGGGCAGTTCCGCTGGCGCGCGAGGGGCTGGAGCGAGCCGTCCGGCGGCGAGATCTCCTTACGCAGCCGCGTCGACGCAGTCGACGAGGACGACCGCTGCGTCCACATGACGATCCGCGCCGAGACGCCTGACGGGCGACGCGAGGAGCACGCCCTGACGATGCGCCAGTGGTACCGCGACGAGCTCGTGCCGCTGCTACACGGCGCTGGCTTTGCAACCGTCCGCGTTCTCCCGGGCATCGACGAGAACACGATGGTCTACGTCGCCACTCGCCGCGCGATTTATCCCTCCAGGCGTGACGCGCCATGACTCTCGGGAGTGCGGCGATAACCGACAGCGTTCGTCCCTTGGGCCAGCGTTCGCAAATGTCACCCGACGCGAGCCGTCAAGACGCTTCGACGGGTGAAACGGTTGTGCGTATCACGCAATGGTTCTTACCATTGGTCCGCTCGTGGGTGAAGCCGGCCTCCTCAAAGAGGCTGCGCGTGGCGCGCTCATTGCACCCTCCGTTCACCAACCTTGCTCAGCAGACGAGCGAAGGAGTCTACGCGCGTCCTGCCTGGCCTGGGCCATGTTCCGGCATGTCACCAGAGCGTCGGGCGGCGTCTGGTTGATCAGGCCATCGGAGGTCAAGCGCGTCGCCACGCGCGTCAAGACGTCGGAGGCAGGACAGCTAAGGGCGAACGCTGGGCGCCGCCGTTGCCGCGCCTGCAGCGACGTCTCCTGCTCCTTGCCTATACAGGAGAATGCTCGCGACGATGATCCAGATCAGCGTGACCAGGAGCGCGAAGAAGTCAGCGAACGGAATGAACAGCAGCACACCGAGGGCGATTGCCACCCAGCCCATCCAACGCGGCAAGGCCGAGGTGAAGACTGTCGCTCCCGCACCGAGCATCATGACACCGAACGCGCTGTTCCATGCGATCCAACTGTCGCCGTCGAGCATGTTGAGCGCTTGCGCAGCATCACCTGTCACGCCCTGATCAACAGCATCCGTGAGCGCGAAGTGAATCAGCGCGGTCGTGAGCAGCATCGCCGCCTCGATCACGGTGCCCGCGATCAGCAAACGGCGCCAGAGAATCGCCTCTCCGGCATCGTTTCCGCGCCCACTGAAGGACGCGAGATAGATCCCGAACAGCACCAGAAACGGCACTGAGGCCGCCAGGACGAACGCGGCGATGGACTGCCGCGTCGTGTGCGCGCTGTAGTACGACACGACCTTGGCGGCCGAAGCGTCGGTATCGGGCGTGTCGCCGCCGAACACCACCACTCCGCCGAGCGCGATGACGACGAATGCGACGCCGCTCAGCGCCCAGACCCTCCGTGCTACCACCGGTCCCTCCTTTATCGACTCACGCGCGGACGCAGGAGCATATCGACGTTTGCGCCGCTCGTTGCAACATTGACGTTTCAGCGGCGGCGTGGAAGTCCACGCCTACGGGGGACGCGCGATGCTGATCCGAGACGGCCACCAGATTGCTACCGACGCTGGATGGGCAAGGGCCCGGTCACAATTCTGATGCATGCGCGCTAATAACCTCGAGTGAGCGGGCGTGGTCTCGCCTGAGCGCTCTTGCCGTTCATCAGACGCGATGAAGCGAGTGCAACCTAGCCAAAGTCAACGCGCAGGGCTGGCCCGAAGTACTGGCGCACGTCAGCCCGTTCATCGTGCCGTGTGTTCGGCGACTCAGAGGCCAGGTCATCCGGCGGCCTCCTCCAGTGCGGGCACCGGCTGGGTCGCCGGCTCGATCGCGAGCCGCGGGAGCCGGCGGTCGAACCAGCCGGGGAAAGCCCAGGTCCGGTGGCCAAACAGCTCGAGCACGGCGGGCATGAGAATGCTGCGGATGATGATCGCGTCGAGAAAGGCGGCGGTTGCCATCGCAATTCCGAAGAGCTTGAGCACGCGGTCGTCGCCTGCGGCAAAGGAGGCGAAGACCGCGACCATGACCGCGGCGGCGGCGGTGATGACACGGCCGGTGCGGGCGAGTCCCTCGCGCACGGCCGCGCTCGCGTCGCCGCGGTGTTGCCACTCTTCGTGGATGCGGGAGACGAGGAAGACCTCGTAGTCCATCGAGAGCCCGAACACGATCGCGAAGACCATCACTGGATGAAGGCCTCGATCGGTCCCGGCTGGACGCCGATCAGGCCGGCGAGCCAGCCGCGCTCGAAGATTGCCTGCACGACGCCGAGCGCCGCTGCGATCGAGAGCAGGTTCATGAGCGCAGCCTGCAGTGGGATCAACAGCGAGCGGAAGACGACGAGCAGGAGCAGGGCCGAGAGCAGGACGACCAGGCCGATGAAGAGCGGCAGCTTGCCGGAGAGGACGGGGGCGAAGTCGACCTGGATCGCGGTCGCGCCCCCGACGTAGACAGTCGCCCCGGTTGTCTTCGCGAGCGGAGGCAGGACGTCGTCGCGGAGGTGCTTGACGAGACTCGTCGTCTCCTCGCTCTGCGGTGACGTCGTCGGGTAGACGGCGATCGCGGCCGTGTCGCGGGCCGGGTTGAGCTGCGGCGCGGCGACCGAGCCGACCCCGGGTGTGGTCCGGAGCGTGGTCGTGAGTCGCCCGAGGCCGGCCGTGTCTTCAAGGGCGGGAACTCCGATGGGAGCCCGTCGATCTGGAGCTGGAAGATGCGCTCCGGGGCGCTCAAGTCTTTCAGGCGGTGCGGACCGAGGTCGAGGACGTCCGCGTCCACGAGCGCCTGGGTCGCCTGCGACAGGAGGACCTGTCCGCCGTACCCGACGGCGGCGATGCGCGCTCCCTTGTGGACGTCAAGGCCCACGTACCCCTCCTCGGTCACGCGCGGCTCACCCGTGTGCCAGGCCCATTCGCACACGGATCGGGCCACCCGCGAGTGACAGCTGCGCGTGAGCGGCTGCAGCGACCGCATCCGATATGCGGCCGAACGCGACGAAGAAGGCGTCGCCTTGGGTGTCCACCTCGACGCCTTCGTGCGCGGTGAACGCCTCCCTGAGCAGTCGCCGATGCTCATGGAGCGCATCCGCGTACGCGTTCCGAGCTCGTGCAGGAGCTTGGTTGACCCTTCGACATCCGTAAAGAGAAAGGTCACGACGCCGGCCGGAAGCGTGGACGACACGTAGCCATGATCCCGGGGCCGGAGCCGCGTGTCTACTCCAGGTGCGAAACTGGGACGTACTCGATCGCAGCTACTCGATGTTGTCGAGGAAGCTAAGCACGCGTTGCTTGAGCAGCTTCGCGGCACCTTCGTCGTAGTCGGGCAGGCTGTTGTCAGCGAACAGATGCCGATCGCCGGGATACAGGAACAGCTCCGCGCCCTCGATCGTCTCAACGAGCTCGCGCGCGGCGGGGAGGTCCTCGATCGCCCACTCGTCGGCCTCCATCATGTGGATCTGGAGCGGAACTCCCGGCGGCCACGAGCCGCCGAACTCGGAGGCCGGGAAAGCCGCGCTAAACAGCAAGGCTCCTTTCGCGCTGGGACGCGTCTGGGCCAGCATCTGCGCTCCCATCACCCCGAGCGAGAAGCCGGCATAGACGAGCTCGTTCGGCAAACTCTCAGCGGCGAGCCGGCACCGCTCGCCGATCGGGTCGAAGCCGACCTGCTTGGCGTAGCCAACGCCCTCGTCGAGCGTAGCGAACGTCTTGCCCTCGTAGAGATCCGGGGCATGGACCGTGTGCCCGGCTGCGCGGAGCTCGTCGGCGAACGCAAGGAATCCGGGTGCCTCTCCCTGTGCGTGGTGAAATAGCAGTATCTCGGCCATCACGGGATCTTCTACCACACCCGAAAAGGCTTGAAGCAACGCGGGTCGCCCGCCGTCAGGCCGGCAGCCCAGCACATCATTCAAGGAGCAATGTCCGTCGCGTGGGCGAGCGTTCACGAATGTCCCCCCAACTCGTGGACCACTCCGCCGTCGGCCGGAGGTGGCTCGTGTCCGGGCCTTTGTCCGGGTAGTACCACCGCAATAGTCTCAGTAGAGCAGCCGGTCCTGCCTGCGCGTCGGCAGCGCCTTGGGTGATCCTCGATTCTGGCGTTCGCGCGACGGCGTCCGAGGACGCGTTGCGCGTGACCGCACGCGCTCACACTGAACCGACGAATGTCGGCCGCGCTCGACGGCCGCGGGACACGCCGACGTCCACGGTCAGGACGCAATCCGCGCTCACAGCGCCGCCAGCGGGGTCGAGAACGATCCGAACGAGCGCGGCATTGAGTCGTACCGGCCAGCGTTGCGAGCCACATGTGGTTCTTATTCCCTCTGCGCTACAAGCGACTCGCGTGCGCCAGTGTTCGCGAATGCACTCCGACCACGAGCGTATGGAGGACGATCCGGAGGGTGTCTCACCGGTCGCGGAGATCCTCGTTGATGGCGCGGCCGTTGGGCAGCCCGGCTGTCGCCGGCAGTCTTGTTTGCGCCCTTACGATCCGGTCGTGGACGGCTCGGGAACGTCGGCCATTTGTGCGGCAGTCGGCGGCTTGGTCGTCGTCTTGGGTGGCGGAAGCAGTTGGGTGCGGGCTGCTCCGTCGACGGATCCGGCTGCCTCCTCGGCGCAGGCGCTACGAACCTGCGTCGACCGGTGGAACCAGGACAACATGGTCAGCTGGGGGTCGATGTCGGTCAGGATTTCAATCCGCGGGCTTGATGCTCGCGAACGGTCCGTCTTGTCGATTCCCAATCCCGCGCAGCGACGTTGCACGCTTTCCCTCGCGGGCCGGCCGGGAGACAACAGCTGGATCTGCCGGATCGGCGACACAGGCGGCTACGAATGTCCACTCGTCACCTCTGACGGAATGCCCCGGCTGAGGAACACGAACGGCAGGACCGACCACCGCGGCGTCCTGAAGCTCGACGTGCCGCTGAAGGGAACGCACGCGACGCCGCCGCTTCCCTGGCAACGACGCTATCCACACGTAGACGGGTTCATCTTGCCCTGGACGCGTCCGGGGAAGCTCCGATCAGGCCTCCGCTTCGTCGTGACCGAACGCGGTTCCTGTGGCTTCTGGTCGGAGCACAGAGTCCCGCGATCCGCACTCCGCTGCGTCGACAGTCGCACGGCCGCCATCACCGATCCGTGCTTTCCGCAGCGGCGAAACTTCCGGATTGGCGATGTCGCCGCCTGTGACGCGCCCGGCTACACCAGCCTCATCCGCTGGGTGATCACCGGTCGCTTCTAGGCGCGCAAGACGTCCGTATCAGCCGAATCCCGGAAGTTCCTTCACCACTTTCCAGAGGCCACTGGGGGCATCTGTGGAGTGCCCCCGTTTTGGTGGACACCTGAGCGCTTGGTCGGCATTGTCCGGCTGGGCGGGAAGGATGCGCCGCCATGCCAAGGGGATCGAACTTTCATAAGCCGTACCCGCCGGAGTTCCGGCGTGAAGCTGTTGAGCTGCTCCGCAGGTCGGGTCGGCCGCTGAGGGAGATCGCGGTCGATCTCGGGATCTCGACCGAGACGCTGCGGATGTGGGTGCAGCAGGCCGACGTCGACGGCGGCCGGCGGGAGGGGCTGACGAGCGAGGAGCGGACGGAGCTGCGCGAGCTGCGCCGGAAGGTGCGGACGCTCGAGCAGGAACGCGAGATCTTGAAAAAAGCCGCGGTCTTCTTCGCGCGGGAGAGCGAGACGCGGTGAGCTGCTTTCGGTTCATCGCGGCGGAGAAGACCAACCACCCGATCTCGCTGATGTGCCGGGTGCTCGGGGTGTCCCGGTCGGGCTTCCATGCCTGGGAGCGGCGGGCGCCGTCGGAGCGGGCGCTCGCGGACGCTCGGCTGAGCGAACGGATCCGTGAGATGTACGCGCGCAGCCGTGACAGTTACGGCGCCAGGCGGATCTACCTCGATCTTCGCGACGAGGACGTCCGGGTCGGGCGCAAGCGGGTCGAGCGGCTGATGCGCGCCGCGGGCCTGTCGGGCTACGTGAAGCGGCGGAAGTTCCGCACGACGTTCGGTGTGCCGGGCGTCAGGGTCGCCGACGACCTGGTCGAGCGGGACTTCAACCCGCCGGCGCCGAACCGGCTGTGGGCCTCCGACATCAAGTACGTCTCGACCTGGGAGGGCACGCTCTATCTCGCCTCGGTGATCGACTGCTTCAGCCGCAAGGTGGTCGGCTGGTCGATGCGC